>ERZ1370068.3654-contig-2758_pt1 | contig 30676 bp, 56 predicted proteins | sample MGYA00561227_ERZ1370068 | MGnify/ENA primary metagenome ERZ1370068 (study PRJEB38410, sample SAMEA6850437) | metagenome | study: Metagenomic assessment of the ecological functions of the soil: analysis of the soil microbiota associated with the...
GGTACGGCGCAAAACCGTAAGTTCATAATTTTCAATATTTAATTCTCAATTGGGTCGCTGAGGCACTCAAATAGCAATGTTAGAAGTGCTGAGTGTTGAACGTTCTGATGTGGAATGAACGCCGCCGAACAACCTAAAACTGCAGAACTCATGACTCAGACATTCAGACATCTCGCGAGAGAAGTGAGCGTTATGAGCATAGGAAAAGTCATTCAGGTCATCGGACCGGTGGTAGACGTGAGAGTTTCCTCCCGGACAACTGCCGAACATTTACAACGCACTCAAAGTGATTCAGGAAGAGAATAAGGCCGCCGGCACGCCGGCTGTCCGCATCACCCTCGAAGTCGCGCTGCACCTCGGTGAAAACCGCGTCCGCGGCATCGCGATGTCCACGACCGACGGTCTCACGCGCGGGATGGATGTGCAGGATACAGGGGCGCCGATCTCTGTGCCGGTTGGCCGCGAGACATTGGGGCGACTGATCAACGTGCTGGGCCAACCAGTCGACGAGATGGGCCCCATCAAGACGACAAAGACCTATCCCATTCACCGGCCTGCGCCGCGCCTCGAAGATCAGGACACCGAAGACCGAAGTCCTCGAAACCGGCATCAAGGTCGTCGATCTTCTCGAGCCGTACAGCAAGGGCGGTAAGGTCGGCCTCTTCGGCGGTGCCGGAGTCGGCAAGACCGTCATCATCATGGAGCTCATCAACAACATCGCCTTGCACCACGGTGGTTTCTCGGTGTTCGCCGGCGTCGGTGAACGGACTCGTGAAGGCAACGACCTCTGGCACGAAATGCAGGAGTCGAAGGTCATCGATCCCAAGCGACTTTACCAAGTCGAAAGTCGCGCTGGTCTATGGCCAGATGAACGAGCCACCTGGCGCGCGTCTGCGCGTCGCGTTAACTGGACTGGCCGTCGCCGAATATTTCCGCGACGAAGAGAACCAGGACGTGCTGCTCTTCGTGGACAATATCTTCCGGTTTACCCAGGCCGGCTCAGAAGTGTCCGCATTGCTCGGCCGTATGCCGTCCGCAGTCGGCTATCAGCCCACCCTCTCGTCCGAGATGGGGCAACTACAGGAACGCATCACCTCCACCAAGCGTGGATCGATCACCTCGGTGCAAGCGATCTACGTGCCGGCAGACGACCTGACCGACCCGGCGCCGGCCACGGCCTTCGCCCACTTGGACGCGACCACCGTGTTGTCGCGGCAAATTGGCAGAGCTGGGCATCTATCCAGCCGTCGACCCGCTCGACTCCACCTCGCGTATTCTCGACCCGCAAGTCATCGGCGACGATCATTACAAGGTGGCCCGCGGAGTCCAGTCTGTCTTGCAGCGGTATAAAGACCTCCAAGATATCATCGCCATTCTCGGCATGGACGAATTGTCGGAAGACGACAAGATGGCCGTGGCCCGTGCACGGAAGATTCAACGCTTCCTTTCACAGCCGTTCCACGTGGCCGAAGCCTTCACCGGCTCGCCCGGTAAGTATGTGAAGCTCAAAGACACGGTGCGAAGCTTCAAGGAAATTCTCGATGGCAAGTATGACCATCTCCCGGAACAGGCGTTCTACATGGTCGGCCCGATCGAGGAAGTGATTGCGAAGGCGGAAAAGATGGGAGTGAAGGTATAGGCAGGCGGGCGCTCTCTGTGCTCGCAGACCGCGCACGATGAAACAGTGCTCGGTCGATGCGCGCACGTCAGAGCATCCCGCCTGCTCATGCCTTTGATGAGCACGTAGGGAGAGATATGGCGGGAAAGTTATTGTTAGAGGTTGTGACGCCGGAGAAGCTGCTCTTGAGCCAGCAGGTGGATGAGGTCATTGCACCAGGCGCAGAGGGTGAGTTCGGTGTGTTGCCGGGACACTGTCATTTCCTTTCTACGTTAGCGCATCGGTGAGCTTCGCTATCGCGTCGGAGATCAGACCAACCACATGGCGGTCCTCTGGGGCTATGCGGAAGTCACACCGACCAAAGTGACCATCATGGCCGAGATCGCCGAGAAGGCCGAAGATATTGATGTGGACGGTGCTCAGGCTGCGGTCGATAAGGCCGAGCAGCATCTCAAGGCTGGTGGCCTGCCCTCCGAAGTCAAAGAAGCTGAAATCAGTCTTGAAAAAGCCCGCCTCCGAAAAAGGATCGCCGACCGCGCCCGCAAGACCGGCCACGCGTAATTCTCGCTCCATCCACACACGACCAGCATTTCGAACGATGCCTGTGCTGATCCCTTGCTCCCGGAGCAGAAGAGGGATGGAGCCTGATGATCTTTTCAGCAGCTCAGCAACGCGCGGCCTCAAAAGGATGGGAAGGGCAAACCTGGTCGTCCTCCCGCTCGCGGAACGCGCACGATGAAGGAGGTGGGATGCTCCTGACGCTTGATCCACTGCTCCCGGAGCGCGCACGATCAGAATGGCTTCGCTCGACGGCCGCAGTGGACCACACATCGGGCCGCCATTCTCAAAGAGAGAGAAGCTAGCGAGCTTGGAAGGAGGGGCGTGACGAGGGCAGCCTTGGCCACTCCTAAATTGAGGTTTAGCGAATTGAAGGCCCTCGCCCGGGCCTAATGGGCACGTCTCCGGCGTGCTGGTGAGGTGGGCTGGGTGAGAAAATCGCGCGCTGTGGGAGACCATCTAGCCCGCCCTCAAGGGAGAAGATAGAAGAGCGGTGGTCGTTCGATGCGCTCGCAGTAAGGAGCAAGCGATCCAACCGTCGTTGGGTCCCTCCTCCGCTTTGAAATTCAAGGGTTGCGCTGGCGGCCTAGATGCCCGACCAGCAGGTTTAGGAAACTGGGGTTGAACCCTCTAGTACCCCCCATCCCCCATAGCCGCCTGTTCCATAGGATGACGAGGGGGATGCGGTGTGGTCTTCTGTAGGCACTTGACTGGGTTATTGCACTGTTGCCGGGGGCCAGTTCAGCTGCCTTTTTAAAATGGATCGTTGCCTCTGAATGAAGATCCAGCTTGTCAAGTGCCAGGGCAAGATTGAAGTGCGATTCGGCGAGATTCGGATCGGCCTTGATCGCTGACGCGAAATGCTCCCTGGCTACCGACCAATGGCCCACATCGTATTCTGCAATTCCTTCAGATGTTGTGCTGGGCAGCGGTGGCATTGCTGCCTGGCGTCGTTGCCAGTGGGACGCTCCGTGGCCGCGCAAGCACTTTGCAGGACTGCTAGGCTAAAGGCGACGGCAAATCTAACGAGGTTCATGGTCTTCACCTCCATGCTGAGAGGTATTTCTGCCAGTTGTCGAGAAGCCCTGAGTAGCCGAGGCTGTGAGCAAGATGAGTAGAAAAACTTCATATGTGTCCAAAACCTTTATCGAGGTTGATCTCAAACGGGCTGGGAATCAAGGTGTTTTCTACCGGCTATTCAATAGTTCATAATCAACTGGATTTGCTAGCACTTCAGTCCACTGCACTCTATCATTCCGCGTACTTCGATGAGTTAAGTAGTCAAATATTACTAGATTACTACTCCCGAGTTACTAGGCCACATTGTTATGGTGTGCCTCGTTACGTTACAGTGCGCCTCGTTACTCAAATCGGCGAAATTTCTATCGGACGAATTTGAATTGATGGCTGAATCAGTCATCGAAAGACACTGTCACAGTGAGGATTACATGGCGACTCGAAATGGGTGCTTCATCAACGTTGATGCGCCACACGGGTTCAGCAGCCTGGGTCACGGGCGGGATGGTCCTGGCCGTGCTATCCGGGTGTGTCACGTCTCCAGTGTATACAGTTCCGGCGGCAAAACCGGACCAGACCATCCTGCAGCCAGGCCATGACGCCGAGTGACACCCTGATCGGGATCGCCATTTCGGGAGGGGAGTCGAGCCGCCTTGTTTGGAGCAGCCAGCCTGGAAGCCCTGGCGAAGGTGCAAGTCGGGCCCCTGCCCATTCCCTGTTGGAAGACGTCTCGGTGATTTCCAGTGTCTCTGGCGGCAGCATGGCGACGTCCTACTTTGCCGCGGTGAAACCGCGCAAAGACGTGCCGATGCTGACGGCTTCAGGCGAACTGAGCGCGGAGTACCAGACGTTCTTTGCGAAATACAAAGAGACCATGAACCAGGATTATGAGAACCCCCTCCTCTGGCATAACCTGCTGCGCTTGCGCTGGGCCAATCCGGCCTGGACGGCGAAGTCCCTCGCTGAATATCTGAACAGTCAATTTTTGCATGACATGACCTTTCAGCACGTGCGCGAGCGGGAATCGAGGCGGCCAGATTCCCAGACTCCTCATCAACACCACCTTATACAACGACGGGCGTCGTTTGGTGATGACGACGGTGCCGCATGAGCAGACCCAATACGACTTGTTGAAAGATGTGAGTCGATCGGTCGGTGCGGGCCTGCTGTCGAAGGAATCCGTCGATGTGATGACAGTGAATTGGGCGTCGCTGCAGTCGGTGACGCCTCAGGCGCTGAACCTCGACCTGTGCCCCATTCAATTAGGCGGGGCGGTTGCGGCGTCCATGTCGTTCCCTCCGGTGGTCGGCCCGATCACGTTCAAGGTTGAGGGAGTGGACCAGTACTGGCATGCAGGGGACGGGGATTGTCCGATAATATGGGGCTGGAGTCGTTGGCGATGGTGGCCTTAAACGCGCTCCAGCAGAAGACGGTCCGTCGGGTCCTCATCATCGCCTTCGACAGTTCGTTTCCCTTCGCGGTGGGATCGGATCGACTGGATCATTTCCCCGAGGGCTTTACGCTGTTCAACTACGACATTTCCAGAATTCCCGGCATCATGGAGGAACGGGCGTTAGCGTACCGGAGACTCTATTTTCGCACGATGACGGCGCAGGGAGTGCTGCCGGACGAGCGACGAGTGAAATTCCTTCAACTGAGGCACATTGACGCGGTGTGGAAGGACGATATGAGTGATCTGCCAGACTCATGCAAGAAGGAGGAGGTAAAGCTGACGAACCCACCGATGGTCACGAAGCGCCTCGCGAACGTCGTCACCAGGCTCTGGCTCGAATCCGCTTGCGATCGTGATTTGGTGGCCACGGCACGCGGCGAAGCTGGTGGAAGGAAACAAAGACGAGATCCTAAAATTCTTGCAGCAGCCGCTTCCATAGCCGACCAGCAAGTCTTTTTATTTGGAACAGGCCAACGGATAGTTCAACCTGTTCGGGAAATCGACCCATACTCCTTGCAATTTCAAAGTGGAGGCTTTTGAAGCAGGTATTTTGGACTTCATGCAGGAAGGGATCGTAGAAATCCCTGGCGGTCAAGAAAAATGGCGGAAGGCAGCCTCGACCACTCCCCTAAAGAGAGGTATAGTGAATTGTAATACCCTCGCCCAGGCAAATGGCACGTTTTCGGGAAATCGATTGCGAAAGCAATCGGAGGGTAGGGCGGGTGAAACATTTCTGCCAGTGGGTATGCGGGTGAGAAAGTCGCGCGCAGTTGGAAATCCACCAGGCCCCTCCCCGTTTGGCCCGTCTCGCTCGTCCCGCCTGCCTCGCACGTCTCGCGTCACAGTCCCTGACCCCAGTGCTTGCTTCCAACCATGCAACTTGACAGGCCGACTGGTTTTTGAGGAAATAAGACTCCGTCGTCGAAGGAGGGAAGCCCATGAAGACTAGAAAGCCGGATGCCCAGCGTGTGGAGGAACGGAACCTGTCGCCCGAGCCTGAGTCCATGCAGAAGTATTCGGATCAGGTAAGGGAACGGATCGCGAAGAAAGCCTACGAACTCTATGAGCAAAGAGGGCGACAGGCGGAGCGCGACCTGGAAGACTGGCTGAAAGCCGAGGAACTGGTCCGCAAAGCGATGAATGCTACCCGTAAATGAATGAGCTCCCGTCTCCCTAGCCAAGCTGTTTCGCTCACTGGTCCAGCGGACTGCCTTCGGCAGCCGCTGAGCTTGAGCGCTTGGCGGACATCTGGCACAATCATCAGGGGCAATACGACAAGAAGAAAACACATGAACTGGTATCTCGAAGCTCTGAAGAAGTACGCACGGTTTGACGGGAGAGCTGCGCAGAAAGAGTATTGGTACTTCAACCTGTTCAGCTCTATCATCATCATTGTTCTTTCAGTCATCGACCTTGTGACCGGCACGTTTAACGTCGATGTTGGCTTAGGTCTGTTGGGCGGCATCTACACGCTGGCCGTCTTGATTCCAGGCATAGCCGTGTCGGTGCGGCGGCTTCATGACACTGACCGCAGCGGTTGGTGGATCCTTATCAACGGGATTCCACTCATCGGCGTGATTGTCTTTCTTGTCTTTACGGCGCAAAACAGCACGCCCGGCGACAATCAATATGGTTCGAACCCGAAAGGAGCAACAGCCTAGCATGGAGGTCACGCAGGGTGTCCCATTCCAGTGGGGACTGAGGAAACCGCAAGGCGGGGAACTCAGAAATGCTTGTATCGATCGGCAGGAACTTGTGGAGGTCATAGAGTGGACGGACACCCACGTTGATCCTGTGCTTCCGGAACAGAGGGGGTGGGCAACCTGGTCGTCCTGCTGCGCGGAACGCGCGCCCTCAAAGGGCCTCGTTCGACGCATCGCAATCGAGGATCGACCAGGCCGCCTTATGAAAGAGAGACACGAGCGTTCAAGCTTGGAAGGACCATCTATAATTGTGGTCGCTCAATGCGCGCAGTGAAGGACAGTCTAACCGCTCCATTAGGGCAAAATGGGAAAAATCGGAAGGCCCCTCGCCTGGGTTAATGGACTTCCCGGGAAATCGATTGCGAAGCAATCGGAGGGTCGGAGGCGGGTGAGAAAGTCGCGCGCAGTGGGAGTCCATCTAGTCCGCCCTCAAGGAGAGAGAAGAGCGGTGGTCGCTCGATGCGGGAACTGGGTAGGACCGGGTGTGTCGCTCCGGGCAGGGAAGCGGTGGACCGTGCGGCGAGAAACGACTCCAACCCATTTGATTTTGGTGGGGCAATTACCTGTCCAAACTCTCAGTGGGCCGGCGCGACCTTGGACCGCCTCACCGCGGATCCGCGCAGTGGTGAGTCCTCGTGCGCCGCCTGATGCGCGAGGCCGAGCAGGTGGCCGAGGCGCTGGGAATCGGCCATTGGCCGATCGCGACCGACGAGCGCATCGCCGCCGCGCGCAACGCGGGTGCGCACACGATGTCGATGCTGCAGGACTGGCAACTAGGCCGCCCGCTCGAGGTCGACGTGCTGACCGACTCGATCGCGGCGATGCGCGAGCTGGCCGGCGTGCAGACGCCGACGATCGACGCGATCTACGGGCTGTTGCGCCTGCGCGCGAGCGGCGCCTCGGCCGCACGCTGAAGGGTATTCCCGGATACATACGCACGCATATAGTGCGGTAGTGTATTAGTCGCGCTTCACCTCCGAAAGAGTTGGCCCCGATGCAGGGCACCCGCTTCCCGACCCAGGCCGTGGCTTGCCAGCCGCAGCGCACGGCCACGATCTACGGCGATCGGCGTCGCACCTGGACGGAGGTCGGTGCGCGCGTGCCGCGCCTTGCCGCGGCGCTGCGCGGGCTCGGCATCGCCGGCGGCGCCTTCGTTGCGCGCGCTGGCGATGAATTCCGACCGCTATGTCGAGCTGTTCTTCGCCGTGCCGTGGGCCGGCGGGGCGCTTCGCGCCGCTCAACATCCGCTGGTCGCTGGCCGAGAACGCGTACGCGCTGACCGATTCGAAGTCGTCGGTGCTGTTCGTCGACGAGAGCTTTCTCGACCAGGCGCTCGAGCTGAAGCGCCAGCTGGCGTGGGTCGAGACGCTGGTCTGGATGGGCGAAGGCGAAGCGCCGGAGGGCACGCTCGGCTACGAGGCGCTGATCGAGCGGCACGCGCCGATGGCCGACGCCGGCCGCCGCGGCGAGGATCTCTGGGTCATCTTCTACACCGGCGGCACGACCGCGCACCCCAAGGGCGTGATGATGTCGCACCGGGGCCTGTACGTCGCGACGATCGGCTACCTGGCGTGGCTGCCCGACGTCGAGGACCTGAGCTTCGTCTACGTCGCCGGCTACTTCCACTTCGCCGGCGCCAGCGCCCTGCTCTACGTCACCCTCGCCGGCGGCACCACGTCCCGCTGCCCAAGTTCGACCCGGTCCTGGTGATGCAGGCGATCGCCCAGCACAAGGTCAGCAACGCGGTGCTGGTGCCGACGATGATCAACATGCTGCTCAGCCATCCGGACTTCGATCGCTACGACCTGTCGAGCCTGCAGACCTGCGTCTACGGCGGCTCGCCGATGCCCGAGGCGCTGATGATGGAGGCGATGAAGAGGCTGCCGACCTGGCGCTTCTTCCAGGTCTTCGGCATGACCGAGACCGGCGGCTTCGCGACCGTGCTGCGCTGGCGCGACCACATCCCTCTCCGGCCCGAAGGCCAGGCGGCTGCGCTCGGCCGGCCAGCCGGCGTTCGGCAACGAGGTGAAGGTGGTGCTGGCCGACGGCAGCGATCGCCCCGCCGGACACGCTCGGGCGAAATCGTCGTGCGAAGCGACATGCTGATGAACGGCTACCTCAACAATCCCGAGGCGACCGCCGCGGTGCTGCAGGACGGCTGGATGCACACCGGCGACGCCGGCACGATCGACGAGGACGGCTTCCTCTACGTTGCCGATCGCGTCAAGGACATGATCGTGACCGGCGGCGAGAACGTCTATTCGATCGAGGTCGAGCGGGTGCTGTTCATGCATCCGGCGGTGCGCGAAGCCGCGCGTGATCGGCATCCCGAGCGAGCAGTGGGGCGAGAGCGTCCATGCGGTCGTCGTCCTCAAGGACGGCGCCAGCGTCACCGAGGCCGAGCTCGACGCGCACTGCCGCCTCGCATATCGGCGGCTACAAGGTGCCACGCAGCTACGAGTTCCGCAGACGAGCCGCTTCCCGTCACGCCGATCGGCAAGGTGCGCAAGAACGTCCTGCGCGACCCGTATTGGGTCGGCCGCGATCGCAAGATCGGCTGAAGCGCGCGTCCCCTCATCCACCTAGGAGACAGCATGAAGAAAGCCCTCGCCGCGACGGTCGTCGCCCTGGCCGCGCTCGCCGCGCCCGTCTCTCGCCAGCAACCGCAGCCCATCAAGCTGGGCGTGGTGAACATCGAGGCCGGGCCGCTCGGCGGTGAGCGCCGCGGCGATCACCGACGGAGCGACGCTGGCGGTGGAAACGCTGAACGCCGCCGGAGGAGCGCTCGGCCGACCTTACGAGCTGGTCGTCCAGAACCACGACGGTCCGCCCGCCTGCCGCCGTCGCCGCCGCCCAGCGGCTGGTGCAGCAGGCGGGCGTGTCGTTCTTCACCAGCCTGAGCCCCTCCGGGAAACTCGCTGGCCGTCAGTGCCAAGCTGCGCGACCTGAATGCCCTGTACCTGGACGCGACCGCCGCCTCGGACGACCTGACCGGCAAGTTCTGCAACTCCAACTACTTCCGCGTCGGCATCCCGGATTCCAGCCAGGTCGCGGTCTGGAAGGAGCTCGCCAGGCGGAACAACGTCAAGACCTTCGACCTGATGATGTCCGACATCGCCGCCGCCCGCGATGCCGCCAGGCAGTTCATCGCCGGGGTTGCCGGAGAATCGGCGGAACCCTGCAGAAGGAGCTGTACGCGCCGCTGAGCACGACCGACTACGGGGGCAGCATCGCGCAGCTGCTGCAGAAACCGGCCGATTCGCTGGTGATGTACGTGCCGGGCACGGCGGGGATCAACCTCGCCAAGCAGCAGGCGCAGTTCGGCCTGTTCGGCAAGTACAAGCTGGTGCTCAGCGCCTCGATGGTCAACGAGGTGCTCATCACCGGGCAGGCCGACACCACGGTCGGGGTCTGGTCATCGCAGAGCTACCACGCCAGCCTGCCGGGCAAGCCGAACGCGGACTTCGTTGCCGCCTTCGAGAAGCGCTTCGGCAAGAAGCCCAGTTATCTGGCCGCCGACGCCTCACCTGGCCTTCATCCTCGTGAACAGAGGCCATCCAGAAGGCGAAGTCGACCGACGTCGCCGCCGTGCGCAAGGCGCTCGAGGGCCTCAAGCGTCAGCACCCATCGTCGGCGACGTCGAGATGCGCGCGGCCGACCACCAGCTCGTGCGGCCGGTCGTCGTCGTGCAGGCGGTCAAGGCGGGGGAAGGCAAGGGCGAGGTCGCGATGCGCTCCGTAGAGGCGGCAGCGAAGGTGGCGCCGGCGGTCAGCCCGGAGTGCAAGAAGGCGTCGTAGCGGCGCCGATCGCAGGCGAACCAGCGCTGTCGAAGCGCGCGGCGCCTCGGACGCTCCTGCGTCGGCCAGCGCGCAGGGAACCGCGGCTACGAGCGCGGCTCGCGGCTGCACTTCGCTTGCCCGGGGAGGCCGTCAGGCCTCGCTCGCCTGCAGGTACTCGAGGAGGTTGTGCTTCATCGCACCGAGCGTCGTCGCCGTGCCCTCGAGCTTGGTGTCGGGGACGCCGGCGAGGATGCGCTCGTTGAGGCGGTGGCTCACCTTGCGCATCGCGCGTGATCAGCTGCTTGCTCTTGGGCTCGAGGAAGATGCGGTTGATGCGCCGGTCGCTGGCGTCGGCGCTGCGGCGGATCAGGCCGGACTTCTCGAGCCGGTCGATCAGGCCGCCGACCGCGACCTTGCCGAGATCGAGCTCCTCGGCGAGCTGCGACTGGGTCATGCCGTCCTCCGCGCGACGAGGTAGGCCAGGACCCACCACTGCGAGCGCGTGACGTTGAGCGGCTTCAGGCAGCGATCGAAGGCGCTGCGGCGCAGGCGCGAGACGTCGTGGATGAGAAACCCGAGGCGAAGCTCCCAATCGATCGTGTGCGGTTCTGCGGCCATGGTTCGGCGGTCCTGGAGAGGCACCTGATTACTGTAAGGATGCGTACATTTTAAGGTCGAAACGGCCTTGCCGTCCCGACCATTCAGCGATCTCTCAGCGCCCGGCGACCGACTTGATGAAGGCCGCGGTGCGCTCGGAAGATCTCGGCCTTGTCGTTGTCGATCGTCGCCACGTGGTACGAGTTCTCGAGCCAGACGAGCTCGACCCGCGAAGTTCCGATCTGCTGCACGATGCGCGCGCCGTTGCTCGGGTTGACGATGTGGTCCTCCGCGCGAATGCATCAACGAGCGTCGGGCACTTGACGCGCGGCAGCAGGTCCTGCGGTCACGGCGCAGAGCACGTAGATCTGGCGCAGGGTCGCGACCGGCAGCTCGGCATAGGCGAGCTCCTTGCTGTTCGGGTCCTTGATGTCGGAGCCGACGCCCGGGATCATCTCCGGCACCGCGCGTGTCGAGAGCCAGGCCGGCGAGGTCGGGGGAGCTGATCTGTACCGGCGCGTTGATCGCGATCGCCCCTTGATCACGTCGGCATGCTTCGGCGGCGGCGTGAGAGCGTCAGCGTGCCGCCCATCGAGAGACCTGTCGACGAAGATCTGCGAGCAGGTCTTCTTCAGCTCGGCGAGCGCCTCGTCGACCGAGGCGATCCAGTCGACCGCGGTCGTCTTGGCCATCGCCTGCGGCGACACGCCGTGCGCCGCTGAGGCGCGGCCCGAGCTACGGTGTAGCCGGCGCGGCCAGGTGCTCGCCGAGCGGGCGCATGCTCTGCGTCGTGCCGGTGTAGCCGTGGCAGACGAGCACGCCGATGTCGTTGCCGCGAGAAGGAGGAAGGCTCGGCGCCCTGCATGATGGTGTCGGTGGTCATCGCGATTTCCTGGTGGGAGGAAGACTTGCGGGCCGGCCTGGCGGACGGCCGCTCGGGGGAAACGGGGGCGGCCGGTGCCGGGCTGGGCGAGCGCCAGCACCTCGGCCAGGGCCCTTCGCGCAGGGCAGTGCGACGAGCAGCTCGGGCTCCGGTCACGGCCGCGGTAATCGCTGTTGATGCCGATGCAGCAGCGGCCGTTGTGCGACAAAGGGCGATCATCATTCCGCAGCCCGGCGCCGGCGCGAACGGCCAGTAGTGCGTCACCTCGGCCCGGCGAGGAAGACGGCGATGCGGGATGCCGTGATGTTGCTGATCTGCGCGTCCTGCGCCTGGGTGAAGCTGGCCGTCAGCGGTGTCACCGCCGCCATCGGCAGGCGGCTCAGCACCGGCGTCGAGGCGGATCATCACGTCGAGCGCCGGCTCGGCGCCGGGTCTCGCTGACGAAGCGCTGGATGCGGCGGGATGCGCGTCGACCGGGTCCTTCTCGGCGACCGGCGCGGCGTACTGCGAACCGGCAACTGTTGCCGCCGAGCGGGTCGTCGCCGGTGCGCAGGCTGATCGGAAAGCCGACCGGCATCTCGGTCACGGCGACGCCCATCTCCTCGTGGTAGCGACGAAAGCCGCCGGATCAGGCCGGAGAGGAAGGTGTCGTTGATCGACGCGTCGACCGCCGTTCGATGCCGCCTTCAGCGCCGCGAGCGGCACCTCGATGGTGTCGAGCGCCACGAGAGGCTGCGCCGGCGGAAGAGCCCCGAGCCCGGCACAGGCTTGTTGCCGACCATCCGTTTCGCGGAGCGAGGTACTCGATCACCTCTTGGGCCGACTCGGATCCCTGACCATGCCGCCGAGGCAGGCGTGCCAGCGCCGCCGCGGCACCCGTCCGGCCCCGGCCATCGACTCTGAGCCCGGCGGCGAGCGACTTCACGCCGAGGCGGAGCGACGTCGTCAGCCGGACCCGACCGTAGGCGCGCGCCGGCGGCTGGGGCCGCGGACCGGCGCCGGGTCGCGGTGAAGACGCGGCTCGGCAGCTGCATGATGCCGAGGCCGTCGGAGACGGCGTGATGCAGCTTCAGCACGTAGGCGGCACGGCCGCCCTCGAGACCGCCGATCAGCGTCGCCTCCCAGGGCGCGCGCGCCTTGTCGAACGGCGTCATCGCCAGGATCGCGCGCGGCATCGGCGGCTGGCGGTCGCTGCCGGCGCCGGCAGGCGCTGCCGGCGGACGTGAGGTAGTCGAGGTCGAAGTCGGGATCGTCGACCCAGGTCGGATTGGCGACGCCGAACGACGGCACGACAACGCGCTGGCGAAACGCGGCACGGCGTCGACCAGCCAGCGATGGTCGGCGGAAGCGCTCGCCGATCGGGCTCGTGGTCGAGCACGAGCACCGAAGTCGTGGTCGAGCGCAGCCGCGGGTCGGCCTCGGCGAGCCACATCAGCGCCTGAACGAGCTCATCTCAGCCGGGCCACCCCAGCGCTGCAGCTCCGCGAGGACGCTCGCGTCCATCGCCTGCGGCCTGGCCGCGGCCGCGCGCGATCTCCTGGCCGCCGCGACCGGCCCCTTCTTCTTCGCGGCGACCGGGGTCTTCTTCAACGCCAGGGTCTTCTTCTTCATCGGTTTGCTGCTCATGCGACGCCTTGTTCGGTATCCCGGCGCGAGCCGGCGCAGGCCGCGAAACGCCTCGACCGCGCCGCGCTCGCCCTTGACGACCGCGGCGACCTCGGCGGCGATCGGCATCTCGATGCCGTGCTTGGCCGCCAGCTCCATGACGACGCTGCTCAGTGCTGATGCCCTCGGCGACCATGTTCATCGAGGCGACGATCTCGGCTGTCGTCTTTCCCTTGGCGAACTGCTCGCCGACCTGGCGGTTGCGCGACAGCAGGCTCATGCAGGTGGTGAGCAGGTCGCCCGAGGCCGGTCAGCCCGGAGAGGTCTCGGCGCCGGCCGCCGAGGACGACGCCGAGGCGGTGATCTCCGGCCAGGCCGCGGGTGATGACCATCGCCCGCGTGTTCGCTCGACGCCCAGCCCTTCGCGCCATGCCGGCCGAGATCGCGATCACGTTCTTCAGCGGCCCGCCGAGCTCGCAGCCGATCACGTCGGTGTTGGTGTAGACGCGAAACACCGGGCTGCGCGAACAGCGGCTGCGAGCGAGTGCGCGACCTGGGCGTCGGGCATCGCCAGCACCGCCGCCGCCGCCAGGCCCTGCAGCACTTCGCGAGCGATGTTGGGCCCGGCGAGCAGCCCTGCCGGGATGCCCGGGCAGCTCGGCGCATGGATGATCTGCGTCATCCGCTGCTGGCTGCCCTGCTCCAGGCCCTTGGCCGAGGCTCAGCACCGGCACCCACGGGCGGAGCAGCGGCGCGACCGCGCGCAGCGTCTCGCGAAAGCTGTGCGACGGCACGCCGACGACGAGGCACGTCGCAAACCGCGCACCGCCTCGTCGAGCGAGGCGGTCGCGCGCAGCGCCGGGTGCAGCGCGGACCCCGTCAGGTAGGCGCCGTTGCGGTGCTCCCGGCCGATCTGCTCGCGCGGCCTCGGCGCGCGCGCCAGACCACGGTCTCGGCATTGCGCGCCGCGAGCGACGCCACCGTCGTCCCCCAGGAGCCGGCGCCGAGGACGGCGACGCCGGATCGGACCGGCTCATGGTGCGCCTCCTTCGCCGCCGCCGGCCAGTTCTCGAGGGTGTCGACGAACTGCTGGCGCACTGCGGCGACGCGCTCGTCCATCTCCTCGAGCGGCCAGTCCTGACGGCGACCGGCGGCGGCACCGCGACCTGGACGGTGCCGGGCGCATCGTCTGGTCGTTGCGCCCATCACCTCGCCGGCGTTCCTGATCACCATCGGCACGACCGGCACGCCGGCCTGGCGCGCCATGTGGAAGGCGCCCTTCTTGAACGGCCCGACCTCGGGCGACCAGGAGCGCGTGCCCTCGGGCGCGATCGCCACGCACAAGCCCTTGCTTGCAGGCGGTCGACCGCCTGGCTGCGAGGGCGTCGATCGCCTTGCCGGTGTGGCGCGCGGTCGATGAAGGCCATGTCGGCCATCTTCATGAAGGTGCCGAAGCCGGGCGTCGTTCGGCGCCTCTTCTTGGCGACGCCGGTGAAGCCGCGCCGGATGAGGTACATCATCAGGAACATGTCGATCTTGCTCTGATGATTGATGATGAAGACGCAGGGCCGGCTCGACCAGAGATGCTCTCGCCGATGACCTCGACGTGCGACGCCGACCGCGGCCAGGCGCCGCGTCGCTCGCGACCGAGGTGATGAAGTCGACGGCGCGGCGCGTCCGCCCGGTCGCCTTGGCGTAGCCGAGGCCGGCGAGGAAGGTCGTCGCTATCGCGCGCGCCGACGCGGTCCGCCCATCGCCTCGGGCGGCCGCGGTGGCGGCGCGGAAAGCGCAGGATCGGCCAGCCCGCCTCGCCGCGGCGCACCTGCGCCAGCATTTCGCTGCACCGCGGTCGCGTGGCCGAGCGCTCTTCAGGAAGTCGATGTCCGCGTTGCCGTTGGCGTAGCCGAAGCTGGCACCGAAGGTCGATGCCGTAGCTTGCCGGCGAAGGCGCACGCCGGCGCGCCTTGCCCTGCCCACATCGGCGTGCCGACCAGGCCGCCGGTGAGCTAGCCGTTGCGCACCCGCGCCCGGGTGCGAACGATGCGCTCGATGCCGTACTCCGCGGCCAACGGCTCGATCTGGTAGAGCGTCGCCGAGGACGCGATGGCGACGGTGTGGCCGCGCTTCTGGTGCGCCCGCACCAGCTTCCAGCCCTCGGGAACAGGGTCGCGCGGTCTTGGTCGCGAACGGGCGGTTCCACATCGCCCGCATCTCGTCTCTCGCTGAGGCCGGCCCAGTCGAGACGCCACTAGCCGATGATGCTCGTTGAACTCGGCGTCGCTGAGGTCGCCCTTTGCGCGCCATCCTGACGGTGTCGACCAGCTCGCCGACCCCATCTCGCCGCGGCGCCGATGCGGTAGCTAGGCGGCGGCCGAGTAGCCGTCGATCAGGGTGCCGTCGTAGTCGAAGGCGCCGATGCGCGGCCCCTTCGGGCTCTGCGCGATGGCGTCGAGGGCGGCGGCGAGGGAGGCGTTCATGCGGCGGCGCGGAGGTCGGCCGGCAGGCGCTGCCGGTCGAGGGTGTCGATTTCGCCGACCGCGGTGACGAGCGCGGCAAGCTCGTCGGCGAACTCCGACCGGCGCTTCGCCAGGCCTTCGCTGCCGGGCTTGATCAGGTTGCGGTTGGCGGCGAGCTGCATCGCGCTGCCGAACAGCTCCCTGGAGACGCACTCCGGTTCTGCAGGCGCCGCTGCATCAGGTACTGCTTGCCGACGTTGACGCATTCGGCGATGAAGGCGACCGCTATCGATCGGCCGGTCGACCGGCTGCGCCGCGAGACGCTCGGCGACGACGTAGTAGGCCTCGAGGAAGGCGGTGAGGACGCGGTGCGCCACCAGGAACGGCGCCTGCAGCGAGGTCTCCTGGCGGGTGTGCGGGTTGGCGGCGCGCGAGCGGAACTGCGGATCGAGCAGGCGCATCTCCGCCTTGATCTCCTCGCTGAAGGTGATGCGGTCGCTGAAGAAGAAGTCGAGCAGAGCAGGTCGCGCAGCGAGTGCTGCCAGGCCTGCGGCGAAGGGGTTCTCGGCGCTGGTGCCGAGGACCATGAACCAGGCCAGCTCGGTGATGGCGCGATTGACGAACCAGTGGATGGCGCTGTTGCGATAGAAGGCAGCGACCGAGATGCTGCCCCGGATTGATGCCGTAGACCGGCTCGGTGCCCTCGGTGAAGGCGAGGACGACGCCGGAAGCGGCGAAGCGCGCCCAGCACCTCGGCCAGGCCGCCTCGGTCCTCTAGTCCTCTGGAGCTGCGCCGTCGGCAGGCCGCGCTCGAGCGGTAGTCGCGCAGCGGCTCGACCAGGCCGAACACCTCGCCGAGGGTCAGGCCGCGGTCGCCGACGCCGAGCAGGGCCAGCGTCACCAGCGCCGGCGCCGTCACCGGCGTCACCCGGTTGATGCGCTCGAACACCTCGAAGGCGATCTTCTCGACCGTCCACTTGCCGCCGCCGCGGTCGCTGTCGGCGCGGCGCAGCGCTCCTTGAGCGACAGCGGCTCGCCGAAGCGGACGTAGGCGGTGCCTATCCATTGCCGCTGCATGCGCGCGTAGCCAGCGAGCCAGCGCAGCCCCTGCCTGGCCTTCTGCGCCCCGGCCTCCTCGGCAGCCATGACGCCGATCTCGTGCAGCTGGTCGTAGGTCATCGCCACCGGCACGAGCAGCATGTCGTCGGCGACGCCGCTCTCGATCGCGTCGACGAGGAGTAGCGGAGCAGCCCGTACTTCGGCGGCCGGAGCTTGCCGGTGCGCGAGCGCCCGCCTTCCATGTACCACTCCGAGGTTGTGGCGGGTTCGCGGCGGGGTAGCCGGGTACTCGCGGACCGACGAACTTGTAGACCTCGTCGTCCTGGAAGCTGCGCCGCATCAGCACGCCGCCGGCGTTGCGCAGGATCGTCCCGAGCGGAAGAAGCCGAGGTTGTCGCCGCCGGAGGATGTAGTTGCGCGGGCAGGCCGGCCTCGCGCAGCGTCTGCGTGAGGATGAAGGCGTCGGCGTAGCTGCGATGGGTCGGCAGGAAGACGAGCGAGTGGTTCTCGTTGAGGCGCTTCGGGTTCTGGACCCCCGACCTGGTCGACATCGATCGTCAGGCGCGGGTGTGCATCGGCCAGGCCGCGGTCCACATCGTCGTGAAGGCGAGGTTGTGCGCCGAGGCGATCTCGCGCATGCCTGTTTCGGCCTCGCTGCGCACCTCGGCCAGCGGGCGCTTCAGTCGCTCGGCGAGCAGCGCGGTTGCTGCTGGAAGCGCTCGGTCGCGAGCACCGCGGCGGCAGTGCGCTTGCGCGGCGGAGCACGGCGCCGGCGAGCTCACCGGACGACCCTTCGCGCGCGCGCTCCGGGATGAGCGGCGCGGAACGGCCGTGCGCGCTCACTGCGGCGCGCTCGTGCGCCATCGCGGCATCGACCGGGCGTCGTCACCTCGAGGATGCTGGCGACGCATCTTCTCCGGCTCGTCGACATCGGCGTGGCCGAGCGCCAGGACGGTGGTCGCGCTCGACGCCGCGGATCCGCTCGACGAAGGGCGCGCCGTAGCAGCGTAGGGAATCACTGCGTCGGCGCACGCCCAGGCGATGCGGACCGGCACCGCGCCCGCATCGAGCGCGGCGCGACCGGGCCGTCGCGCCCCATGGTGCCGGGCAGCCCGCGCGGGACCCGGGTGTTCGCCATCCCGCGCGGCTGACCGACGAGAATCGCGCGGCGCGCTACGCGATCCTGTGCTCCATCGTCTGCCGCATCAGCGTCTTGCGCAGCCAGGCCGAACCGGCGAACCAGCGGACCGAGGAACAGGATCATGCCGATCAGCGCGTAGGCGATGCGAAAGCGGCTTCGCGATCGACCTGGTAGTCTTCGTCGCTGCGCCAGCCGCCGGCGGGCAGAACGCCGTCACCGAGCGGGCGGAGCCCGCGCCGTGCCAGCTCGACGGCCAGCCAGCCGCCGAGCGAGTTGCCGGCGACGTGCGCCTGCGCTCGACGCCTTGCGCGCGCAGCGTCGCGATCGACCTGGTCGGCAGAGCCCGGCCACGGTCGCATCGCCGCTCGCCCGCGTAGTCGGGGCCGCCGTGGTGGCCGGGCAGCGTCAGGGCGATCGACGCGATGGTGCGCCTGCGGAGCGCATCGGAGCGACCGGCTTCCAGATCTCCCAGGTGTTGCCAAGGCCGCTGCAGCAGGCACCAGGGTCGAGACCCTCGCCCGCCGACGTGCGAACTGCGGCGCGGCGGTGCGTTCGTTCATCGTCGCCGGCGCGCTCATGCACCAGCCCGGCGCTGCTGCGCGCCGCGCCAGCAGCGCCTCGGCGGCCTTCGGCGAGCTCGCCGGTCGTGCGGGCCGGGATCTGGGTCCGGTTCTCCAGCTCGATCGCGGCCTGCAGGCTCGCGCTCTCGACGTTGGCCCAGCCGCCGCGCTTGGTCATCCAGACGCCGAATGCGCTGTTCGGCGGCGATGCTGCGCGCCATCTCGAGCGCGCGGCAGCAGGTCGCTCGTCGTCGACCGTCTCCGAGACGAGGCCGATGCGCTCGGCCTCGGCGGCGTCGACCATGCGGCCGGTGAGCATGATCTCGAAGGCGCGCGACATGCCGACGCAGCGCGGCAGCAGCCAGCTGACGCCGATGTCGCAGCTCGACATGCCGACCTTGCACGAACGCGGCATTGAACGCCGCCGACCGGCCGGCGATGCGGATCTCGGCGGCCAGCGCCAGCCGAGCCCGGCGCCGTTGGCCGGCCCGTTGACCGCCGCGATCACCGGCTGGCGCAGCGCGCGCAGGCGCGTCACGAGCGAGGCGAACGACTCCTGGCGCGCCATCAGGCGGCGGTCTCGCCGCCGCTCGGCGCTGCCCGGCGCGTCGCCGGCAAGGCCAGGTCGAAGCCGGCGCAGAAGCCGCGACCCGCGCCGGTGACGACGAGCACGCGCATCTTCGGGTCGGCGCCGACGCGCGTCGAGCAGGCGGCCGATCTCGGCGACGCGCGTCGTCGGTCAGCGGCATTGAGCTGCTGCGGCCGATCAGGCGCAGCAGCGCGATGCCCGGTCTCCGAGGGCCTCGAGGCGGACGCCTGAGCTCCCCTCAGGCATAGATGGCCTCGATGACCTGCGCGTACTTCTCGGCGATGCTCTTGCGCCGCACCTTCATCGTCGCCGTGACCTCGCCGTCGTCGTGGTCGAGCTCCTTGGTCAGCAGGTGGAACTTGCCGCACCTGCTGCACCTGCGGCATCTTGGCGTTGGCCGCGTCGACCTCGCGCTGCACCAGCTCGCGCACCGGCGCGAGCTCGGCGAGGCTGCGGAAGTGCGTGTAGGACAGGCCCTGCTCCTCCGGCCCACTTGCCGACGCTCTCGAAATCGATCTGGATCAGCGCCGAGACGAAGCGGCGCCGGTCGGCGATGACGATCGCCTCGCGGATGTAGGGCAGAAGCGGCAGCGCGTTCTCGATCTCCGACGGCGTGATGTTCTTGCCGCCGGCGGTGATCATGATGTCCTTCTTGCGGTCGATGATGCGCAGCTCGCGGCCCGCCGGGCCATCTTCCCAGCGCGCGACGTCGCCGGTGCGCAGCCAGCCCTCGGCGTCGATCGCCTCGCGCGTCGCCTCGTCGTTCTTGAAGTAGCCGCGGAACACGACGTCGCCGCGGATCAGGATCTCGCCGTCGTCGGCGAGCTGACCTCGACGCCCGGGATAGGGCGCGCCGACGGTGCCGACCGGCGACGCGTCGCCGGCGCTGCATCGTCGTCGCGCCCGAGCTTCGGTCAGGCCGTAGGCCTCGCGGATCGGCACGCCGAGGACGCGGAAGAACGTGCAGGATCTCGGGTGCGATCGGTGCGCCGGCCGAGATCGCCACGCGGCAGCGCCGCAGGCCGACGAAGTTGAGCAGCGCGCGCAGGATCAGCACGTACCAGAACGCCCAGCGCAGGCGTTGCGGCGCGACCCAGCTCGACGCGCGGCTTGCCGGCGTCGCCTTCGAGCGCGACCATGGCACGCTGGTACAGCGCGAAGCCGCAGGCCGCCGGCCTCGCGCACCTTGGTCTGGATCGAGGCGTGGAACTTCTCCCAGATGCGCGGCACGCCGAAGAAGATCTGCGGCGCCAGCTCGCGCAGGTCTTCCTGCACGGTGCGCAGGCTTTCGGCGAAGTTGACGACGCGCGCCGGTGGCGACCGGGATGTGGATCGAGAACATCTGCTCGGCGACATGGCAGCAGCGGCAGGTACGAGACCAGCGAGTCGCCGCTCGGTGCAGCGCGAGCGCGATGTTCGAGCCGCGCGGCAGCGGTGCCGAGGCCGCGCCAGCTCATCATCGCCGCCTTGGGCCGGCCGGTGGAGCCGGAGGTGAAGACCATCAGGCCGATGTCGTCGCAGCGTCGGCCCGGCCGTCGCGGCGGCCGCCGCCGGCGGCGTCTTCGGCGCTCGAAACGCTGGCCGAGCGCGACGCACATCGGCGAAGTCGTGCAGGCCCGTCGCGGTCGTAGCGGCGCAGGCCGCGCGGATCGATGACGACGATCGCCGCGCAGCTGCGGCAGGCGCTCGCGGATCGACAGCACCTTGTCGAGCTGCTCCTGGTCGTCGCAGACGATGATCGGCGCTTCCGACAGCGCCGAGCAGGTACTCGACCTCGGCGGCCGGGCGAGGTCGGGTAGACGCCGGCCGTGATGCCGCGCGACCAGGCCGGCGCCGAACTGCGCGATACACCCACTCCTTGCGAGTTCTCGCCGAGCACCGCGACGCTCTGTCGCCGGCCTGCAGGCCGAGCTCGAGCAGGCCGAGGCCGAACCAGCGCGCCTGCTGCGCGTACTCGCGCCCAGGTGACCGGGTCGCCAGACGCCGAACTCGCTTCTGGCGCAGCGCCACCGCGTCGGGGCGCGCCCGCGCCCAGTGCAGCAGCTGCTGCGGCAGCGGCAGGTCCTTCAGGTCTTCGCTGGATCCGGTCATGGTCGATGCGCTCAGGACAGCCAGCGCTTGCGCCGCTTGTAGTGCTTGACGTCGCGAAAGCTCACATGCGCCTCGCCCTCGCCGCCGCTGCCGAGGTAGAAGCGCTGCACGTCGGGATCGCCCAGCAGCTTCGTCGGTCGGTGCCGTTGACGACGATGCGGCCGTTCTCGAGGATGTAGCCGTAGTGGGCGACGCCGAGCGCGACGTGCGCGTTCTGCTCGACCAGCAGCATCGCCACGCCCTGCTCGCGGTTGATGCGGGCGATGATCGCGAAGATGTCCTGCACGACCAGCGGCGCCAGGCCGAGCGAGGGCTCGTCGAGGCAGGATCAGGCGCGGCTGGCCGACGATGGCGCGGCCGATCGCGAGCATCTGCTGCTCGCCGCCCGAGAGGTAGCCGGCGAGCTGCTTGCGCCGCTCGCGCAGGCGCGGGAAGTAGCCGAACACGAGCTCGGGGTCGACGTCGCCGCGCCGCCGGCCGGTGAGCGCGTTGCCGGCGGCGACCAGGTTCTCCTCGACCGTCAGGTCGCCGAAGATGTGCCGGCCCTCGCGCACGTGCGCCATGCCGGCGCGCGCCAGCCGGTAGCGCGGCGCGGCCGCTGATGTCCTCGCCGAAGAAGCGTGATGCGGCCCGCCGCGAGCTGGCCGTTCTCGTAGCGGCAGCACGCCCGAGGCCGCCTTCAGCGTCGTCGTCTTGCCGGCGCCGTTGGAGCCGAGCAGGGCGACGATCTGGCCGTTCGGCACCTCGATCGACAGCCCGCGCAGCGCCTGCACGCTGTGGTTGTAGACGACCTCGATGTTCTCGACGGTCAGCGCGGCGCGTCATGCCGTCAGCTCCGTCGCGCCTCAGACCTTGATCCAGCCGCTCGCCGGCTCCATCGTCTTCTTGTCGCGGGTCGTAGCCGTACATCCGGCCCGGCCGGGATCTGGTGCGTGCTCAGGTCGGCGAGCAGGCCGCTGATGCCGCCGGTGTCCCACTCCTTCATCGACTCGAGCGCGGCCTTCATGTTCGGCAGCAGCAGCGGCTTGTCGGCCTTGATGCAGCGGTCGGCGATCTCCGCGAAGACCATGCCGGTGAGCCAGGTCGAGATGTAGAACGGCGAGATGTTCTTCACCTCCGGCCGGTTCTTGGCCAGGTACTCGCGCATCGTCGTTGATCATCGGCGCGTCGGTCTCGTGGCCGTAGCGGTAGGCGCTGACGCCGGTCAGGCGGACGCCGAGCGCGCGCCAGCGCGTCGTAAGGCCGGCTTGTCGAGGCCCCAGGCCGTGCCCATGATCTGCGGGCTTCATGCCCGGCCTCGCGCATCTGCCGCACGAACTCGGGCATCGGCGCGAGGATGTAGCCCTGGAAGATGACGATGTCGGGCTTGGCGCGGCGCAGCTGCGCCACCTCGGTGCGTGACGTCGACGCCCGACTGCTTGGTCACGATCTCGGCGACGATCGGCAGGCCGAGCTTCTCGGCGCGCGCCTTGCCGCCGGGGATGCCGTCGCGGCCGAACTCGGTGTCGGCGTAGACGTAGGCGATCTTCGGCTTGGCCGCGGCGCCGCGCGCGGTGCGGGCGATGTACTCCATCAGGATCTCGTGCAGCCGCGGATAGGTCGGGCTCGGCACGAAGTGCTGCGGCATGCGTGGCCGGATCGGCGACGGCGGTGGCCAGCGAGGTCGACGAGGTGATCACGTGGTTCGAGGCGATCGCGTCCTGCGCCACCGCCTTGACCGACGGCGTGCCGTCGCAGTAGTAGAACGACGGCTTCTCGCTGGCCATGATCTTCTTGAAGATCGCCGCCGACTGGTCGACCTTGAAGCCGCTGTCCTCGACCACGTAGCGGAGCTTTCTGCCCTGCGACGCCGCCGTTGGCGTTCTTCCATTGGACGAAGTCGTTGAGGCCGTTGTTCATCGCCACGCCGGCGAACGCGAACACGCCGGTGATCGGCTGGCCGGCGCCGATGACGATGTCGCCCTTGTGCGCCTGGCGCCTGGGCGGTGCCGATCGCGAACGGTCCGAGCGTGGCGGCGGCGCCGAGGGCTTGGACGACGGTGCGGCGATTGAGGTCGGTCATGGGAGTCTCCTTGTGGATCGGGAAATGGGTGGGACGACGGGATCAGGTGCGAAACGGCCAGAGGTGGAAGGTGCGTCGCACCCGCGCCCAGACGGCGCGCGAGGCCGTGCGGCTCGAAGATCAGGAAGACGATGATGAGCAGGCCGAACACGCACCTGCCCCATCGGCAGCAGCAGCCACGGCGATGCCGGGAACCAGGTCGACGTGGCCCGCGCGACCAGGCGCAGGATCTCGGGCACGAGGTCATGAACGCCGCGCCGAGCACGCTGCCGAGCACCGTGCCGAGCCCGCCGACGATCACCGCCGCGAGGTAGAAGACCGAGAGCGTGAGCACGAAGTAGTCGGGCGTGATGTTGCCGTAGAAGTAGCCGAGCAGGCCGCCGGCGACGCCGGCGTAGAACGCGCCGACGGCGAACGCGAGCAGCTTGGTGCGCAGCGGGTGCACGCCGAGGATCTCGGCCGAGATGTCGCGGTCGCGCACCGCCACCAGCGCCCGGCCGATGTGCGTGCGCGCGAGGTTGCGCGCCGCGATCGCCATCAGGAAGGCAGCAGACGAAGATCAGGTAGAAGTTGCGCCGGTCGCCGACGAACTCGAAGCCGAACAGCTTGGCGCGCGGAATCGCCGTGCCGGCGACGCCGCCGGTGCCGGCTTCCCATTCGCGAAAGATGAAGCTCAGGATGAAGTGCGCGGCGAGCGTGGCGATCGCCAGGTAGAGGCCCTTCACGCGCAGGCTCGGCAGGCCGACGATGACGCCGAGCAACGCGGTCACGAAGCGCCGCCGACCGGCAAGGTCGCGTAGAACGGCACGCCGTGCTTGCCGAGCCAGGCGACGGTGTAGCAGCCGACGCCGAGGAAGGCGCCGTGGCTGAGCGAGATCAGGCCGGCGTTGCCGGTGGTGAGTGTTGAGGCCGAGCGTGGCGATGACGTGGATGCCGACGATGCAGGCCATCGCCAGCGACGTAGTCGCCGCCCCAGAGCGGCATCGAGAACAGCGCGACGCGTGAAGGCAAGCATCCAGAGCGCGCGTCGTCGGCGATTCCCAGAGCTTCTGCTCCGAGGCGAAGCGATTGGTGGAAAACGCCGGTACGCACGTCAGAGCCTCTCGATCGTCGCGGGTGCCGGAGATGCCCGTGCGGCTTGACGACCAGGATCGCCAGCACGACGACGTAGGGCACGACGTCGCGCGTCTTGCCGCCCAGGTAGCCGGCGGAGACCGACTCGACCCAGCCGATCACGCAGGCTGGCGACGATGGCGCCGAGGATGCTGTCGAGGCCGCCGAGGATGATCGCGGCGAACACCGCCAGCGCGGCCGCGGCGAGCAGCGGCGAGGCCCGCCGAGCTGGCGATCAGCACGCCGGCGACCGTGCCGACCAGCCCCGAAAGCACCCAGGTCAGGCGCTGCGAGTAGTTGATGTTGATGCCGAGCGTGGCCGCGGTGACCGGGTCGCTGCGCCGTGGCGCGCGAGCGCGATGCCGGTCTTCGAGTAGCGGAAGAAGGCGAGGAAGCCGCCGATCAGCAGCGCGGCGACCGCGAAGTTGCCGAGCACCGTGCCGGGGATCAGGATCTCGCCCATGTTCACCGGCGTGCGCGGCAGCAGGGTCGGCGGCGGTAGCGTGTCGCCGCCCCAGATCGCCTCGACGCCGCCGTGGATGATGCTGGCGATGCCGATCGTCGCCATCAGCACCGCCACCGCCGGCTGGCCCGACAGCGGCCGCAGCACGGCGCGCTCGACGCCGATGGCGAGCACGCCGATCACGGCCAGGGCGATCACGAAGCGCCAGCCAGGGCGCCAGGCCGAAGGTGACCGCGCCGCGCGTAGTAGAATGTAGGCGCCGAGCATCATCGACCTCGCCGACCGCGAAGTTGACGACGCCGGTGCCCTTGTAGATGAGCACGAAGCTGAGCGCGATCAGCGCCATCACGCCGCCCGACAAGCAGGCCGAGCAGGCTGTACTCGAGGAACTCGCTCATGCTGTCGCCCGCGCTTCGGCGCCCAGGTACGCCTCGATCACCTGCGGATGACGCCGCACCTCGGCGGGCGTGCCGCTGGCGATGACCTCGCCGAAGTTGAGCACGGACGATGTGGCTCGAGATGTCCATCACCATGCCCATGTCGTGCTCGACCAGCAGCACCGTGACGCCCCACTCCTCCTGCACGTCGAGGATGTAGCGCGCCATGTCCTCGGTCTCCTCGCGGTTCATGCCGGCCACCGGCTCGTCGAGCAGCAGCACGCGCGGCCGCATCGCCAGCGCCCGCGCCAGCTCGACGCGCTCTCTGCAGGCCGTACGGCAGGGCGTCGACCGACTGATGGCGGATGTGGTCGATCTCGAGGAAGTCGATCGACCTTGCGCTCGACTTCCTCGCGCAGGCGCGATTTCCTCGTCGCGCGCCGCCGGCGGTAGTCGAGCGCGGCAGACGCACGCCGGCCTTCATCGTGTGGTGGCCGCCGAGCTTGATGTTCTCGAGCACCGTCAGGCCGCGGAACAGGGCGATGTTCTGGAAGCGTCCGCGCCAGGCCGCGCGCCGCGCGTGCGTGCACCGGCACGTCGGTGATGTCCTCGTCGCCGAGCACGATGCGGCCGGCCGGCGGGCCGGTAGAAGCCCGAGATCGTGTTGAAGACGCTGGTCTTGCCGGCGCCGTTCGGGCCGATCACCGCGGTGATCTGTCCGGGCGCGGCCGCAGAAGGAGACGCCGCGCAGCGCGTGGATCCCGCCGAAGCGCAGGTCGACGCCCTTCGACGGCAGCGCAGCTGACAGCGCGCGGGCGATCGAGACGGTGCGAGGCGCGGTCGCGTGGTGGCGAGCAGTCGAGCGGACGTCGCAGGGCCGCGGAAGCCGCTCATGGCGGCGTGCGCCGACTGCTCGTGCCGCCACCAGCCTCGGCCAGCGAGGGGTGTATGGCCGCGAGTCTCGCGCAGCTTGAACTTCTGGATCTTGCCGCTCGGCGTGCGCGGCAGCTCGTCGAGAACCACCAGCCGCTCCGGCCAATACTGCTTGGCGACCTTGGACTCGGTCATCACGCCTGCACGTCGGCGAGCGTGAGCTGCGCCCGGGCCGCAGCACGACGAAGGCGCAGGCGCGCTCGCCGAGCCGGTCGTCGGGGTAGCCGACGATCGGACGCGCCGCCACCGCCGGGTGCTGGTGCAGCAGGCCTTCGATCTCGACCACCGGCACGTTCTCGCCGCCGCGGATCAGGACGTCCTTGGTGCGGCCGTTGATGCGGATGTAGCCCTCGCCGTCCATGTAGGCGAGGTCGCCGGTGTCGAACCAGCCTTCGGCGTCGAGCGTGACGATGGTCGGGACGCTTGTAGTAGCCGGCGAAGAGCTGCGCGCCGCGCACCATCAGGCGACCGGTTTCGCCGACCGGCAGCGGCTTGCCGTCGACGTCGACGATCCGGACGTCGACGCCTTCGAGCGCCCGGCCGTCGGTGGACGACGATTTCTCGGCAGCGCGCGCCGGCTCGGTCAGCGTGCTCGACAGCGACTCGGTCATGCCCCAGAGCGAGCACACCTTTGAGGTCGAGCTCGCGCGCGGCGCGCTCGATCAGCACCGGCGGGATCGGCGCGCCGCCGCAACAGGAACGAGCGCGAGCCGCGTCGGCCGCGCGGCGAGCCGGCGGCGACGGTGTCGCAGATGTCGGTCAGGAACGGCGTCGACGCGGCGGTGTAGCGTGACGCCTTCGAGCATGATCGCGACGCCGCCGCTTCGACCTCCCAGACGTCCTGCAGGACGATGGTGGCGCCGCAGGCGAATGCCGAGCAGCATCACCGCGGCGTCAGCCCGGTCATGCGGCCCGATCGGCGAGGCAGACGCGCATGACGTCGTCGGTCGCCGAGGCCGGAACCGGCCCGCTGAGCGAGTTGAGGCAGGCGATCAGCGTGTTCGACGTGTGCATCACGCCCTTCCGGCGAAGCCGGTCGTCCCGGATGGTGAACATCAGCACCGCGAGGTCGTCCGGCCTGGAGCGCCGACTCGGCCGGCTGCCGCCGGCGCGTCGACCCGGTCGCTGCCCTGCAGCAGGCAGCGTTCGGAAGCCGTTCTGCGCCCGCGCCGTCGACGACGATCACGTGCTCGAGCTTGGGCAGCTCGGCGCGCATGCTCTGCGGCCATCGCCTCGTGGTCGAAGCCCGCGGAAGACAGCTTCGGCACGACCAGCACCTTGAGCTTCGGCGAAGCCGAGCATGTAGCTCGAGCTCGCGCTCGCGAAAGATCGGCATCAGCGGGTTGACGACCGCGCCGAGCCGGCCGCCGGCCGAGGCGACGCACGACGAACTCCCACCAGTTCGGCAGCTGCACGGCGACGACGTCGCCGCGACCGACGCCGAGGCGGCGCGCAGCGCGCCCGACGCGCGCTCGACCATGTCGCCGAGCTCCGCGGTAGGTGAGGCGGGCGACCTCCGGACGGTCGGCGCCGATCAACCGACCACGGCAGGCCTGGTCGGCGCGCGGCGAGCGATCGCCTCGACGAGGTACTCGCGTCGACCGTGCGGTCCGAGCCACGAAAGCCGCCGGCGCGCATCGCACGCCCATGGGCACCGCGGTCGAATGGCCTGCACCGTCATGCCGTGTCTCCTGCGATGGCGCCGGCGACTGCAAAAGTCGCCGGTCGGCTAATTTAGTTCACTACCGTATTGGGTAATGGATTATGAAGATGCACATGCGTCGTCGGGTCAACGGAGCAAACCCTAGCGTGTGCCCGCCGACTCAGACCGGATCCCAGGTGAAAGCGTCGGCTAGACCGGTCGAGCGGCGAGAAACCCGGCGCGCAGCATCGGCAACGCGGTCTCGACGACGCGCTCGGGCGTCCAGCCTTCGCCGCGAGTGCGCGCTGCGGATCGGCCGCGGCTGGCTGAACAGGAAGATCTCGTTGTTGCGCACGCGCGAAGATCTGGCCCGGTGACGTCGCTCGCGCGCGTCGGCGCACAGGCCGACGACGAACGGCGCGACGCGCTCGGGCACCAGCTTCTTCAGGCCCTCGACCCGCTTCTTCTGCTCCGGGGTCTCGCTCGGGATCGAGTCGATCATCCGCGTCCAGGCGAACGGCGCGACCGCCGTTCGAGCGCACGCCGAACTTCTGCCATGTCGAGCGCGATCGACTTCGACAGCGCGGCGATGCCGAGCTTGGCGGCGCTGTAGTTGGCCTGGCCGAAGTTGCCGATCAGGCCCGAGGTCGAGGTCATGTGCACGTAGCAGCCGCTCGCCTGCGCCGTGAAGTGCGGCGCCGCGGCGCGGCTGACGTTGAAGCTGCCCTTCAGGTGCACGGCGATGCACCTGCGTCGAACTCCGGCTTCGCTCATGCGTGTGGAACATCGCGTCGCGCAGGATGCCGGCGTTGTTGACGACGATGTCGATGCGGCCGAACGCGTGTCAGCGCCGCCTCGACCATGCGTTGTGCGCGCGTCCCAGTCGGCCACCGAGCCGCCGTCGGCGATCGCCTCGCCGCCTATGCCTCGATCGCGCGTCACGACCTCGTTGCGCCGGCTGCGTCGTCGCCGAGCCTGGCCGTCGAGCGACGCGCCGAGGTCGTTGACGACGACCTTCGCGCCGGCCGCGGCCATCGCCAAGGCGATGCCGCGGCCGACGCCGCGGCCGCCGCCGGTGATCCAGCGCGACCTTGCCTTCGAGCAAGCTCGGCTCACGGTCGGTCTCCTTTGTGCTAGCGTGTGGCCAGGGAAACCCTGCGGTGTCGGATGCCGTTCGACGGGTTGCGTGAACTGATCGTGCGCTAGCGTACCATGTATCGCACGTCCATGAATGCCTCACCCGCCGTGCCGACCCCGATGAACGAGCGATCGCACGCGTTCGGCCTGCTGGCCACCGCACGATACGTGCCACGCCTGCGCCTCGAACGCAGCAGGTGCTTCGCACAGCCATCGCTGGATGGCGCCGGGCCTGACGCTCGCTGGCCAAAGGCCAGCGGGCGATCAGCGAACTGGGACGAAGACGCCGTGACCATGGCGGTCGAGGCCGGTCGCTGCTGCAGCGCGCCTGTGCCGTCGGCGGCCGCCAGGAACTGACGCTCGCCTCCGACCACGCTGCCCTTCGCCGACTGCGCCTGAATGCCACGGCAGCATCGTCGCCGCGGCGATCCGGCATCGCGCCTTCGGCGGTGGTCGCGACGCGACTGTCGAGCGGCTCGCGCCGGCGCTCACCGAGCTCGCGGCCGCGCTGCGCCGGCCCGGCGCCGACAGCGCGCCGGCGATCTTTGCTCAGCCGCCGAGCGCCGCATCGCTCAACCCGCGAGCGCGCAGGGAAATGATCTTCGGCGACGGCGCCGCCGGCAGCTCGTCGGCAGCGGCGCGGCACGATCGCCACGCTGCTCGCGAGCCGCGCAGCGAGCACGCGCGACTCCTCGTCGATCACTTCCGCCGAAGCCGGCCGCGACCACGAATACGGCTGGGAAGAGCGCTGGGTGCGCGACGAGGGTTACATGAAGATCGCGGCGACGACGATCCGCGAGTGCCTCGCCGACGCGGGCGTCGCGGCCGGCGACGTCGCGCACTTCGCGATGCCGGCGCCGCTCGCGCGCGTCAACAGGCCGTCGCCAAGCGGTCGGCATCGCTGCCGCAGCGCTGGTCTCGGCCGAGCACGCCGACAGATCGGCGACCTCGGCAGCGCCCAGCCACTGGCGATGCTCGACATCGCGCTGCGCGCCGCGGCGCCGGGCGCGCTGATCCTGGTTGCCGCCTTCGGCAGCGGCTGCGACGTGCTGCTGCTGCGCCGCGCGACGCTTCCCTGCCCGGGCGCCGTGCCAGCGACGCCGGACGGTCGGGGCAGCTACATGAAGTACCTGTCGTTCACCGGCCAGATCGACTCGCCTGGGGCATGCGCGCCGAGATGGACAACAAGACTGCGCTGACCGCCGCCTGGCGCGACCACGGACGCGCCGTCGCGCTTCGAAGGCGGCGCTGCGGCGCCTGCCGGACGGTGCAGTTCCGCGCTCCCGCGTCTGCGTCAACCCCGAATGCCGCGCCCAGGACACGCAGGTCGATCAGCCTCGCCGACGTGCCGGCGCGCGTGCTGTCGCACACCGCCGACTTCCTCGGCTACACGCCCGACCCGCCGTTCCAGTTCGGCCACATCGACTTCGAGGGCGGCGGCCGCGTTGCTCATGGAGTTCACCGACACCGACGTCGGCGAGCTCGCCGTCGGCCTGCCGGTGCGCATGGTCTACCGCGTCAAGGAGTTCGACCGCCAGCGCGGGTTTCCAGCGCCACTTCTGGAAGGCGACACCGACCAGGTGACCGGCCGCCGGCCGCTGCAGGAGAACGTGAATGGCCAGCGGAATCCGCGACAAGGTCGCCATCGTCGGCATGGGCTGCTCGCGCTTCGGCGAGCGCTGGGACGCCGGCCCGACGACCTGATGCTCGAGGCCTTCAACGAGGCGCTCGCCGATGCCGGCATCGCCGCCGCGCAGATCAGGCGGCCGTGGTTCGGCGTCTGCCTGGAAGAAGAACAACGTCGGCAAGACCGCGGGTCCGCTGAGCAATGTAGTACGGC
>ERZ1370068.5825-contig-4831_pt1 | contig 30669 bp, 35 predicted proteins | sample MGYA00561227_ERZ1370068 | MGnify/ENA primary metagenome ERZ1370068 (study PRJEB38410, sample SAMEA6850437) | metagenome | study: Metagenomic assessment of the ecological functions of the soil: analysis of the soil microbiota associated with the...
GGCAACCGAGTTTGGCGGAAAACCCTGACGCTCTATCAGCTGGCGCTGCATTCAACATCATCATCACAACAAATAAAAGATGGTAACAGAAGATAATAAGAAATCACTTAGCGCTATCTCCTTTCACGCTGTTGTTGCCGCTGGGTTGGGTGACGCCGACGCCGGCGGATGCCGTATGGATCGTGTTCAACGGCGCCTCGAACGCGGTCGGCCAATACTGGTGGACGCGCGCGTTGCACCTTGCGCCGGCCTCCGCGGTGGCCCCGTTCTATTATCTCTCGCTGATCTGGGCGAGCGTCCTGGGCTTTGCGGTCTGGGGCGAGATCCCCGACCGTTTCCTTGATCGTCGGCTCCGCCGTCGTGGTGGCGTCCGGCCTGTTCCTGATCTGGCGCGAGAGCAACGCCCGCCAGGCCAAGCCTCCCGCCAACGAGTGAGCGCAATGGAAAGCGACGAACTGCCTGCGGCTCACCCGTCCGGCCTTGAGAAAGTCGCTGCTCCAGGCGGCGTAGTCGGCTTGGCGCGTGGCGCGCTTCATGAGCTCCGAAGGCGGCGAGATATTCTCGAACTCCCAGCCGGGCTTGCCCTCGCGCAGCGCCTTCAAGGTGGCATGCACCGCATTGATCGCCGCCATGATGGGGTATGACCCTGCAGGCAGACGCGGACATTGCGCGCGGACAGATAGTCAAGGTCGTAAAGCTCCTTGCCGGCACTGCCGAGGAACAGCGGAAGCTTGACCGCGGCGGCGATCGCGTCGAGCTCGGCGCGCGATTTCACGCCGGCCATGAACAGCATGTCGACACCGGCGGCCTCGTAGGCTTTGAGCCGGGCGATGGTGTCGGCGATGCCGGTCAGCGTGAGCGCGGCGGTGCGGCCGACGATGACGAGGCGCGGATCCTGGCGGCCGGCCAGCGCGGCGCGCATCTTGCCGGCCGCCTCCTCGATCGGGATCAGCCTGGTCTCGGTCGCGCCATAGGGCGTGGGCAGCAAGGTGTCTTCGATGGTGAGACCGACAACGCCCGCGGTCTCCAGCTCCTCGACCGTGCGTTTGACGTTGAGGGCATTGCCGTAGCCATGATCGGCATCGACCAGGAGCGGCAGATGAGCGGCCCGGTTGATGCGATAGGCCTGCCCGGCAAATTCGGTGAGGGTGAGCAGGACGATGTCGGGCGCGCCGAGCACGGCAAGCGAGGCCACCGAACCGGCCAGCATCGCGGCTTCGAAACCGAGATCCTCCGCGATGCGCGCGGAGATCGGATCATAGACCGACGCCGGATGGATGCAGCGCCCGCTGTTGAGCGTGGCGCGAAAGCGCTCGCGTCGATTGGCCCAGTCCATGGTGCGTGCCCCCTGCCCTGCGTGGTCCCGACGCAGGTGTTCTAGCGCGGCGGATTTGAAGTTCCTACTCTTGCAGCCGCGAGTTCGTATAGGACCTTCAAATCAAAGACCGCACTGGAATCATGACGCTGCCGGCGTCCCTGATTCCAAAGTCCGCATCAGCAGGCGCAGCGATGGCGGTGTATGACTTTCGGCAAATAGGACCGGCCTGACTTCAGCCAAAAAGATGTGGACCGCTCGCCTGATATAAAGATTGCGTAAACTCTGCGACCTTATGCCGCCTACCCACAGCGGGTCGCCCCGCTTCACCGTTGCGACACGACGGAAGCCCACGAACTGGGCGTGGGGCAAGGCAAAAATCACGGCGTAGCGGCAACCACTTACAACGACAATAGCCGCAGGCCGCAGGGGAGCGACGCGTGTCACATCAATGGGCCGATTGCGAAAGCACGTTCATCGCTGCGCGCTATGACCGCATCGCCGGGATGATCGGTTTTATCGATTGGTTATTCTTCGTTCCCCGGCATTTCCGCGCCCATGCCGCCAAGCGCCTGGCCCTGCGGCCCGGACAGCGCGTGCTCGAAATCGGATGCGGCACCGGACGTAATTTCCCCTACTTGCGCGCGGCAGTCGGAGCGCAAGGACAGATCTACGGCGTCGATCTCTCGGCCGGCATGCTGGCAAAGGCGCGCGCGCTGTGCGAGCAGCAGCGATGGACCAATGTCGAGTTGGCGCAGGAGGACGCCGCCGAGTATATCGCGCCCGAGCCGCTCGATGCCGTGCTGTTCGGCCTCTCCTACAATACCATGCCGCACCACCTCGTCGTGCTGCATCAGGCCTTGAAACAGCTCCGTCCGGGCGGACGCATCGTCATCATGGACGGCAAGGTCCCCTCGGGGGTGGGTGGCAAGTTCATTCTGCCTTTCGGCCTCTGGTTGATGCGGCACACCATGCTCGGAAATCCGCTCATCAAACCATGGCAGGATCTCGCCGCGGTCGCCGACGACTTCGAGATGGAGCAATTCCTGTTCGGCTCCTGGTACGTCTGCTGGGGAACCAAACCCGCCCGCGCGCAGATGGATGCGCTCCCGTACGCGACCGAGCAGCTGATCGCGGCCGAGTAACGAGGGCTCGGCTGACGCATTCGGCATGCTACGGCGGTGCTGCGGGCGCCGATACCCGGAAATCACTGTCGAATCGGCCTGCAACCGCGCTCGCCACAGGGCTTGCTCGCGCCCGCGAATGGATTGAAGATACCGGCATGCCGGGGGCGGCAGCGAGATTAGTGTGGCGCATTTGACGTTCCTATCAGTATTGGCCGCGAGTCCTTCATAGGAACGTCAAATGCAAAGCCACACTAGGATCATGACTTGCTAGTGTCCCTTTGTTTCCGACGTTCGTAAAAGCGGGTGCTGCGAGATGATACGAACGTCGGAAACGGGACACTAGCGTTCGAGACTTGGCATGAAACGCGTCGTTGCATCGCTTTGCGTGTGCTGGGCCGCCTTTGCGGGACCCAATCAAATATTGCTCCCCTCAATTTCGGCATGACGCCGGAGGAGGTTTCGAGCGTGCTCGGCGTGCCGCTCGTCTATTATTCCGGACGGGCGGGTTCGGAAATTTATCTCGCCTATGGATCGCCCGGCATTCCCGGCTTCTACCCCGTCGACTCCGCTATCGCGCTGCAATTTCGAAAAGGGCCAGCTGACCGGGCTGGAAGAAGGATTGGCGCCTGCGCCGCCCGTGGCCGTTTTGAGGCGCGCATCGCGGCGCGGCCCACATGGTTCCCCTCTCCATTCTCGATCTTTCCCCGGTCTCCGCCGGCTCCTCCGGGCGCTGTCGCGCTGCGCAACTCGCTCGACCTCGCCCGGCTCGCCGACGAACTCGGCTTCACCCGTTACTGGGTGGCCGAGCATCACAACCTGCCTTCGATCGCAAGCTCCGCGCCCGACATCATGATCGGGCAGATCGCCGCGATCACTGCGCGCATCCGGGTCGGCTCGGGCGGCGTCATGCTTCCCAACCATGCGCCGCTCATGGTGGCCGAACGCTTCAAGGTGCTGGAGGCGCTATTTCCCGGACGCATCGACCTCGGGCTCGGCCGCGCGCCGGGGACCGACCCCGTCACCTCCTACGCGTTGCGGCGGCGGCAGGATTCCGGCGGCGACGACGATTTCCTGCAGCGGTTCCAGGAACTGATCCTGTTCGAGAGCAAGGCCTTTCCGGAAAACCATCCCTTTCGCTCCGTGCGTGCCATGCCGGAAGACGTCGCGCTGCCGCCGATCTGGCTGCTGGGATCGAGCGGCTACAGCGCGCAACTCGCCGCCATGGTCGGCGCCGGATTTTCCTTCGCCTATCACTTCGCCGATCACGATCCGGTCGACGCGATGCTGAGCTACCGCGATCAGTTCAAACCGTCTGCCGCGCGCGACAAGCCCTATGCGATTCTCGCCTGCGCCGTGGTTTGCGCCGACAGCGATGCCGAAGCGGACCGGCTCGCCTCCACCATCGATCTCAATTTCGTGCGACGCCGGCGCGGCGAATATCTGCCGCTCGAGAGCCCGGAGGAGGCAACCGCCTATCCCTACTCCCCGGCCGAACGCAGCCTGATCGCGCGCAACCGCGCCCGGTTGTTCGTCGGCACGAAGACGACGGTGCTGGAGCGGCTCGCCGCGATGATCGACGCGACCAAAGCCGACGAGGTGATGGTCACAACCATGATCTACGACCATGCCGCTCGCCGGCATTCCTACGAGCTGCTCGCCGAGGCGTTCGGCCTCGATGCCGGGAAAAAATAAACCGGGTCCCGTTGCGAGTTCCGGATTGACCCGATGCCGCGCACGGAACTCGGACTTTGCATTGCAGGTCTGAGATACGTTCGCGGCTCCTGCCGGGAGTTGCTTTGTCGCGGCGAAAGCGTGACATTGCGGCCGTCCGACGCCGGGCCTGGTATTGCGCCCGGCTTGCAGTATTCACGGGAGGTCCTCTTGGGTAAGCAGTTCTCGCTCACGTCAGCCGACAAGTTTCAATTGGGTGCCTATCGCGCCGATCCGTCCGGCCCGTCCAAAGGCGGCGTCGTGGTCATCCAGGAAATATTCGGCGTCAATCATCACATCCGGGCGGTCTGCGACCGGCTCGCGGGCGAAGGCTATACCGCGGTTGCGCCGGCGCTGTTCGACCGCACAGGAGAAGAACTTCGAAAGCGGCTATACGCCGGACGAGATCGCCAACGCGCGCAAGTTCGTCGCCAACCCGGATTGGGGTGCGATGCTGCAAGGATACGCAAGCCGCCATCGACGAGCTCAAGAAGGACGGGCCGGTCGCCATCATCGGCTTCTGCATGGGCGGCACCATCGCCTTCCTCGCGGCCTGCAAGCTCAACGGTTTGTCCGCCGCGATCTGCTATTACGGCGGGCAGATCGCCAAGAACGCCGACGAGAAGCCGAAAGTGCCGGTGCAGATGCATTTCGGCGAGAAGGACGCTTCGATCCCGATGAGCGACGTCGAGATGATCAAGCAGAAGCGCGGCGGCGACAGCGAGATCTACGTCTATCCCGACGCGCAGCACGGCTTCCATTGCGACGAGCGCGGCAGCTTCCACGAGGCGAGCGCCAAGACCGCGTGGCAGCGCGCCACGGACTTCCTCAAGAAGCACCTGAAGAAGTAACATAACCGACGTGCGACGTCGGCGCGCGTCGCTTGACGCGCCGCCACCCTGCAGGCCCGACGCACTCCGTCCGGCCCATGACGTGCGTTCAATGCCAATCAGGCGGCCGCGTCGGAGACCGCTCGGCCGTCACTCCACTGACAGTCCTGCGGACCTGACCACCGCGCCCCATTTCTCCGTTTCGTCGGCGACCAGTTTGCCGAACTCGGCCGGCGACATCGGCATCGGCGTGCCGCCGAGTTCCGCGATGCGCGCCTGCATCTTGGGGTCGGCCAGCGCGGCGGCGAGCGCGTTGTTCAGAACCTCGATCGCTTCGGGCGGAGTGCCCTTCGGCGCGGCGATGCCGTACCAGACGCTGGCCTCGTAGCCCGGCACCATCTCGCCGATCGCCGGTACGTCTGGAAGCGCATCGGAGCGCTTTGCCGTGGTTACGCCGAGCGCCCGCAACTGGCCCGTCCGCACGAATCCAATCGAGCCCGGCAGGTTGTCGAACAGCACGTGCACCTTTCCGGTCATGAGATCGGGATAGGCGGCCGACGAGCCGCGATAGGGCACGTGGACCATGTCGAGACCCGCCATCATCTTGAACAGCTCAGCCGACATGTGAACCGACGTGCCGTTGCCGGAGGACGCATAGCTGAGCTTGCCCGGGTTGGCCTTGGCGTGCGCGATGAATTCGCCGACGGTCTTCACCGGCAGTGACGGCGGCACCACCATGACATTGGTGAGCCGCATCATGCCGGCGACCGGAGCGGTGTCGCGCAGGAATACGAACGGAAGGTTCTTGTACAGCGTCGTCCCGATGGCATTGTTCGGCGCGACGAACATGATGGTGTAGCCGTCGGGCGGCGAATTGATCACCGCGTTGGCTGCGATCATGCCGCCCGAACCAGCGCGGTTCTCGATGATGAACTGCTGGCCGAGGTGAGCCGACAGCCACTCACCCAGCACGCGCGCCACGATGTCGTTCGGCCCGCCGGCCGCAAAGCCGACGACCCAGTGCACGGGGCGGCTGGGATATTTGTCGGCGGCGGTCGCCGGCGCGAGCAGACCCGGGCAGACGACGCACATCAGCAGAAGCAGAATTGAACGAGGCGCATGCATCACGCTCTCCCTCGAGTGAAGCAGGCGCGTTCTGCAGCGATACGATCGCGAACCGCCGGCGCGCGCGTCGATCCTATCGCCAAGGAAAGGACACGGATAGGGATCGCAACACCGCGTCAACTTGTCTGCTTAGCGTTGCGCGCAGACTGCGTAAACTTGTCTGCTTAAGCGTCGCGCAGACTGCGTCAACTTGTCTGCGCGTGGACTCATGCTTGGGCCGCTTGCTTGGGCTCGGCCGGGATACCGATCGGACAGCTCACGCCGGTGCCGCCCAGGCCGCAATAGCCCATCGGGTTCTTCGCCAGATATTGCTGGTGGTAGTCCTCGGCGAAATAGAACGCAGGCGCATCGACGATCTCGGTGGTGATGGCATCGAAGCGGCGCGTCTTGAGCGCCTTGTCGTACATCGCCTTCGAAGCCTCCGCGGCTTTGCGCTGCGCCGGCGTGAACGCATAGATGCCGGAGCGATACTGCGTGCCGACGTCGTTGCCCTGGCGCATGCCCTGCGTGGGGTCGTGGCTCTCCCAGAACGTCTTGAGCAGGCGCTCGTAGGAAACCTTCTTCGGATCGTAGACCACCAGCACGACCTCGTTGTGGCCGGTGCGGCCGGAGCACACCTCCTCATAGGTCGGATTGGGCGTGTGGCCGCCGGCATAGCCGACGGCGGTGGTGTAAATGCCGTCGCCCAGCTCCCAAAACTTGCGTTCGGCGCCCCAGAAGCAGCCCAGGCCGAACATCGCGGTCTCGAGACCGTCCGGATACGGCCCCTTGAGCGGTCGGTGCAGGACGAAATGCTCCCGCGCGGTCGGGATCGGGCGTCGAGCGGCCAGGCAATGCCTCGGCGGCCGACGGCATTTCAAGCTTCTTCTTGAACATGAACATGGCGACGTCTCCCGTGATCGTGAGACCAATATAGGTGCGGCAGGGGCGCGGCGCACCTGTCTTGGGTCTCGATTGCCTATCGCGGTGCGTCGGAGCGACCGCCACGCCGTTCCCGACCGCACGACGGGCGACGATCCCGACATTCCCGTTTCGCCGCTAATCGCAAACCCGTATGCTCACGCGCGTACAAACGCCGTGCCATGCAAGGACGGCGACGAAACCAAGTGGGAGGACTAAGCATGCGTCGTGTTGTTGTAACCTTGTTCGCCGCCGGTGCGGCGCTCGCAGTGCCCGGCGCCGTATTGGCGCAAGCGCCCAGCGCCAGCGCCGGCGCCCGGCGCCCGCGGCGCCGACGGCGATCCCTGACCAGATGCCGTTCGATGTTCCATACGGCGCGTCGATTACCGCCGATCGTGCCGCGCAGGTCGTCGCCGCCGCGGTGGCCGAGGCCAAGAAGTCGCCGCGCAATTGGAAGCTCGCGATCTCGGTCGTCGATCCGAATGGCGACCTCGTCTATTTCTACAAGATGGATCAGACGCAGATTGCCTCGGTCGGGATCTCGCAGGGCAAGGCCCGCACGGCGGCCCGCTTCCGGCGGCCATCTCAGGTCTTCTTCAACGTCATGCAGACTCCGGCCGGCGCCTTCGCCGGCACGCTCGACCCGACATTGGTGGCCTCTCCGGGCGGCTTCCCGCTGGTCGAGGGCGGCAAGATCATCGGCGCGATTGGCTGCAGCGGCGCCACTGGCGATCAGGACGCGGTCGCCTGCAAGGCGGGCGCGGATACGGTCAAGTAATCGGAGTCGACAAAGACAAACCGGACCGCGGCGTGGGCGCCGCGGTCCGTCCTTTTTCAGTCGCGGGCGTATCCGATCAGCGGTTTCTTCTTCCGCCCCAACAGGATCAGGATGGCACCGATGATGGCGAGCACGAGCGAGACCGGCTGATCGAGAAAATAGGGCTTGACCACGCCCTGCCACGCCCAGGTCCCGACATGGCGCTCGACCGTGGGCTGCAACGATGCGAGCGAGCCCTGGTGAACGTTTTCCCAGGTCGAGCTGACGCTGCTGAGATACAAGGTCTGGTCGGCGATCGACTTGGTGCCGTCGTGAACCAGGAAGATGAAGCCCAAGGCGAGCGCCACGAGCCCGGCGAAACGAAATACAAAGCGGATCATGGCGTGTCCGTTCTACTCTACGCCCTGGAGAAATATGCGTCTTCGCGCTACCGATTACCGCGCTCGCCCTCACCGTTCAATTATTCCCGGTTCGGACAACCTGTCGCTGTGGACGAGCCTGTACCCGCGCCAGCATGATGGCGCAGGCGGGGCGGCGGGGTTCATGACTTTCCCTCGAGCGGCGGACATTCGATCGGCTTACCTTCGGCTCTCCGGCCGCTCTACGCAAGATCTTGTAAGGGGTTGAGATGTCTTCAAAAAACGACGGGCGCGGCGGACGGCCCACCTTCACCGACCAGGAAGCGCTGCTGTTCCACAGCCAGGGCCGCCCGGGCAAGCTCGAAGTGGTGGCCACCAAGCCGATGGCGACGCAGCGCGACCTCTCGCTGGCCTATTCGCCCGGCGTCGCCGTTCCGGTGCTGGCGATCGCCGAGAACGAGGACACGCGCCTTCGATTACACCACCAAGGGCAATTTCGTCGCCGTCATCACCAACGGCACCGCCATTCTCGGGCTCGGGCAATCGCGGCGCGCTGGCGGCCAAGCCGGTGATGGAAGGCAAGGCGGTGCTGTTCAAGCGCTTCGCCGACATCGATTCGATCGACCTCGAAGTCTCGTCCGAGGACCCCGACGAAATCATCAACTGCGTCAAGCTGCTCGGCAAGAGCTGGGGCGGCATCAACCTCGAGGACATCAAGCGCGCCGGAGTGCTTCGTCATCGAGCAGCGGCTGCGCGAGCTGCTCGACATCCCGGTGTTCCACGACGACCAGCACGGCACCGCGATCATCGCGGCCGCCGGCCTGATCAACGCGCTCGATCTCACCGGGCGCGACATCAAGATCGACCAAGCTCGTGTGCAACGGCGCCGGCGCCGCCGGCATCGCCTGCCTCGAACTGCTCAAGGCGATCGGCTTCACGCCCGACAACATCATCCTGTGCGACACCAAGGGCGTCGATCTATCAGGGCCGCACCGAGGGCATGAACCAGTGGAAATCGGCGCATGCGGCGAAGACCTCGGCGCGCACGCTGGCCCAGGCGCTGGCCGGCGCCGACGTCTTCTTCGGCCTCTCGGTCAAGGGCGCGGTGACGCAAGGAGATGGTGAAATCGATGGCGGCGAAGCCGATCATCTTCGCCATGGCCAATCCCGATCCGGAAATCACGGCGGAGGAAGTGGCCGAGGTGCGCAACGACGCCATCATGGCGACCGGGCGCTCCGACTATCCCAACCAGATCAACAACGTGCTCGGGCTTCCCTACATCTTCCGCGGCGCGCTCGACGTGCGCGCGACCGCCATCAACATGGAGATGAAGATCGCGGCCGCCAGCGCGCTCGCCGCGCTTGCCCGCGAGGACGTGCCCGACGAGGTCGCCGCCGCCTACGGCGCGCGGCCCGAAATACGGTCCCGACTACATCATCCCGGTGCCGTTCGACCCGCGGCTGATCTCGTTCATTCCGCCCGCCATCGCCAGCGCCGCCATGGAAACCGGCGTCGCCCGGCGTCCGATCGTCGACATGGACGCCTACCGCGCGCAGCTGCGCTCGCGCCGCGATCCGGTCGCCGGCGTCCTGCAGCGCGTCTACGAGCGGCTGCGGCGGCGACCGCAGCGCGTCGTCTTCGCCGAGGGCGAGGAGGAGCAGGTGATCCGCGCCGCCGCGAGCTTCGTCAACGAGGGCCTCGGCACGGCGCTGCTGGTCGGCCGCGAGGACCGCGTGCGCGAGAGCGCGCGCCACCTCGGCATCGAGCTCGGCGGCGGCATCGAGATCATCAACGCGCGGCTGTCGCAGCGCAACGCGGCCTACGCCGCCTATCTCTACGAGCGGCTGCAGCGCCACGGCTTCCTGCAGCGCGACGTGCCAGCGGCTGGTCAACCAGGACCGCAACCATTTCGCCGCCTGCATGGTCGCGCTCGGCGACGCCGATGCCATGGTGACCGGGGTCACGCGCAATTTCTCGGTGGCGCTCGACGACATCCGCCGCTGCATCGATCCCAAACCCGGCCATCGCGTGATGGGCGTGTCGCTGGTGCTCGCGCGCGGGCGCACCGTGCTGGTCGCCGACACGGCGGTGACCGAGATGCCGAATGCCGAGATCTTGGCCGACATCGCGGTCGAGGCCGCCGGCGTCGCGCGCCGGCTTCGGGTACGAGCCGCGGCATCGCGCTGCTGGCGTTCTCGACCTTCGGCCACCCGCCGGGCGAGCGCGCGGCGCACGTGCAAGGCGCGGTGCCGCATCCTCGACCAGCGCCGCGTCGATTTCGAATATGACGGCGACATGGCGGCCGACGTCGCGCTCAATATGGAGCTGCGCGAGGCCTACCCGTTCTGTCGTCTGACCGGGCCGGCCAATGTGCTGATCATGCCGGCATTCCATTCCGCCTCGATCTCGACCAAGCTGCTGCAGGAACTGGGCGGCGCGACCGTCATCGGCCCGATCCTGGTTGGGCTCGACCGGCCGGTGCAGATCGTGCCGCTCTCGGCCAATGATGCCCAGCTCGTCAATATGGCCGCGCTCGCGGCCTTCAACGTGAGCGGATAACCGACGGCAGAGGACGCACGGCAAAGGACAGTCGTCACACCTGTCGTCCCGCATCAGGAGCCAACATGACCTCAAGCAAGCTTCAGGGCGTGATTGCCGCCATCGCGACCGCCGTCGACGACAAGGGCGAACCGGATTGCGCGCGCTCGACCGCGCTCGCGCGCTTCCTGCTCGCCAATGGCTGCGACGGATTGAATGTGCTCGGCACCACCGGTGAGGCCACCTCGTTCTCACTGGAGCAACGCAAACGCGTCATGAGCGCTTACCGCGACGCGGGACTGCCGCTCGATCGGCTCATGGTTGGCACCGGCGCGGCCTCGGTCGCTGACGCGGTCGCGCTGACGCGGCATGCCGCCGAGCTTGGCTTCGCTGGCGCGCTGGTGCTGCCGCCCTTCTACTATAAAGGCGTGCCGGACGACGGACTCTTCGCTTATGTCGAAATCATCGTGCAGGCGACGGCGGAAAAGCCCATTCCCATTTATCTCTATCATTTCCCGGCTCAATCCGGGCTGCCGTGGCATGTCAGGCTGGTCGCGCGCCTGGTCGGCACGTTCGGCACGCGTATCGTCGGACTGAAGGATTCGTCGGGCGACATGGATTACGCGCGCGAAGCCACGAAGGTCGGCCCCGGCTTCAAAGTGTTCCCTTCGACCGAAGCGGTGCTGATGGAGGCACGCACGGGCGTCTTCGCCGGCTGCATCTCCGCCACGGCCAACCTCAATGCCGACCTGTGCGCACGGGCATGGCGCAATGGCGACACCGGCGCCCTCGATGCCGCCGTGGCCATCCGCAAGCTATTCGACGGCAAGCAGCTTGTTCCGGGGTAAAGGCGCTGATCGCGCATATTCACGGTGACGCGGGCTGGACGCGGGTGCAGCCGCCGCTGAGCGTCTTCCCGGCGCAGGACCGCGCCGCGGTGTCGACCGCCTACGACAGCCTGCGGGCACGACCCGTGCAGGAGCCGGGATCGGCGCCAAAGCCCGAGTCGGCTAGCGTAAAACCCTTTATTTGCGGCGCAATTCGACCCAGGCCCCTGCCTGGTCGGATGATCTTGGCCGAACGTCTGCCGGTTTTGAGATCATGCACCGAGGGCAGGCCGGTCGGGCGACGCCCTGCAGGATTGCCGACGCGCCGACGAGCGCCGGCCGTTGACGCTTGCAGGCGGGACGACTATAAGCGGCGCGCTTTGGCGGCGAGGCTCTCGCCGCCGGCTCGCGTCTTACGACATCGAATTTCGACATCGAGCCGGACGATAATCCGCGGGCCGCACGAGCGCCCGCACAACGAGTACAGGCATGGCTAATACCAGTTCCGCCCGCAAGGCCACCCGCAAGATCGCCCGTCGCACTGAAATCAACAAGGGACGGCGCTCGAAAATGCGCGGCTTCGTGCGCAAGGTCGAGGAAGCGATCGCCAGCGGCGACCGCGCCCAAGCACTCGCGGCTCTGAAGGAAGCCGAGCCGGTGATCATGCGCTCGGCGCAAAAGGGGATCGTGCATCCCAACGCCGCGAGCCGCAAGGTATCGCGCCTCTCCCATCGCGTCGCCAAGCTCGCCCAGTAGCACGGCCTGGCCTCGGAGCAGGCTCGCGAAGGTCAGCCTTTGCAGTCAAGACCATGCCGAGCAAGATCGCTCGGCCGGCATGCCGCTTCCAAATTTCCAAATGACGTGATTTTCGCTCTCAGCTCGCCCGCAAGCGTTCCTCCACCGCGCTGACCATGCACCCGCGCACATCGGGCGTGGATTGCGTGAGTGCGAGCATTGCGTAGCGACCCGCGCCGCATTGGCGCACCAGCGCGTCGTCACAAAACTCCTTTTGATAATTTGCGATTGTCGGATTTCTGCAATCGATTCGTTGCAGAAGCGTCACACGCTTGGCGATAATGCTGGGATGGGAGATCTTTATCTGCGCGGCGGTGAGTACTGCCCGATGGTCACATCCGGGGGCTACCCTCGATTTCCGCTCAAAGAAAAAGCTGTATGCAGAACGGCTTATGTGGAAAGCGACCACAAGGACTTGGTTTTCGGTCAGTTCCTCCTCTCACCGACGCGTTGTTTCAAAGCAATTTCACCGCCGCTCGCCGGCTGCCGGCATCCGACAAGTTTCGCTCAAATATGTAAGTTAATTCAAAATATTATGACACAGCTTGGCGGCTCGAGCCGAAGCGCGCCAGCGCGATTGGGCGCGGCTCGCTTGCGCGACGCGTGCGCGAAGTCGTTGCAGGGGGCACGGGCCGTGCTATTTTCCCCCTGCCGCTGGGCCACCGGCGGTTTTCCAGTAAAAGGTTCGTATTCGAGCTTCATCGAAGATGAGGACGGATGACTCATGTCTGGTCGTTCTTGGCTTCAACTTCGATTTTGTAAGCGCCTGGCGTGTATGGACATAAGCCTGTGCTTCGTGCGCGTCGAGCTTGTAGTAGTCGGACGACACGAAGCAAACCCAAGAATACTTCGAAGAACCTGAACGTGTGCATGGCCGTCGCGACGAGCGGCGGCGATGGGCAGGGGGTAGCATGACCACAGCGAGGCGGATCAACCGTTCCAGGGCTTGCACCTTTTGGTGCCCGCCAAACGGCCTCTTATCTCATTTCGTCATTGCCGCGCGAGGCCCGGCGCCGCCGCCGCATTGAGCGCCCCTACGCCGGTAAAACCTATCCCGGCGGGTTCCCGCACGCTCCCTCCCCGGCCGAACGGGCCGTGGCTCTTCCTCCTTCATGTCGCTTTCGTTCGTGTCGTTTTGCGTCCGCCAAGTAGGCGTCCCGGAAGCATCGCGTTTCGTCCGCGTCGCACCCCTCCGTTTATGCCGATCAGAAGAGACACACAAAATGCCGAGCATGGATCAGGATCGCTGGACGCGGGTCAGAGACCGTCTCCGCGCCGAAGTCGGTGACGACGTCTACTCGAGCTGGTTCGCGCGCATGGAGCTCGACGGCAGCGAAGGCGAAACGGTCAAGCTGTCGGTGCCGACCCGCTTTCTCAAGAGTTGGATCCAGTCCCATTACGCCGAGCGGGTGCTGGCCTGCTGGCAGGCGGAGCAGCCGGACTTCTCGCGCATCGAGCTCACGGTGCGCTCCGCGGTGATCCGTACCCTGCCGCCGAAGCTCAAGCCGCTGGAGGTGCCGGCGAGCCCGCGCGACGCCCGCGAGACCAAGGTCAATGGCAGCGATGCTGCGCGGCCCGATCGGCGCCGATCTCGGCCGTGCATGACGCGCTCGGCGGCTCGCCGCTCGATCCGCGCCTGACCTTCGAGACCTTCGTCGTCGGCCGCTCCAACACGCTCGCCCACGCCGCCGCCAAGCAGGTGGCGCAGGCGCGGCGCGGCGACGTCGGTCATGTTCAACCCGCTCTACATTCACGCCGGCGTCGGGCTCGGCAAGACCCATCTGCTGCAGTCGCTGGCCTGGGCCGGCAACACCAGCGCCGAGCGCAAGGTGCTTTATCTCACCGCCGAAAAATTCATGTACGGCTTCGTGGCCGCGCTGCGGGCGCAGAACGCGCTGGCATTCAAGGACGCGCTGCGCGCCATCGACGTCCTGGTGATCGACGACCTGCAATTCCTCCAGGGCAAATCCACCCAGGCCGAGTTCTGCCACACCCTCAACGCGCTGATCGATGCCGGCCGGCAGGTGGTGATCGCTGCCGACCGGCCGCCGGCCGATCTCGAAAGCCTGGACGAGCGGGTGCGCTCGCGGCTCGCCGGCGGGCTCGTGGTCGAGATGGGATCGCTCGGGCGAAGAGCTGCGCCTGGAAATCCTCAAGTCGCGCGTCGCCGCGGCGCGGCATCACCATCCCGGTTTCGATGTTCCGCCGCCGGTGCTGGCGTTCATCGCCAAGACCGTGACCCACAACGGCCGCGATCTCGAAGGCGCGCTCAACCGCCTGCTCGCCCACAGCAAGCTCACGGGCCAGCCCGTCACGCTCGAGATGGCCGAGCGCGAGGTGCGCGACCTGATCCGCCCGCAGGAGCCCAAGCGCGTCAAGATCGAGGACATCCAGCGCGTCGTCGCCCGCCAGTACAACGTGAGCCGCGCCGATCTGTTGTCGTCGCGGCGCACCGCCAACGTCGTGCGCCCGCGGCAGGTGGCGATGTACCTCGCGAAAACGCTGACGCTGCGCTCGCTGCCCGAGATCGGACGCCGTTTCGGCGGCCGCGACCACACCACCGTGCTGCACGCGGTGCGCAAGATCGAGAATCTCGTGAGCACCGACACCGCGCTGGCCGAGGAGATCGAGCTGCTGAAGCGGCAATTGCAGGAGTGAGCAGGGCTCTTGCCCTCGCGGCTGCTGCGGGCCAGCGGGCCATGGCCGAACGCGATCGCCGCCAAATCCGTTGGGTAAGTCCGGCGCGAGGCCCCTCGCCCTTGCGCAAACCGCGCATACACGCCACGTTCCTACCCCCTTTTCCACGCGAGCAGGCGGACTGAAAGATGAAGGTCACCGTCGAACGCGCAGCGCTGTTGAAGTCACTCGGCCACGTCCACCGCGTGGTCGAGCGCCGCAACACCATTCCGATCCTCGCCAATGTGCTGATCAGGGCGGACAAATCGAAGCTCGCCTTCAAGGCAACCGATCTCGACCTCGAGGTCACCGAGACCGATCGCGGCCGAGGTCGGCCCCGGCGGCGCGACCACGGTGCCCGCGCACATGTTCTACGAAATCGTGCGCAAGCTGCCCGAGGGCGCGCAGATCGTGCTCGAAGCCTCCGGCGACCGCGCCGTGCTGGCGATCCGCGCCGGACGCTCGCGCTTTACCCTGCAGACGCTGCCCGAGAGCGACTTCCCCGACCTTGCCGCAGGCGAGATGACGCACACGTTCAAGCTCGCCGGCCGCCGATCTCAAGCGGCTGATCGACAAGACCCAGTTCGCGATCTCGACCGAGGAGACGCGCTACTATCTCAACGGCATCTATCTCCACACCGCCGGCACCGACAAGGCGCCCACGCTGCGGGCGGTGGCGACCGACGGGCACCGCCTGGCGCAAGTCGAGCTGCGCGCTGCCGGAGGGCGCCAGCGGCATGCCGGGCATCATCGTCCCGCGCAAGACCGTGGGCGAGGTGCAGCGCCTGATCGAGGACAACGAGGCCGAAGTCACGCTCGAACTCTCGCAGGGCAAAATCCGCTTCACCCTCGGCGACGTGGTGCTCACCTCCAAGCTGATCGACGGCACGTTTCCCGACTACGGGCGCGTCATTCCGGTCGGCAACGACAAGGAACTCACCGTCGACAAGAAGGAGTTCGAGCAGGCCGTCGACCGCGTATCGACCGTATCGAGCGAGCGCGGCGCGCGCGGTCAAGCTGTCGCTCACCAGCGGCAGGCTGATGCTTTCGGTGACCAATCCGGATTCCGGCAGCGCGACCGAGGAGATCGAGGTCGAATACGGCTCCGAGCCGCTCGATATCGGCTTCAACTCGCGCTATCTGCTCGACATCGCGGCGCAGCTCGAGGGCGAAGCGGCGGTGCTCAAGCTGGCCGATCCGGGATCGCCGACGCTGATCCAGGATCGCGACACCAAGGGCGCGCTCTACGTGCTGATGCCGATGCGGGTTTAGAGCGGGATTGGAGGTCGGACGTCCGGAGGCAGAATTCAGGCGGCATGCCCATTTCTGTTTTCTGATTGCCGACTTCTGATTACTGATCGCCATGGCCTGCGCCCGCATCCGCCGTCTGACGCTGACGAATTTCCGCAGCTATCACAGCGCGCAGATCGAGGTCGGCGCGGGACCGGTGGTGCTCGTTGGGCCGAACGGCGCGGGCAAGACCAACCTCATCGAGGCGATCTCGTTTCTCGCACCAGGGCGCGGCTTGCGGCGCGCGACCCTCGACGACGTGGCGTTTTCGGAGGGCGACGGGTCGTGGGCGGTATCGGCCGACGTGGAGGGCGCGCTCGGATTGGCGACGCTCGGCACCGGCGTCGGCCCGATTCCGGGGGCGAAGACGCCGTGCTCTCGCGCCAATGCCGCATCGATCGCGAGCCGGTGCCATCGGCATCGGCATTCGCCGATCACCTGCGCGTGGTCTGGCTGGTGCCGGCCATGGACGGATTGTTCAACGGCCCGGCCTCCGAGCGGCGGCGCTTTCTCGACCGGCTGGTGCTTGCCGTCGATGCCGAGCACATGTCGCGCGTCAACGCGCTCGAACGGGCGCTGCGCTCGCGCAACCGCCTGCTCGAGGATCCGCGCCCCGATCCGCACTGGCTCGATGCGATCGAGCACGAAACCGCCGAGCTTGCGGTCGCGGTGACCGCGCTGCGGGCGGAGACGGTCGACCGGCTGCAAGGCCGCGCTTGCCGCCCGCAAGAGACCCGGCCTCGGCCTTTCCGCCGCAGCTATCGCGCTCGACGGCTGGATGGAACAGCTCGTCGCCGCTTCATCCCGCGCGTCGAGGTGGAGGATCGCTACCGTGCGACGCTGCGCAACAATCGCGCGCGCGACGCCGCCGCCGGACGCACGCTCGACGGGCCGCACCTCACCGATCTCAGCCGTCATCCATGCGGGCAAGGGCATCGCCGCCGCCGAGGCCTCGACCGGCGAGCAGAAGGCGCTGCTCATCGGCCTGGTGCTGGCGCATGCGGGGCTGCTGGCGGAAATGTCGGGCTTTGCGCCGGTCCTGCTGCTGGACGAGGTCGTCGCGCATCTCGACCCGTCGCGGCGGACCGCGCTCTACGGCGAGCTGCAAAAGCTCGGCGTGCAGGCGTGGCTGACCGGCGCCGACGCCGCGGCATTTGCGGAGATCGCAGGAACAGCCGACATGCTAGAAGTCAGTCCAGGTCAGATCGGAAAACGAAGGACGAGGTTCGTGATGCGCGCTGCCTATTACGAGTCGAACGGACCTGCCCGCGAAGGTGTTGCAGCTCGGCGACGTGGAGACGCCGCAGACGGGACGCGGTGAGGTGCGGGTGCGCCTCCTCACCTCCGGCGTCAATCCCTCCGACGTCAAGAGCCGCGCCGGCTTGACGCGCAAGATCGCCTTCCCGCGCGTGATCCCGCACAGCGACGGCGCCGGCGAGATCGACGCCGTCGGGGACGGCGTTTCGCCGACGCGCGTCGGCGAGCGCGTCTGGGTCTGGAACGGTCAGTGGCGGCGTCCGTTCGGCACCGCCGCCGAGTGGATCGTGCTGCCATCGGAACAGGCGGTAGCCCTGCCCGCCAACGTCACGATGGAGGCCGGCGCTTGTCTCGGCATTCCGGCCTATACCGGCTATCAGGCCGTTTTGCTCGCACGCGCCAGCGAAGGGTCCACCGTGCTGGTGGCCGCCGGCGCGGGCGCCGTAGGCCATTACGCCATCCAGTTTGCGAAGCAACGCAAGGCCACCGTCATCACCACCGTGAGCTCGCCGGCCAAGGCCGAGATCGCGCGGCAGGCGGGCGCCGATCACGTGATCGATTACAAGCGCGAGGATGTCGGCGAGCGGGTCATGGCGATCACCGGAAAGCGCGGCGTCGACGCCGTGATCGAGATGGATCTCGCCGCCAATGCACGGCTCCTGCCGAACGTGCTGGCACCGAATGGCGTGGTCGCGATCTACGGCAGCGGCGCGCGCCGAAGCGTCGATCCCGTTCCAGTTCCTGCTCCAGAACAGCATCACGATGCAGTTCTTCCTGGTCTACCTGATGCCGCAGGCGGAGCGGGAGCGCGCGACCGCCGACATCACGCGCATGCTGGAGCGGGGCGAGCTCATCCACAATGTGGCGCAAACCTTCGATCTCGGCGACATGGTCGCCGCCCATGAAGCGGTCGAAAGCGGCAAGGCGATGGGCAACATCGTGGTCAGGCTGGCATAGCGGGGGCCGTTCGCCCGGGGCCGGCTCAGGCGCGCTGCCAGCCGCCGCTCCGAATGCCCCGTCCAGCGACCGGCGCGGTGCTCTGCGCGAGGCATTTTTGGGCCCGTTTCCGCGTCCCGGGCATTAGGAATCCCGCCTTTTGCGAGGCAATTTTGGGGCGCTTTTTTGCTCGCCTCGACCTTTAAATTCATCGAAGAATCAATATATTAACCCCGATCAGTTTGTCCTGTACGGCACCTGCTTTTCGTGCCAAATCAAACTGGCGATTTTATCCGTTTTTCGCACCTGATCTCGAAAGCTCTCCATGGCCGAACCCGCTCGCCAGAGTCCGCCCGTCGCCTCCGATTACGACGCGGATTCGATCAAGGTCCTCAAGGGCCTCGACGCGGTGCGCAAGCGGCCGGGCATGTATATCGGCGACACCGATGACGGCTCCGGCCTCCACCACATGGTCTACGAGGTCGTCGACAACGCCATCGACGAGGCGCTGGCCGGCTACGCCACGGAGGTGCGTGGTCACGCTCAATCCGGACGGCTCCTGCACCGTGCGCGACGACGGCCGCGGCATCCCGACCGACATCCACAAGGGCGAAGGCGTCTCGGCCGCCGAGGTCATCATGACCCAGCTCCATGCCGGCGGAAAATTCGACCAGAACTCCTACAAGGTCTCCGGCGGCCTGCACGGCGTCGGCGTCTCGGTGGTGAACGCGCTGTCGACCTGGCTCAAGCTCACGATCTGGCGCGACGGCAAGGAGCACTCCATGGAGTTCCGCGACGGCGAGGCGCGTCGCGCCGCTGTCGGTCGTCGGCGCGGCCAGCGACAAGCGCGGCACCGAGGTGACGCTTCCTGCCGAGCCCGCAGACCTTCACCATGACCGAGTTCGATTTCGCCACGCTGGAGCACCGGCTGCGCGAGCTCGCCTTCCTCAATTCCGGCGTCGCGATCGTGCTCTCCGACATGCGGCACGCGGTCGAGAAGCGCGAGGAGCTGCGCTACGAGGGCGGCGTCGAGGCGTTCGTCAAATATCTCGACCGCAACAAGACCCCGCTCATTCCCGCGCCGATCGTGATCAAGGCCGAGCGCGACGGCATCGCCGTCGAATGCGCGCTGTGGTGGAACGACGGCTACCACGAGACCGTGCTCTGCTTCACCAACACCATCCCGCAGCGCGACGGCGGCACCCACCTCGCCGGCTTCCGCGGCGCGCTCACCCGCCAGGTCACCGGCTATGCCGAGAAGGGCGGCGTCGCGCAGCAAGGAGAAGGTCGCGCTCACCGGCGACGATTGCCGCGAGGGCCTCACCGCGGTGCTCTCCTGCAAGGTGCCGGACCCGAAATTCTCCTCGCAGACCAAGGACAAGCTCGTCTCCTCCGAGGTGCGCCCGGTGGTCGAGGACCTGCATCAACGAGGCGCTGCAATACTGGTTCGAGGAGCATCCGGTCGGAAGCCAAGGTCGATCGTCGGCAAGGTGATCCAGGCCGCCGCCGCGCGCGAGGCCGCGCGCAAGGCGCGCGAGATGACGCGCAAGAGCGCGCTCGGCATCACCTCGCTGCCCGGCAAGCTCGCCGACTGCCAGGAGCGCGATCCGGCGAAGTCGGAGCTGTTCATCGTCGAGGGCGACTCGCGCCGGCGGCTCCGCCAAGCAGGGCCGCAACCGCGAATTCCAGGCGGTGCTGCCGCTGCGCGGCAAGATCCTCAACGTCGAGCGCGTGCGCTTCGACAAGATGCTGTCGTCCGAGCAGATCGGCACGCTGATCACCGCGCTCGGCACCGGCATCGGACGCGACGAGTTCACCGTCGACAAGCTGCGCTACCACAAGATCATCATCATGACGGACGCGGACGTGGACGGCGCCGCATATCCGCACCCTGCTGCTCACCTTCTTCTACCGGCAGATGCCGCGAGCTCATCGACCGCGGCCACCTCTTCATCGCGCAGCCGCCGCTCTACAAGGTGACGCGCGGCAAGTCCGAGCAATACCTCAAGGACGAGCGCGCGCTCGAGGACTATCTGATCGACACCGGCCTCGAAGAGGCGGTGCTGCGAGCTCTATTCCGGCGAGCACCGCGCCGGCGAGGACCTGCGCACGCTGGTCGAGGAGGCGCGCACCATCCGCAACGTGCTCAACGGGCTGCACAGCCGCTACAATCGCCAGCGTCGTCGAGCAGGCGGCGATCCTCGGCGTGCTCAATTCCGAACATCTTCGGCGATCCCGAGCAAGGCGACGGCCGCGGCGCCCTACATCGCCAGGCGGCTCGACGCGCTGCGCGGAGGAAACCGAGCGCGGCTGGCAGGGCAAGTTCACCGAAGGCGACGGCTTCCAGTTCGAGCGCACCGTGCGCGGCGTGAAGGAGGTCGCCATCATCGACCAGGCGCTGCTCGGCTCGGCCGATGCGCGCAAGCTCGACGAATACGCCGCCTCACTGCAGGAGGTCTATCGGCGGCCCGGCATGTTCCGCCGCAAGGACGAGGAGACGCCGATCCACGGGCCGGTCGGCCTGTTCGAGGCGGTGACCAACGCCGGCCGCAAGGGCCTCTCGCTGCAGCGCTACAAGGGCCTGGGCGAGATGAACCCGGAGCAGCTCTGGGAGACCACGCTCGACACCAATGCGCGCTCGCTGCTGCAGGTGAACGTGAAGGAGATCGACGAGGCCAACACCATGTTCGACGAGCTGATGGGCGACAAGGTCGAGCCGCGCCGCGCGTTCATCGAGCAGAATGCGCTCACTGCAAGCGTGGATGTGTAACGGAACGCGCCGCTCCGGGTGATGCCCCGAGTTCGCCGGTCAAGCGCTGCAGGTCGGATGGAAACAGACTTGCCAGCGACAAGCCCGGGAATGAGACAAACGTCATCCATCGTCACTGCGCCGTGATCCCGGAGAACCGGAGCACTTCCTGTGATTGCGCCATCTCCTCCGCCATCTTGCGCTGCACGGCGTCGGGGCCCGCGCCGATCCATTCGTAGCCGGCGCGGCTCGGCCTTCTCGATAACGTCCGGGTCCTTCGACAGCTTGGCGACCTCGGCGGTCAGGAGATTCACCACGTCGGACGGCGTCCCGGCGGGCGCAAACAAGCGCGGTGAAAATTTCCGCGACGAAGTCGGGATAGCCGAGCTCCACCATGGTCGGCACCGCCGGCAACGTCGGCCAGCGCGTGTTCCCACTGACCACCAGCCCAGCCAGCGTCCCGGCGCGCACCAGGGCTCGCCGGCCGGCAGCGCGGTCGAGCCGAGTTGCGTCGTGCCGGTCAGCAGCGACTGCACCACCTGACCCGCCGCTCGCATAGGGTACATGCACGACATCGATGCCGGCGCGTAGCTTGAGCAGCTCCACCAGCGAAGTGGCCCTTAGTGCCGATCCCCGGAGTCGAATAGTTCAGCTGCCCTGGCCCCGCCTTCGCCTTGGCGATGAACTCGATCATGGTGTTAGCGAAGGCGGGCTGTGCCACCATCAGGTTGGGCGAGGTGCCCAGCAGCGATATCGGCACGAAATCCCTTGGCTGGATCGAACGGCACGGTCTTGTAGAGCAACGGGTTCACCACCAGCACGCTCTGACGTGAGAAGGAGCGTGTAGCCGTCGGGCTTGGCACGGGCGGCGACGCCCATGGCGATGTTGCCACCGGCTCCGCCGCGATTTTCGACGATGACGCTTTGACCGAGCTGCTTGCCCAGCGCGTCCACGATGATCCGGGCCAGAATATCCACTGGCCCGCAGCGGCGAACGGAACGATCACGCGAATGGGTCCGCCCGCGGGATAGACTCTGCGCCGCGGCGGGGCTCGCAAGCCGTTGCAGGGCCGCGACCGCGACCGCGGTCAATGCGCCGCGACGGCTGAGGTGCACGTCAGCGGCCGTCTCGCCCAGCCTCGACGCCTTGCGCCGCGCTGCGTCGGTCTTCTGCCAGTAGCCCTGCCAGCCGTCGGTCGGGCCGATGCCGTCGATGGCGGCCGGGCCGGTGATCTTGGCGGCCGCAGCGGCGTCGAGCACCATCAGCGGCTCGCCGCCGTTGCCGGCTTGCCTCGATCGCGCCGCGCAGCAGGCGCCGGTAGGCGCTGATCGCCTTGTCGGACTGGCCGAGATGCTCGCTGGTGCGGTCCTGGATCGCGCCCATCGACTCGCACGCCCACTGGTCGTGCACGTTGATGTCGGCGCCCATGCCGGTGAAGGTGTCGTGCTCCTGCTCGTGCGGATCGAAGCCGTAGTCGTTGCTCTTGTTCTTGCGCGGGACGTAGTCCGGCAGCTCGTAGAGCTCGAGCCGCTGGCGCCGCATCTCGTCCTTGTTCACCGGCGCGCCGAAGCTGGTGAAGATCGCGTACCAGTAGTGCCGCGTGTCGTCGATCGGCACGTGCCATTGCGTGATCGTCATCTCGCTCGACATCGGGATGACGAAGGCGTGCGGGAACACCAGATTGGTGACGCGCACATGGGTGTTGGCGTCGCTGATCCGGCGCAGCGTGACGATGCGCATGCCGTAGTCGGTCGGCTCGACCTCGATCTGCGGGCGCGGAAACTCGCGCATGATCTGCGTCATCGGCATGTCGGAATCGATCGACTTGTCGCGAAACAGCTTGCCGTAGCCTTCGCTCGGCTCCTCGTCGTGGAAGAAGCGATGCAGGAACGAGGTGTGCGCCGGATCGATGCCGACCTCGAGCGACTGCAGCCAGTTGCAGTCGATCATGCCCTTGAACGCGAAGGTGTGGCGTCGCGGGCGCGACGAAGCAGTCGAAATGCGGAAACGCCGGCGGCTCGCCCGGCCCCATATAGGCGAACAGGATGCCGCTCTTCTCCACCACCGGATAGGCCTTCTGCCGGATGTTGGCGCACATGCCGGCTGCCCTCCGGCTCGGCCGGCGTCTCCAGGCACTGGCCGTCGACGTCGAACAGCCAGCCGTGGAACGCGCAGCGCAAGCCGCCGTCTCTCGAGCCGGCCGAAAGCGAGATCGGTGCCGCGATGCGGGCAGGCGCGCTCGATCAGGCCGTAGCGGCCCTTGCTCGTCGCGGAACAGCACGAGGCTTTCGCCGAGCAGCCGCACCGGCTTGACCGGCCGGTTGCCCGCGAGCTCGTCGACCAGCGCGGCCGGCTGCCAGTAGCGGCGCATCAGCGTGCCCGCCGGCGTGCCGGGGCCGATGCGGGTGATGAGATCGTTCTGCTCGGCGCTCAGCATGCCCGATGTCCAGTCCTACGTTCATTGGTCCACTTGAATTTACAGGATCGGGCGCTCGCTCTGCCAGTCTTTCGCGCCCGATGCAGGCTGGAACTCGCTGCATCGCAGCGGCGTTATAGGACAGCAATGAAACGCCCGAGGAGCAGGTCATGCAATGAGGCAGGACGACACGGTCGAGACGCCCAGTCGAGAGCAGCGGGCGGGATTTCTGGACCGGCCCGTACTGGTCGTTCTGTGCGTCAGCCTGGCGCTGGGCATCGTGGTTCTGGGTGCGCTCTGGTTCGGCTTCTTCGCCCCGAGCGCCTGACGCCCTCAATGGCCCGGCAGCACGGTCACTTTGGGGGTGGCCGGCAGGCTCGTCTTTGACACCACGAGCGAGGGAATCTCGCTTATTTCCACCGTCCAGTTCTGCCGCACGCGCTCGAGGAAGCGGTGGAGCGTGTAGGTGCTGAAATAGTGCATCGGGATCATCAGCGGCGCCTTGAGCGCCTGCAGCACCTCGATCATGCCTTCGAGGTCGAGCGTCATGTTGCCGTCGACCGGCACGAACACCACGTCGACGCGGCCGATCTCGTCGAGCTGCTGCTGGTTGAGCGTGTGGTGCAGATGCCCGAGATGGGCGATGCACATGTTCGCCATCTCGTAGATGAAGATCGAATTGCCGTGCCGCTCGGTGCCGCCGCCGCCAGTCGCGGATGTTGGTCGGCGACGTTGCGCACGCGCACGTCCTGCAGCGCTGACGTCGTGGCGCGCCGGCTGGTCCGGGCTCGGTCCCCAGCCGCGCAGCACATGCTTGATGCGCGGGATCGGGACGGTCGGTGAAATGGCGTCGAATGCGCGTGGTTCATGGTGACGATGTCGGGCAGGACCGGCGAGCGCACATAGTCGTTGTAATCGGTCGCGATGCGCACGAGCTGCGGGCTTTCGATCAGGAAGGTCGAGTGACCCGACATAGGTGAAGCGGACCTGGTCCGGATTGAGCGCGAGCCGCAACGCGGCCGGGATGGCGCGCGGCCGGCTCGACGGCCACGAGGCCTGGGCAGTTCTCCACCATTTGCGGCTTTGGCGCGGGAGCCTGCACCTGCGCGAATGCGACCGGGCATGGAGCGACGCGAGCCCGGCGAAAGCGGCGGATGCCGCCAGCATTGTTCGCGCCAGAAGAGCTATTGCGGGCATACGCACCAGTCTCTTCCGCGGCGGACCTCCGGCGATCAAGCAAGCGGCGTGCCCGCTCGCTCTTTGCGCGCGCAAAAGTGTGCCATGGATTTGAACGCGGCGCCACCTGCAGGGCGCGCGGAGCGCTGCGGCGAAGCGCGATGTCATGCGACCGCAGAAACAGGCCGATTCAGGCTGGCAAAGTGAGTAGCGCCGGACGCCGCGTAGCCCGAAGCACAGCGAACCGTCGATCGGGCGATCAGCGGCCGGACGTGATCAGACCCCTGGAGGTCACCACCACCCAGCGGCCATCCTGCTTGCGGATCGCATCCACTCGTCCGAGGCCCGGCACGAGGTCGCCTTGCTCGACCTCGATAATGCCCATCCTGCCTTCGATCAGAGCGGTGCCGCGATGGACATCGCGCACGACCCATCCTCGACCCCGATTTCGGCGGCTGGCTTTTGGCCCATTCGCGTGGCCGGCGGCGCGACCGAGCCCGTGACTTCCTTGGGTTGTGAGTCGCCGTCGCCGCGCGCAATGCGATCGAGCATCTCGACGGCTTTGTTGAGCTTGGTCGTCGGTTCGGCCTGAATGCGCTCGATGCGCTCGATGCGCTCGCCGATCCTGGTGAACTGGGCGCTCGGCGTTGCGGTTGGCGGAATCGATGCTCACCTTCAATGCCGCCAGTTCCACCCGCGCCTGCACCACGTTTTCCTTGAGCGCCTGGATTTCATCCAGGTTCGTTCGCCCCGCCGCAACCGCGGGAGCGGGCCGGGTCGAGCCAGGCCGTAGGCTGCAAGCGCCCCGGCCATGCCGCCGAGCGCCGCCGCCAGCGCGAGCGACGCCGCCAGCAAGCGTGAACCGGCTGACGCGCGGCCCGGCGCCCTCGGCGGCCGGCTCGCCGCTGGCAGTCGCCGGCACTGACCTCGGCTTGCTGGGCGGAAGGCTTGGGCTCGTCCATGTCGGGTGCGATGTGCGGGCCTCGACGCTTGCAGTCGACCTTCCGCGTCGCGGCGGCCGGGTTCGCGTCCTGGGTATCTCGATACGCGGGGTCGCTTGTCGGCGCCCCGATCTTGGCCGCGTCGGGCTTGACGTCATCGGCTCAGGCGCCTCGATTTCGGCGCGTCGGACTTGAGCGCCTCAGATCTGGGCGCTTCGGCCTTCGGGCCGTCGACTTCGACTTGGTCGTCAGATCCGCCGACGCCAATGCCATCTTCGGCGATGCGCTCGCGTCGCTTCAAGCGACAGGCGCGGCCGCGTCTCCGCCTGGACAAGGAGTGCCCATCCGTGATCGTCTCGTGCTTGCCCATAGAAGGTCCCCACCATGCGCCGGGGATTGGAAACCATGGGCGGTTACCAATTGGTTACTATTTGGCTGGTGGTCGTCAACGGACCGATCGCCAGGATTGCGGGCGGCCAGCATCCACAAACGTGGTTATCAGACTCCGAGGTAGCGATGCTGGATCGGCGGGGCGGCGGCAAGCTCCGGGGAGCTGCCGACCCACACCACCTTGCCGCGCTCGATCAGGTAATGCCGGTCGGCGATGCGGATCGAGCGCCTCCACGTTCTTGTCGATCACCAGGGATCGACTGGCCCGCGGCCTTCGAGCCGGCGTGAGGCATTGCCAGATCTCGGCCCGGATCAGCGGGGCGAGGCCCTCGGTCGCCTCATCGAGGATCAGCAGGCGCGGGTTGGTCATCAGCGCGCGGCCGATCGCCAGCATCTGCTGCTCGCCGCCGGAGAGCTGGTTGGCCATGTTGGCGATGCGCTCGGCGAGCCGGGGAACAGCGCGCAGACCTTGTCCAAGGTCCACGGATCGGCGGCGCCGCCGCGGTTCGCCGCGGTCGCGACCAGATTCTCCCGCGCCGTCAGGTTGGGAAAGACCTGCCGCCCCTCCGGCACCAGCCCGATGCCGAGCTTGGCCACCTGATAGGCGGCCAGCCCGCGGATTTCCCGGCCGTCGAAACGGATGGAGCCCGCCATCGCGCGGCGTGAGCCCCATGATCGAGCGCACCGTCGTGGTCTTGCCCATGCCGTTGCGGCCCATGAGCGTCACCATCTCGCCCGGCGCGATGGCAAACGACATGCCGAACAGCACCTGGCTCAAGCCGTAGCAGGTCTCGACGTTGGAGACTTCGAGCAGCGCAGCGTCAGCCATGAACCGGCGCTCCTGCTCGCCGAGATATGCCTGGCGCACCTCGGCATTGGCCCTGATCGCCTCCGGCGCGCCGGATGCGATGGTGCGGCCATAGACCAGGACCGTGATCCGGTCGGCCAGCGCGAATACCGCCTCCATGTCATGCTCGATCAGCAGGATGGTCAGCTTCGCGCTTGAGCTCGCGCAGGGTCGTTGACCATGCGCGCGCTCTCATCCGGCCCCATCCCGGCCATCGGCTCGTCGAGCAGCAGCATCCGCGGTGAGGTCGCAAGCGCCATGGCGATCTCGAGCTGCCGATGCTCGCCATGGCTGAGCCTGGCGACGAGCACGTCGGCTCCGCTCGGCGAGGCCGACGCGCGCCAGCGCCGCGCGGGCGGGCGCGCGCAGGGCGTCCTCGCTGCGCGCCGCACGCCAGAAATGAAAGGAGTGACCGGCATGCGCCTGCACGGCGAGCGCCACGTTGTCGAGGACGGTGAAATCAGGGAACAGCGAAGTGATCTGGAACGAGCGGGCGAGGCCGAGCTGGCTGCGGCCGATAGGTCGGCAACGCGGTGATGTCGTGACCGCCGAAAGCGGATGCGGCCGGCGTCGGGCGCGAGCTCGCCCGCGAGCTGCGCCGATCAGCGTGCTCTTTGCCCGCGCCGTTTGGTCCGATGATGGCGTGCAGCTCGCCGGCGGGCACGCACGAGCGAGATGTCGTCGGACGCGACGATGCCGCCGAAGCGTTTGCTCAAGCGCTCAGACGCGCAGCAGGGCCTCAGTCACGACGCGCACCCAACGAGCACAGCCGTCGATCCCGCCGCGCGCGAACAGCACGACGAGCAGAAAGATCGGGCCCATGATGATCTGCCAATATTCCGTCACGCCCGAGAGCACCTCTTCCAGCACCAGGAGCGCCACCGCGCCGATCACCGGCCCGAACACCGTACCCATGCCGCCGAGCACGGCCATGACGATCAGATCGCCCGAGCGCGTCCAGTGCATCACCGCGGGGCTGATGAAGTCGGTGTGATTGGCAAGCAGCGCGCCGGCAAGCCCGCACAACGTGCCAGCGATCACGAAGCAGACCAGCTTGTACCGATAGGTCGGAAAGCCGATCGCGCGCATGCGGCGGTCGTTCGAGCGCGCGCCCTGGATGACCATGCCGAAACGCGAATTGACGATCCGCCAGACGACGTAGACTCGTCAGCAGCAGCAGCGCCGAGGCAGAGGTAGTGAGAACGCGGTCTCTGTTGGAGAGATTGATCAGGTCGCCGAACTGGCTGCGGCTTGTAGATGGTCATGCCATCGTCGCCGCCGTAGCGGTCGAGACCCGATCGCGACGTAGTAGACCATCTGCGCGAAGGCCAGCGTGATCATGATGAAGTAGACCCCGCGCGTGCGCAGCGCAGAGCGCGCCGACGGCTAGCGCGAACAACGCGGACATCGCGAGCGCCAACGGCCACTGCAGAAAGCCGGAGTTGATGCCCTCCGCGGCAAGGATGCCGATCGCATAGCCGCCGATGCCGAGATAGGCGGCGTGCCCGAAGCTGACCATGCCGCCGGAACCCCATGATCAGGTTCAGGCTCACCGCCGCCATTGCGAGGATGACGATCCGGGTGAAGAGCGACATCAGGAACGTAGTTTCCGATCAGGCGCGGCATAGACCGGCACCAGCGCCAGCATCACCACCAGCAGCGACCACGAATACATTGCGCAGGTTGAGCCAGGCGCTCATTCGTTCGATGCCGGAAACAGACCTTCCGGCCGGAACACCAGGATCGCCGCCATCAACACGTAGATCAACATCGACGAAACGGCGGTGCCGAGCGCTCGAGGCGGCATTGGTGCTGAGAAACAGGCGCGGCAGATCCGGCAGGAAGGCGCCGGCCGATCGTGTCGATCAACCCGACGAATATCGATGCGACGAAAGCACCGCGGATCGAGCCGATGCCACCGATGATGATGACCGACGAAGGCGAGGATCATGAATGTTCTCACCCATGCCGATCTGCACGGTGAGGATCGGCGCCTGATCAGTCCGGCAAAAGCCAGAAGGTGCCGCACCGAGGCCGAAACCAGCGTAAAGAAGTCGACAGCGACAATCGAGTGGGCGCCGACCATCGGTAAGCTGGAGCGCGCCAGGTAACGGGATCATGGCGCCATACTGCGCGACCAGGAGATAGAGCGTATGCTAATCTCACGAGGGTCGCAGTGGAGGATTACTTACTCTGGCAGGCGGTGGTGAGTTTTTGACACGGTCACAAATCCTGGTGGTGAACCTGACCGCGTCGGGGCATCTGCTCTGGCGTAACAGGTAGCCATAAACCGCTGGTCCCCGTGATCAACCAACAATTACATGAACAGCAGGATCTGAATCGTGCCGTGGATAATGCGACCAGACAGATCGCGCCCGGTAGAGCTGTTGTTCCCATCTAATCACCCCAACTGCCATCTGACGAGTAGGAAAGAGAGAGGGGCAAGTAAAAAGGCTGGCAATGGAAACTGTTAGTCAAAGCCGCGAATCGTGGCGGGTGCAGGCGCGATCAACAAGGTGAGCGTGGCGCTGCGCGCCGCTGAGACGACTTAGGATCCGAGACGTTGAAAATCGCGTCGCTTGGTTGCTAAGTTAGTGCGGAACGTGCAGTATGCCCACTTGTGCACGCCGTGTTGAGGTAACCCGCTTTATAAACACAGCATGACCCTGCTTCCTTGTCCGGGTGGATGCTGCAGGAAAAAGAATGGATGTAACATAACCGTAACATCGACGTCGCGAGTAATTGCGGCAGCCTGCGCCGATGGTGGTGACCTGTATCAACCGCAAAGCTTGCGCGCGTGTGCGTGGAGAGCTGGCTCGCCTCTGCTGCAGCCAACGTGGCAGCCCTGGCCTGATCCTGACCACACCCTTAACGCAGTCCGAGGGTTTGTGCTTCATCGGCAAATTTTTGTCACGGTTGTTCCTGTCATTTCGACTTGAGATGGGGGTGAAATCATCTGGTTAACGTGGTTTCGCCGCCCGCTTCACCACATCCTGTGGTGGGGAAGTCGGACCGATAGGCAGATCAGGCCCCGAACTGAAGCGCGCGAACGGAATTTGAAGTCAGGCCTCCATCGCCCATACCCCGCCCTTCGGGAGGTCGCCTTGAACCCAGACTGCGCGCTTCTGGAGCGAGCGAGGCGCTTCAGGTCTGAGGTGCCGCGTGGTGACGGCGAGGCTTTGGTATTTCGCCCTGTAACGCTTATCGAATTTCTTCGGTCGCTCTTCCGTTCGGTGATCGCGCACTCCACTGCTGCGCGCCGGGCGCCGACTTGGGCGAGATTCGCGCGCACATTAAACTCGGTCGAGGTGAATGTGTGGGGCGAATCTTGCGGCCTTTTATAAGCCCTGATCGGTGTAAATGCGATTCAACCTCGCATCCTGCAAGCGTCGCTGGGGGTAAATGCAGAAGATCGCATCCGTTTCGCCGCAAGTGCGTTTTGATGTTTCAAGGAAAGTCGAGTCAGAACAGGCCAATGGTCAAATTCGGCCCACGATCGACTCCCCGGCGTCGCCTTCACGCCTCCAGCATGTTCTTCCTTCAGCCGCAGTCGGGCTGGATCAGGTAAGGCGTCTTCACGTGCGCCTTCTGGTTCGAGCTCCAATGCCTGCGGCGTGCCCGATCGTTGTTCCACGAGGTCGAAAACACGTGGCGAGTAACACGTAAACTGAACGAAGTGGGCTAT
>ERZ1370068.8415-contig-7270_pt1 | contig 30666 bp, 55 predicted proteins | sample MGYA00561227_ERZ1370068 | MGnify/ENA primary metagenome ERZ1370068 (study PRJEB38410, sample SAMEA6850437) | metagenome | study: Metagenomic assessment of the ecological functions of the soil: analysis of the soil microbiota associated with the...
TTAGCGTATTGCCGCCTTAGCGTAGTGCAGACGGGCCTCGACGCCTGCCCGAGGACCAAACAGGCTTCAGCCAGGCCCCGGCCTGCCAGTCATGTTGAGGCAGGAATTTAGGTGTGTCGTCACCTGTTGGTACTCGATTGCCCTGGCTTTACGCTCGCTCCTGCTGCAAGCGTCGCAACGTTCACTTCCGGATAATAGGCGTCGGCGCCTTTCGAATCTCGGCCGCCTTCCCGCGAGGTCGTGCAGTGGATTGTTCGAGTATTCGAGAAGATCCGGTCAGCTCCAAATGTCTTGTAAATTCTGGCGCGCAGAGTCCATGTGGGCTACACATCCTCGAGCCATCCGCGTGCCGAGCTGAGCAATTCAAACGCGCTCTGGGGATCCGCACGCGCCAACGAAAGGGCAAAGTGTGAACACGAGGTTGGCCTGACTGGAGAAGAAGGAAAGTCCTTCCGCGGTGATTAATGGCCGCGAAATTCTGGATCGGTCTACCACAACCTGCAGCGTGAGGGTGGAATAGAGTTCGGGATAGAGACGCCAGCAGCACGAAGGCTGTCCCAAATCCGTCTGAGTTCCGTAACGCTAATATCAGCTTGGAGCCGCGTACAGCTGAGCGACGCGATGCGCTTCGGCACGATCGAGCCGCGGGATTCCTCCACGTGGATTCTATCATAAATGAACTGGCAGGAAAAGCCTCCGTGGAGATGTATGCGAGGGGGAGCCTATGGCGGCCGGTGATTCAGTTTAAAAACAACACCGCGGCGGGCCTGCTTGGTCACTCGTCACGGGAGCCCCGAATTTATTCTTCCGTCCGAATGCTGCCTGCCGGGCTCCCAGCGAGGAGTTTCGACCAGCGACGCCTTCTCGGTTGCGTTGCGCCGGCCATCTTCTTTTTCCTGCTGCTTGCCACGGGAGGCTTTGTGAGCGTCCTGCGCCCGATCTCTTCACCTACGAGTGAGAGCGCATTCCCCGATTCGGCAGAATCTATCTCGAGTATGTCGTCCCATACGCGGTGGCGAATTCCCTTCCGTGCCAGCAGTAGTCTCTATTACCACCGAGACGGCAGCATGTGTCTATCGCGGGAGCTTGATGTGCCTCGAGGTGTTAGTCTTGATCCCGCGGAAGTGGCTTCAGCCCAAGGCGGTGGCGTTAAAATATCGTGTCCCCCTTGTTTTGCTTCGTGATATTTTTTTCCGGCTGGCTGGAGTGTGGTTTACAGTACACCTCCTAAAATCATTGATGGATTTTGCGGCCATATTTCTTTCTGATGTGAGATCGGCAACTACATCAAGACCGATCAAAGCTCTTCGCTAATTGCTTTTTGCATGGCGACGGTGGCAGGAACATTCGGCTTCTGGCCCAAGCGCGAATAGGCCCGCAATTTGGTCGGTTCCTGACTGCCCTAGCTCTGACGATCGGCAATCTCGCCGTGACATTGATAAATTTGTTCTGGCTGATATTGAACAATCATTCTCCTGAGAGGTCTCTAGAATTCGACGGATTGCAGCTCGGTGCCGAGGGCCGATTTGTTTTCCGACCGGCTCGATTATGGCGAGCGTCATGGTCATCCGGCGTTCGGGCAAAGCCAGCTGCTGTCGTATCCGCCGGTCGGGCGACTCGCCGGCGGGAGCGATCCGCTACTATGGTCGGACTTTCTCCAACTCGCGGACGCGGCGTCAATTGGTTTCTTCCTGGCAATGTCTTCAAAGCATAGCGGCCCTGATTCGATCCTGACAGTTCTTGAAAATGTGGTGCTGCCCTATCGCCGTGCCGGCAGACGCTGGGAGGCGAGCGGTTCTGGACGAGACGATCAACGAGCACGCGCGCCTTCGCCTGAATCTCCTGGGCTCACGGACAAGATCGATAACTATCCGCACGAAATTCTCGAAGGTGCAGGCGATGCGCAGCCATTGCCCGTGCCTGGCCCATGGCACGAGGATTTCGCTCTACTTGAGGAGCTTCATCTCGGGAATTGCAAACCGCTCGAGAAAAAGGGATTCTCGAACTACTCGCGGCTGTGCTCGAGATCCATGCTGTGGACGCGATCATGCTTTTCACCGCCGATGCCAAAGTCTGGGCAGCAACCTTCCGACGCGATATCTCGACCTTCGGCTGGGCCGGTTCCACCGTTGCTCGGCGGCGATCGCTGAGGATGTCTCGAGACCCTAGATATGTCAGCAGACCGGATTCCATAGCCATGACCAGTTCCCCAATAGACTCCTGAGATGCCTGAGCTCAGTTCAGAAGAGCATTCTAATAAACGGCTGATCGGCGCCCGCTTCTGGCGCTGGTTGCGCTATGTGCTCTGGGTCCGGAAGTTTGAGGTGGTCAAAACGGCCGTCGATCTCATGGTCCCTTCGGACAGGTTCAGTTCAGGCAGCCTTTCTGGCCGAAGACGTAACTGGAATCCGCCGAGACAAAAGCCCGATCATCTGCAGAGGAGTAAGAATCGGCGGGTTGAAGCCTACTGCCGCAACTCAAGTTGAGATGAACGATTGAAACTGATGGTGGCTCGTGTTGGAAGATTATGACCGACGATTAAAATTCAGCAATGAAGCGAAATCAACCGGAGCGTGCTGACGGGCGTGGTTTCATCGCGGGCGCTACTCAACCTGATCATCGTCCGATCAACGGATACAACCCTCGTCGGTCATGAGTTTCACCGACGCCACGGAGAATCCGTTGACGACGCGACGGAGGCCGTGAGAGACCTCGCGGTCGATTCGAAGAACCTTCGATCAGCGAACGCGCCAGAGTACCTGCGGAGAGGGGGCTGAAACCGCTCGACCGTTCGCGAAACCCGGCGGAAAGCTGCGGACAGCTGGGCAGCGAGTTGGACAGATCCGACGGGGCATCGCTTGGTTTCCAGTCGCGTCAATTCGTCGACGAAACCGTGATTTCTCGATCTTCCGACAGACGATTCGACGAGGTGCATAACGATTTTCGAGACGTCTTAACATACTGCTTCCGATGGCAGCCTTGCGCCGCAAGGCGAATGAACTCCTTAACTCCGCGGACGCCCGACATCGCGCGTCGGGGACACGTTTGCAGACTCCCCATTCGAGCCAGAAAAACTTAAGGAAGCCCAGCGTGGGAAAGCAGTTCCTTTGAAAGGAAGGAGCGAGCGCGAAGAGAATCCAGCGCCGTGGGCGTTAAGCTTTCCCACAAAGGGAGTCCCTTAAGGACGGGCGATTCTGGACGGCGCAGCGGCAGAGCCACTGAGGCCATCCAGTCTGCCTTGACCCGAACAATGTTCTGCTCGTTTCGGAGATTGCTAACGGCTGACCTTGCGTGAGCGCGATGCCTAAGTTTGCTAGTGCGTCTTCGCAACCGCTACTTGGTTTTGCAGTTCGCGAGATGTTGTTCAAGAATCTGATGCGCAACTCACCACGAATCCAGTTGATTCGCGCCAAATTTCTGGCAGAGTCATGCACCAAATCGTCATCGCACCTTTCGCCTCGCACGCACACACACAGTTACGTGATCCGCGAGCGCCGCTAAGTGAACAAGCGCCTGCCGGCCGCGGAAAACGAAACGGCGCGGGACATTACGCCCGAGTCGTGAGCCGAAGCCGCGCGCGTCTCGTTCCCGTCAACGCAAGGTCACGCCGACACCTGCGCCTGATTACGTCACGGGTCGCGCGGCAGTACGTCGCCGATGTCCTGGGCGGCCGGATCGTCGCGTGTCAGTGGGTCAAACTCGCGTGCGAGCGCCAGGACCGCGACACGATGCGCGCGGCGACCGATCCGACCTGGCCGTACGTCGTGGAGCGACGCGCACGCGATCGAGGCGTGTGCGTTCCTCGAGCAGCTCCCGCACGTTGAGGGCACGTGGCCGAAACGCCGACGATCCGAGCTCCAGCCGATGCAGGTGTTCCTGGTGTCGACGCTGTTCGGGTGGCGGCAGCGCGCGCACCCGGCGCGCCGGCGGTTCACGCTCGTCTACCTCGAGCTCGGGCGGAAGGGCGCGAAGTCGACGCTGATGGCCGGCGATCGCGTTGTTCCACATCCTGCGCGAGCACGAGCCCGGCGCGCATGGTCATCTGCGGCGCGACGACGGGATCGCAGGCGCGGATCGTGTTCGGGCATCGCGCAGAAGATGGTCGGGGCGTCGCCGTGGTTGCGGCAGCAGGGCGTCCAGGCGTTCGCGAACGCGATTATTACGAGCGACGGCGAGCGATCAAGCCGGTCAACGCGAAAGCCTCGACCCAGGACGGCTTGAACCCGTCCTGTATCGTGCCTGGACGAGAGCCACGCGCAGAAATTCGGCTTGCACGATGTGCTCAAATCGGCCCAAGGCGCTCGGGTGAATCCGCTCATGCTGCTGCCCGACGACGGCCGGCTACGACCTGCTGTCGGTCGGCTACGCGCTGCGCACGACGCTGACGAAGGTGCTGCAGCAGGTGTTCGAGGCCGATCACTTTCTCGGGATTATCTACACGCTCGACGACGGCGACGACTGGCGCGACGCGCGCGTCTGGGGCAAGGCGAACCCGATGCTCGGCGTGACGCCGACGCGCGAGTGGGTGCAGAGCTACTGCGCCGATGCGCAGCAGACGCCCGGCCTCGAAGGGGAATTCCGCGTCAAGGTGTGTTCGCAGTGGGCGCAGTCGGCGCAGGCGTGGCTGTCATTGACGCAGTGGGACGCGTGCGCGGATCCGGCGCTCGCGCTCGCGGGGTTCACCGGCCAGCGCTGCTGGATCGGCGCCGACCTGGCGCAGCTCGACGACCTGGCCGCGGTCGCGCTGTGTTTCGAGGCCGGCGCGGCGATCGTCGCGTTCGTGAAGTTCTACCTGCCGGCCGGCGTCGTCGCCGAGCGCGGGCGCACGGTGCCGGCGTATCACCAGTGGGTCGCGGCGCGCGTGCTCGAGACGACCGACGGCACGATGATCGACTACGCGAAAATCGAGGCCGACATCCGCGGCTGGTGCCGGCTGTTCAACGTCGTCGCGCTGCGCTTCGACCAGTACGGCTCGGCCGGCGTGGTGTCGAACCTCGCCGGCGACGGGTTCCCGGCGGCGATCCTCGACAAGTCGCGGAAGCACATCACGCCGCCGGCGCGCGAGCTCGAGACGCGCGTGCGCCACGGGCGCTTCCGGCACGACGGCAACCCGTGTCTGCGCTGGAACGCGAGCAACGCCGTCGTCACGCGCGGCGTGGACGATTCGATCCTGCCGAAGAAAGAAGGGCCGGAGTCGCCGAACAAGATCGACGGAATCGACGCGATCCTGCAGGCGCTGTCGGCGATGCTCGAGCCGACGGCGCCGACCCCGGAGTATCGGATCCTGGTGCTGTGACGTGAAGCGAGGCGGCCGTCCGCGCGTCGCGCCCGGTGAGGAGTCGGTGTCAGTGACGGTCCGGTTTCCGTCGCGCGTCTTCGATGCGATGTGCCGCCGCGCGCTGCGTGAATCGGTGAGTGTGCCGGAACTGATCCGCCGCGAGCTCAGGAATAAAGAATTTTTAACTCGGCGAGTGACCTAACCTGTCACACCCTCTCAGCCGTTATGGCTGAGAAACCCGTTCCGCCGCCGCCGCCACCCAAGCCGAAACCGCCGCCGCCGCCGCCCGACCCCGACGAGAAGGACGACGACGAGGTGCCGGTGCGCCGCGACGTCGATCTGCCGCGCATATGAATCGCGCGTACGCGGTCCTCGCGAGCTCAAAGCCGCGGCGCGACGGGCGCACGATCACCGGGATCGCCACGACGCCGACGCCTGATCGCGCAGGGCGCACATCATGGACGCCGCTCGGCGCGACGTTCACGCTGCCCGATGCCCGCTGCTGCTGGCATCACGATCAACAGCAGCCGATCGGCTGGACGTCGCTCGAGAACGCGCGCCGACGCGGTATCGTGATCAAGGCGACGATCGCGGCCGATCGACGACGCCAGGCCGCGCTCGAAGACCGCCTGGACGAAGCGGTAGCAGCTCGATCAAGAGCCGGCTTGGTGCGCGGCGCTCTCGATCGGCTGGTCCGCCAATCAAGGACGGGATCGAGCGCGCTCAGATGCGCGGCATCACGCGCGATCGTCAAGTGCGAGATCTGGGCCGAACTGTCGGCCGTCACCATTCCCGCAAACACGTGAGGCCACCATTCTCGCCGTCAAATCTGCCGCCGGTGCGGCGCGAAAGGACCGAACCGCCATGACGATCGCTGAACAGATCACCGCGTTTGAAAACACCCGGGCGGCGACGTCCGCGCGCATGTCGGTGCTGATGACCGAGGCCGCCGCGCGCGCAGCGCACGCTCGACGAGACCGAGGCGACGGAGTACGAGGGCCTGGCGACGAAGATGACCGACGTCGACACGCATCTCGTGCGCTTGCACGTCCTCGAGAAGACGAACGCCGCGGCGGCCGTGCCGGTCAAGCCGGCGATCGAGACGAAGGCGATCACGCCGTCGGTGATCACGGTCAAGCCGAACGTGCCGCTCGGGACGGCGTTCGTCCGCGCGGCCTGCGCGAAGCTGGTCGTGCAACGGCAACCTGCACGAGGCCGCCGAGTACGCGAAGCGCTGGGACGACTCGACGCCGGAAGTCTCGCTGTATCTGCAAGGCGGCGATCGCGCCCGGCACGACGACCGATGCGACCTGGGCGGGCCCGCTGGTCAACGCGAACATCGCGAAAGACTTCATCGAACTGCTGCGGCCCGGCGACGATCCTCGGCAAGATTCCCGGCCTGCGGAACGCGCCCTTCAACACGAAAGTGCCGAGCCAGACGGCCGGCGGCACGTACGGGTGGGTCGGAGAAGCCAAGCCGAAGCCGGTGACGAAGCTCGCGTTTTCGTCCGTGACGCTGCCGTGGTCGAAGGTGGCCGGGATCATCGTGCTGACCGAGGAGCTCGTGCGCCTGTCGAGTCCGAGCGCCGGAGGATCTGGTGCGCCGCGACATGATCGCGGGGATCGCGCAGTTCCTCGATGCGCAGTTCATCGATCCGGCCGTCGCCGCGGTCGCCAACGTCAACCCGGCGTCGATCACCAACGGCGCGCCGACCGCGGCCGCGACGGCCAGCCCGCTCGCCGACATCATGGGGCTGATCAGTCACTTCGCGACCAACAACATCGCGGTCGACGGCGTCACGTTCATCATGTCGGCGGCCAACGCGCTGTCGCTGTCGTTCCGCACGAACCTCGACGGCTCGCCGGTCTTTCCCGGGCTCAGCATGGACGGCGGCACCTACAAGGGCCTGACGTTCGTCACCAGCCAGGCGGCCGGCACGAACGTGATCGCGCTGCAGCCGGCGCTGATTCTCTACGCCGACGACGGCGGCGTGACGATCGACGCGTCGCGCGAAGCGTCGCTGCAGATGGACAGCGCGCCGGCCGTCGCCCGCGGATGCGACGACCGTCTACGTGTCGCTGTGGCAGACGAACACGGTCGGCCTGCGCGCCGAGCGCTACATCACCTGGCTGAAGGCGAACGCGAACGCGGTCAAGTACCTGACGGCCGCGGCGTATCCGGCGCCGGCCGGCCTCGAGGCGGCCGACCCACGACGAACCGAGCCGCGCGAAGAAGTAGGCCGTGCGGCTGTTCGAGTACGAGCTGTCGTTCACGAAGGCGCAGCCGCTGTCGCCGGTCCCGTCGACCGGCCGCGGCGGCTGGTGGCCGATCGTGCGCGAGCCGTACCGGCGCCTGGCAGCACAACGACGCGCTGCGCCTCGATCTCGGTCCTCGCCAATCCGACCGTCTTTCGCTGCGTGTCGCTGATCGCGAGCGACGTCGGCAAGTGCCGCTGCTACCTCGTCGAGCTCACGCGGTCCGGCATCTGGACCGAGACGACGAACCCGGCGTACTCGCCGGTCCTGCGGCGGCCGAACCGCTACCAGACGCCGCAGCAGTTCTTCGAAGCGTGGATGATCTCCCGGCTGCTGTACGGCAACGTCTACGTGCTGGAAAGAGCGCGACGCGCGCGGCGTGGTCAAGGCGCTCTACGTGCTCGATCCGGCGAAGGTCAAGCCGCTGGTCGCGCCCGACGGCGGCGTCTACTACGAAGTGCAGCAGCATGATCTCGCCGGCGTGGTCGACGATCGCAGTCGGTCGTGCCGGCGCGCGAACTGATTCACGATCGCTGGAACTGTCTGTTCCATCCGCTGTGCGGCGTGCCGCCGCTGTTCGCGTGCAGCGGCGCGGCGGTGCAAGCGCTGCAAGATGCAGGATTCGTCGACGGCGTTTTTCGCCAACGGCGCGCAGCCGGCCGGGATCATCCTGGTGCCCGGCGCGATCAGCGACGAGCAGCGTCGAGCGGCTGAAAGCGCAGTGGAGCACGGCGCACGGCGGCATCAACCGCGGCGGGACCGGCATCCTCAGTCAGCGGCATGACCTATCAACCCGATCACGCAGAGCGCCGGTCGACTCGCAACTGACCGAGCAGCAGAAGCAGGCGGCCAACACGATCGCCGGCGTGTTCGGCGTGCCGGTGTCGATGGTCGACTTCGAGTCAGCAGCCGCCATGCGCGAACAGCGAAGCGTCGCTGCTGCAATACAACTCGCAGTGTCTGCAGACGCACATGACCGCGATCACCGACGTGCCTCGACGACGGCCTCGAGCTGCCGACCGTCTACGGCACCGAATTCGACATCGACGATCTGATCTGGATGGACACGGCGACGAAGACGAAGGCGGCGAACGACGCGATCGGATCCGGCGCGATGTCGCCGAACGAAGCGCGCGAGAAGTTACTCGGCCTCGAGCCGGTCGCCGGCGGCGACACGCCGTACCTGCAGCAGCAGTATCAATCGCTCGAGGCCGCCGCGAAGCGCGACAACGCGCCGCCGGCCCACGCCGACGCCGGCGCCCGCACCGACGCCCGACGCCGTGCCGGTCGAGGTGCCGTGATGCTCGTCACGCTGGCGCAAGCGAAAGGGCATCTGCGGCTGACATGGGCCGACGGCGATCCGCGCGACGCCGATCTGCAGCTCAAGCTCGACTCGGCCGAAGCGATCATCCTCGACGCGTGCAACGCGACGGTCTACTGGCGGGACGTCACGCGCGACGCTGGACGGATCCCGCCACGGTCCCGAAGCGCGTCCACCAGGCGATCCTGCTCGAGCTCGCCGAGCTGTGGGAGGACCGCGGCGACAAACGCGGCGACGACGGGCCGACGCCGGGGATCGATCTGTCGCAACGCATCTGCGCGCTGCTGTACTCTCTATCGCGATCCGGTGCTCGGATGAGTCGCGGCGCGTACCGGCATCTCGTGACGCTGCAGGGGCCGGGCACGAACACGCAGAACCCCGAGGGCGAGTGGGTGCCGGGGTTCGTGCCGCTCGCGCCGCCGACCTGGTGGTGCGCGATCAGTCCCGCGACGCGTGCGCGACCTCGAGCGGATGACCGCCGGCACGACGGTCAGCCAGGCGACGTTCATCCTCGAGGGCGAGTACCACGCCGGCATCACGACGCAGACGCAGATCACGAAGGACGACGGCCGCGTGTTCTACGTCAACGGCGTCCAGAACCCGAGGAGCGCAACGTGATCACGCGCGCGTTCTGTTCGGAGCTCGCGCCGTGAGCAACACGGTGCAGCCTCCAGTGGGACGGGATGGACGAGCTCAAGACGATGCTGCGCGACCTGCCGTCCGACCTGACCGGCGCGGCGATCGATCTCGTCAACGAGGCCGCCCAGAACGCCGAGACCGAGATCGCCGCCGGCTATCACCAGGGCACGACGGGAACCTGCGCGCCGGCCTCGGCATCACCTATCAGTCGGGCGTGTTCAAGACGGTCGCCGTGCTGCGCAACCGCGCGCGCGCACGCGTGGCTCTGGGACAACGGCTCGCAGCTCCGGCACTACAGCGGCCCGTGGAAGCACGGCAAACCGACCGGCGCGATGTGGGGCAAGACCGGGCCGCCGCACACGTTCGTCAAGGGCGTGATCAAACACCGGCGGCTGATGTACGAGCGCTTCACGGATCTCGCTGCGCGAGCACGGGCTGCTCGTCACCGGCGAGGCGGCGTGAGATGGCCGACAGCACCGACATCGACAACGCGCTGCTGGCGAAAACTCGGCGGCGACGCGCAGCTGCTCGCGCTGATGCCGAACGGCGTCTACTGGGATGTCGCGATGGATCAGATGACGCGGTTCGTGATCGTGTCGCTGGTCGACGAGACCGACGCGCAGCACTTCAATGGCCGCTCGCACGAGGACGCGCTCTACCTGGTCAAGGCCGTCGGCCTCGTCGACGACCAATCCCGACATGAAGGCGGCCGCGGCGCGCATCGACGCGCTGCTCGACCACCAGACGCTGACCGTCGCCGGCTATACGACGATGGCGATCTACCGCGAAGTCGCGCGACCGCGCGACCGAAGTCGACGACGTCGATCCGAAAGTCAAGTGGTATCACCGCGGGGGCACTACCGCGTCGTCATGAGTCTGTGACGACGCCTGGAGGTGAGTGATGGCACGGCAACACGGGCTGCAGGGCGACGTCCTGATCGATCCGGCCGGCACGACGACGTACGCCACGGTCGCGTCGCTCAATCGAGTGGACTGCGGATTTCACGCGCGAGCGCGGTCGGACACCACCTGCTTCAACGACCCCGTGAAGACGAGTCTGCCGGGTCTGCCGGACGCCAAGGGCACGTTCAAAGGCATCTGGGATCCGACGACGACGCCGACGCACGTCTTCGATATCGCATTCGGCGATGTCGCCGTCGGCCTGAAGCTCGTGCGCCGTCGAACCTGACGCCGACGAATTTCTTTTCCGGCCTCGCGCTTCCTCGACGCGTCGATCAACGTCGCCGTCAACGGCGTCATCACGATCGGCGGAACGTGGTCGGCGGCCGCCGCGTTCACGATGTCGCCGTAGATGGAGCACGCGATCACCGGCGCCGTCGCGACCGTGCGCTGGAGCTACTACGACGCGGCCACCATCGAAGGCTTCACGATTACGCGCGTCCGGGGGACGCCGCCGCGTGGGCCGTCGTCGGCCGCGTCGTGCAGCAGAACGACTACAACCTCGCGCAGCGGCCGCTGCGGTTCATCGTGCCGATCGTCTGGCAGGGCCGGCCGCTCGACTGGGACTGGCCGGTGCGCGCGTGCGCGATCGAGTCTGGGTACTCCGGGAGTCTTGGGGACACCACTACAAGGGGTGAATCATGGGGGCGTCCTGGTTCGTTCAGCCTGACCTCGTCCGGCTGCCGCTGTCGGACGGGCAGTATCTCGACGTGAAGCGCGAGCTCACCTTCGGCGAGTACCGCCGCATTCAAACGGACATGATGGCCGGCCCGATGGTGCAGGCGAGCCGATCAAGCTCGACCCGAAGAAGGTCGGGATCACGCGGCTGCTCGCGTACGTCGTCGGCTGGTCGCTGGTCGACGCCGACGGCCGGCCGGTGCCGGTCTCGAGGGCGCGATCGAGCAGCTCCAGAGCGAGCGCGCGCGCGAGATTGTCGACGCGATCACCGCGCACGAAGAGGCGCAGGACCGCGCCCGGCTCGAGCGCCTGGCAAACCCTACTGGCGCGAGTGGATTGAGAGCGATCTCTTAATCGCTCGCGCGATGCATTGGAAGTTCGAGTGGGTGGGTGAACTGCCGCGCGAGGTCTACGACGTCCTCGTGGCGCGGCTGAACAACGAAGCCGATGCCGATCACCGGGAAATTTGAAGCCGACTTCTCCTCGTTCGTGGCCGCGGTCAACTCGGCCCAGGTGTCGCTGCAGGGGTTCGAGGCCGACAGCCAGAAGTTGAGGCAAGACGCTCGGCACGATGGCCGATCAGTTCTCCGGCCGGAAGCTGATCGAGCAGGGCGCCGAGCTCGCGCGGCTGTTTCAGACGACCGACGACCTCGCGATCCTGACGAAGTCCGAACTGCAGCAGGTCGGCACGCGGCGGCCGCGGCCGCCGACAAGATGGAACGGCTCGGCCTCGCCGTCCCGCAAGGCCTGCAGAACCTCGTCGACTCCACCAAAGAAGCGACGAAGGAGACACAAGGCCTGCACCAGGCCTATAGCGCCTTCGACGGCGTGCTCGGAGCCGCCGGCATCAACATCGGGAAGGAAGTCAAAGCGCTGAGCGACATGTCGGCCGCGGTCGGCCAGACCACGCAAAGCCTCGGAGCTGTTCGCGACGGCCGGCCTGGCTGTCGGGACCGCGTTCGCGTCGTTCAATCTCACGCGCAAAGCGCTCGAGTGGACGGGCTACGCCGACGGCGGTCGACAAGGCGGCCGCGAGCATGTGGACGTGCGGCTGTTCGGGATGAAGGACGCCACCCAGGCCGCGGCCGGCGCGCAGATGGATGTCCTGACGAAAGCGAGTCAGGCCGCCGGCCGGTCGATCACCGACCTGTCGGAAGCGATGCGGATCAACGAGGAGTCGGCGCGTAAGCACATGCTCGCGGTCGATACGTCCGCCGGCCGGATCAAGACCTGGCACGACGAAATCGCGGCGGTGCAGGCGCGCGGTGAATTCCGGCAGTTCACGACCGACCTCGACTCGGGCGCGTATTCGCTCGAGGAGCTCGCCAAGCGCTACAACCTCTCGAGCGGCGCGCTGCACCAGTATCAGGCGGATCAGGAGACCGCCGGCGAGGCCGCGAAGAACGCCGCCGAGGCGACGAAGAAACTGAGCGACGACCAGGTGAAGGCCGCCGCGGCGTACGGCAAGGCGCTCGCGGACCAGGCGAAGTTCATCGAGGACTTCGCGATCAAGACGCACGGGATCGCGATGAAGCAGCAGGAGGAGGTCGAGAAGGCGCAGGACAAAAGCCTCGCCGCGATGAACAAGGCCGTGCTCGACGGCTTCAGCCAGATTCAAAGCTCACGGCCGAGAACACCGACTACGTGATGCGGCAGACGTTGTCGGAGCACGACTACAAGCTGAAGAAGATCGACGAGTGGGAGCAGGCGACGATCAACGCGTTCAAGGGCACCGACGCGGAGCTCGCGCGCTACACCGAGCAGGTCAAGATCCGCGCGCAGCAGCAGCGCGATGCGATCGTCGGCGCGACGTCAGGACATCGTGACGCTGATCGGCAAGAGCGCCGCTGAAGCGGAAGCCGAGCGCCAGAAGCGGCGCGCACACGACCGGCGACGTCGTCAGCGAGGAGTATCGACGGCAACAAGAGGCGTTCATGTCGTTCAAGGGCGTCGTCGTCGCCGGCACGCGCGACATGGTCGGGGCCAGTGAAGCGCTGGTGAACTCGATGACGCGGGTCATCGACAACGCCGGCGACTGGCTCGAGCGCGAATTCCAGATGCAGCAGGCGCAGCGCGACCGCGGCGAGTTCTTCAATCCCGGCATGGGCGGCGGGATGCCGACCGGGCATCGCGCAGCGGGCGGCCCGGTGAGCGCCGGGCAGCACGTACTCGTCGGCGAACAGGGCCCGGAGATCTTCCGGCCGCACGGCGTCGGGATCGATCGTCGCCGAACGGCGGCGGCGGCGACGGTGGTCAAGCGACTTCTACGTCAACGGCTCGATCACGCGACCTGGCGCAACCGCTGATGAACGAACTCACGCGCCTGATGAAACAGACGCGGCAGTGGCCGGCGGCCTGACATGATGCCGACGATTCTGTTCTACGTCAACGGCGTCGCCGGCAGATTCCCGCGTGCGCTGGCCGTCGGTCACGCTGCAGGACGTGCTCGGCGCGCAGCCGAACACGGGCACGCTGACCTTCGACACGGTCGCGCCGTCGTCGGCGATGCGATCGCGATCGGCCTCGGATCGCTGGCGCCCGCGGACCTGCTGTTCGGCGGCGAGATTCAGAACCTCGAGGCGACGTATCAGGCGGACGCGCGCAACCTCGGCCTGCGCGAGTGGCCGGTCGACCTCATCGATCACAGCTTCGCGCTGAACAAGCGTCGGCCGTTCGTGTCGTTCGTCAACGAGTCGGCGACGACGGCCGCGCAGCATCTCGTCGCGACCTACGCGCCGGCTTCACGTCCGCGCACGTGCAGGCCGGGCCTGCCGACGCTGACGATCAACTTCGACGGCAGTCAGACGCTGCTCGAGTGCCTCAACGCGATCGCGCAGGCGATCGGCGGCCGGACCAAAGTCGACTACAGCCGCGACGTGCATCTGTTCCTCCCGCCGGAACCGGGCCTCGTGATGCCCGATCCGATCACGCTCGACAATCCGCCGCTGAACAGTCCGCCGATCCGCTTCACGGTCGATCTGTCGCAGTGTCGGACGCGCGTCTACGGCAAGGGGCACGGCGAGACGATCCCGTCCGACATCAGCGATCGGCGAAACGATTCTGCCCGTCGCGAGCATCGCGTTTTTCAATGCGGCGGGCGGGCGCGCGATCGCGAGCCTGACCTCGGACGGCGCGCAGACGCAGCAACTGACGTATGCGGGCGTCCAGGTCGGGCGGCGTCGGGACGGTCGTCGGACCGGGGCGCGGCGCCGAGCGCCCAGCCGACGGCGACCCGCGTGCCCGGCAGCGGCCTGCTGAATGCGTCGCTATTACTACGCGTTACACCTGGATCACAGCGGTCGGCGAAACGCTGCCGAGTCCCGATCGCGATCGTCTGTTGCGGGCCGCTGGCCGAATCCGACGTCGCATCCGACACTGAATCGCGCCGGTCAGCGGCACGGGCCCGAATGCCGGCCTGCATTATTACGGCGTGTCGTTTGTGGCCGGCAGCGGCGAAACGCTGGCGCTGACCAGCACGAACAATGTGACAACCGTCGAAGTCAGTGCGCCGACGTCGCACGGCATCACCGGGTATCCGACGTATGCCTACAACCAGTCGTCCGATTTCATCGGCATGACGATGCGGTATGCGTGCACGGTCGTGCTGCCGGATGGAAGCGGAAAGCGGCATGAACGCGATGAGTGCCGGCGACACGATCCTGTCGGGCGGCAGCGGCATGATTGGGTTATCAGCGCAGGTCGTGACGGAACGCGCTGCCGGTCGGCGCGGCTCGGCTATCGCGTCTATGCGTCGCGCAATGGCGGCAGCAGCTGGCACGTTTGTAATTTGTATGCCGGCGGCACGCGAAACGGCCGGCAGTGTCGTCACACCGTATCTGCGGCAAATCCTGTCGCGGTTCGACGCCGCGCCCGCGCCTGCCCGCGCCCAGCGGCACGATTTCCCGGCGCACCGTGCCGCTGACGACGGTTCCCATCGGCCCGCCCGGGACGACGGCGCGCGCATCTATCGCACGGCGGCGAATGCGGCGTATGCGCCCGGCAACTTCAAACTGGCCGCGACGATCAGCGATAACGTCACGACGTCGTGGAACGACACCGTGCCGGATAGCAGTCTGACGGGCGCGCTGCCGGCCAGTAATACGACCGGCGCTGAACCAAATGCAGCTATCGGCCGATCGCCGTCGGGCCGACGGCGGTCACGTCGCGCAAGGTGTATCGCACGGCGGCGAATCTGGCGACGCTGAAACTGCTGGCGACCATCGCGAACAATACGGCGACGACCTATGGCCCCGATACGGCGTCCGATGCCTCGCTCGGCGCCCTGCCGCCGACGATCGATACGTCGGAGTTGACCCAGCCCGTCGGGCAGGTCGTGCCGGGCGCGACGTCGATTCCGACGGCGGGCGCGTCGCCGTTCCTCTCGACCGGCGGGTGGGTGCAGAGCGCGACGCAGGTCATCCGCTACACCGGCGTCACGCGCGAACGCCTTGACCGGCATCCCGGCGAGCGGGCCAGGCGCGATCACCAGCAGCATTCAGTACAACGCGCCGATCGTCGCCGTGCCGGCGCTGACCGGCGTCACCGGGATCGCGCGCGGCCTCCTGAACGGGGCGTCCGTGCATCTGTTCGTGCAGCTGGACGACACCACGGCGCAGGCGGCGCTGGGGCAGCTCGAGCGCAATCCCGACGGCTCGCCGACCGACGGCATCCGCGAGTATCTGATCAGCGACGAGCGCCGCGGCGAAGCGAGCCTGCGTGACGTGTGCGCCGCCGACCTCGACGACCTTCGCGCAGCCGATCGTCCAGGTGGTCTATCACTGCCGCGATCCGAAGACGCGCGCCGGGTCGACGGTCAACGTCGCGATCGCGGACGGCTGCTTCAATCCCGACGTCTTCAATCCGGCCGTCTTCAACACCGGGCACCACCTCTTCGGCTACAGCGGCGAGTTTCTGATTCAGTCGGTGACGGTGACGTTCGATCCCGCGCCGCAGCTCCTGCCGCGCTACGCGGTGACGGCGTCGTCGTCGAAGTTCACGTTCATGGACTTGCTGCAACGCGTGTTGATTGCGAGCTGACGGTATGGCGACCACGCCCGGCACGATCAAACATCGGCATCAATCCGTCCTCCCCGATGGGGACGAGCGACGTCGACGTGCCGCAGTGGAACGACAGCGAGAGTCGTCGCCGGCGGCACGAGCGGCGATGCGCTGCGTGCGCGACACGACGCAGGCGGACGGCTGGGGCTGGACGCCGCTCGGGATCTATGCGCCGCTGAACTCGCCGGCGTTCACGGGCGTCCCGACCGCGCCGACCGCGGCGCCGGGCACGTCGACGACGCAAGTCGCCACGACCGCGTTTGTCACCGCGGCGAGCGCGCCGCCGGTCTGGACCGCCGTCGCGTACAGTGCCGCGAATTTCTTCGGCACCGGCACGATGAATTGGCGCGTCGATGCCGGGGACCAGCTGCGCTTTGCGTATCTGCTCCACGGCAAGACCCTGACCGTCAGTTTCTGGTTCAATAGCACGAGTCTCACCGGCACGGCGACCAACGAGATCCGCCTGATCATCCCGGCGGGAAGACGAGCGCGGGGTATTCGGCATCGGGCTCGCTGTGGCTGAATAATCCCGGATCGGCGCTGGGCGTGATCTATGCGCCGTCCGGGCAGACCTACTTGTCGCTGTACGACAGCAGCAGCCAAAGCAATTTCACGCTGAGCACGAATACATTCACGGTGAGCGGGACGTTCGCGTTTGAGATTACCTGAAAGGCGGGCGCGTATGAGTGTCGGACTCGCGGTCACGAAAGGCGAAATCGATTCGCGCGCCGGCGACATCGCGCAGGACGTTCCAGCGCGTGTTCGAGGACGTCGGCACGATGAAGACGTATCTCGACTCGACGACCGAAGACGTGCTGATCGAGCTCGGGTACACGTCGAACGAAGTCGCCGTGCTCAAGACGGCGTTCGCGGACCTGGCCGAGCTCGCGACGATCTGGATCGGATCGGCGGCGCTCGCGGCGCGCGAAAGACTTCCGGCAGTTCGTGCGGCAGTTGTGGGGCGTGGGCGCGTTCTAAAGGAGTCCCGACCGCACGGCCACCACGAACACCGCGACCACGACCAGCACGACAACCAGGGCGATCAGGATCGGCGTGACGATCCGCGTCGGGCGGGCCGGCGGGGCGGCGAGGGCGGGCACCGGCTGGTGACAGTGTTTACAGATCGTGGCCGCGCGCCGAATCCACTCGGCGCAGTGCGGACACCGGCGCCGCGCCTCGTCGCCGGTGCCGATCCCGGACACCACGAACAGCAGCCACGCGAACACGGGCCCGAGCAGCACGCCGGCGATCGTCCCGCCGACCAGCGAGAACCCTTTGCGCTGCGCCGCCGCGTAGCCGATCAGGCCGCCGAATCCCCACAACAGCACGAGTAGCATCGTTTGTTGCTATCGGTCCGGCGCGCCGCGCGCAGCAGGGAAGATCCGAAGGGGCGGTGTCTCGTGGCGTTCCTTGCTCCGCTCGATGAGTGCATCGAGGTCCCAGCGGTCGATGAAAGGGCCGCCGAGGCCCCGCGCGTGGGGGCGGCAGCATGACGACAGGCACCACACCGCGGGCCGCGTATTTGTTCATCGTCTCGGCGGAGATGCCGAAGTGCGCGGCCGCCTGCGGGACTGTGAGCAGGCGCGGGGACATCGGCTCCACGCCGTTGCCGATCTCGATCATGCGCGCGGCGTAGCGGGCCTCAGCGGCCTGGCGCGCGGTCTTGCGCTGTGCGGCTGTGCCCTTGGGCAGAATCCGAATCGCCGTCTTCTCGCGGCGCTTTGGGCCCTCCAGCCAAATCCAGTAAAACGGGGAATCGGGACGCGTATACACACCCACTTTGACGGCTCCAAGTCAGTAGAAAAACGGCGAGAGCAGCGCGTGAATGACCGCTAGTCAAAGCTAGGGCTAACTGATGCAAACTGGACAAACGGCCGCCAGCGCGGCGGCGCAAGCGATCGGGTCGATTTCGTGAAATTCATTGAATGTATTGGGGATTTAAGTGGTGGACGGCAGGAGGCTCGAACTCCCGACCTCCGCGTTGCGAAACCGGACGTCCAGCCCGTTTTCCTTAACGTTTTCGCGCGTTTGTGGTCGTCGCGTGAGTGGGTCGGGAATGCGTTCGCGGCGTGATGTGCTTCAGTCTTCACGCTCGCGCTCGTCGCCGTCACGCAGGCTGATGTCGGTCTGGAGGCGTTCGATCTCGTCGACGAAGCTCTCGAGCAGCTTGTAGGCGGCGTCACGTCTCCGCCGAAGGATGGCGCCGTCGCCGGTCGCACTCTTGCCCTTGGCCAGAATCTCCTTGGCTCGCCGCAGGTCTTCTTCGATGGTTGGGTAGTAGGACATCACGCCCTCTTCCGTTTCTTCGCCGGCACGGCGTCGACCGCCCTCGAGTAGATCCGCCGTCGTCACTTCGGTGTAGATCTCCAGCAAGACGTCCGGCTTCTTCCAGTTGCCGAGCCGCTGGACGGCTGGCAGTTTCTTCCCGCGCTTCATCAGCAGATCCGTCGCGCCGCTCCGGCGGGTGCCCCAATGGAACGTCACGCCGTGCGCCGTCCGGCCGTAGGGCAGTCCCGCCTTCTTGCACAGATACTCGAGGCGCTGGCGCACGCTGCCCGGCCAGTCCCGTTCGTTCAAGGCGCGTCGAAACTTCGGGAAGAGTGCCGGCTGGCCGTCGCGTCGATCGCCTCCACTGCGGCCAGGGCGCGCGGCGACAGGGCCGTCTCATACGGCGTCCCGCCTTTCGGATCGCGCACGTAGAGCAATGAGCCGGTCCGGTCGGTGTGCTGCAGGTCGAGGCACGTCGCCGAGCCGCACCAACGCGTCGCGGCCGATCAGCAGGATCGCCGTGTCCTCGGCATCCTCGCAGACGGCCAGCAACCGCGCGAACTCCTCCTCCGACGTGTCGCGGCGCCGCGGCGCGACCGTCTCAAGGCGCGGCATCCCGGGCGGCGACGCGGGCAGGTGCTCGGCACGGCGTCGCGCAGCATCCGCTTTCAGCAGGTCGACTTCGCGGTTGATCGTGACGGCCGCGGCCGGCGGTGTGTCCGCCTTGCGAAACGTGTGATACGCGCGCACGCGATCCCGATCGATCGCCGTCAGTAAGTCGTCGCCGAAGAACCGCCGGAGCTGCGCCAGGAGCTCGCGCTCGCGTCGCGCGCCTTTGCGGTGCGCGATCGTGTCGGTCGTCATGCGGCTCGGCGTAAGCTTCGCGAACCGGATCGCCGGCTGCGCGCTCGGCAGCTTGTAGGGCGCGCGGCGAGCTCGTTCATGCGCTGGTGATAGCGATCGAGGCGCGATCCGGCGGCTCTCGCGCCGCTGCGCCGTCGTCGCGCCGACCTTGATGTTCGTTTTCTCGCGCTGCTTCGTTGTGCTCTAACCACAGCCACCAGTACGGCGAATCGTTGCGTTCGAAACACACCCATCAGTCGATTCCTTCGTTCATCATCCGATTCAACAACCGCAACGCGGCGCGGTTCGCCTCGATCGCGCTGACAATCGCCGCGTCGTGCGCGTCGATCACGCCGCGCATCGCGTCGTTCGCACTGCGCAGACCGTCGTTCGCGCCACGGATCGCCGCGATGGCGGCGTCGTGCGAATTCAGAATGTCGTGCATCGCTTGCTGCATTTCCTGGCGGGTCATTCGGTCATCCTCTTCCGTTGGTGATGTGTGTCAGTGAAACACCGACAACTGTACGACTTCGCGTGCGTCGACGTTTCTCAGAACTCTGAGAAGATCCGTGTCCATGCGGGATTGGCGTATGCGCTCAACGAATATCGCCCAAAGGTTTGTACGATGCCCTACACGTAACAACGAGGCTGCACAAAAACGCTTTCCGAATACACGTTGGTGCTTGCCTTCGTGAGAATCATGAAATACCGTGTCCTCTTTTGCTGCTCCCCAAACTCTGAGGTGGAGAACTCATGGCGTCGTCGTCCGATCGGCGTCGGCCGCGACTCGTCCTCACGGACACCGAAACCCGCGAGATTCGCATCCTGCGGCATCTGCCGGCGCACACGCAGCGCGCCGTTCGGAATCTCATTTACGAGATGGACCGCGAGCAGGCTTTCGCTGCAGCCGCGTCCAGCTCTCGAGCAGGCTTATCGCAATCGGCCGCGCGCTCGCAGGCAGCGCACGAAAGAGGTCGAGCACGCGCGCCTCGACCGGATCAGCCGGCGAAGAAATCAACGCATTGAACTGGTGGCCGAAAACGCGCGCGATCGTCTGTAGCGTCTCGAGGTCGGCGTCGAACTCGCCGCCTGAGATAACGGCTCATCCATGCTTGGTTTTTGCCGATCTGTTCGGACAAGTCCGTTTGGGTCACGCCCGTCGATTGGATCCAGGTGCGGATCCGGTCACGAGCCACCTGATCGAGCGTCGGCTGAGGCGTCGGCATCGCATCGAGGATCGATGGTTCCATGTAGGGGTTGTCAAACGACTATACCATAACCGTATGTTCGGTTGACAAGCGTTATACGTAGTCGTATATTCCCTTGCGACATGAAGAAGCGGTCGCAAGGACAGTCTCGACGGGTCGTGCTGCCCCGTCCCACCTACCCGGATCTCGCCACCTACATCGCCGAGAGCGGCGACACCCAGGAACACATCGCCGCGGTGATCGGCGTCACCCAGGCGTACATCTCGCGCGTCGTCGCCGGCCGGCTGGTGCCGCGGCCGCCAGATCGCGGTCGCTCTGGCGACCTACGCCAAGATTCCGCTCGACTCGTTCACGCTCGCCAAATACGCGCGCGAGCAGGCCGCGGAGGTGGCGTGATGGAGAGTCCGTGCCTGAACTCGCGCGAGGCGATGGCGTATCTGCGGCTGACGTCCATGTCGTCGCTCTACTACCTGATCAACGAGCAGCGGCTGCCGCATCTGCGCCGCGGCGGCCGGCTGCTGTTCGATCGCCGGGACATCGACGCCTGGCTGCGCGGCACCGACGCCGTGAGCCTGGCGCGCGCGCAGAAACGGAGCGCGTGATGCTCGTCCCCGAACTCGATCCGTTCTGGGTCGTCGCGTACTGGGTCGTGATGGGCGCGGCCGTGTTCGTGAGCGTGTGGGCGCTGGCCGTGCTCGTGGGCGATTACGTGCAGAGCCGCCATGCCGACGTGGATCGTTCGTCTGCTGTGCGCGTGGCACGGCCACGCGTGGATCCTGCAACGCACGCCGACGCGCCTCTGGCTCCGCTGCCTCGTCTGCGGCCGCACGACCCACGGTTTCACCATCGAGTGAACTGATGCCGTCCGCCTCGAACTACTTGTGCGGCTGCGGCCGGTTCCTGCGCTGCAAACAGAACAGCGTCACCGTCGAAGAGCTCACCGAGGACGGGCGCGCCGTACCGGCTCTGGGATGCTGATCTTGTTCGAGTGCATCGGAATGCGGCGTCGAGATCATCGCCGGCTTCGGCTACGGCCCGATCGCCGAACACTGGGAACCGACGTATCAGGAACAGCGCGCGCGGCTGGCGCCGATCTACCCCGGCCGCTGTCAGTCCGCAGCTCGGCGTGCGCGTGACGCACGCGCCCGACGACTAGAGGTGAGTTCGATGACCGGTGACCTGACGGCGCATGTGGTGGCGGTGTTTAACCACATGTTTGCGCTGATGCAGCAGGACGGGCAGGTCGAGCAGACGGCGGCGGCGATTCTAACCATTGACCGTCACGCTGGTGAGAATCCACGACGGGTTCTGCGAAGATCCGTCGAACGACAAAGAAACGCAAGGAGATAATGCCGCCTGACGATCACCCGTGAACCCGAGCTCGTCGCCGCCGAGACCGCGCTCGCACGCGCCAGGCGCGCGATCGTCGTCGACGCGCTCGTCGTCCAGCGCGACCCGTCTGAAGCGATCTCCGAAGCGAAGCGCGCCGCGACCGAGCTGATGCAGGTCGTCGGCAGCAACGGCCTGCTCGAGTTCAACGGCAAGCGCTACCTCGAGAACCAGCACTGGCAGACCATCGGCCACTTCTACGGCACGCACGGCGCGGCTCGAGTCCGACAAGTTACGTCGAGTTCGGCGAGGCGCACGGCTGGGAAGCGACCGCGGTGCTCGTCGCGCGCGACGGGCGGATCATCGGCCGGCAGTCGGCGATGTGCATGAACGACGAACCGAACTGGAAGAAGAAACCGATCTTCCAGTTGCGGTCGATGGCGCAGACGCGCGCCAGCTCGCGGGTGTATGCGAGCGTGTTTCGGTTCGTGACGGTGCTGGCCGAGAACGTCGAAGGGACGCCGGCCGAGGAGCTCGACACCGAGCCGGCACTACCACGCGGGCGTGACAGGGTGGGTCACAGTCACCCGGCGATCACCCGTACGACAACGATGCCGGAGCACGAGGACGCGCGCGACGCGCCGGCGCCGCCGGTGACGATTGCGAAGGATCGCGCGGCGCGACTGCCGCTCGGCGTCTGTCTGATTACGCGGATCGTCGAAGACGGATACCAAAAATCCGCGCGTGAAGCGCTCCACGATCTCGGTCACGGGCGGCCCGAGCTGGCCGGCCGACATGACCTCGATGACGACGATCAACGAACGACTCGCGGAACTCGCGGAGTCGGCCTGGCATCGGGAACAGCCGGTGAAACTCACGGCGAAAAAGGCAAGTTCGGCTACGAGCTCGAGAGCATCGAGGACGCGGCGCGCGAACGCACGGCCGCGACGCGCGACGACATGCCGCCGCTGACCGATAAAGACATCCCTTTCTGAAGTGCCGTCGGCACCGTTGGCAGTGGGCGAGGCGCGACCGTCATGCGGTGCCAGCACTGCGGGTTTGTGAAGCGCGCGGAACGATGAACACATCATTGACGCGGCGTGGACGACAGGATCTCTCGAAATACGATCCGGCGAAGGGCCTGAAAATCATTGCGCTCTCCAGACGCTGCCGTCAAACATTTCAAGCAGGCTAAGGACGCCACTAATCTTAAAACGGCCATCCGCGCGAAGCTCCTAGCTCAACGCGATTTCGTCTTGTGGTGGGACACGCAGATCCAAAAGGCTCACGGTGGCGATCGCCGTAGCCAAAATCATCGTCGCAGATCTGCGACGATGATCGTAGCGGGAAAGAATGGAATTCCTGATCGCTACGAAATCGATCGCTGGCGGAGAAAAGTCGGCGGCATTACCGAGGATCGATTACAAGCGACCTATGAACAGGCCGCCGCTCGGATGCTGAAGATTCTGGAATTTGAATCGATCGATCCGCAGTTGAAGGCCAGCAACAGCAACGAATGGTACTACACCGGCGCGATACATCGAGGCGGCGCGCATCGTGCTCGGCAGCATCGACGTCGATCCGGCATCGAGTCCTGAAGCGAATCGGGACGTGCAAGCGACGACGTTCTATACGAAAACCGACGACGGTCTGAAGCATGACTGGCCCGGCCGCGTCTGGCTGAATCCACCGTACGGCGGACTATCGGGACCGTTTGCGGCGCGGCTGCTTCAGCAACTTGCGGCCGGTCACACCACGGCGGCGATCCTGCTCGTCAATGCCAATTCGACCGACGCCGCATGGTTTCAACCGTTGTGGGATTTTCTCCTCTGTTTCACCGACCATCGGATCAACTTCATCGCCGGCGGACAAGAGGAAAGCGGTTCGACACATGGCAGCGCGTTCGTGTATTTCGGGCCGGATCGGTCGGCGTTTCTGAAACAGTTTTCGGCGTTCGGAGCCATCGTCGAGCGCGCGCGGTGACGATTAACAACATCCGCAAATTCACGGAGTGCCTCTGGGATTGGGGCGTGCTCAATGGCTGCTTTGCGGACGGCTGTAAGGTTTCGGATGTCGACGGACGGCTTGAGCGGCGCGGTGAATTCCTTGACATCGAAGCCAGAGCCCCGGCGTGGGGATCTCAAACGCCCAGGCGCGGACTTTTAATCGCTATTTAGAAAACGGCCATCACACGGCCTTAATTTTGTGGGGCGAGGCGGGGCAGTATCGCAATCGTTGCTTGTGGTGCGGATCGCCGACATCAGCCGACAAGGAACCGCCGGCACCAACGCATATGCAGGTCTGGCCGAACGATCCCATGCGTGCGATCTGAACTTCGTTCAGAACTTCGTGCATCAGTGGTTTCGATGGGCTGACGACCGACGCGGGTGCCGCTGATCGGTGGAGCGCGGCCGCGTCTGAAGGACGGCGAAGGTTGGTTCTTCGACTCGCGTTGCAAGGTATGGCGACGGTAACCGTCATGGCGCGCGGTCGCATGATCTCAAAATCCCTGAGCACGTCGGACGATTTTGCCGCGCTCGTCACGCGCGCCGGCGACCTCGCCGAATTCTGTCAGTCGTTGTTTCCGCTGCTCGTGTCGCACAGGCGGCGACTACGGTCGCCTGGCCGGCGACCCGTACACGGTGAAGCACGTGTGCCACCCGAGCTCGCCGCGGCCGCTCACCGACTTCGACGCGGCGCTGCGCTTCCTGGACGCGGTCGAGGTTGATCGACTTATACACAGTCTTCAACAGGCGAGTACTCCAAATCGAACAATTCGCGCAGCATCAACACCTTAAGCTGTGCAAAAGGTCCGCGATCCCGACCCATGTTTCCACAGAGAGAAGAGAGAGAGAAAGAAAGTAACCAAAGAAAAGAAAGAGAGAGAGAGAGAGAGAAGGGAAGAGAAGAGAAGGCGCGGACGCGGCGCCGGTGCCCTCGCGACAGGCGCGGATGGCGAACGGCGCTGTCTGTCGACATTCTCCGAGATGCGAAAACACGACGACGTGCATTGCGCGGACGATCGCGGACGCGCGGAAGACGGGATCATGAGCGACGGCCATTGCGACGTCGATTTCAGCGACTACAGCGACGATGCTGATCCGGTCGAGTTTTTCACCGTCAAGACCGTGAAGCGCGCGCACGTCGCACACGTGCTCAGAATGCCGCGCGCCGATCGCGAAAGGCGAGTCGTATCAACGCCTGAACTACAAGTTCGAGGGCAAGATGGGCACCGACTACGTCTGCGAGCCATGCGCCGAGACGAAGGGCGAATTTAACTACAACATCTTCGGCGGCAATCTCTGGGCGCATCTGCGGGAGGAGTGGGACAACGGCGCGCACATTCAAGCCTGCATCGCGCGACTCGAGACGACGCGCGCCAAGAAGCACATGCGCCAGCAGTGGCTGAAGTGGAAGGGCCTCGCGCCATGAGTCGGATCGGATCAGGGTCTGATAAGGCCGACTCTGTTAACCGCCCGACACGTGCCGGGGTTCTGGCTGCGGCTCGAGGAACCCGACGCGCGCGCGATCGCGCACGGGGCACGTGCCGGAACGCGTGCGCGTGGACGTCGAAGCGATGGTGGACGACTACGACGCGCACTTGCGCGCCGCGGAACAAGCAGCTCGCGAAACGGAGGACGCATGGCTAGCACGGCGATCGAGATCCTGGCGACGGATCAACTGCTCGAGGCTCGGCAACGGCGAGTGCGTCGCGACCGTCGGCGCGTGTCAACTCTGACGCGCGACGGCGACGACGCCGAGTGAACCCGGCGACGTGCTGCAGTGTCCAGGAGGACGGCACGGAACAAACGCGACCGGCAGGGACCGACGGCCCGTTTGAACGGTGCAAGAAAAACAAAGCGGAGACCGGCGTCATCTATCGACCGAAGGGGCCGTTTGGACGCTGCTTTTTCAAAGGCCTCACCGACACGTGGCCGAACCCATGACTGATCCTCAACTCCCCGCAGGAGCCAGCCCACGAGTCGACGTGGAACACTCCCCACAGATCCGTATTGGTAAACCGTGCAAGGAGTGTGGCACGCCGTTGGTGTGGACAGCCATCTGGCAAGGTTGGGATTGCGTCGTGTGTTATCGCCGCGAAGCTGAAACGCAGTCGGCCACGCCCGCAGGGAGCCAGCCCACGAGTCGACGTGGATATCGATTACGTCAATTTGCTGAACGCTGTATGGATGGCGGACTTCGCGTCTGAAGTCATTGATCCGTTGCTCGCCGAGAACGCACGCCTACGGGCCGAACGAGACGAACTGCAAACAAAGTTGACCGAGGCGTTTGATTCGGAAGTGTACGTGGCTGGTCGGGGCATCAAGGCCGAGTCTCAACTTACAGCCCTCCGTCTCGCCCCTCGCAGGGATACGGGAAGAGATGGAGGAGTGGTCGGTTGCTATCCCGAAACTCAAACATTGGGTCGACAAGCTCGCCCATCTAGAGCAGGAGCAGCAGTCATGAGATTACCGGCGATCACGGTGAGCAGGCACAGCAGGAAGACGCGCGACAGTTGCATGATGACCTCTACCGCGCCTACCAGCAGCCAGCGGCGGGTCAGGTCTTCATCGAGGTGCCCCAGACCTACGCGGCGGCCTATGCGAAGAACCTCCAGGATGCGCTGCATCGGTTCTGGGTGAAGCGCGGGTATCGGTTGCGGTGCAAGCGCGATGTGGCGCGCGGCGGATTTACCTGTGGCTCGAGCCGCTCACGGGGCAGGAGAGACGGCCGCATGAGTGACCAGGGAGACGAGCGTGCGTTGCTCGACAGGATGTTTGCGTGCTATCAGGGGTTGAAGCGTCTCGGCTGGAACGATGCGATCTACCGTCCGAAGGACGGCACGCACCTCGACGCGATCGAGGCTGGTAGCACGGGTATTCACGATTGCAACTATCAAGGCGAGTGGCCAGAAGGGACGTGGTGGGTCTTTGACGGCGACATGTGGCCCTCGCGGCCGATCTTGTTTCGTCTGAAACGTCCCACACCTCCCGTGGAAACCAAGGACGCACAGAAAGCGACAAGGGTAGCCATGAACGACAAGAAAACAGCAAAAGTGTCCACGCGCGCGTGGAGAGCCACGTGCAGCTACGAGTTCGATACGCAGCCCGTGGCGACGTGGAAAGGGACGGTTTTCTCGAATGCTGCGCCAGGAGCCTCACGGAAGGCCCTCGCGGAAGCGAGAAAGGCCTTTCCTGGACGAAGCCCGCGCAGCATCGTCGTGGTATTGGAGACATGAGTACGCGCGGGTGGGAGCATGCGACCTTGACCGATGTGCGGGACCGGCGCACGCCGCGGGCCGTTTCAAAATATCGGAACGTGAAAACCGTGATCAAGACCGTGATCGGCGGGGTCACCGTCGATGAAGTCTTCGACAGTAAACGCGAGGCGGCGTACTGGCAAGGGCTGAAGGCGCGCGAGCACAACGGCGAGATTATCGGATCTGCGCCGGCAAGTCGTGGTTCCCGTTGCTGTGCCCAGTCGAGGATCGGGCCGTGATGGTGTCGAGCTACGTCGCCGACTACGTGTATGTCGAGCAGGGAAACGGCATGTGGTCGATGCCAAAGGGAAGCGGACGCAGATATACGCCCTGAAAAGAAGTGGCTATTTTTGCAGGATGGAATCGAAATTGAAGAAGTGTAGCCAGTGTCTCGTGTTGAAACCGCCGCTTGAGTTCTACGTTAATCGCGGCAAGAAATCAGGCGATGGCCTTCAGGGGACTTGTAAGACGTGCGCGAGAGCACAGCACTCTCAATGGTTCCGAGCCAATAGGGTCAAAGGCTCGTGGCTACGTCGAGACAATCTGCCGCGAAGAATCCAGAACTGCTGAAAGCCAGAGCGCGAGCAGGATACCAGCGCCATCGTGCGAAGCGCCTTGAATCAGCTCGGGCTCGGATGATGTTATTGAAGACGGTATTGTGATCGAGGAAGTTTGATGCGAGTGAAGACAACAAGACTGCCGTTGCGGGAGGATGAATTCTTGCTGGTGTTACGCGGCGAGGTCGATCTGTATCCAAGCCTACGGGCCGCCGCGAAACATCTTGGCGTATCGCCCGGGTATCTCTGTCGCGTGCTGAATGGTGAGAAGCCGATTGCTGATGCCTTGGCGCTCGCGATGGGCTACGAGCGCCAGCGGTTGTTCGTTCCGTGCGAAGAGCGAGGCTGAATGCCTGACCACACACCCGGCTTTTCGTTGCGCTTGGAGGAACAGGACGCCCGATCGATCGCGGACGGCGTGCTCCCGTTGCAGGTGGCGCGAGACGTGGCCGACATGCTCCGCGACTACGACGCGCATGTGCAAAAGCGTGTCAGGAACAGTTGCAGAAGAAACGAAAGAAGAGCGCATGATGTCTGATCCCTCACGCCCCGTAGGAGCCAGCCCACGAGTAAAGCGCGGAACCTTCGCGCGCGGATTTACTGTATGCGGATTTACTGTATAGCGATGGTGAGCTGAAATCGATCGCGGTTCTGGTATCGGATCGCGACGAGGTGGGCACCTACGCGAAAGTCGAAGCACTCCTCGCCGAGAACGAACGCCTACGGGCCGAACGAGTCGCAGAGTGCGCGAACAGCAACGATGCAATTGAGAAGCTGACCAGAGAAGGCGTGCGACTGCGTGGCCAACTCTCAGCCCTCCGCTCCTCCCTCGCAGGGATACGGGACGAGATGGAGAAGAAGTGGATACAGTTGTTGACGTGGAACAGATCGTGGGCGACTGAGCAAGCTGAAATCATTGAACCGTGGATCGCCGGGATTGATGCGATCTTGAAAGACCATGGCGAGAATCCAGCGGCCCATCTAGAGCAGGAGCACTCATGAGCGAATTCCGCATGAAAGGCGTGCTGGACCGTTTCGGTTGGATCAACTGGATTCTGATGCGTGACGGTGATTTAGCGCAGCCCATCGCCGTGATTGCAGACTACAAGGTGACGCAGTTGCTCGCAGAGATGGACGAACAGCGATCGGACCTCGATGCATTTCGGTTTCGCACGAAGAACACTGAGGCGGCCCATCTAGAGCAGGAGTGAGCGCATGAGCGATCGAGGCACACGATGCAGACCCTGACCGCGAACGAAGCGTACCTGATCCTCAGCGCGCAGGCGGCCAAGCCAAAACCGCCGCCGGCGAGTCTGCGCGACTGGCGCGGCTCGTTCGTGATTCCCGGCGCGCTGCCCGGCATCCCCTACGGCGACGGCGCGCGGATCTGGACGCCGGCCTACGGCTGCTACGACGCGACCTGGCGCGCGAAGCTGCGCGACGCGTACGTGCAGCGCGGCTACACCCACTTCGTCTACAACTGCGCCGGCCTCCGCATGCGCGACGACTACCCCGAGCTCGCCGACGACTAGCGACCGCGTCGAGCGCGATCTGCTGCGAACTGCTCGACGCCGGCCTCGTGCCGGTCGTCTGCGCGACCGACGATCGCAACCCGTGGGTGCTGTGCGACTCGTTCGTCGCTGAACGTCGACCTGGTGCCGATCGTGTTCCCGTGTGGGAGATGAACGGCCCGCTCGGCAACCCCGACAAGGCGATCGAAGAGCAGAACTGCAAGGACGCGATTCTGCGGACGAGAGCAGCGGCGCCCGACAGCCGAGTGCTATCTGCACTTCACGCCCGGGCACGGAGTCGATCAGCTACGCCAGTCGAAATCGGCGGCTGGCAGTGGTGCCAGGCGAACGGGACGACGGGCCTGATGGCGCAAGGCGACAACAAGTTCGCGGCCGAAGATGCGAAGACGGGCGGTGAGGGCCTCGAGTCGACCGCGATCCGGCTGCAGGGCTGCGTCGAGCTCGGGATCCCGGCGAGCTGGGCCGGCATGTCGCAGCTCACGGTCAAGTTCGAGTACGGGATCTACGACGCGTACTACAACCCGACGCTGAGCGAGCAGGCGATGCGCGACTACACGCGCGACTTCCTCGCGTATGCGCCGCACGTGTCCGGGGTACTGCGATGGTGGTTGGTAATCGTGAGCCTGGCGCTGGCGTTCGCGCTCGGCCTGATCTTCGGCGCGTTGTTGTGCGCGTTGTGGCGCCAGGACGAGTGAAAGCCGGAGGTGTGGTGTGGGCCTGATTGAACTGCTGATCTACATCGTCGTCGTCGTGCTGATTGGCTGGCTGGCGATCTGGGTGCTGGGGCAGCTGGCGCCGGGCCATCCCGCCGTCATCGACAAGATCATCTGGGTCGTCGTGGTGCTGATCGTCGTGCTGGTGCTGGTGCGGGCCTTCGGGATTGTCGATCCCGCAGGTGCCGCGGTTGCGGTGACCATGCCGAATCTCCCCCGCGCATCACGACGCCTCGACGCGGCGAACGTGGCAACCGCCGAACTATGAATCGACACGCATCCAGGGGGCCGTCTCCAGCAGCTCCGGCACGCAGCTCTTCGATCGCGAGCCGCTGTGCGTCCACTGTGAACGTGGACGGGCGCACCACACCAGCCACGATTCGCGATCACGTCGTGCCCCTGGCTGAGGGTGGACACGACGTTGATGCCAACGTGCAAGCGCTGTGTGTAGCGTGTCATGACGTCAAGACGCAGGCCGAACAAGCAGCGCGGGGATACACCGGGTATTCCCAGGGGCCGATTCCGCACACGGTAGAACGCGGTGCGTCAGTGGTCACGCTCGATCACTCGCGTGCAACACGGGTGCTGGTCGATGCGATCACTTACAGCGAATCGAGTTCTCGTAAAGTGAGAGCGAATTCCAGCGTAAAGCGAAACTCGCGAATCGTTCGGTGACTCAGAACCAATCGTCATGCCGTCGGGGGTATGCGGAGGTGTGGCCGCCAGCGGCGCCTGAAACAGCAATACGTAACTGAACGAAGTACAA
>ERZ1370068.5153-contig-419_pt1 | contig 30657 bp, 37 predicted proteins | sample MGYA00561227_ERZ1370068 | MGnify/ENA primary metagenome ERZ1370068 (study PRJEB38410, sample SAMEA6850437) | metagenome | study: Metagenomic assessment of the ecological functions of the soil: analysis of the soil microbiota associated with the...
GTTGTACTTCGTTCCGGTTACGTATTGCTAGGATTTTAGGCATCGTGGCTGGAGGCATTCGTGCACCCGGACGACTTTCCAGAAACTGCAAGGGCTTTCTATCACGCAATTCAGACCGGAACTTCGTACCAGGCTGTGCATCCGTCTGCGCCGGGCGGACGGCGAGTTTCGTTGGCACCATGCTCGTGGTGAGCCTCTGCGCGACCGACAGGGACGCATCATCCAGTGGTACGGCCTGTCTGTCGACATCGATGAAGCCAAGAAGGCCGAAGACCGGCTACGCCGCAGCGAAGCCTATCTGGCGGAAGCACAGAGGCTGAGCCACACCGGTCGCTGGGTCCTACAACGCGACGACGACGATTCTCTATTGGTCGGAGGAGACTTACCGCATCTGGGGGTTTGATCCGCTGCAGGGCCTTCCGAGCCGCGAAGCTGTGTGGCAACGGATCCATCCAGACGACCGAGACAGGGTGTGCGAAGAGGTCCAGGAGGCATTGCGCGCAGAAAAGAGACTACTCGATCGAGTTCAGAATCGTACTGCCCGATGGAACAGTCAAATATCTCGAAGCAATCGGCCATCCTGTGTTCTCCGCGAGCGGAGAGCTTGTCGAGGTTGTCGCTACACACGATCGACGTGACGGAGCGCAAGCGCGCCGAGCAAGCATTGCGGGAGAGCGAGGCGAAGTTCCGCGACTACGCCGAAACCGCCTCCGATTGGTTTTGGGAAATCGGTCCGGACTACAAATTCACGCTGCTGACCGAGAATGCGTTTGGTTCAGACCCGGCCGATCAGATCGGCACGGCGTGCTGGGATCACGCTCTCGACCTTGAAACGGAACCGGAGAAGTGGCGGCTTGTTCGGGCAACTCTCGATTCACGTAAACCGTTCCGTGACTTCGTATATTGCTCCGCGGGCGGTAACGGCTCTCCGATGTACGTGAAGGCCAGCGGCAAGCCAGTGTTTGACGCCAACGGAGAATTCCGTGGCTATCGCGGCACCGGCACCGATGTGACAGCAATCATGCGCGCGCAGGAGGAGCATGAGAGGCTGCGCCAGTTGGAGTCGGATCTCGCGCACATGAACCGCCTGAGCATGATGGGAGAACTGGCCGCCTCGCTGGCTCACGAAATCACCCAACCGATCGCCGCCGCGCGCAACTACGCGCGTGCCGCTTTGAATTTCTTGGATCAGCAGCCGCCCGACCTGGGCGAGGTCAGGAAGCAGCTCGGCTGTGTCGTGGGCGCTGCCGATCGATCCGGAGAGATCATCGACCGGATCCGCGACCACATCAAGAAAGCGCCTCCGCGAAAGGCCCGTTTTGATCTCAATCACGCGATCGATGAGGTGATTGTATTGGCGCGAAGCGCAATCACCAGGAATGGAGTCTCGGTCCAGACCCGCCTTGCGGAGGGGTTGGCTCCCGTTCAGGGCGATCGTGTTCAATTGCAACAAGTCGTCCTGAACTTGATCCTGAACGCGGTCGAAGCAATGGGCTCGGTTGAGGCGGGACCACGAGAGTTGTTGATCAGCACCGAACAGAACCAGGCAAAGGCGTCCTCGTGGCAGTGCGCGATTCTGGGCCGGGCATCGATCCGGAACATCTCGAGCGCGTTTTCGAGGCTTTCTACACCACGAAGACCAGCGGGATGGGGATGGGGCTATCGATCTGCCGGTCGATCATCGATGCCCACGGGGGCCGGCTGTGGGCAGGCGTAAATGAGCCTCGCGGCGCCGTATTTCAGTTCACCTTGCCCGACGCGCGAAAAGGAAATCATGGATCCTCGTCCGGCAGCTCTGCACACGAGAGAGCCGTACGAAGACAGCGCATCAGATGCTGCTCATCAACTGGCTTACGAAGGTAACAAACGACCCCATCGTTCAGGGCGCGTGCCCGGTCAGCGTCGTTGGGGTAGGCAGTAACGAGGATTGTCGGAATCGCGTACCCTGTCTCGATGAGGTGTCTGTAGAGTTCGACCCCGGTCATCGCAGGCATATGGACGTCAGCGATCAGGCAGGCCGTTTCGATGAGACGAGGTGATGCGAGGAAATCGGCTGCCGACGAGAAAGCCTCGACGGTGTAGCCCAGCGACCTCATGAGCCTTCTCATGGACTCGCGAAAGAACCGATCATCCTCAACGACCGCGATCAACAGCGCTTTCGGCATGCGGCTTTCCGGCGTTTCGCCTAATCCGCCATACGGGCGCCCCACAACAATATCGTCGCTTCCGCATGCGAATTCCGTAACCTCCGCGTCAGAATACCGCTAAGCAAATGTCTCTGCGCGTAAACTTTGGTGTATGCCGCGCGCGCCTCTGGCGAAGCGCTGTTCATGTCCACAGATTGGGACTAGGCTGTAAGCTCTAGGGCTATGCCAACTTGGGAATCGGGAGAACTCACCACCGTGAGCCTACACATCGGGAGTAGCTGCGATGCCTGAGGAAAACCCCACCGTCTTGGTCGTCGACGACGATCCGCAACTGCGAGACTCGGTTGGGCGTCTGTTGCGATCGCTCGGCCTGGATGCTCAGCTATTTGCGTCCATTTCCGACTTTCTCAAGTCCGATCCGCCGGATGGCCCTACCTGCCTGGTGCTCGACGTCAGATTGCCGGGGCGAAGCGGTCTCGAGTCTTCAGCGCGAGCTCGCCGCGGCGAACAGGGAACTCCCAATCATCTTCATCACAGGGCACGGCGACATCCCGATGTCGGTGCAAGCGATGAAGGGTGGTGCCATTGAGTTCCTGACGAAGCCGTTCCGTGATCAGGACCTCCTCGACGCCATTCGAGGCTCGGCCTCTCTCGCGATCGTGCCCGGCGGGAGAATGAAAAGGCTTTGGCCGCCCTCAGGGAACGCTTCGAAGTCGCTGAGCCCGCAGGGAGCGCGAGATCATGATTCAGGTCGCGCAGCGGCCGCCTTAGCAAACAAATTGCCGGCGATATCGGCATCGCCGAAGCGACCGTGAAGGTGCATCGCAGCCGTCTGATGCGAAAGATGAAGGCCCGTTCGCTTCCCGAGCTAAGCCGCATGGCGGATAAGCATCAACTTGCGCCAGAAAGCCGATAACGACGTCAAGACGATCTTCTTTCGGCCACCCGACTGCGCGCATGCCGTGTCAGGGCCTTGAGCATCGGCATACCCTTCCACGCTCACTGGGTTCCCATTAGTCGTATCCAGAGCGTGATGTTGAAATGTCGAAATTGGAGCGTGGCCGAGTAGATGAGGGGTTGACCCCTCATTCATCCCCTCATTTTTGAAATAAAAGAATCGGCAGGGGCGTGAATTCTTTCCGAAAAGAATCGGGAGTGTTTTTTGAAGCTTGCGCTTGATTGCCATATTGAATGCAGTCGGCGGGCCACCACAATTTCGCCCATCCGGGGGCAGATGAACCCGGGGCACCACAGTGGCGACGGTACGCAAGGGCATTACGTTTCAGGTGACCCATCGTTTTTTGCGCGGATTATTCGGCGAGGATGTTCATGCCAAGAGAATTTCTTCGTTGGCGAACGCCACGCTCGGGGTCGTCAGCAGCGCCTCTCTGGCGGTGAACACGATTGGGCAAGGGCTGGCATTGGCGCGGGGTCGGCTGCCAAAGCACGCCATCAAGCAAGTGGATCGGCTGCTCTCGAACCCTGGGATTGACGTCGACGAACTCTCGAAACGATGGGTCGCCCATGCGGTCGGGTCGCGCCCGAAGATCGTTGTCGCCATGGACTGGACCGACTTCGATGCCGATAACCAGGCGACGATCATGTTGTCGTTGGTCAGCCGCCATGGCCGGTCGACGCCCCTGGTGTGGCTCACGGTCGACAAGGCGGCGCTGAAGAACCATCGCAACGCCTATGAGTATCGTGTGTTGGTGCAACTTGCCGAGGCGCTGCCGGCGGATGTTAAAGTTTTGATCGTGGCGGATCGTGGGTTCGGCGATCAAAAGCTGTATCAGGTTCTGACCGAAGAGTTGAAATTCGACTATCTGATACGGTTCCGCGGCAATATCGCCGTGACCTCAGCCGAGGGTGAGACGCGCCCGGCTGCGGATTGGGTTGGAGTGAATGGACGACCCCGCACCTTGCGCAACGCCTTTGTCACGGCTGACGGCTATCGGGTGGGCACCGTTGTTTGCGTCCACGCCAAAGACATGAAGGAACCCTGGTGTTTGGCCGCCAGCACCACAACGGATACCGCCAAGCAATTGATGACGACCTATGGAAAACGCTGGGGTATTGAGTCTGGCTTCCGCGACACCAAGGACTTACGCTTTGGCATGGGCATGGCTTCGATCCGCGTCAGCACCCCGGAACGACGGGATCGGCTTTGGCTACTGAATGCTTTTGCCGTCGTCTTACTAACCTTACTCGGAGCTGCCGGTGAGGCTCTCGGCTATGACCGTCATCTCAAATCCAACACCTCCAAAAAGCGCACGCATTCGCTGTTTCGTCAGGGAGCCATGCTCTACGAACTTATCCCGATGATGCCGGAGCCGCGCTTGCGACCTCTGCTCCAACGCTTCGGCGCTATGCTGCTCGAAATCCCCGTGTTCGCTGGCGTTTACGGGGCCATCTGAAAATGAGGGGATTCATGAGGTTGCCCGCCTCATCCCTCACAGATCCGGATGTGCAGATTTCCCGCTTCCGGTTCTTCATGGGAGAGCCTCGCTCGCGGTGGTGTCGATGACACTATCCGTGACTCGCCGGCAAGGAAAGTCGCGAAGGTTTCCCCTCGTTTCCGTTCTTGCCAGTTCAGCTATCCGTTGTCGTTTCGTGGACAGGTTTGTGAGACCCAAAGTTCTCTCCCATGTTGCCCGTCAACGGTTCTCTCCCACATGGCACCTCTCTTCCCTTCGCAGACGGTATGTCGGAGTTGCAATCAGCTTTCCCATCTATCCTCCGCCCGCCTTCGCGCCTGGGCGGCGGCCGTGCGCTAAAGAGCCGTGCCGACCCTGCTCATAAGGAAGAGAGCTGCCGCTCCTATGCGCTCGAAGCTACTTCGAGGCAGTAATGACGCGGCTCGCGGGCGTCCCTTCTGCGGGGGCGTGATCGACCGGCAACGGGTCCCTCGATTCCGCTCGGCTCCCGGAGATCGACGGCACCTTAACGACCTCATCGCAACAGTGCCCGGCGGATAGCGCACGTCGAGGATCGCCCCATGAAATTTATTTTGGTCAACGGCAGAGACACCGCGGCTGCAATGCTTCTGTTCGCTCTGCTGTGAGCCGATCGGAAGACCTACCTGCGGAAATCGCTACCAAGCTCTCGTACTGTGACCACACGTGCTACGTCGGGCACCGCAAGCTTGCCTCCCTTAAGCGTTCCAAGTCACGCGATGGTGCCGTCATGCGATCCACCTTTGCCATCCCGCGCGGCTTGTAAACCAACGTTCACCGCGACGTAACAACAAAGATATCCCACACGACCAGCGTGCAATAGATCGCAGCATGCAAAATCATCAAATTGGTCTCACCACTGAGGAGCAGCGCAAATGACACCGACGAACGTGACCGCAACAGCGCAAGCAGTAACACCGCTGACGTCAACGACGCGACCGGGAAAGACAGATGTCCGTCCACCAAAGGCATTGCCGGCCCCGAACAGCGACTTCTATCAGCTCGTCGGACGTCTTGACCGCCGAGGAAAAGGCGATCGTCAAGAAGGTGCGCACCTACATGGAGACCAAGGTCCAGCCGATCATCAACAAGTACTGGTCCGACGATGCGTTTCCGTTCGAGCTGCTGCCGTCATTCAAGGAGCTGCGGCCTCGGCGGCCTCGGCTATCGAGGGCTATGGCTGCGCCGGCGGAAGCCAGAAGCTGTTCGGCTTCGTCGCGATGGAGCTGGCGCGCGTCGACGCTTCGTTCTGCACGTTCTTCGGCGTGCACAGCGGCCTGGCGATGGGCTCGATCTATCTCGACGGATCGGAGGAGCAGAAGCAGAAATGGCTGCCGCCGATGGCGCGCTGGGAAAAGATCGGCTGCTTCGGCCTCACCGAGCCGCTGGTGGGTTCGGGAACAAGCGGAGGCATGACCACGACCGCCAAACGCGAAGGCGACACCTGGATTCTCAACGGCCAGAAGCGGTGGATCGGCAACGCGCCGTGGTGCGACATCTCGATCATCTGGGCGCGCGACGTCGCCGACAACCAGGTCAAGGGCTTCATCGTCGAGAACAAGACCACGCCCGGCTTCAGCGTCGAGAAGATCGAGCACAAGATCGCGCTCAAGGTGGTCCAGAACGGCCAGATCACGCTGAAGGACGTGCGCGTGCCGGAAGCGAACCGCCTGCAGGGCGGCAACTCGTTCCGCGACACCGCGCGCGTGCTGCGGATGACCCGCTACATGGTGGGCTGGGCCTCGACCGGCATCCAGATGGGCGCCTTCGAGGCAACGCTCAAGTACGCCCAGGAGCGACTGCAGTTCGGCAAGCCGATCGCCTCGTTCCAGATGGTGCAGGATCTGCTCGCCAAGATGCTCGCCAACGTGACCGCCTGCCAGTGCCTGATGGTGCGGCTGGCGCAGATGGATGACGAGGGCAAGCTCGGCGACCATCACGCGGCACTCGCGAAGGCGTTCTGCACGGCAAAATCGCGCGAGACGGTCGCGTGGGGCCGCGAGCTGCTGGGCGGCAACGGCATCGTCGCCGACTACAACGTCGCGCGCTTCTTCGCCGACGCCGAGGCGCTCTACTCCTACGAAGGCACGTATCAGATGCAGAATCTGATCGTCGGCAAGGCCATCACCGGCCTCGGCGCCTTCGTGTGAGCAAGGCGAGCCAGCGGCCGTCCCCCGCCCCGCCTCCGCCGGCTCGCCCGCTTATTTCAGACAGGAGATGCGAACATGGCTCCGGCAACAGCAACGCTCACGCCTTCGCCCGCAGTCGTGCCCACCGCTTCGCCAACGGCAGCGCTGACGCTCGCGAATGTCCTGTACGAGAAGAAGGGCGCGATCGCCTATGTGACCGTCAATCGGCCCAAGGTGCTCAACGCCCTGAATACGCCGACCTGGAAGGATCTGCGGACGGCCTTCGAGGATGCGCGGGACGACGCTGCGGTACGCGGCGTCATCCTGACGGGCGCCGGCAACAAGGCGTTCATCGCCGGTGCCGACATCAGCGAGCTCGCGCATGTCGCCGCGTTCGAAGCCGAGCAGTCCAGCCGCTTCGGGCAGGAGGTGCTCGATCTGATCGAGAATCTCGGCAAGCCGGTGATCGCGGCCGTCAATGGCTTTGCGCTCGGCGGCGGCTGCGAGACGGCGATGGCCTGCACCATCAGGATCGCGGTGGACACCGCGAAATTCGGCCAGCCCGAAGTCACGCTCGGACTCGTTCCGGGCGGCGGCGGAACGCAACGGCTGCCGCGGCTGGTCGGCAAGGGTCGCGCCCTGCAGCTCATCCTGTCCGGCGAGATGATCAGCGCGCAGGAGGCCTATCGCATCGGGCTCGTCAACGAGATCGTTCCGGCGGCTGATCTGATCACGCGCGCCGAAGCCATCCTGAAGAAGATCGCTTCCAACGCTCCGATCGCCGTCAAGTTCGCGCTCGAGGCAGCGAACAAGGGACTGGACACGAGCCAAGGCGAAGGCTTGCTGCTCGAGGCTTCCTACTTCGGCCTCTGCGCCGCCACCGAGGACAAGAAGGAAGGCACGACCGCCTTCCTCGAGAAACGCGCGCCCCAGTTCCGCGGGCGGTGAAGAAAACCGCGCGCACGACGATTCAGGAGAGACCAATGGCAAACGACAACATTTTCTCCGGACTGAAGGTGGTGGACCTCGCGAGCTTCATCGCGGGTCCCAGCGCCGCCGTGATCCTGTCCGACTTCGGCGCCGACGTCATCAAGGTGGAGCCGCCGACCGGCGACCTCTGGAGACATGGGCACAAGATCCCGCCGCAGCCGCAGGCGAAGGACGCCTATCCCTGGCACCTGGCCAACCGCAACAAGCGCGGCATCACGCTCGATCTGAAATCGCCGAGCGCTCAGCAGGTGCTCGAGAAGCTCGTCAAATGGGCCGACGTGCTCATCGTCAACACGCCGCATCCCGCACGCAAGAAATTGAAGCTCGAATATGACGACGTCGTGCAGTGGAACCCGCGCCTGATCTATGCGGATGTCACGGGCTTCGGCGAGAACGGGCCGGACGCCGATCTCCCGGGCTTCGATATCACGTCCTACTGGGCGCGCAGCGGCTTGCTGTCGATGACGCGCGATGCCGGCGCGCCGCCGACCTGGCCGGTGGCCGGCAGCGGCGACAATGCGACCGCGGTCGGCCTCTATTCCGCGATCGTCACGGCGCTCTATCGCCGCGAGCGCACCGGCAAGGGATCGTATGTCACGACCTCGCTGCTCGCCGAGGGCGTCTGGTCGGCGAGCGTCTCGATCCAGGCGGCGCTGTGCGAGGCGAAGTTCTTCGCGCCGCACGATCGCAAGAATCCCGCAAATGCGGCGCTGAACGTGTATCGGGCCTCCGATGGCACCTGGTTCGTTCTCATCGTCACGCCGGACAAGTTGGCGGCCGTGGCGAAAGCGATCGGCCGCACCGATCTCCTGACGGATCCGCGCTTCTCCGATCCGGCGAAGCTGATCGGCGAACATGCCGCAGCTCACCGCCATTCTCGACGAGGTCTTCGGCGCACAGCCGATGGCGCATTGGTACGAGGTCTTCAATGGCGTCCACGTCACGTTCGGCGTCGTGCGCGGGCCGCAGGAGGTGATCAACGATCCGCAGTTGCGCGCCAATGACATCGTCGTTCCGCTCGAAGGCGCCGGCGGCAAGCTGACCTCGACGATCAGCAGCCCGATTCAGGTGCATGGCGTCGCCAAAGTGCCGGCAAAGCGTGCGCCCGCAGCTTGGCGAGCACAATGAGGAAGTTCTCCGACAGCTGGGCTTCAGCGCCAGCCGAAATCGACGGCTTGCGCGCGAGCGGCGCCACTCCGAACGCCAAGGAACGCGCGGCGTAGCTGCTCGGCAAATCTTGAGAGGATTCCGAGATGCTCGGAACGAGAGCAAAGACAATGAGAGCCGCGCAAGCCGGAGCCGCTTTGGCGCATCGCGTCCGCCCGCATGCCGACCAAGTGGGGGATGTTCGACGCCATTGGGTTCGAGCGCGATGTCTCGAACGGCACTCAACGGGTCGAAACCGCGCTCGCGATCGTCATGGGCGATCTGACCGAAGGAGTTCCGTTGCTGCGAATCCATTCGCAGTGCTTCACGGGAGAAGTGCTCGGGTCGCTGCGCTGTGATTGCCGCGACCAGCTGGAAATGGCCATGCAGGCCATCGCCGAAGAAGGTCGCGGGCTCGTGATCTATGAGTATCAGGAGGGCCGCGGCATCGGCTTGATGGCGAAGTTGGAGGCCTACGAGCTGCAGGATGCCGGCCTCGATACGGTCGAGGCCAATCATGCCCTCGGGTTCAAGGCCGACTGCAGGGACTTCAGCCTGCCGGCCGCGATCCTGCGCGATCTCGGCATCAAACGGGTTCGCCTGCTCTCGAACAATCCGCGCAAAGCCAGCGCATTGACGGAGAACGGCGTCGAGGTGGTCGCCGTGCTCAGCTGCGAGGCTGCGCCGAATCCGCACTCGCTTGCGCTATCTGCGGACCAAAAGGAAAGAATGGGCCACGCACTGAGCCTCGGCATGGCGAAAGCACGGACCGAACAAGAGATCTGCGTGCGGTGCGATCTCGTCGGATGGCGAACGACATGTCCGGTCTGCGATGGCGTCGATCACAACCGAGCGGTCGACGTCGCTTGGCGAGCGCGCGGCATCGAGGCCAACTCTGAATTCATCAGGCGGACACAGGAGATAGGCGATGGATGAGATCATTACCGAACGTTCCGGAAGCATCCTTCGCGTTGAATTGAATCGTCCGACAAAGAGAAACGCGATGACTTCGAGCATGTACGTGACTCTCGCGGATGTCTTCAATGACGCGGCCAAGGACGAACGCATACGCGTCGTGCTCTGGCATGGCGCAGGAGATTCCTTCTGCGCCGGCAACGATGTGGAGGATTTTCTGAAGAATCCTCCAGGGCCGGGAGAATCTCCGCAGGCTCGGCTGATGAATGCGCTGATCGATTTCGACAAGCCGCTGATCGCAGCCGTGCAGGGCGCCGCCATCGGAGGCGGAACCACGATGCTGACGCACTGTGACTTCGTGTACGCGGGCGAGAGCGCGAAGTTCCAAATGCCTTTCATCAATCTTGCCGTGGTGCCGGAATTCGGATCGAGCTGCACCGTTCCGGCGAGGATCGGGCACATCCGTGCCGCGGAGTTGATCTTGTTGGGACTGCCTTTCGATGCCAAGCGCGCCGCGGACTTGGGATTCGTTACTCAGGTCGTGCCCGATCAGAATCTGCTGGCGACGGCGACCGAAACCGCGCGGAAGTTGGCAGCGAAGCCGGCCGGCGCGCTGCAAGCCAGCAAGCGACTCATGAAGCGGTCTTTCCGCGAACAGATCAAGGCGGCAATGAAGGCCGAGAACGAAGAGTTCAGCGCGCAGGTTCGCTCTGAAGACGCAAAGGAGGCACTGACGGCGTTTCTGGAGAAGCGCGCGCCTGACTTCACCAGGACCATGAAATCTGCAACGAGCCGCGTAGCACTGAGATGCCACGGAAATGCACGGCATCGGACGCCATGTGTAACAGGAGAACAACATGACTGACGCTCTGACGACGAATTCGAAATCGAAACCCAGATCCGGCCGCAAAGGCGCGGTTGGCCGACTGTTCGTTCTCGAGCTGAGTGGCGGTCGTATTCACTCGATGAGCCCGGACGGCTCCGACCGCAAGGTCATCGTCACCGATTGTCATCTTCCCGATGGCATCGTCGGTCGATGTCGGAGCCGGCCATATCTACTGGACCAACATGGGCTCCAGTCCCAGCCTCGAACGACGGCTCCATCGAGCGCGCCGATCATCGACGGAAAGAATCGCAGGGTCATCGTTCCGCCGGGCGGCACGTTCACGCCGAAGCAGATCCAGCTCGATAAGAAGAACGGCAAGCTCTACTGGTGCGACCGCGAAGGGATGCGCGTGATGCGCGCGAATCTCGACGGCTCGCAGATTGAAACGCTCGTCGAGACGGGCCGCGGCGACGCGGATCGGCGCGACCAGACCAGGTGGTGCGTTGGGATCACCATCGACCCCGAGCGCAAGCAAATCTACTGGACGCAAAAAGGCCCGGACAATGGAGACCAGGGCCGAATCTTTCGCGCGGGCATCGAAATCCCCAAGGGTGAGACCGCCGCCAACCGCTCCGACATCGAAGTGTTCTTCGACCGCTTGCCGGAGCCGATCGATCTCGAGCTCGATCTCAAGAATCGCGTGCTCTACTGGACCGATCGCGGCGATCCTCCGCGCGGCAACACGGTGAACCGCGCATCCGATCGATGCAAAGCCGCAAGCGCCGGAGATCGTGCTGACGCATCTGATGGAAGGGATCGGCATCGCGCTGGATGTTCCCGGCGACCGGATGTTCGTGACCGATTTTGCCGGCTCGGTCTATTCCGCCAAGCTCGACGGATCGGGAGAACGCAACTTTCTCTACGCGCAGGGCAATCTCACCGGCATCGCTTACGCGGAAATCTGAAATCCGATCAAAGGAGAACCGACCATGTCCAACAACAAGCCTATTCGCCGAGTCGCCATCATCGGAACGGGCGTCATCGGCGCGAGCTGGACGGCGCTGTTCCTGGCGAAGGGACTGGACGTCATCGCGACCGATATTGCGCCGGATGCCGAGACGTCGCTGAGACGCTTCGTGAAGGCGGCCTGGCCGGCGCTCGAGCGATTGGGCCTCGCGCCCGGCGCATCGCAATCGACATCTCACGTTCACGGCGGATCTGCCGGCAGCGGTTCGAGCCGCGGACTTCGTCCAGGAAAACGGGCCCGAGCGGATCGACTTCAAGAAGAAGCTCTATCGGCAGCTCGACGAGCTGTTGCCGGCCGACGTGATCATCGCGTCGAGCTCGTCGGGCCTCACCATGAGCGAGATTCAATCGGCTTGCCGCTTGCACCCCGAGCGCTGCGTCATCGGCCATCCGTTCAATCCGCCGCACCTGGTCCCGCTGGTCGAGATCGTTGGCGGCGCGAAGACCTCGGAAGCGACCATTGAGCGCGCCGCGGAATTCTACACAGGCGTTGGGAAAGCAGACCGTCCGGCTGCGCAAGGAAGTGCCCGGGCATGTCGCCAACCGCCTGCAGGCGGCGCTTGGCGCGGGAGGTCTATTACCTCGTCGCCGAAGGCGTCGTCAGCGCTGCCGACGTCGACACCGCGTTGTGCTGGGGACCTGGCCTGCGCTGGGGCATCATGGGCAACATGATGCTCAACCACCTCGGCGGCGGCCAAGGCGGCATCGAGCACTTCTTCCAGCAGTTCACCGGCCCTATGACGGCCTGGTGGAAGGTTCTCGGGCAGCCGGTATTGACGCCCGAAGTGCAAAAGAAGCTCATCGACAGCGTTCATGCCGAGGTCGGCTCGCGCTCGATTGCCGAGCTGGAGGCGCAGCGCGACGAGGTCCTGCTGGGGCTGCTCGAGCTGCGCGCCAAGGCTGAGAAGACGCCTGCGACGCCCAAGGCGGCTGCTCGCGCCGGCTGAACGGGAAGGCGGCGCCTTCCAGACCTCAGCGCACTCGCACATATCATGCACAAGGTGACCCAATGACTGCAGCCTTGGAAGAGACCCGCCCACGAGAGAAGTTGCCGCGTCCGGAAGCCAGCGCCAACGAAGCGCGAAGCGCGTCGTGATCATCGGCGGCGGCTTTGCCGGGATCGCGGCGGCGCGGGCCTTGAAACGATGCGATGCCGAGGTCGTTCTGATCGATCGGCGCAATCATCACATCTTTCAGCCGCTTCTCTACCAGGTGGCGACCGCGGTTCTCGCGCCCGCCGAGATCGCCGCGCCCATTCGTCAGATCGAGGAGAAGCAGACAGAATCTCACGGTGATGCTGGCCGAAGTCACGGCCGTCGATTTGAGCTCGCGCTCGGTCAGCGTGTCCTACCCGGCGTCCGGAACTCACAAGATCGCATTCGATTTCTTGATCATCGCTGCCGGGATGCAACCGAGCTATTTCGGCCACGACGAGTTTGCCAGGTATGCGCCGGGGCTCAAGAATCTGAGCGATGCAGAGACGATCCGAACCAAGATCTTGAGCGCCTACGAGCTGGCAGAGCTTACCGATGACGAAAGCGAGCGCTCCCGGCTGATGACTTTCGTGCTGGTTGGCGGCGGCCCCACCGGCGTGGAGCTGGCAGCCTCGATGGCGCAGATGGCCACCGTTACGCTGCGTGGCAACTTTCGCCGCATCGATCCCGCGAAAACTTCGATTGTTCTGATCGAGGGCGGCAATCGTATCCTGCCGACGTTCGCCGAATCCTTGTCCAGGAAAGCCGCCCGGCGGCTCGAGAAGCTCGGCGTCAAGGTTCTGACGGGAACGAAGGTCGAGAAGGTCGACGAGCAAGGCGTCGTCGCCGGAGGAAGAGGATTCCGAGCGCGACGGTCTTGTGGACGGCAGGCGTCGCGGCTTCGCCGGTCGTGAAGACGCTCGGTGTCCCGACCGATCGAGCCGGAAGACTCCCGGTCGATCCGTTCTTGATGGTGCCGGGCGTCAACGGCGTTTTCGCCGTGGGCGATGTGGCCGCGCTTGAGTCAAGACGGACGGCCGTTGCCGCGGTGTTGCCCAGGTTGCGATCCAGCAGGGACGCTACGTGGGCCAGGTGATTTCCAGACAGCTCAAAGGCGAAGCGCCGCGGCGTCCCTTCCGATATTTCGACAAAGGGAAACATGGCAGTCGTCGGCAAGAACTTTGCGGTGCTGGAGCGAGGCCGGATTCGAATGAGCGGCTTCGTGACCTGGCTGGTATGGGTGTTCATCCATGTCATGTTCCTTCCGCAGCTTCAGAACCGTCTGCGGGTTCAAAGGCAATGGTTCTGGTCATACTGGACCGGACAGCGCGGCTCGCGTCTGATTTCTGAGCCGCCGCGGGGCCGGTGATCACGCCGGAAGGCTTGCATGTCGATTGAGCTTGATCGTCCCGGCGGCGGAGTGGCGGCGTTCATGCTGAGCGTCAGCACGCTTCTCGCGCTCGAAGAAGAATGGCACGCTCGCCGACGATGAGCTGGCTGATATCGTGGAGCAGTCTTTGGCAAGGCTCAAGACTATCGATGCGGAGACGAGCGTGCGAAGCCAGGCTGCATGGAGATCCGCTGTCGATCTCCTCGAGCAACTTCAGCGCGCGTCTCGCTCGCGATCGGAGCCGGAGACAGCTCGATTATCTGAATTATTGAGCTCCGCCGTGAGGTTACGGCAACTTCGTGATTTGCGGTACGTGCGATGGCCGATTCTGCTGCTTACTTGTCCGCTGTTGCTGCACTGGTCGGGACGTTTGTCGGTGGCATCACGTCGATCGCTACCTCGTGGCTGGGCCAACAGCGTCAGACGAAGGAACAGCGCAGGGCGCGGCGAAAAGAAGTGAGCTGCAGGCGCTCTACAAGCAATTCATCCAAGACGCGTCGAAATTGTATGTGCGACGCCCTCGAGCACAACACGACGGAAATCCCGAAGCTGGTCGATGTTTACGCCACGCTCAATCGGATGCGTGTGCTGTCATCGCCCAAGGTCATTGCCGAGGCAGACAACGCACTGCGAATGATTGTCGATACTTACGCCAAGGAGAACGCGACATTCTCCGGGATCAGACAGTTGATCGAGCCACGGCTTCCCTGATCCGCTGCGCGCCTTCAGCGAAGCGTGCCATGAAGAGCTGGAGATGTATTGATCGCTACGGCGCAGCCGCCGAGCGATCATCGGCTTAGCGGCCTCGTCAACCTGCGCTCGTGGCTGCTGACTGCCGCTGCCAGTTACGCGGCGGCTGCGGTTGCCGGCCGCTCGCCCATTGACCTGCCGGTTCCCCGCATCCCCCTTCGACGCAGCACACGATCCCCGTTCGGGGGATCGTGTGACAAGCGAGATCGTACGACATCAATGCGCGAGAGACAGCTGGACCGAAGCGGCGATATTCCGACTCCGCGCTGAATCATGACCACAGCGATTTCCGTCTCGCGCCTGCGGTTGCCTTCGCGGTCCCGCTTGGCCGCGCGTCTGCCTGATTTCGTCTCGCTCATGAAGCCGCGCGTGATGCTGCTTGCGGTGTTCACCGCGCTCGTTGGCCTGGTGATTGCGCCGGGTCACCTGGATCCGCTGCTTGGGTCCATTGCAATCCTTGCCATCGCCGCCGGAGCTGGCGCCGCCGGCGTGCTCAACATGTGGTACGACGCCGACATCGATGCCGTGATGGCTCGCACGGCCAGGCGTCCGATCCCTCGCGGCAGGATCTCGCGCGCCGAAGCGCTTGCATTCGGACTTGTTCTTGCCTGCGGCGCAGTCGCCGTTCTTGCTCTCGCGCTCAATGTCAAAGCGGCAGCGCTGCTCGCCTTCACGATCTTCTTCTATGTCGTCGTGTACACGGTGTGGCTGAAGCGGCAGCACGCCGCAGAACATCGTCATCGGCGGCGCCGCCGGCGCGCTTCCGCCGGTGATCGGCTGGGCAGCGGCGACCGGAGACATCGGGCTCGAGCCGCTCATTCTGTTCCTCATCATCTTCCTGTGGACGCCGCCGCACTTCTGGGCGCTGTCGCTCAATCGCGCCGACGAATATGCCCGCGCGGGCGTCCCCATGCTGCCGGTCGTTGCCGGAAGAGCCGCAACAACGCGGCAGATCCTCATCTACAGCGTTCTTCTGGTGCCGATTTCGCTGCTCCCGTGGGCACTCGGCTTTGCCGGCGCGATCTACGGCGCGGCTGCCGCCATCTGCGGAGCGATCTCTCGTTGCGCTCGCGTGTGCAGCTGCGCAGGAGCCGGCGAGGCCGATCGGCGCGCCGCTCACCGCCTGTTCGCATTTTCCATTGTCTACCTGTTCGTGCTGTTCGCGGCGCTGTTGGCCAGCAATAGCAGCAATCGATGGTCGTCCATGCTGCTCGCGCGTGCTGCTCGGCTGACGTCGGATCGGTGCAAGCGGACGCCGTGGCGCGACCGTCCGCACCGCGCGCGCTCCACCGAGCTCAGCGCAGACGAGGTCTGATATGCGGTACGCTGTACTCGCCGTTGTCTTGATCGGCGCCGCGACGCTCGGCGGCTGCTCCGAAGGCGTCCTCGATCCGAAAGGACCGATTGCCGCCGCCGAACGGCAAATTCTGTTCAACTCGCTCGGCATCATGCTGGCGATCGTGATCCCGACGATCCTCGCCACCCTCGGCGTCGCCTGTTGGTTTCGCTCGTCCAACAAGCGCGCCCGCTACCTGCCCGACTTCGAGTATTCCGGCCGGCTCGAGATGCTCGTCTGGTCGATCCCCGCCATGACGGTGCTCCTGGTTGGCGGCGTCGCCTGGGTCGGCTCACACGACCTCGATCCGCGCAAGCCGATTGCCTCTACGGCGAAACCGGTCAGGGTTCAGGTCGTCTCGCTCGACTGGAAATGGCTGTTCATCTATCCCGACCAGGGCATCGCGACCGTCAATCAACTGACCATCCCCGTCGGCACGCCGGTCAGCTTCGAGCTGACCTCCTCGGGCGTGATGAACAGCTTCTTCGTGCCGCAGCTCGGCAGCCAGATCTACACCATGGCGGGAATGGTGACGCGCCTTCACCTGCAGGCCGACCATCCCGGAACCTACCGCGGGCTGTCGGCCCAATTACAGCGGCGACGGTTTTGCCGATATGCGCTTCAACGTCGATGCGGTGCCAGCCGAAGACTTTGCGCAGTGGGTGGCTGCAACGCGCAGCGCCGGTCCGGTGCTCGACGCGCAAGCCTATGCCGATCTGGCCAAGCCGAGCCAGGCGGTTGCGCCTTTCACCTATCGTGCCGTCGCTCCCAATCTGTTCAACGGCATCGTGAGCGCCGGAATGCAGCCGGACGATCCATCGCAGCTCACCCATCCGACGTCACAGAGGGCGGAAAAATGAATCTCCTCGGCAAGCTCAGCTGGAGCGCGATCCCGTTCGACCAGCCGATCGTCATGGGCGCGACGGCGGTGCATGGTCGCTGGCCATCGTGCTCGTTCTTGGGTGGGTCACGCTCAAGGGATACTGTGCCTTATCTGTGGCGCGAGTGGATCACGTCCGTCGACCACAAGCGCATCGGCGTCATGTACATCGTGCTGGCGCTGCTCATGCTGCTGCGCGGCTTCTCCGACGCGATCATGATGCGCGCGCAGCAGGCGGTCGCGGCCGGCGGCGCGCAGGGATATCTGCCGCCGGAGCATTTCGACCAGATCTTCTCGGCGCACGGCACCATCATGATCTTCTTCATGGCGATGCCGTTCGTGATCGGGCTGATGAACTTCGTCGTGCCGCTGCAGCTCGGCGTCCGCGACATGGCCTTCCCGACCTTGAACTCGGTGGCCTTGTGGCTGACCGCATCGGGCATCCTGCTTGACCAACATCTCGCTGGCGGTCGGCGAGTTCGCGCAAGACCGGCTGGGTCGCCTATCCGCCGCTCAGCGAGCTGCAGTTCTCGCCCGGCGTCGGCGTCGACTACTACCTCTGGGCGCTGCAGATCTCCGGCATCGGCACGTTGCTGACCGGAATCAATTTCGTCACGACGATCCTGAAAACGCGGGCACCGGGCATGGGCTACATGCGCATGCCGGTGTTCTGCTGGACGGCGCTTGCCTCGAACCTGCTCATCGTCGCGGCTTTTCCGGTGCTGACCGCGACGCTTCGCGATGCTGCTGCTCGACCGTTATCTCGGCTTCCACTTCTTCTCGGTCGATGCCGGCGGCAATCCGATGATGTACGTGAACCTGTTCTGGGTCTGGGGTCACCCCGAGGTCTACATCCTGATCCTGCCGGCGTTCGGCATCTTCTCGGAGGTGATCGCGACCTTCTCCGGCAAGCCGCTGTTCGGCTATCGCTCGATGGTCGCCGCGACCATGGCGATCTGCGTTCTCTCGTTCCTGGTCTGGCTGCACCACTTCTTCACCATGGGCGCCAGCGCGAACGTCAACGGCTTCTTCGGCGTCATGACGCATGATCATCGCGGTGCCGACCGGCGTCAAAGATCTTCAACTGGCTGTTCACGATGTACGGCGGGCGCGTTCGCTTCACGGTGCCGGTCCTGTGGTCGCATCGGCTTCATGGTGACGTTCGTCATCGGCGGCATGACCGGCGTGCTGATGGCCGTGCCTCCCGCCGATTTCCAGCTGCACAACAGCCTGTTCCTGGTCGCCCATTTCCACAACGTCATCATCGGCGGCGTCGTGTTCGGCGTGATGGCCGGCTACAACTACTGGTTCCCGAAGGCGTTCGGCTTCACGCTCGACGAACGCTGGGGCAAGGCGTCGTTCTGGTGCTGGTTCATCGGCTTCTATCTCGCTTTCATGCCGCTCTATGTGCTGGGCCTGATGGGCATGACCCGGCGCATGCAGCATTACGACAATCTGGCCTGGCAACCGTGGCTGGTGGTGGCGGCGGTCGGTGCCGTCGTCATCCTGGCGGGCATCGTCTGCCAGATCGTGCAGCTCGTCGTGTCGATCCGCGACCGCGAGCAGCACCGCGACGTGACCGGAGATCCCTGGAACGGCCGCACGCTGGAATGGTCGACGGCGTCGCCGCCGCCGGCCTGGAATTTTGCCGTCCTGCCCCGTGTCGCCGAGCGAGACGCCTATTGGAGCAGGAAGCAACGCGCGCGCGCGACGCAGGATCAGCCAACGCAGGCGCGCGAGTACGAGCCGATCGAAATGCCGAAGAACAGCGCGACCGGCTTCGTCAACGCGTTCTTTGCCGTCGTCACCGGCTTTGCGCTGATCTGGCACATCTGGTGGATGGCCGGTGCTGGGACTGCTCGGCGCGTTCGTGACGCTCCTTGTCTTCGCGTTTCGCGACGAGGAGGAGATCGAGATACCGGCCGAGCAGATTGCCCAGTTCGATCGAGCGTCACCAGGCGGAGGTTGCGCTATGAACATCGCTGTTGCCATCGACGATGTCCGTCACGAGGCGCTGCCGAGCGCAAGCGAAGCCGGTCCCGCGCCAAAGCGGATCGTCGTCGCCTACGGCTTCTGGATCTTCCTCCTGAGCGACATCGTGATGTTCTCGGCGCTGTTTGCCGCCTACGCGGTGCTCGTGCGTGCGACCGCGGGCGGTCCGACCGGCGCGCAGCTGTTCAATCAAGTCAGCGTCGCGATCGAGACCGCTTGTCTTCTCGCCTCGAGCTACACGTGCGGGCTGATGTCGCTGGCGGTCAATTCGCGGCGCCGCGCCGGCACCTACTTCTTTGCCGTGGTCACCTTCGTGCTCGGGGCCGCGTTTCCTCGCTCTCGAGATCCGCGAGTTCGCCGACATGATCGCCCGCGGCGCGACCCCGCAGCGCAGCGCTTTCCTGTCCGCGTTCTTCACCCTTGTCGGCTGCCACGGGCTGCACGTCACCGCCGGACTGATCTGGTTGGTCGTGATGATGGCGCAGGTCGCAGTCAAGGGCTTTCGCGCCAGCGTGGAGCGCCGCCTGCTCTGCTTTGCCCTGTTCTGGCACGCGCTCGACATCATCTGGGTCTGGCTGTTCACGGTCGTCTATCTGATGGGAGTCCGTCCATGACCGACGCACGCGTACGATCGCGCGCCCGGAGACATCTCGATATCTGCCGAGGCGGAAGAGAGGACGCTCGTCCGACGTGGGCATCTACACGATCGGATTGGCTCTCGCCGTGATCCTCACGGCCACGTCGTTCTGGGTCGCCAACACGTCGCTGCTCTGGGCGCCCGGCATCCCTCTCGGCCTTGCCGTGCTCGCCATCGCGCAGATGGGCGTTCACCTGGTCTTCTTCCTGCACATCACCACCGGACCGGACAACACCAACAACGTGCTGGCGCTGGCGTTCGGCGTGCTCATCGTGTTCCTGGTCGTCGCCGGATCGCTATGGATCATGACGAATCTGAACGACAACATGATGCCGCCGCCCGAGCTGATGAATTTGCATATGCAGCACTGAACTGCAGGTGCTGGCATCAGGAGCTCGCAGTGCCTCCCGCGTACGACATTCACCCGGAGTTCGGCTACTTCTGCCCGGCACCGAGGGCTCGGCGGAGCTGCGCGTTGCTGTTGTCTCGATCTCTGGCCGGAATGGCGATCGGCGCGGCAATCATGGCCATCCACGCCGGCCAGGCCGCGGAGACCGAGGCTGTTTCGGGCAATGCGCAGCTGAAATCGTCGGCCCCGACCCGTTGGCGGCCGTGCGCAGCGAGCGAGCTCCCGCATCAAGGACGCCGACAACGCACGCGGATCCTGTGGAAGCGATCAAGCCGTATCCGATGCGGATGGTGCGAGTGCGTTCGAGCAAGGCTCCGTCACCCTTGCTGGGATTCCGCTCGGCCGTACCGCGCCACCGGAGCCACCAGCCTCCGCAGGTCCGGCCTCGCCCGAGAACGCAGAGGCTCCGGGCTCGCCCGCGGCTTTACTGCCGGCGCAATCAGTCGCGGCGCCGCCGAGCCCGCCGTCTCAGGACCAAGAAGCGGCCAAGCGCTATGCATGCCAGACGCCATCGGGACGACGAGAATGAGAACGCACGCTGGCAGAACCGGCGTTGGCCCTACTGGGGCGAGCGCGCTCATGCCGAAGATCGATATTGGCGCGGCGCATATCGCAACTGGGCGTACTGATGAACGCCGCTGTCGCGAGCGTGCCGTTGCGCGACTGGCTCCTCAAAAAGCCGGATTGGCTCGACCATCAGACAGCGGTCGCACTGACCTTTGCGGTCAAGACGTTTGCGGCATCGCTTGCTCGCACTCTACATCGCATTCTGGGCTGGCCTCGACGATCCACGATGGTCGTTTCTGACCGTCTTCGTGGTATCGCAGCCGGACAGCGGACCTCGTTCTCGCCAAGAGCTTCTATCGCATCCTTGGCACCATCGCCGGGGTGCTTGTTACGATCGCGCTGGTATTTGGTCTGGCCCAATACGGCGAGCTCTTCGTGGCCGCGGTCGCCGTATGGATCTGTTTCTGCAACTTTGCCGCCCGTGCGGTGCGCAATTTCGCGTCCTATGGCTTCCAGCTCGCAGGCTACACGGTCGCAATCGTCGGCATCCCGGCCGCCCTCGAGCCGAGCGGAGCCTATCCTTTGGTGGTGGCGCGCTTCACGGAGATCGCGCTTGGTATCATCTGTGCGGCGCTTGTCAGTCGTTTGATCCTGGTGCGCGAGCTCTCGCCAAAGCTCGTCGAGCTCGTGCGCGCTCTGACTCGCCGCGCCGACGGCTTCGCAACGCGTCCTGCTCGACCCCGATGCCGACCGCGAGCGTGTCGCCGCCGAGCGGACCGAGCTCGCCAAGGCTTATCTCGACGTCCAGGCCATGCAGCATTCGGCGTATTTCGAGAGCGCCGAGGCGCGTGTTCTCGACCAGCCGCTGCGCAGGTTGACCCAGGCCGCGGTGGAGCTTTGCGCCATGGCGGAAGCAGCCGCGAGCCATCGCGTCGGTTCGCTGCCGTACCCGGAAAAAGCCCATCGCTCGGCAACGGGATCTCCCGTACGAACGAGTCGTCCGCCGAAGACGGCCCGATCGTATCTGCGCTGGTGCGCGCGGCGGATGAGCGCGACCTCGCGCTTGCGCGTGCCCGGCTTCGGGAGTGCATGGCAGCCTTCGACCGGGGTGAGGAATTGCCTGGCCCGAACATCGCCTGTGGGCTTTGGTCGGACCCCGTGCCCGCGGTTCTGACCGGGATCCGCTCCGCGCTGGCAGTCGGGATCACCTCCGCATTTTGGTTCGCGACGGCCTGGCCGACCGGCCCGACCGCGGTCGTCGTCGCCGCGGTCGTGTGCAGCCTGCTCGCTTCCCTGGAGCAGCCGGACAAGATCAGCATGGCCGCTGCCGCGACCGTGCTCGATCGCAGCGGTCCCGGTTTTCGCGACCCAGTTCTACCTGATGCCGCTTGCCGTCGACTTTCCTTCGATGGCGGTAGCGCTCGCACCGCTGATGCTGACCTGCGGCTTCATCATGGCGCAGCCGCGAATCGGTCCGCTCGGCCTCTTGTCTGCCGTGTACTTCGCCTTCGCATCGAACATCGACAACGTCATGACCTACGACGCCGTTGCATTTCTGAACTCGTCGCTTGCTATTCTCGTAGGCATAGCGGTCGCGGTGGTGCTGTTTGCGACCTTCTTCCCCGAGACCCCGGCCTTCGCAGGTCGTCGCTTCCGCAGGCAGCTCGTCGTCCACCTGAGCGACCTCGCCGGCGCCTGCCCTGTGCGCGTCCTGCTCTTCGATGCTACCAGCGCGCCCTGTGCGAACAGCTCGGGGCCACGCTTGCGCGCGTCAAAGATGAACCAAAGGTCGCGCATGAATGCTTGACGAGCGCGCGTAGCCGCGCTATCAGCCGCGCAAGCAATCGGCCGTCTGAAGAGCTCTCTCGATGGAGGCGATGTTGCCGCCCGGAATCGCCGCCGAGGGCTCGCGTCTGCTCGCCCGGCTGTCGCAGACGCTGCGCAATCCATCTGTCTGGAAATTCAGCAGGAGGGCAGCAGAGGCGCGTGCGCTTGGTCGCCATGCCCTCGCAACAGCGCGCGGCTCAGCTCAGCCGGAGGAAATCGAAGCACTGAACGGGATCATCGTCGGATCTGCAACGCTTGGCTCCGATCTCATGCGGGCGCGCATGGTCTTGCAGGGAAAATCGAATGCAATCCCAATTTGATCTCTTGGGCGCGTTTGTGCCGACGATCGCCGCCTGGTTCGTGCTCTCGCTGGCAGTATTCGTTCCAGTCGACGCATTGCTGACCTGGCGCGGCTTTTACCGGCTGTTCTGGCACGCACCACTCGCCCGCTTCGCTCTTTTCGTTTGTCTCTTTTGCGGCGGCGCGCTGGTCGTGACCAACCACTGAAGGAGATACCAATGCAGGCCGTCGTACGCGTGTTGCTTACTCTCATCTTGCTCGTTGCAGCTGGTTTGCTCGGCTACGATCTGGCGAGCTACTATCTCTATTCGCCATGGACCCGGGACGCCCGGGTCCGCGCCAATGTGGTGACAGTCGCGCCCGACGTTTCCGGTTACGTCGATGATATTCGCGTGCGGAATAATCAATTCGTGCACAAGGGCGACGTGCTCTTCATCATCGATCAGGAGCGCTATCGACTCGCGCTCGCAGACGCCGAAGCCGCGCTCGCGGCGCGACACGCTCAGCATCTCATGCTGCTCGAGCAATACGAGCGGCGCTCGAAGCTGTCCCCGGGTACACCATCACCGTCGAGAATCTCGACAACGCGCGCCGACAGTCGGAAACAGCAGCCGCCAGCTACCAGCAGGCGATTGCTTCGCGCGACACCGCTGCTCTGAACCTCAAGCGAACCGAAGTGCGCGCGTCAGTCAATGGTTTCATCACCAATCTCAATCTTGCAAAGGGCACCTTTGCCTCGCAGGGCAAGCCGGTGATGGCCCTGATCGACAGCGATTCATATCGGGTCGAGGCGTATTTCGAGGAAACCAAGATCCCGCATATCAGACCCGGCGCCAGCGCCGAGATTTACCTCATGGACGGATCCCCTGCGCTGCAAGGAACCGTCGTAGGCATAGCAAGAGGCATCACGGACCAGGATAACAAGGATGGTCCAGAGCTCCTCTCTTCCATCAATCCCACATTCACCTGGGTCCGACTGGCACAGCGCATTCCTGTCCGCGTCCACCTCACGCACGTGCCACCCGGCGTGTTGGTCAGCGCCGGAATGACCTGCACCGTCGTGATGAAGGAAGGCGCGGGGCCTCAAATCGGGCTCGGCATCAAGAAAGTCATGGCGGCAATTTTTGGAGCGCCTTCGGGTTAGTGCGAGATCCGTCGCTGTCGCGCGCGACTTGCGCCCTTCTCGCCAACAGAACTGTTCGGGCGCATCACGCGCCTTGGCCGTGTGCTGAACCGTAAACTGAAACGTCATGCCCGGGCGATCGTCGCACAAATTTCAAGACTGCTGCGGCTGCATGTCCATCGTTGTCCATAAACGTTTATTGGACATACTGTTGGACACTAAGACCGAATGAAACCTTAAGTATCTGATTTCATTGGCGCTCCCTAGGGGACTCGAACCCCCTGTTTTCGCCGTGAGAGGGCGCAATTCAAGCACCGATCAGCGCAGCCTGTAGACCGGATGATGGGATCGAGCGGCCAGCCGTCGAGGCCAATGTCGAGACGATAGCCGCGCTGCTCGGATTTGTTTTTTCGTACGGTTATGGCAGTGCTCGCATAACGACTGAGCGTGCTGGAAAACGCCATGCGATCGCCATGGTGGGGCCTGGACATGGTCAGCGCGGGTCGTTGCCGGTACCGGAATCCCGCTGCAACAGAAGGCGCAAAGCGGATGCTGTGCCAGCTGGTATTTACGAATCTTTTGCCAGCGCGCGGTGCAATAAAGGTCGTGCCACCGACCCGATTTCCCACTCATTGTCGATCTCCAGCGCCGTAACTGTGCTCGTCAGCCGTATTTCGTGTTGCCATGGGTTCTTAAGCAGGGATAATCGCAATGCGCTAGCTGCGCGGCAACGATCGCACGGTAACGTCACCGGGACCAGATCGGCGCGGCTCTGGAGCGCCTTGGCAACTTCCTGCAAAGCGTCGCGCCGGTTGACGGCGATGGGGCGGGCTGCGGCGAGGACGGCATTAAGCTCGTCGGTCAGGCGAACAGGCGACGACATGGAACCTCTCGCGAGGAAGGACTTGCGCGCGAACGGCGGCGCGCAATGTTGGCGCTGTTCCTCTTGAAGTTATCGGATCGATCCTCAGCCCTTGCCGCCCGTTCAGGCGCCGGGGGCTTCTTTTTGCGTTGACGCTGCGTCCGCACCTGCGGCTGCCCGCGACGCGGTACGCAAACCGCCCAGCTGCGCCAGTTTCGCGCCGACCTTCTCCGTGCCACACCCGCAAAACTAGCCGTGCGGGAACTGATAATCTTGATCACCGTCCGCCACCGAAAATATGGACGCCCAGATCCAGGTGATTGCCGCACACCGGGCAGTCGAAAAGATGCCCGCCGCCGTCGTAATATGGCGACCGTGTTCGAGATCAGCTTCGCTACATGCTCTCGCGAGTCATTCGCACCCTCTCCTCCCGATCGATCACCAGCATGCACAGTTTTTCCGCCTACCAGCGCCCGCCAGCTCGCCGGTGTCATAACGACCGCCGCGCGCACCGGACTGGATCGGCAACCCGCGCCAAGAACTGGTCGTGCCGCGCCGCCAGTGAACCTGCCGCAGCGCCCGGTGAATCAGAATCAACTGATATGGTGAGTGGGCGGTCATTGAGAGTCGCGTTACCTACCCAATCATGCCGCCGATGTCGAACACCGGCTCTTGCAACGGCGCTACCCCTACGGCCATTGCGTGAGAGCCACGAGGCCGTCAATCCGACCAGTGGATTTCCGCTTCTTGCTCGGCTTCCTGTTACCAGCGTCATCGCGCCGCGTAATCACGGTGTTGGCGACGCACATCGACAAAACCGGGCGATTCCGTGCGCTAATTCACTCCCTCGATCAGAATTTGCTCAAGATCGCGAAGAGCGGGCGACATGGATTGCACGCCCTGACCAAAATGGAACGAAATGCTGCTCAATCACGGATCGTCAAAGCCGGCTTTTGAGCAACCACGGGCGCAAATGACTCATGTTCCAGCGATCGGAAACCAATCTTTGAATGTCATACCGATCGAACAAGGCCTGCAAATGCTCGGCGACATGCTCATAGCTTACTGTTTTGCCGGGCGATGCCTCCAAATGTCGCTCGCGATGCCAAAGATCGTATGGGGACGATCGGCTTCGCGGCCTTCTCACGCAATCCTCAGCCGGTAACCAAAACGTCGGGTGCACGTGCCATTTGCTCCTCGTGCCTTCCGGGATCAGCACCAACGCTGTGAGGTCTGTGCCGCTCGAAAGATCGAGCCCACCATAAACCTGCAAACCATCGAGCGGCGCCGGTGGCGCATTGCACGCACTCCATGCTGATAGACTGACGAATTGATCGTTATCCCGACACGACGATTGGGCACCAACTTTTGTCGCACTGGCTGACCGTGCGGCGGCACCTCCCCAGCATATCTGGCTGCCATCGCAGGAATTTCTTTGCTATTCCGCAATCCGGCGAATGCCGGTCGCTGGTAGGCGAACGGTCCTAACATCGAACGGATCGAGATGCACTGGCGCAGTGTGTTGCGCTCACAACGGTCCGCGGATCATGCCCGCGAGCGCGTCATCTATGAGCAAACTCTGGCCGAAATCCGCGTCGCTGGCTGCTTGCGTACTGATAATGAGCGTCAGAGGATTGGCTTGCGCCGCTGTGGCGGTTTCGAGAGCCTCGTAAAGCGCTGGAATGCGGGCCGCGCACTTGACCTTAATTCATCAAAAATTGTGAACGACGGGGACAATCCCATCGCCGTAGTGCTTTCCGCCGAGAGCGCACGATAACGTACCAAGCTCGGGACAAATTAGCGAGACTCTCGCCGTCTCTGATCGTCACTGCATTGCGCAGATCAGGACCTCATCCTGATCATCTTGGCGGCAAGCGCGAAGATTATGCCGGCCTGATCTCGGCCTCGCGCCGCGGAATACAGCTGGGTGAGTTGGGCTTGTTGCGCGCCAACGGGCTGACAAGATGCGCGCGAGCAAGAGACAGGCGCAGAGAGTCGATTTGCTGTTCTTCTCCCGACACTGATGATGGCGCGCCGTGTGCCGTGGGGTTATCGCATATCTGCCGAATTACGTCTTTCTGCCACTCAAGCAGCTTCGAGCTTTTGCCCGACAACTTTCCTCCTTCGGGCACGTAGCAAAACCGTTCGATAAATACGATCACGTCGGCGGCGGTGACGCGCTCTTTCTAATGCAGCGACTGCTGACATGATTGCCTGGCTCGATCAAAAGCCCGCTTCTCCAAATCACCGAGCCTGTAAAAACGAAGCCTTGACCATTACAAGTCGGGCAACCGCTGTCTGGGCCGCGACGCACACCGGCGAATCCCGTGAACCTGCTCCCATCCATCGCCGGTGCAACTGGGGGCATTTCTGTTTTTGCCACCAGCATCATTACACCGCCCTGATTTCCCACGGACGCGACCTGGCTCTCTGCGACTAGGGTACGAGAGCGCCGCGTCCCGCGGCAACAGGCGCGAGCGCGGCGTGGCGCGCAATTGATTGAGCAAGTAGGTGACCGACTGACGTCTGCGTACGGATCGCTGCCAGCGTGGTAAGTTTCATCATCGGGCGCCGCGTCTCCAGGCTACCAGTGGATTTGCCGTTCCAGATGCTCCACGAACGCCGTTTCTGAATGGCGAGCTGCCGCAAAATCAGCTGGCCGGCAGTGTCGACCCAAAAAACCCGGAAGCGCGCCGATCATCGCGCCAGCATCGTGCCTCACCGGTGAAAGCAGCGCCGTGGCGGGTTCGGGCTTGCCACTTCCCGGCAATATCGGAGTAAAACTTCTCGACCGTGAAGCTGCCGCCGGATTTGCGCCCATGCGGCATGCACTCTGCCTTCCTCTGAATAATTTTGAGCGAAGGCTACAACTTAGTCCCGCGCCGGAAATAAAACCATGGAAAACCGCCACCCGGTTGACGAACTCGCTGAAATTCGTGCTGAAAGCGCCGATTGTCGGAGCGCGAAAACGCACTGCGCATGCGGCTGCTAATGACGGGCGCTGATCTTGTCGGCGACGAGCAAATGGCCCAGGTCCTCGAATTTGAACGGGAAGAACTCAACCGCTCGGCTTTAGAACAGCGCTTCGAAAAAGGCAGCGGCCGCGCCTCGCGTTCACCGCGTAGCCTATAAAATTGTCTCGCTGAGCAAGCGCACCCGACAGCGAAGAGCACTGACCCAAGTCGGGCGCCAGTTACGATCGTCGGCCGCTTTGCCCCTACGCTCGTCACTGCCGGCGACGGTCGTGGGTTATGCCAAGCCCCCGCCCCTGTCGATCTTTCACAAAGCGACCCTAACGGCCCGACGTAAGCGGATGAAAAAAAGTCACGCTACCGCGCCCATGCGAGTGAGCGCTGCGCTCGACGGGCTGCAATCCCGTCCGAGCCCCATGAGAAAGCCGAAAACGCGCCCAGCGCGACCCTAGCGGGCCGCAGACCGCATGCTTGGCGGAACAACCCGTTGAACCTGCCGTGACCGAACGCAACCGCGGCGCCAATCGAAACGTCCCCTGACCCTTTTCGGCAAATTTCAGTAGGACATTTAGCCTGGTGATCGCCCCCGACCATGGCGGCGGTCGTGAGACGCAACGCCCAGATTGTAGTCCGCCCCCGGCCTCCTGATTTATTGAACATTCTTGTGCTAAAGGCGTGGTCCGCCACCCGCTGTAATCCCAAGGCCGCCCGCTCATACGGCAACCTGCGCTCGGACGCGCGCGGATATGAGTCAGCCCTTCGAGCAAGAGCCTGACTCCACGCGCGCCGGTCACGCCGCGCGCGTAAATCCCTCTAAATCCCTAGCGGGAAGGGATGCGCGGATGCGGGGGCTTGCAAGTGTTATTGTCTGGGGTCTAGCAAAATTCCATTCCCAGCAATAAATAGCCAGGGCTCCGTTTGATTCCGCAAAAACTAATTACAGATAGGTAGTAGTATGTATGTGTATATTATATGTTGTATTTTTGCATTCTCCTGAGGGTCGAGGGGGTGGCTATTATTGCTATTAATGAAAGAGAATGGTGTTTTATATAAATATATCAGAGAGTTGCGCGCGAAAAGTGGCTAGGAATGTGGCTACGATTGCGGGGCTACGCGATGCTAGTACGAATCCAATTGAGGTATCAGGGTAGAATGTCCGCTACAGCGAAGCTCCATTCCTAGCATCCCAGCCGCATTCGTAGCCACATTCCTAGCCAACGCGAATCACTACTTTTATATGCGTGCGGCGCATGGCTCCGGGCTTCTCTTCGCCTAGTCCTTCTTGAACCGCTCGGCTTCGAATACCTTGGCGGCGATCGGCAAGGCCGGATCAGCCCATGCCGGGGTTCGATCAGCAGCCGCTTAAACTCCGCCTTGTCGCCTCGCCCGAAGGGCATTTCCGCAACAATCTCGTCGTGCGTGTGCAGGACGAGCACGTAGCCGGCGGCCTTGACGCTCATATTACGGCGTCAACCAACAAGTCCCCGGCTACGGCGGAAGTCGCGTTCTTCGCCCATGCCCCGCCGTACATCCGCCATCGTGCGCCGCCCGGCAGCCATGTCGAGGAACGCCACTTGCTCGTGGCCGAAGCGCCCGGGCTCGATGCGCGCAAAGCCGATAACTGAGCTCGCGCCCGGACGGCAGCCGCAGCGTGAGTATTCCCGCGCATCACGAAGTGACAACAGCCCGCACGTAATCGTCACGCCCGGGTTGCGCACCGCGGTCATGGCGTGCGCGTCGAGCGCAGCCCGGTGAACGCGACAATCTTGGGGTTGGCTGCCCGCCATTTACTGACCCAACGGTCGGTATCCTTCCGTCACTGCTTTTCGTGGTCGCGTGCGCGCCTTGCGGATGCTGGTCAGCAACCGGCCGCCGCCCATCTGATAGCCGAGCCCCCAACTCGAAGGTCTTCCCAAGCTGCCGTTGCGGCGCGATTTCTCTCGTCCACATGAGCGAGCCCGAGCACGTTCGGCGGTTGTGCAGTAGAGATCGCGCCGATTCCGGCATCGAAGCTGCGAAACGGTCGAGCTTGTCGTAGTCGCTGGCCAGGAGCGCCAAACACCGGGCCTCTTCAATGGTGGAAAAACTCCCGTGACGTTATGAATCAGCCGGATGTCCCGGCGGCGGAGCATGCTGCGTGGATACGTCCCTTGAGCATGCGTAGTATCGTCGCCGTAACGCGCCTTGGTTGCTTCGTAGTCGCTGCCAGTACGACGCCGCCAATGGTTTCGGCAATGAGCGCATCCGTGAGCAGTATTTGGCGGTGTTTCAGATTTTGCGGCTGGAACTCTTCGCCCGACCAGCGCCCGGGTGACGGCGCCATAGACCCGATATGTCGCGCGGCGCGGGTCGTCGGCGCAGCGGGTGTGCAGCATCTGGCGAATTTCGACACCGCGGTTTGCGCCGCCTGCATCCGGATTTCCAGCGCTGCACGTACTCGCAGGTGGGCGTCGGGCAGCTCGCCGGCCAGGAGTCGAACGGATATCGCGTTCGTCCGGGGCACTCGACCCACTGCGGTGTTCCGCTTTTTCTGTTTCTTGTGGGTCGGCGCGGCAGTGTGACGCCTTCCCGCAGTGCGAAAGCCAAGCTTTCAATTTTTGCACTCGAAGGCTTGCTACGGGCGCCGTCGCATGGTCACCAAACGCATGCGCGCGTGCAAGTCCCGCGAGGGTTTGCGCCGCCATCGCCGCCGCGGCCGTGGGCCAGGGCTTCGTCGATATGCAACGCCTAGGTCATTGATGGATTGGTCGATGACCCAGACTGCTTGTTCTTCCGGGGGCAGCGCCCGCAGCTTCGCAGTTCACGCTCGGTTTTCTACATCTTGCTTGTTATAGGCGTACAGGTCCGCGCGTAGCCGGGGTGTCCCACCAGTGCAGCACGTTTGGGTCTTCGCCACGGCGTGCTTGGTGGCGACCGCGACGCGCACGTTTCTTTCGCGCGCCACGTCTTTGCGGTTCACTAGCCCGAGCGCATCGGCGACGCTCTCTGCCGTCGGATAGGCATGCGATAACGCCAGCGCCATCGTACAGATATGCCGATAGCAATACGTAACTGAACGAAGCATAC
>ERZ1370068.7670-contig-6574_pt1 | contig 30656 bp, 33 predicted proteins | sample MGYA00561227_ERZ1370068 | MGnify/ENA primary metagenome ERZ1370068 (study PRJEB38410, sample SAMEA6850437) | metagenome | study: Metagenomic assessment of the ecological functions of the soil: analysis of the soil microbiota associated with the...
CTGATCGGCCCGAACTGCCCGGGCGTCCTCTCGCCGGGCAAGGCGAACGTCGGGATCATCCCGGCCGAGATCTTCCGCGAGGGCCCGATCGGCGCTCGTCTCGCGCTCGGGCACGCTCACCTACCAGATCGGCCACGAGCTCGACGCAGCGCGGGCTCGGCAACTCGACGATCGTCGGGATCGGCGGCGACCCCGTCGTCGGCTCGTCTTCATCGACATCCTCGCGCTGCTTCGAGGCCGACGCCGAGACCGAGCTGATCGTGATGGTCGGCGAGATCGGCGGCGACGAGGAGGAGAAGGCGGCCGCGTTCATCGCGGCCGAGATGTCGAAGCCGGTCGTCGCCTACATCGCCGGCTTCACGGCGCCGCCCGGCAAGACGATGGGCCACGCGGGCGCGATCATCTCCGGCTCGTCCGGGACCGCGCAGGCGAAGAAGGAAGCGCTCGAGGCGCGCGGGCGTGCGGGTCGGGACGACGCCGACCGAGGTCGCCGAGACTCGCGGCCGAGATCGCCGGCGCACCAGCTTAGTCAACAAGAGCTCGCACCAGCACGCACTTTTTGTCACTCTCCGACTCGCAGCCGCGTTACCTCGCGGCAAGAGCAAAAGGGGGAGGCAATGAGGTACATGTTGGTGGCGGTGGCGCTTGCGCTGCTCGTCGGCGCAACCAGTGCGCTTCGGCGGAAGCACCCAAATCGCGCAGCAGCAGGTGCGACTCGGGATCACGAACGGCGTCATCCACGCGTGCGTGGAGACCGGCGGCAACCACGCGACGATCGGCGACATCAGCTGACCACTGTCATGGGAGCGGGTTCCGAAGGCGATCTCGTAACATCCGCGGCCCGAAGGGTGCGCGTGGGGCCAGCACGCCCGGCCTGCGGGGCCGGTCGGCGCGCGGCCGGGCTCCGCCGGTCCGCAGGATCGAAGGGGGACAAGGGCGACAAGCGGAGACAAGGGCGACAAGGGCCCGCATGACCGAGTATCGGCATCGTCGGACCAGTGGCTTGTGGCATACCGAGGATCATGGCTTGCGTCACCGATGACCCCGGCGACCCGGAACGAACCGTGGCGAACACAACCGAGTGACAGCTCGTCTCGTCGTTGCCCCGATGCAGGACGGATCCGGCTACATCACCCGTTACGATCTCGAACGGGCGCTTGGCGGCGATCCCCGCAGCCAGCACCGGCTGCTCGACGACGTCAACTTCGAGACCGCGACGACCGGGAGCTGGAACGGCGTCTGGGTCGCAGACCGTTACCGGCAACTCTCGACATACGAGCCCTGACGCGGCGATCCCGCCGTCGGCGACGGCTGGGACGACTTCATCGACGCCAGCGTCTTCGCGAATAGCGACGGTCCGGCGCCACGACGTTGACGTGTCCTCAGCTACGAGTTCGACTACTCGGACTGCTCCGCCGATCACTGGCGGACGCGCAGTACGACTCCGAACGGCGCGTCAACGAGATCGGCACCATCGGCGACTGTTAGGTAACTGAGCTCGCGGGCCTCGCTGGCCGCCCCGGCCGGGTGTCCTCTCACCGAATGCGGATCGCCGCGCAGGCGAGCGAGTGGTTGCCCGCGGCGTCGCTCGCGCGGACGCAGTACCGGTAGGTGCCGCCCTGGCGAAGCTGAACTCGACCCAGTAGGCGACCGCGTCGTCGGTCGTGCGCAGCGGCCCGCGTGAACGTCTTCAGCAGCCGCGTCTTCCGGTAGACGAAGAGCCGCTCCGAGGTTCTTGCCGCCGTTGTCCTGCACGCGGTGGCGCATGGCGATCGCCTTCCGGTGGCGGCCGCTCGTCGCATAGACGTGCACGACCGGTGCTTTCGTGTCCCGGATCGACGCAGGTGGCGGTGGCGGGCGGGCGGCGGCGGCGGCGGAGGTCGCGCGGCGGTGACGGAAGAGCCGCCGGAGCAGCGCGCGTTGCACGCTGATCCGGCCGTAGCCGTAGGGCCTCCCAGGGTGCAGGTCGCAGCAGTAAGCTGTAGGATCGGCGCCGTAGGCGAAGCTGCCGACCTTGTCGGCGCTCTGCGCCAGCACCTGCTTCACCTGCCAGACCGAGGCTTCCGGATGCTCGCTCATGATCAGCGCCGCCAGCGGCGACGTGAGGTGCAGCCATCGACGTGCCGTCGAGTGGCAGTAGCCGGAAGGCCTGAAGGGTAAGTAGGGGCAGCGTCGTCGATCGCCGCCGCCAGGTCGAGGATGAACACGCCGGGGGCCGAGAGGAAGACGTCCGGGCTGCCGTAGTCTGAGAAAGCTCGCCGCAGGTCGCGTGTCGCGGCTAGCACCGACCGCCCCCAGGGCACGCGGCCGGATAGGTAGGCGTCGCCACTGCCCGAGTTGCCGCGCGGCCGCGACCACCACGACGTGGTAGGAGCTGATCGCGAGCCTGACGGCGTTGCACCCGTGAGCGAGTAGCCGCCGCCGAGCTGAGGCTGATCACCTTTCGCGCCGTGCGTCGCGGCCCAGGCCTGGCTCGGCCACGTCGGAGGTCGAAGGCGATCGTGGCTGCCGGTGCCGTCGTCGTGGAAGACCCGCACTGGGATGATCGGTGACGCGAAGGCCAGCCCGGCGACGCCGGCGCTGTTGCTCCGTGGCCGCGCCCGCGATTCCGGAGACGTGGGTGCCGTGGCCCCACGGGTCGACCGGGGCGCCGCGCGGCGCAGCCGCTGCCGAGGCAGCGTCGCCCCGGAGGCACGCGACCTCGCAACGCGAGGTCCGGATGCGAGGCGTCGATGCCCGTGTCGACGATTCCGATCGGGGCGCCGGCGGTGCTGCGAACGTGCCGGGAAAGACTGACCAGCCGCCGACGTGCCGAGATCGTCGGGAGTGGCCCACTGATCGGCGTAGTACGTGTCGTCGGCGGAGCGGGAGGTCGAGCAGGTGGACGACCCGGTTCGGCTCGGCGTAGAGCACGTCGGGACGCGCGCTGGTAGCGCGTGAGCGCGTCGGCGACGCTCTCGCCGGGCTGCGGGTCGACGACCTTGACGCCGCCGACAGTCGTGCCGGTCGACGTCGTCGCCAGAGCGTCGCGACCTTCGCGGCCGGAGCCGTCGTCGAAGCGAACTTGACGAGGATCGTGCCGTCGGCGAGCGCAGCTGCAGGCGCAGCGCACGCAAGTGCAGTGAAGGCGACGAGGAGCGCGAATCGCCGGATCACGATTCGTTATCTCGGCAGGAACGGCCGCCTCCTTCACCCCAATCTGTCAGCGGGGCGGCGCGGCCGGGGCGGTCCCCTACACTGGCGCCGTGGACGCGATCTCGTTCGCGCGAGGGACTCCGGCGCCGGAGTCGCCTGCCGGTGGCGGAGCTCGCCGACTGCGCCAAGAGCGCGATCGAGCGCGACGGGCTCGGTGGCGCTCTCCGTACGGCAGCACGCTCGGGTACGCGCCGCTGCGCGGAGTGGCTGGCTGAGCGGCACGGGTCGAGCCGGGCCGCGTGCTGGTGACCAACGGCTCGCTGCAGGCGTTCCACTTCGTGCTCGAGGCGTTCAGCGGCCGCGGGCCGCGTGCTGGTCGAGCGGCCGACCTACGACCGGCCGCGCAAGATCCTGGCCGCGGCGCGGGATCGAGCTCGGCGAGGTCCCGGTCGACGAGCGACGGCCTCGACGTCGACGAGCTCGGAGCGCGAGCTCGACGGCCGCCGGCCGCGTTCCTCTACACGATCCCGACGTTCCAGAACCCGACCGGCTCGACGCTCTCCGAGCGAGCGCCGCGGTCGGCTCGCGGAGCTCGTGCGCGAGCGCGAGCTGCCGGTGCTCGAGGACGACCCGTACGGGCTCGTGCGCTTCGAGGGCGAGCCGCTGCCGTCGCTCTTCGAGCTCGAGGGCGGCGAGCGCGTGCATGCTACTCGTCGTCGTTCTCGAAGACGATCGCGCCCGGGCTGCGGGTCGGCTACGCGATCGTGCCGGCCGCGCTTGACGCGGAAGCTCGAGGACGCTCGTCGCCTCGACCTACATCACGCCCGCGCTGCTCGCGCAGGCGACCGTCTACGAGTTCCTGCGCCGCGGGCTGTTCGAGCCGAACCTCGAGCGCGTGCGCGGGCTGCTCGAGGCCCGGCGCGACGCGATGCTCGACGCGCTCGAGCGGGAGCTCGACGGCCGGCGCGCGCTGGAACCGGCCCGAGGGCGGCTACTTCCTCTGGCTCGAGCTGCCCGACGAGATCGACGCGTCGGAGCTGCTGCGCGCGCGAGCGAGGCGGGCGTGACGTTCGTTCCCGGCGCCGACTTCGGCGGTCCGCCTATCGTCGATGCGGCTCGCCTTCAGCTTCGTCTCGCCGGCCGAGATCGACGAGGGCGTGCGGCGGCTGCCGCGCGCGCTAGTGGCGCCGGCGGCGGCGCCGGTATAGCTGGCGAGAGCAGCACGCCGAGCAGCAAGCCCGAGCGCCACGCTGAGCAGGATCAGCCAGATCAGCGAGGTGCGCGCGGTGCCGAGCACGAAGTGGACGTGGACGTGCTTGTCGTTCTCGAGCACGAACGCGATCGCGTACGCGATCAGCAGGCCGAGGAAGACGATCTCGCACGTAGAGCGCGCGGCTGCCACTGGCGGCTCGAAGCCCTCGCGCTGGCTCGGCGGCCCGCTCCTCCTCGCGGCGGTGCGGCGGGCGTGCTCGCGCTCGGCCCCGTGCACGCCGCGCGGAGTCTAGGCCGCGGAGCGATCGCCGAGCGGTGCCAGCGGGCGCGGCACGAGCCGGGGCTGTCGCGGCGGCACGAGCGAGCCGCGGCTGTGGAGCCGGAAGGTGGGACACGGGTTCGCGAGAACGAGCGCGCAGAGACCGACGCCCGATGGAAATAGCAGTCCGCGCACGTTGGTTTAGCCGCTTTGCTCATGCCCCAGTTTGCTCCTCTTCGGTCGCCCGCCTCGAACACCGCGGGATCATAGGGCGCGGGACCGAGCGAATCAAGACTTGCCTGTGGAGAAAACATTGCAATTTCCGGCGCTTTCGAACATGCCGAAATCTGCGTCTTCTTCGCGCTTTCAGCGCAACGTTGCCAGTGCCCGCAACGCCTGTGGAAAGTTCTTCACAGGGATGATCTCGCAGCCCGTCGGCATAGCGCCGAGCCTCGCGCGCGTTCTCCCCGGCCGGGACGAGGAAGGCGTCCACACCCGCCTTGCGCGCGCCGAGCGTCTTTGCTTCACGCCGCCGATCGGCCCCACCGTTCCGTCGAGAGCGATCTCTCCGGTCGCCGCGATCTTGTGCCCGTGCGTGACGTTGCGCCGGAGCTCCTGGAGGATGTCGAGCGCGAAGGCGAGCCCGGCCGAGGGCCCGCCGACGCCGCCCGCGTCGATCTTGATCTTGCACCGGCAGCGTGACCTTCAGGTTGTCGCGAGCCGAGACGCCGACGAGCGCCCGCTTCGGGTCCTGCGGGTCGGCGACGGTCTTGATCGCCGCCGTCATCCGCTTGCCGTCACGGACGAACGCGATCCGCACCACGTCGCCGGGCCGGTGCTTGGCGAGCACCGCGCGCAGGTCGGCGACGGAGCGTGACCTTGTGGCCGTCCGCCGCCACGATCACGTCGCTCGTGCGCAGGACCTGGCGGCGGGTGCGCTCTTGCTCGACGAGCACGATCGTCACGCCGCCGGTGGTGGCCTTGACCTTGTAGCCGAGGCGAGTTGAGCGCGACGACGGCGGCGACCTTCTGCGACTCGGTCATGTCCTGCACGCCGATCTGCTGCTCGACCGCCGAGCTGACCGGCGGGCGCCGGCACGAGCGACGAGCCGTTCGGACGCGACGAACGGGACGAGCCGCTCGAGCAGGCGCGCCTCGCGCTCGCGGACGTCGACGAAGTAGATCGGCCCCGGCTGCGGCGTGCGCGCGCGTCGTCAGGGACGCTGACGATGGGATCGACCGGATGCGCCGGGTCGACGAGGCAGGATGTCGGTGCCGCTGTCCGGCAGCAGCCAGAGCACGAACGCCGCAGCGCCGAGGAGGAAGAGGCCGCCCGCGGCGAGCCGCGCCGGTGTGAACCACCGCATCCGCCCGAGGATATGCGCGTCAGAGCAGGCCGCGCGTCATTCCGCCGTCGACCGGGATCACGGTGCCGGTCACGTACGAGGCGGCGTCCGAGGCGAGGAAGCAGACGACCTGCGCGACCTCCTTCGGCTGGCCGAAGCGCCGCAGCGGGATCGACTCGTAGTCCTCGGCGCGCGGCTTGCCCTTCAACGTCTCGGCCTGCCGCTCGGTCTCGATCTTCCCGGGCGCGATCGTGTTCACGGTGATCTTCTTCTCGCCGACCTCGCGCGCGAGCGTCTTGGCCCAGCCGACGACGCCCGGGCGGACGGCGTTCGAGAGCGCGAGGTTGTCGATCGGGTCGCGCACCGAGCTCGACTCGATGTTGATCACGCGGCCGTGGCCGCTGCGCTCCAGCTGCGGGAGGCAGAGCGCGGTCAGCCGGATCGCCGAGAGCAGGAGCAGCTCGACTGCGTCTCGACCTGCTCGTCGGTGAGCCCGACCGCCGGCGTGCGCGGCGGGCCGCCGCTGTTGTTGACCAGGATGTCGATCCCGCCGAAGGCCTCGAGCGTGCGGTCGACGAGGCGCTTGAGGTCCGCGGGGTTGGTGACGTCGCCGCGCACGGCGAGCGCACCCAGGCGCTCGGCCTCGCGCTGGAGCAGCTCGCGCCTGCGCGCGAACATCGCGACGTTGGCGCCCTCGGCGGCGAGCGCCTCTGCGATCGCCAGGCCCATTCCCGACGGAGGCCCCGCAGACGATCGCCGTGCGGCCGTTGAGCCCGAGCTCCATCCGCTACCCGGAGGAGCCGAGCACGCCGACGACCTCGCGGACCGCGTCGGCCGACGCGTTCAGCGCCTGCGCGCTCGTCGTCGCTCAGCTCGAGCTCGACGATCTCCTCGATCCCGCGCGCGCCGAGCTTCACCGGCACGCCCATGTACAGCCCGTCGATCCCGTACTCGCCCTCGAGGTAGGCGGTGCAGGGCAGCACGCGGTGCTCGTCGAGCATGATCGAGTCGACCATCTGCGCGGCCGCCGCGCCGGGCGCGTACCACGCGGAGGTGCCGAGCAGCTCGACGAGCTCGCCGCCGCCCTTGGCCGTGCGCTCGACCATCGCGTGCGATCCGGTCGTCGCGGGACGAGCTTGCGTGAGCGGCACGCCGCCGACCGTCGTCGCCGAGACGACCGGCACCATCTGGTCGCCGTGGCCGCCGAGCACCATCGCGGTCACGTCCTTCACCGACGAGCCGGTCTCCCAGGCGATGAAGGTCGAGAAGCGCGCCGTGTCGAGGATCCCCGCCATGCCGAAGACGCGCTCCTTCGGGCCAGCCCGACGACGCTCTTCGCCACGTGGCACATCGCGTCGAGCGGGTTCGAGACGACGATCAGGATCGCGTCCGGCGAGGCTGCGCGACCACCTGCTCGGTGACCGAGCCGACGATCTTCTCGTTCGTGGTCACGAGGTCGTCGCGGCTCATCCCGGGCGAGCGCGGCAGGCCGGCCGTGATCACGACGACGTCGGAGCCGGCGGTCTCGTCGTAGCCGTTCGAGCCGACGACGTACGGCTCGTAGCCGAGCACCGGCGCCCATCTGGTTGATGTCGAGCGCCTTGCCCTGCGGCAGGCCTTCCTTGATGTCCACGAGCACGACGTCCGCGTAGTCGCGCTGCGCGAGCACCTGCGCGCAGGTCGCGCCGACGTTCCCGGCGCCGACGACCGTCACCTTGCGGCGCGAGCTCACGAGACCGGCGCTCCGAGCGCGTCGATGATCGCGTCGGCGACCTCGCTGGTGCCGACCGCGGTCGGGTCGTCGCGCGTCGGCTTCATGTCGTACGTGACGCTCTCGCCCTCGCGGATCACCTCGGCGATCGCGGCCTCGCAGCCGGTCGGCCGCCTCGGCTCTCGTCGAGGTGGCGCAGCATCAGCATCCCCGAGAGCATCATCGCGATCGGGTTGACCTTGTTCTGGCCCGCGTACTTCGGGCGCCGAGCCGTGCGTCGGCTCGAAGATCGCGACGCTCCTCGCCGAAGTTCGCGCCGGGCGCCATGCCGAGCCCGCCGATCATCCCGGCGGCCAGGTCGGAGACGATGTCGCCGTAGAGGTTCGGCAGCACGAGCACGTCGTACTCCTCGGGCCGCTGGACGAGCTGCATGCACATGTTGTCCACGATCCGGTCGTCGAACTCGATGTCGGAGTTCTCCTCGGCGACCTCCGCGCGCGACGCGCAGGTAGAGGCCGTCGGTGAACTTCATGATGTTCGCCTTGTGCACGGCCGTGACCTTGCGGCGGCCGTTGCGGCGCGCGTAGTCGAAGGCGAACTCGACGATGCGGCGCGTTCCGGTGATCGGAGATCGGCTTGATCGAGATGCCCGGCGTCGCGCGTGGCGCAGCTTGCCGCCGTGCTGCCTCGATCCAGCCGATCAGCTCCTCGGCGTCGCGCCGTGCCCTCCTCGTACTCGATGCCGGCGTAGAGGTCCTCGGTGTTCTCGCGGACGATGATCAGGTCGACGTCGTCGAACCGCGTGCGCACGCCCTGGTAGGTCTTGCACGGGCGCACCTGTGCGTAGAGGTCGAGCGCCTTGCGCAGGCCGACGTTGACCGAGCGGAAGCCGCCGCCGACCGGAGTCGTGATCGGGCCCTTCAGCGCGACGCCGGTTCGGCGGATCGAGTCGAGCGTCGGCTCGGGCAGCGGGTTGCCGCCGTGCTGGTCCATCACGTCCGCGCCGGCCTCGCTGCACGTCCCAGTCGAAGCTCGACGCCGGTCGCCTCGAGAACGCGCCGCGTCGCCTCCGTCAGCTCCGGCCCGGTGCCGTCGCCGGGGATCAGTGTCACCTCGTGGCGCCACGGCGGCGGACTCTAACCGGAGCCACTACAGCTTTCGGGCCGTGAACGACTTCAAGCCGGGTCTCGAGGGCGTCGTCGCCGTCGAGACGGAGATCGCCGAGCCCGACCGCGAAGGCGGCTCGCTCCGCTATCGCGGGATCGACATCGAGGAGCTCGTCGGCCACTACCCGTACGAGGCCGTCTGGGGCCTGCTGGTCGACGACGACCTCAACTCGAAGATGCCCGACCCCGAGCCGTACTGAGCCCGCGGCGCTGACCGGGAACGCGCCCGTCCGACCTCCAGGCCGAGACCGCGCGGCTGTCCGGCGAGTGGAAGCTCGGCAAGCTGAACGAGATCTCCGACGAGCAGGCGCGCGAGGATCTCGGCCGGCTTTCGGCGGAGATGATGGAGATCGTCGCTCGCTCGGCGGCCAAGGCGGACGGCCGCGAGCCGGCGCCGGACGACGTCGTCGCGCAGGGCGAGACCGCCGCCGAGCGCTTCCTGCTGCGCTGGCGCGGCGAGGCCGACCCGCGGCACGTGAAGGCGATCGACACGTACTGGATCTGCACCGCCGAGCACGGCCTCAACGCCTCGACCTTCACCGCGCGCGTCGTCGCCTCGACGGGCGCCGACTGCGGCGCGGCGCTGTCGTCTGCGGTCGGCGCGCTCTCCGGCCCGCTGCACGGCGGCGCGCCCGCGTACGTGAAGCCGATGCTCGACGAGGTGCCAGCGCTCGGCGATCCGGAGCGCTGGGTGCGGGAGGCGCTCGAGTCGGGGAAGCGGATCATGGGCTTCGGGCACCGCGTGTACCGCGCCGAGGACCCGCGCTCGCGGATCCTCAAGCGCACCGCCAAGGAGCTCAGCTCGCCGCAGGTCGAGATCGCCGAGACAGCTCGAGGCAGGCGGCGCTGGAAGGCGCTCCAGGAGCGCCATCCGGAGCGCGTGCTCGCGACGAACGTCGAGTACTACTCAGCGGTCGTGCTCGACGTTGCCGAGATCCCGCCGCCGCTCGCGCCCGCGATGTTCGCCTGCTCGCGCGTCGCCGGCTGGTCGGCGCACATTCTCGAGCAGAAGCGGACCGGCCGGCTCTTCCGGCCCTCCGCGCGCTACATCGGTCCCGCCGAGCGATCGCTCACGTCGGCTTGAGCCTCGCCCGAGGCCGGGGTCGAGGCAAACGCGCTCGCCGAGAGCGGGAACGAACGCGACCTCGCCGAGCTGCCGCGCAGCCTGGGCCGACGAGCTCGAGGCCGCAGGCCGCGTCGGACGAACTACCTGCGAGCGGGCGGCGGCCTACCGCGCCGTCGGCCAGTTCCGCTTCCGGCAGAAGAGGAGCTGCTGCGGCGCGGTCTCGAGGACGTCAGCCCGGCCTGCCGCGGCTCGGCGCTGCTCTCGCTCGAGCTGCTCTCGCGCGAGCACCCGCGGTCGGTCAACTCGGTCAGGCCGCTGCTACACAATCTCGCGAACGCCGACGACAACGAGGCCGTCCGGCGGCTGGCGATCCTCGCGCTGCGGAACGGCTCTCCACAGCGCGACACGATCGTCCTCCTGCAGGGAATCGCCGAGGAGGAAGGGATCTCGCAGGAGACACGCCAGACCGCGGCAAAGGTCGCCGCGGGCTGGACAAGCGCGCGAAGACTCGCTAGTTGCGAGCCGCAGGCGCGGCCGCGGAGGCTCGTGGCCGCAGGACGGGCAGATCCGGCGGCGGCGCTTCCACTCGAGCGCGCTCTTCTGGATTCCCGCCCAGGACATCAGCAGGCCCACGCCGGCGATCGAGCCGGCCAGCATTGCGAAGTGTGGATCGGGGGTCATCGTGAACGGGTCATTCCTGCTCGTCACGACCCCGAAACGTCTCCGGCGGCGCGCGTGCGGGTGGCTGCGGAAGTAGACGTCGCGGCGGCGGCGGTCCGGAGACATGCGTGTACAGCTCGGTCGTGCCGAGATCGGCGTGGCCGAGCATCTCCTGCACGCTGCGTAGGTCGGCGCCGCCTTCGAGCAGGTGCGTGGCGAACGAATGCCGCAGCAGGTGCGGGTGGACGCGCTCGGCTCGAGGCCAGCGCGCGGCCGGCGAGGCGGCGCAGGATCAGGAAGGCGCCTGCGCGGGTGAGGCCGCCGCCCTGTGCGTTGAGGAAGAGCTCGGGCGGTGCCGCTTGTCGAGGTAGGGGCGCCCGTGGGCGAGGTAGCGCCGGAGCGCCTCGACCGCGTGCCGGCCGACCGGGACGACGCGCTCCCTTGTTGCCCTTGCCGGTGCAGCGGACAAGCCGTCGCTCGAGATCGACTCCGGTGCGGTCGAGGCCGACGGCTTCGCTCACGCGGAGGCCCGCGCCGTAGAGCAGCTCCACCAGCGCCCGGTCGCGCATCATCCGCGGCGTCGAGCCCGCGGCCGCCTCGATCAGCCGCTGGGCCTCCGCGGCGAGAGCGTTCGTGGGAGCTTGCGCCGCCGGCGGCGGGAAGCTCGAGCGCCGCGGCCGGGCTGTCGGTCCGCGCGCCGAGCAGAACGAGGTGCCTGAAGAACGAGCGCACCGCGGCGACGCGTCGCGCGATGGTGGCGGGAGAGAGCCCAGCCGCTCGCAGCTCCGCGAGCCAGCGCTCGAGATCGTCGTGGGTCGCCTTCGAGGGCGGTCCGCCGAGCCAGTCGCCGAGCGCGCGCAGGTCGCGGCGGTAGGCCTCGACGGTCTTCGGCGCCCGCCGCGCCGCGAGCAGCGCGAGGAAGCCCTCGACCTCGGGATCGGAAGCAGCCGGATCGGGCCGCGGCTTGGCCATCGGACGTTCCTCTTTCGCCCCGGCTCGCCGGACGCCTCGCCGCAGAGTTCCGGCCTCGCCTTGGGTGCTAACGACGATCTCAGGCCGCGGCTCGCCTCCTTCGACGGCGCCGCCGACGAGCTCGAAAGCAGGCCGCGAGCCACTCGCCGAACCGGCAGCTTCGGCACCTGCGGGCGAGCGAGGCCCGCGCGTGGCGCCGCTCATGCCTGGGCCGCCCGCATGGACACGTCCGCGCGGGCGGACGCGCTGCTACGAGCAGGCCCGCATGCAGCGCGCAAGTCGAATCCCGGAGCCACTCGCCCAGCGGGTCTCGCCGGCCGCCGGTGGAGCGCTTCGGCGCACTCGTACACGGGAGGCGTCACAGACACGTGACGGGTTCGCCGCATAGCGCGTCGGAGGGCGGGGGTGGTGGGACACCCGCTTCTCGGGCGTGAACTATCTCTAATGCGCTCAGGAGCGGCGGTGGCGGGATCACCTCACCGCGCTCGATCCAGGCGGGGAGCTGGGGCGCGAACGACTGAAGAGGCGTGCGCGTTGATCCCCGGCCATTCTGGTTCAGGATCGACCGAACGCGCTGAACTCGTGCCGCAGGGCCGTGCCGTCCTGTCGGCCGAACTGTAGCGGGTGGGCGGTGAGCGTGATCCCGCCGCCCAGCATCTGGCTCGTCTGCGAGTACCCTGCTCGGGCGGTCCCACCAGCCGATCGTGCTGTACAACTTGCCGGTGCCGTCGCCCCAGTCCTCGTAGATCTGCCCACCGACGCGCCTGTCGTTCACGACCTGGTAGCGCTCGCCGTAGCTGATCTGGAACCACTTGTCGGTCCTGAGGAACGCCTCGAACACCTCCTCGCGCGCGGTCGAACGAAGCTCGTTGATGAATGCGATGTGCCTGACGGGTGCATCACGTCCCTTTCCGGTCGTCTGTCCCAGGTGCCGCCCGAAGGCGAGCAGCTGGGACGCGCTCGCCTGCTGGAAGCCGTTCAGCCAGCGTTCGAGCTCAGGCGGATTTTCTGGGACGTTGAGTCGTTCCAGCGTTGCGGCCTTCGCCGGACGAGCACGACGCCTGGCCCGCTCGAGCAATTCCCAGGTGGCAAATCACCGCGGCGTAGCGGGAGAGTTGCGGCAAGACCTCGCAAAGCGCGGTCGTCGTCTTGGCGCTGTCACGTAGCGCTGCCGAGCAACGCCCCGCCGGTGGGCGCAGCCCAGTGCCTTCCAGATCTGTCCTCCACTTAGGTGATAAAAATATCACATAAGTTAGGAACGTGGATGCGAGCGGTCGTAGACCTTGCGCAGACCGGCGCGCGTCCACGTGGCTGTACATCTGCGTGGTCGAGAGCGAGCTGTGGCCGAGCAGCTCCTGGATCGTGCGCAGGTCGGCGCCGCCCTCGAGCAGGTGCGTGGCGAAGGCGTGCCGCAGGCGGTGCGGGTGGGGAGCAGGCGGCGCAGCGTGCTCGTGTCGAGCCGGCGCCCGCGCGCCGAGAGGAAGAGCGCGTTCTCGGCGCCCGCGCGCGAGCTGCGGCCGCGACTCGCGCAGGTAGACGCGCGACCGCGTGCGACGCCTCCTCGCCGAGCGGCACGACGCGCTCCTTGCCGCCCTTGCCGCGCACGTGCACGAGCTCCTGCTCGAAGTCGACGTCGGCCGAGGTCGAGGTCGATCGCCTCCTGCGAGCGCAGCCCTGCCGAGTAGACGAGCTCGACGAGCGCGCGGTTCCTCAGCGCGAGCGGCTCGTCGCCTCGCGAACGCGTCGAGCTCGCCGTCGACCTCGTGCGGGCGCGGCGCGTCCGGAAGCCGTCGCGGCCGCCGCGGCGCGAACGACGCGTCCGGGACCCGCTCAGCCCCGAGCGAGTGCCGCAGGAAGGCCCGGACCGCCGCCAGCTTGCGGCCGATCGTCGCCGGCGCGAGCTGCGCGGCCGCGCGCGCCCGAGCTCGGCCGCGTAGTCCGACGAGCGCGCGCACGTCGACGTCCTCGAGCCGTGTGCCGCGGCGCTCCAGCCAGGCGCAGAACTCCTGCACGTCATACGCGGTACGCGCGTCGCGTCCGTTCGAAAGCGCCGGGCTCTCGAGAAACCGCTCGACCTGATCCTGCATCGGCGGAGGCTTCGCCGCCGCGGAGCGGACTCCGCTAGAGACCGCTGCGACGATCTCGTCAGAGAGGCTCGGGAACCCCGCAGGAACTCGGCGCGCTCGGCCTTGAAGCGCTCGACCAGCGACGCGGTACTCGTCACCGCGGCCCTGCTCCTCGTAGAGCCGGCGCGGCTGCAGGATCTCGACGTCGTCGATCCTCGGCACCGAGGCGGCGACGAGGTAGCCGAAGTCCGGGTCGCGCTCCCACTCGATCGTGCCCTCGGCGATGCCCTTGACGATCGCGGAGGAGTGCTTGATCCGCACCTTGCTGCGAGCGCTCGTCGCCGTCGGCGCCGCCGACGCGCCCGGTGTTCATGCACGTAGACCTCGAGCGGGTGCTGCGCGAGCAGCTCCAGGAAGCGGTTGCCCTGCAGGTCGTGCGGCATCGGGAAGAACGGGTTCGTCCCCGGCACGCGCAGGAACTTGCCCGCCTCGTCCGCGCCGCCGGCGCTCGTGCCGGTCGTCTCGCCGAGCATGAAGAAGGCCGCGGCCTGCGGCCCTTCGAGCTTCGCGACGGCCGGGACGATGTTCTCGTTCTGGTTCAGGATCAGCGAGGAAGTCGCGCCTCGTCGATCTCGTCGGCCGAGGCGGCCTCGATCACGTCGAACGGGAAGGTCGCGCGGCCGTTCGAGCGTGTAGCTCGGTGTCGTAGAAGTCGACCTCGTCGCCGTGCTGCGAGACGTTCTCGAGGTACGAGCGCGGCTGCGTGACGCGCGCCGTAGATCGTCGGCTCGTCCTCGGGGTTGAGGCCGAAGGTCTTGGCGAAGCAGCCGTTCTCGGTCGCGTAGACGCGGCCGTCCGGCATCCAGCGCGACGAAGTCGTCCTGCACCGGCAGCGAGCCGTTCTGGCGCGTGAAGGTCGGTCGTCGTCTTGCCGGTCCCGGAGAGGCCGACGATCAGGCCGACGCGCGTCGCCGTGCTCGGTCGGGATGATCTTGCAGCCGGCGTGCAGCGGGATCCCGCCGCGGTCGTAGACGAGCTTGTTCCACATCCGCAGGCCGCCCTTCTTCGACTCGCCGAAGTAGTCGGAGTTGAGGACGCGCGTGACGCCGCTGCTCGAGGTCGACGGCGATCAGGCGGTCGTCCGGGTAGCCCTCGGCCTTCAGGTTCGGCGTGTAGATGACGGTCAGCTCGGCTCCAGCTCCTCGCCGTCGGCGGGCGAGAAGTAGAGCTGCTGCTGCATGCCGGCGATGTTCGCGTTCGCCGCCTCGATGTAGAGCCGCGCGGGCGTGCGGAACGTCGGGGTCGTTGCCGATGTAGCCGTCGACGACGACCATCTCCTGGTCGGCGATGTACTCGTCCTGGCGTTCGCCCAGCGCTCGCCTTCCTCGCGGCTGATCGCCTGGTTCTGGCCGTCGGGCTCGTCGGTGACGATGAAGGTCGAGCCCTTCGAGCGGTTGACGACCTCGGTCTGGACGTTGAGATTGCCGTAAGCGCGTCGGCTGCGCGTTCGGCATGCGCGCGGCGAGCGCCTTGCAGCTCGTCGGGGGTCGGGTTTCGGTCACGGCTGCCGCATCCGGCAGCCGGAAGAGCATCTTCGCCACGGCGGAGTGCATACCGACGCCTCGGAGGCTCGACGCTCCTGCACAATGGCTCGATGCAGGAGACGCTCGCTTGCCGCCCAGCGCGACCGCACGTTCTCGGACGGCTCCGGCGGGCGCGCCTCTGGCTCCTGCTCGTCCTCGGCGCGGTCGCGATCGCGCTCTTTCCGTGGACGGCCTACCTGAGCGCGACTCTGCCGTCCGAGCATGTCACCCACCACTGGCAGGTCGCCTGGGCCGGCTTCGACCTGTTCGAGGCCGCAGCCCTCGATCGCGACCTTCGTGGCGATGCTCGAAGCGCTCTGCGTTCGTGACGATCGCTCGCGTCGGTCGCCGGCACGGCGCTCCTCTGCGACGCCTGGTTCGACCTGGTCACCGCGCAGCCGGGGCGCGAGTCGCTGACTGGGCGGTCGCTGTTCGCGCTCGTCGCGTGAGCTGCCGCTCGCGCGCGCTGTGCTCTGGATCGCGTTCGAGGTCGTTGCGAGGTCGTCGGACGCTATCGTCGCCGCGAACCCGGCTTGGGCAGCTGGCCCTCCGCCCACATCGCCACGAGCCCGACCCGCGGAAGACCCGAGAACGTGCTCGTACATGAGGTAGCGGGGCTCCCAGCGCGGGAAGAACTTGGTGTTGAAGCGGTGTAGCCGCTCGATCTGGAAGGCCGCGTCGGCGATCAGGTAGCGCCCGCCCGGCGAGCGCGCTCGACAGCACCGCGCGGCGCGTGGATGAAGCGCGCGAAGGCCGCGAAGTTGAGTGACGCCTCTTCGACGCCGCGCTCGCGGAGCAGCTCGAGGCCGCGGGCCACGAGGAACTCCATCAGGCCGTTGGGGGTGTCGCGGTGGCGGCGCATCGAGCGAGAGCGAGACCGCGGCCCGTCCGTAGCTCGGGACTGAAGTGCAGGAAGCCGCGGATCTGGCTCGGTCGCAGCGCGTCCCAGGACGACGAGGCTGTCGCCGTGGTCTTCTCGGCGAAGCTCGTCGAGTGACATCGCGAAGCCGCGCTCCGTTCGGCCACGGCGCCAGCTCGGCTGACTGCGTCCAGCTCCACGAGCTCCTCCTCGCGAAGCTCCTCGAGCTGGCGCAGCTCGCGCGGTATAGCCCTGTCTCTCAGGCGGGTCACCGACTGCCTGACCTTGCGGATCGCCCGGCCCTCGAGTGAGAACGAGCCCGTCTCGACGACCGCCTCGTCGCCCAGGTACAGCGACCGCAGGCCGAGCTGCTCCCAGAGCGGACGCACGGCTCTGCCGGCGCCGAGTGCCGCCACCTTCAGCCCGCTGCGTCTCGGCGAACAGGCTCAGCTCGTCGAAGCAGGCGCGGGGATCGCCGCCTCCGGGCCGACCGGGTCACCGGAGACGAGGAGCACGCCTGCCTCGACGCGATAGCCGAGGAATGCGCGCCGGTCGCGGCTGAAGCAGGTAGTGCTGGTCGCGGCGGAGCTTGAAGTAGGCGAGCGTGTCGTCGCCGTGCCGCCGCACCAGCTCTCGCGCTGCTCGGCGCAGCTCGATCCCGGTGAGCACGCGCGGCGGCGGCGAGCGGCCGGAAGAGCAGGTAGGCGCACCAGACCAACGTGAGCAGGCCGGCGACGCCGATCGCCTCGTCGAGGTGGCCGAGCTCATCTCGGAAGTCGAGCGGGCCCGACCTGCCAGACGAGCGCGTCGCCGGTGGCGCGCAGGATCGTCGACGCGCCGGCGCTCTCGGGTGCCGCGATCCAGACCAGCGAGCCCGCACAGGCAGCAGGCTCGGCACCCGCGAGCAGCGGGACGCGCCGGAGCGCCTGCACGGCGTGTCCGGGTCGTGCCGGACGCAGAAGGAGTGCCGCCCGAGCCAGAGCACGACCTGCCGCGCCGGCGCTCGCCGGCGGCGGCCTCCGATACGTCGAGCCCCTTCAGGAGGTCGAGGACGGTCAGGCCAGCAGGAGCGAGCGCCAGCCGCAAGTGCGCGCCGACGGCGCCACGAGGTACGGCGCGGTCGACGAGCAGGAGCATCGAGGCCGGGATCGCCGCGGCGTGCGACGAGCTTCGAGGGTCTCGAACGGCTCGACGTGGAGGAGCAGGTGGTTCCGCCAGGCGATGTTCGGGCGTGACTGCGGAGGCGAGGTTCACGACGCCCGGCCAGCCCCGCGGTGACGGCCGCGACCTTGGGAGCGGGTCAGCGCGGCGAACGGCCCTAAGCGGATGGCGCGCGGATGCAGCCCGAGTCGCCAGGCAGCGCTGTCGCGCTGGGCCGGGAAGACGTCCCGCCAGTCCTTCGCGATCAGCCAGAGTCCGGCGGCGATCGCTGCGACGGTCGTGAAGCCGTCGCCCACGCGGTCGAGCAGCGCCCCGACCGCAACGCCGAGCAGCAGCACCGCGCCGAGGTGCCACTCGTGGACGCGCGTGCCCAGACATAGACCCGCGGTCCGAAGCGGGTGGCGGTCGAGGCGAAGCATCCGCAGCACATGATCGGCATGACCGCCGGTTGACCGCCAGCGGGAACCGTCGCCGCAGCCGTCACCGGGCCGCAGGCGAGCCTTCTTCCGATAGCGTCCGATCCGGTGGAAGCGAAGCACGACGTGCTCGTCGTCGGGGCCGGCTGCGCGGGCATGCGCGCGGCCATCGAGGCGCATCGACGCGGGCGCCGACGTCGCGCTCATCTCGAAGATCCATCCCGTCCGCAGCCACTCCGGCGCGGCCGAGGGCGGGATCAACGCGGCGCTCGGGAACGCCTCCGAGGACGACCCGAGAAGCACGCCTTCGACACGGTCAAGGGCTCCGACTACCTCGGCGACCAGGACGCGATCGAGATCCTCTGCAACGAGGCGCCGGACGACGTCTACCAGCTCGAGCACTGGGGCGCCGTCTTCTCGCGCACCGAGGACGGCCGCATCGCGCAGCGCCCGTTCGGCGCCGCCGGCGAGCCGCGCACCGCCTACGCGGCCGACATCACCGGGCACGTGCTCGTCCACGTGCTCTACGAGCAGGTGATGAAGCGCGACCTCACGGTCTACGAGGAGTTCTTCGCGTGGAAGCTCGTCGAGCGACGACGGCCGCTGCCAGGGCGTGATCGCGCTGGGACCTGCTCGACGGCGGGCTGAAGACGATCGGCGCGAAGACCGTGATCCTCGCCACCGGCGGCGCCGGCCGGCTCTACACCGGCACGACGAACGCCTACGCCTGCACCGGCGACGGGATGGCGCTGGCGCTGCGCGTCGGCGTCGCGCTCGAAGGACATGGAGATGATGCAGTTCCACCCGACGACGCTCGCGCCGACCGGCGTGCTGATCACCGAGGGCTGCCGCGGCGAGGGCGCGTACCTGCTCAACTCCGAAGGCGAGCGCTTCCTCGAGCGCTACGCGCCGAACGCGATGGAGCTCGCGTCGCGCGACGTCATCTCGCGCGCCGAGCAGACCGAGATCGACGAGGGCCGCGGCGTCGACGGCAACGTCCTGCTCGACATGCGCCACCTCGGCGCGGAGAAGATCCTCGAGCGGCTGCACGGCACGCGCGAGCTGGCGATGATCTTCGCGGGCGTCGACCCGATCTACGAGCCGATCCCGGTCCGGCCCGGCGCCCACTACCACATGGGCGGCGTCGACACGGACGTCTGGGGCCGCACCGTCGCTCGAGGGGCTCTACGCCGCCGGCGAGTGCGCCTGCGTCTCCGTGCACGGCGCGAACCGCCTCGGCGGCAACGCGCTGATGGAGACGATCACCTACGGCAAGCGCGCCGGCGCGCCACGCGGCCGACTGGGCGCTGACGCACACGACCGTCGACGGTCCCCGTCAGCGCGGAGGCCGACGCCGAAGCAGGAGCTGCAGCGAGCTGCTCGACCGCTCCGAGGGCGAGCGGCCGTGGTCGATCCGCAACGAGCTGGCCGAGACGATGCACGAGAACTTCGGCGTCTTCCGCCGCGAGGAGCAGATGCGCAAGCAGGAGCGAGATCGTCGACGGCCTGCGCGAGCGCTACGAGCGCGTCGTCGTCGAGGACAAGGGCGACAGTCTTCAACAACGACCTGACGCAGGCGCTCGAGCTCGGCTTCCTGCTCGACCTCGCCGCCTGCATGGTCGTCGCGGGCATCGCGCGCAAGGAGAGCCGCGGCGCCCACGCGCGGCCGTACGACTACCCCGAACGCGACGACGAGAACTACATGCGGCACACGCTCGTGACGCTGCGAGACGGCGCGCCGAGGCTCGACTGGAGGCCGGTCACGATCACGAAGTGGCAGCCGATGGAGCGGACGTACTGATGCGCCGCATCGCGCTGGGGGCTGTCGTGCTCGTCATGGCCGGGTGCGGCGGTGGTGGCGGCAGGTCCTCGGCCACGCCCGACGACATCGCGCGCGCGGCGTCGAAGACCGCGAACACCGGCAGCCTCGAGGCCGACTTCGCGGTCTCGGCCCAGGGCCTGTCCGGCAGCGGCAGCGGCGTCTTCAACAGCAAGCAGCGCACGGGGCAGCTGAAGATGAAGCTGAACGCGAGCGGCCGGCAGATCCCGGTCGACTCGTTCGTCGACGGCGACGTCCTCTACCTTCGCTCGCCGGCCTTCGCGCAGGCGACCACGCAGAACAAGCAGTGGATCAAGATCAACCTCGCCACGCTCGGCAGCTCGCAGGGGCAGCACCGACCTGAGCGCGAGATCCTCGACGCCAGCCCGACGCCGGCGAACGCGCTCGCTCTACCTGCAGGGCTCCTCGACCGTGGACAAGGTCGGCTCGAGTCGGTCGGCGGCGTGGACACGACCCACTACAGCGTCTCCGCGAACCTGGACCGTGCTGCCAAGCAGGCGAGTGGATCAACGAGGGACGCCCTCCAGGGCGTGATCTCACAGAGCGGCGTGAAGACGCTGCCGCTCGACGTCTGGGTCGATGAGAACGGTTACATTCGCAAGGTGAGCTACGACGAGCACGCCGGCCGGCGGCAGGCCGCGAAGGTGACGATGGAGCTCCACGACTTCGGCGCGCCCGTCGCGATCACCGCCCCGCCCAGCAACTCGGTCGTCGACCTGACGAAGATGGTCAGTTGATGGACGTCGCGCTGAAGATCTGGCGCTACAACCCGCAGCGCGGAGAGCGCGAGCTGCGCGAGTACGAGGTGGACGCGCCCGAGTGGGCCTGCCTGCTCGACGTGCTCGACCTCGATCAAGGACAAGCACGACGGCACGCTCGCCTACCGCAAGAGCTGCCGGATGATGATCTGCGGCTCGTGCGGGATGCGCATGGACGGCGCGCGCGATCCTCGCCTGCAAGGAGCCGATGAAGCCGATCGTCGAGGCCGGCCACGTCCCGACGATCTCGCCGATGGGGAACCTGCCCGATGCATCAGCGACCTGGTCGTCGACATGGCGCCCGTTCTGGCAGAAGATCCGCGCGATGAAGCCGTGGCTCGACCCCGGCTACGACGAGGTCGCGGAGAAGGAGCGGATCGTCTCCGCAGCAGCAGATGAACGTGATCCACAAGGAGGCGCTCTGCATCATGTGCGGCTGCTGCGTCTCGGAGTGCAACTCGATGGAGTCCGACCCGGAGTTCCTCGGGCCGGCCGCGCTCGCCAAGGGCATCCGCTTCGTCGGCGACGTCCGCGACCAGGCCGACATCGAGCGGCTGAACGACTACAACCAGGAGCACGGGATCTGGGACTGCACGCGGTGCTACTTCTGCAACGAGCGCTGCCCGAAGGGCGTCGACCCGCGCGACGCGATCGCCAAGCTCGGCGCGGAGTCGATCAAGCAGAGGCATCGACCACGACATGGGCGCGAAGCACGCGAAGTGGTTCGTCACGCTCGGCCGAGACGACCGGCTGGCTGCGCGAGACCGAGCTCGTGCCGAAGACGCAGGGCATCGCTCGGCGCGATCAAGGAGATCGGCTTCGCGCTGAAGCTCGCGAAGCACGCGGCAAGGTGCCGCCGCCGTTCCCGCCGCACGTAGCCGAGGACGTCGACGAGGCGCGGGCGCTGCACGACCTCGTCAAGCAGCAGGGTCGCGACGGCGCCGCTCGGGATCGTCCAGGGCGAGAGCGGCGCTCGGCGATGAGTCGAGCACAGTGCTCGAGGCCGACCCGAAGCTCAGCGAGGCAAGAGTGAGGCGACTGAGCGAAGGTCGCCTACTACAAGGGCTGCCTCGCCGTCGCTCTCGGCGAAGGAGCTCGACATCTCGACGCAGGCGCTGGCGCCGAAGCTCGGGCTGGAGCTGGACGAGCTCGAGTCGGTCACCTGCTGCGGCGCGGGCGACATCCACGAGGCCGAGCCCGACTACTACCTGCACCTGAACGCGCGCATCCTGGCCTACGCCGAGGCAGACCGGCGCTGCGACACGCTGATGACGATCTGCAACGTCTGCACGCTGAACCTGCGCCAGGCGAACTGGCAGCTCAAGAACGACGACGAGCTGCGCGCGCGCGTGAACGACGAACCTCGAGACCGTCGGCGCGCCGCCGTACAGCGGCGACGTCGAGGTCAAGCACCTGCTCTGGCTGATCGCCGAGGGCGACGGCTACGAGCGCTGAAGGCCGGTCGCGCACAAGGGCCTGCAAGGGCCTGCAAGATCGCGCCGTTCTACGGCTGCCAGATCCTGCGGCCGTCGAAGATGCTCGGCTTCGAGGACCCGGACAAGCCGTGGTCGCTCGAGGCGATCATCGAGGCCTGCGGCGGCGAGCCGATCGACTATCCCGGCCAAGATCAAGTGCTGCGGCTTCCCGATCATCCAGGCGCGCGAGGAGACCGCGCTCGGCGAGCTGATCCAGCCGATCGAGCAGGCGACGCGAGGCCGGCGCCGACGCGATGGTGACGCCGTGCCCGCTCTGCCACCTCTCGCTCGACGCGTGGCAGTCGAAGCTGAAGAAGCAGACCGGCCAGCGACTTCGCGATGCCGATCCTGCACCTCTCGCAGCTGATCGGGGTGGCGGCCGGGCTCGAGGAGTCCGAGCTGCGGTTCAAGCGCCACGTCGTGTCGGTCGAGCCGGTCGTCGAGAAGCTCGAGGCTTGAGACTCGTCAGGCTCGGCGGCGCTGCGGCTGCGGCCGGGCTCGGCGTGGGGGCATTTCGAGGCGGGGTGGGTCAGCTCGAGACGCTGCCGTGCCCGCTGCCGGGCCTGCCGCCCGAGCTCGAGGGGCCTGCGCATCGCGCATCTCTCGGACTTCCACCTCGGCGTGCCCTCGCGCGGCGTCGCGGCGGTCGAGCGCGCGGTCGACTGGGTCGAGCGCCGGCGGCCCGGACCGTGACGCTGATCAGCGGCGACCTGCTCGCGCGCCGCTCCGGTGAGCCTCGGCTGCGGGCGCTGCTGGCTACGCCTGCCGCGCTGCTTCGCCGTCCTCGGCAACCACGACTTCACCTCGACGCGCGACCGCCTTCTCGCATCCCGCGCGCCGTCGGCCGAGCTCAGGCGGGACGCTCCTCACCGACGACTCGCGCACGATCGAGCTGCGCGGCCGTCGCGTCCAGATCGCGGGCGTCGACCCCGCACGTTCCGCCGCGCGCTCTCGCAGCCCGAGCGGCTGGTGGACGAGACCGCCGACCTGCGGATCCTGCTCTGCCACTTCCGGACGTGATCGACCGGCTGCCGGAGGGCGCGTTCCACCTCGTCCTCTCGGGCCATCTGCACGCGGGACAGATCTGCCTCCCTGACCGGGCGGGCGGCTGCGGCTCGCTCTCGCATCCGTTGGTACATCCGCGGCCTCTACCGCCGGCCGGCTGCGACGCTGCACCTCTCGGCCGGCCTCGGCACCACGTTCGTCCCGTTCCGCTTCCTCGCGCGGCCGAGGCGACCGAGCTGATCCTAGAATCCGGTTGATGGAAGGCACCGCGAGCGTCCGCCGGCGAAGTGCTCGCCAGCTACGCGGCCGACGCCGCGCGGGAGGTCGAGGGCGTCGCCGGGCTGGTCGAGAGCAGGCTCCCGCGCCAGGGCGCCGTCGCATCAGCGTGGACGACGGCGTGAAGGTGGAGCTCCATCTCGAGCTCGCTCGCGGAGCAGCGGCGCAGGAGGTCGGCGCGGAGGTGCAGCGCCGGGTCGGCCGACTACCTCGAGCGGATGGCGGCGCTGCGGCCAGGGCCCGTCGACGTCGTGATCGACGAGATCGCATGAGCAGGGTCCGCATCGCCGAGTCTGACCGGTTGCGACGCTCGAGAGCGCACGCCGACCGTGTGCCACGCGTGCATGTGGTGGCAGTCGCGCACCGGCGGCCGCGAGCGCGACAAGCACCGCTGGATCGAGAGGCAGAGACCGAGTTCGGCGCCTGGGGGACGCTCTACTACGACGACGACGGCCGCACGCTCGGCTCGATGCAGTACGGGCCGGCGCAGCTCTTCCCGCGCGCGGCCGAGCTGCCCGCGGGCCGCCTTCGGACGACGCCGTGCATCGTCACCTGCGCCTACCTCGTCGACCGCTCGAGCCCGTGGGTGCTGCAGTCGCTCTTCCTCGCCGCGATCGGGGAGGCGAAGGACAAAGGCGCCGCGGCGCTCGGAGACCTTCGCGTACCGCTACCCCGAGGGCGGAGTCCGACTACGAGCGCTTCCTCGTCCACCGGACGGTCTTCCCGCACGACTTCCTGGCCGACTTCGGCTTCCGGGCGATCCGCTCCTCCGGCGCCGTCGAGCTGGCGCGGCTGGAGCTCGGCGGCCTCGATGCCGGTCGCGCGAAGGCAAGCGCGCCGGGTGCTGCGGGCGCTGAAGGACGCGCTCCTGCCCGAGGCCGGTGCTCGAGCCGCGGCAGCCTAGCGCTGCGGGTACGCCGCGTCGCAGAGCGGCCCGGAGAGCCGTGGGGTTGTCAGGCAGTCGGACGGACGGTCCCATCGCGGAGCGAGCGTCGGCAGCAGGGTCTCGTCGGTCGGGGTCGGCGACGGCCACCGAGACGGTCGCCGTCGGGATGGAGGCGGATCGAGGATCGCCCGCAGCGCCTCGCGCCTGCTCCCAGGGGAGGAGGTCGACGGCCCGATGGTCGACGGAGGTGATGCCGATGTCGATGAACTCGATCCCGGCCTGCTCGGCCAGCACGCGGGCGATGTCGTTCTCGAAGCACAATGCCCAGCCGCACGAGCGCCTCGCCGAGGAACTCGCCCCCGCTGCTTCTGCTCGAGCGCCTGGTCGAGCTCCTCGTTCGTGACCAGGCCCTTGCGCAGCAACAAGGCGCCAAGTGCGAGCGGGGCTCGTTTTCGAAAAAGGTGTGGTCGAGTCGTGCCGGCCGCATGTCTCCGCAGGTATCCGGGATTTTCGGCGCGCGGCTTGAGGGGTTCGACCGTCGAGTCGGTCTAACCGGCCGACAACCGGCTGCTGCGAAGCACGAGCTCGGCGATCTGGATCCCGTTCAGCGCGGCGCCTTTGCGCAGGTTGTCGCACGCGATGAGGAGCGCGAGGCCGTTCTCGGCCGCCGGATCGCGGCGGATGCGGCCGACGAGCACCTCGTCACCGCCGCGCAGCGCTCCGGGCGTCGGGAAAGTCCTCGACCCGTACCGACGCCGCCGCGGCCGAGTAGCTGACGCGCCGCGCGAGCGTGAGTCGGCTCCTCCGTCTCGATCCACACCGACTCGGCGTGTCCGACCGAGCACCGGCACGCGCACGCAGGTCGCGCTCACCGGCAGCGTCGGGCAGCTCCAGGATCTTGCGCGTCTCCTCGCGCGAGCTTCGACCTCCTCGTCGAACTCCTCGCCGTCGAAGTCCCAGTCCATCGCCGAGGTCGTGCTCGGCCTGCGGCTCGTCGAGCAGCTGCTCCATGCCGCTGCGCGCCCGCGCCCGAGACCGACTGGTAGGTGGCGACACGCGGACGGCGCGCGAGCCCGACGCGCGTCGTGCAGCGGCTTGAGCGCGCAGCGTCAGCGGGATCGTCGCAGCAGTTCGGGTTGGCGACGATGCCGTCGTGCTCGAGCGCCCGCGTCGCCGTTCACCTCGGGCACGACGAGCGGGATGCCGTCCTGCAGGCGGAACGCCGCCGGACTTGTCGACGCAGACCGCGCCGCCGCGCGACGGCGTGCGGGACGAGCTCCGCGGCTCGCGCGGTGCCGACCGAGAAGAGGCAGAGGTCGAGGTCGCCGGCGGCGAGCGCCTCCGGCGTGGCCTCCTCGACGCATCCGGCCGTCCAGCTCGCTGCCGGCCGAGCGCGCCGAGGCGAACAGCCGCACGTCGTCGAAGCCGCGCTCGCGCAGCACGCGCGACCAGCGATCCGCGCCGACCGCGCCGGTGCGCGCCGACGACGCCGATCCGAGCGCTCAGGCATGCGCGCGCTCGGCCTCCGGCGCGTCGAGCTCGAAGGCTCGGTGCAGCACCGCGACGGCCGTGTCGACGCTCGTCGAGCGGCGACGTGGCAGGCGATCTTGATCGGCGACGTCGATGACGATCGGCGCTCGATTCCGGCCTCGGCGAGCGTCGCGAACGTCTTCGCCGCGACGCCCGAGGTGGCTCTTCATCCCGGCGCCGATCAGCGCTCACCTTGCCGAGGTCGTCTCGCGACGTCCACGTTGCACGCCGAGCCCGTCGAGGCGCTCGCGTGGCGGCGTCGGCGCGGTCGTCGGCGGGCGCGAGAAGACGATCTCGGGCCGGTCTGGACGATCGTGTCGACGTTCACGCTCGCCGTCCGCGAGCGCGCCGAAGAGCGGCGCGGCGGTGCGCGCCCTCGACGCGGTAGACGCGTCTCCTCGCGCGTGTGCGTGACGCCGGAGATGAGCGCCTTCTCGAGCATCCGTTCGTCCTCCTCGCGAATCCAGGTGCCGTCGCGCCTCGCGAAGCGTCGAGCGGACGTGCAGCCTGACATTGTGGCTGCGCGCGAACTCGACCGAGCGCAGCTGGCAGCACGCTGTGCGCCCGAGGCGGCCATCTCGAGCATCTCGTCGTAGCTGACCGCGTGCAGCTTGCGCGCCTCGGGCACGAGCCGCGGGTCGGCCGTGAAGACGCCCTCGACGTCGGTGTAGATCTCGCAGACGTCGGCGCCGAGCGCCGCGGCGAGCGCGACCGCGGTCGTGTCGGAGCCGCCGCGGCCGAGCGTCGTGATGTCGAACGTCGGTCGAGACGCCCTGGAAGCCGGCGACGAGCACGATCCGTCCTGCGTCGAGCGCCTCGTGGATGCGGCGCGCGCGGACGTCGACGATCTTCGCGCTTGCCGTGCACGGTGTCGGTGACGATCCCGGCCTGCGAGCCCGGTGAGCGAGATCGCCTCGTGCGCCGAGGTCGTGGATCGCCATCGCCGCGAGCGCGCACGAGATCCGCTCGCCGACCGAGATCAGCATGTCCAGCTCGCGCGGCTTCGGTCGCGTCGAGATCTCGTACGCGAGGCGGACGAGCTCGTCGGTCGTGTCGCCCATCGCCGAGAGCACGGCGACGACGCGGTTGCCGGCCTCGCGTGCGCGACGAGCCGGCGCGCGACTGCTTTGATCTTCTCGGGTCGGCGACCGAGGTGCCGCCGAACTTCATCACGAGCGTGCTCGGCTGCTGCGGCGCGGCGTCGCCGCGAGATCGGGAAGCGCCTCGTAACTCGGTCGTCGGTCACGGCAGGGAGTCTAGGGTCACATTTCGCGGCGGCCCGGACAGCGCCCTGCCGAGCGTGACCTCGTCGGCGTACTCGAGGTCGCCGCCGACGGGCAGGCCGCTCGCGAGCCGCGTGACGCGCGACCCGGCCGCGCGAGGCGGTCGGCGAGGTACGCGGCGGTCGCCTCGCCGGTCATGTTCGGGTTCGTCGCGAGCACGACCTCCTCGACGCCGTTCGCGCTCGACGCGGCCGCAGCAGCTCGTCGATGCGCAGGTGCTCCGGCTCGACGCCGTCGAGCGGCGAGAGCGCGCCGCCGAGCACGTGGTAGAGGCCGCGGTACTCGTGCGTGCGCTCGAGCGAGATCGACGTCGACCGGCTGCTCGACGACGCAGACGATCGCGTGGTCGCGCCGGTCGTCGCGGCAGATCGCGCAGATCTCGTCCTCGGTCAGGTTCCCGCACTCGTTGCAGAAGCGGACGCGCTCCTTGACCTCCTCGACGCGCGGGCGAGGGCGAGCGCCTCCTCCTTGGGCACGCTCAACAGGTGGAACGGCGAGCCGCCGCGCGCGTGCGCTGCCCCACGCTCGGCAGGCGGGTCAGCTGCGCGACGGGTTCTCGACCGACGGGCTGAACATCGGCCCATTGCGCCTTGGCCGCTAGCTGTCGCCGACGCGGCGTTCTCGGCCAGGCGGCCGAGGAGCGACCTCGAGCAACGACGCTGCGACCTCCGGGATGCTCGGCGACCAGCGTCCGGAAGCTGGCGCGATCGAGTGCAGGCAGCGCAGATCGGTCTTCGCCTGGACGCGTGCGGTGCGGGTGGCGTCCTCGCTCATCAGCGCGAGCTCGCCGAAGAACTGGCCGGGGCCGAGCTCGACCTCATCGCGCTTCGTCTCGACGACCGCGGTCCGTTCGGCGATTGAAAGAACATCCCGCTGCCCAGGGCGCCCGGCTGGACGAGCAGCTGGTCAGCTGGCACCTCGACCTCGTTCACGGCGTCGGCGACAGCACGGCAGGCCGTCGTCGCCGAGCTCGGCTGAAGATCGGTACGCGGCGCAGCGCTTCGATCCGGCTGTCCACTAGAGCCCCGGCAGGCCGAGGCCGCCGAGACCGCCCATCGCGGGGCCGAGCTTGGCCTCGATCAGGCTCTGCGACGAGCGCAGCGCCTCGTTGACGGCGGCGAGCACTATGTCCTCGAGCAGCTCCGGGTCGTCAGGGTCGATCGCCTTCGGGTCGATCTTGATCTCAGTGATCTCGCCGCCGCCCGTCGCCGTGACGGTGACCATTCCGCCGCCTGCGGTCGCCTGGACGGTCTCGTTCTTGAGCTCCTCCTGGGCCTGCGCCATCTGTGCCTGCATCTGCTGCACCTGGCCGCATGCAGCTTGTTGATATCGATGCTGCCCGTCAGCGTTACTCACCTCGCGCGGCGTCAGAAGGATCTCCTTCATCGAGCTCGATGATCTCCTCCTCGCTGCGCGGGCTCGCAGCGGCTCGTCTGCCTCGCCGCTCCGTGCTCGCCGACCTCGAACGGCCAGGGCGAGCGGTGTGCGGCCCGTGACCTCGTAAGAGCGCGTCTCGGCGAGCAGCGTCGCGTTCTTCGGCTCCTCGGCGAGCTGCCGGTGGAACGAGGCGCTCGCGCGGGAACTCGACCGTGAGCGTGTCGTCGGCGCAGGCCCTCGCGGGCGCGCCTCGCGCAGCACCGACGCGGTCGGGATCGAGCTTCCTCCTCGACGGCAGGCAGGATCGTTCGCTGCCAGGCTTCCTGGAGCTGCTCGAGCTCGAGCGAGCTGGCCGGCTCCGGAACCAGGGTCTGTCCCTGAGACTGTCCTACACTCTGTCCCGTGTCTGTCCCACGTGTCGTGCCCCGGGGCTCTGGCCGCCGAATGGGGCGCCGCGCTGCTCCGAGCAGCTCCAGCCGGTGGGCGGTCGACTCGGCGTGAGAGATCCGGCCCTGGCCGCGTCACCTTGACCAGCGCGAGCTCCAAGGGGCAGGCGCGGGTCGCCGCCCTGGCGCATGTCCTCGACCGCGACCGCGAGCAGGTCGCAGAGCCGCAGCACCGGTCGCCTCGCCGAGCTGGTTCGCCTGCTCGCGCAGCCGCTCGCGCGTCTCCTCGGTGACCGGCAGCGAGTCGGGCACCTCGCCCAGTGTGCTGGACGAGCAGCAGGTGCCGCAGGTGCTCGAGCAGGTCGGTGACGAGCCGGCCGAGATCCTGGCCCTGCTCGGAGAGCTCCTCGACGAACGATGAGCGCGCCGGCGGTGTCGCGGTCGACGATCGAGGTCGCAGAGCCGGAAGAGCGCCTCCTCCTCGACCGCGCCGAGCAGCTGGAGCACGGCCTGCACCGTGATCGTCCGCTCGGTCGCGGCCGCGAGCTGGTCGAGCGTCGAGACCGCGTCGCGGAACGAGCCGCGCGCCGCAGCGCGCGATCAGCGACGAGCGCGGCGTCGGGCGACCTCGATCCCCTCGCCGTCGGCGACGCGCCGCAGCACGCTGCACGAGCTCGGGCAGCCGCGGCCGCGCGAAGACGAACGTCTGGCAGCGCGAGCGCACGGTCGGCAGCACCTTCGCGAGGTCGGTCGTGCAGAAGACGAAGACGAGGTGGGGCGGCGGCTCCTCGATCAGCTTCAGCAGCGCGTTCCAGGCGGCGTCCGTGAGCTGGTGCGCCTCGTCGAGGATGTAGACCTTGTAGCGGCCCTCGACCGGCTGCAGCACGACGCGCTCGCGGATCTCGCGGATGTCGTCGATCCCGCGCTGCGAGGCCGCGTCCATCTCGATCACGTCGAGCGACGTGCCGTTCGGCGATCGCGACGGCACGCGTGGCAGGTCTTGTCCGGCGTCGGCGTCGGGCCCTGCTCGCAGTTGAGCGCCTTGGCGAGGATCCGCGCCAGCGAGGTCTTGCCCGTGCCGCGCGGCCCGGCGAAGAGGTAGGCCTGGCGGATCTGCCCGTGCGCGATCGCGTTCTGTCAGCGTCCGGACGACCGCTTCCTGGCCGACGACCTCGTCGAAGTCCTGCGGGCGGTACTTCGCGGTACAGGGCGGCCACGCGACGACTCTACCGAACCTCGGGCCGGGTGGCACACCGCGCGCCTGAGAGGCAGTACTTAGCGCTGCTTCCTTCCGGATCTGACGCGGTTCGCACGCTCCCCGCCGCCCGGGGCTCCGGCCCGGAGGCAGAGCGTACGCAACGGCCATTCTGGGGCCACTCCGGGAGGCGCGTAGCTCAGCGGGAGTCACCAAGCTGAAGTCCGGCTCTTTGCGCAGGCAGCGACGACTCCAGCTTGATCGTCTGAACCCAGCCCCCGGCGGCGAGCGGCGCCGGGCAAAGCCCGCCGCGGCGCTATCTGCGAGCGCTGAGGCGTAGCTCAGCGAACGCCCGCTTCACCTGGGAGGGTCGCTGGTTTAACCACTTCCCAGCAGGAAACGCCGCGTATTGTGGAGGCGGGTTTTCGTCTTAGGGATTATTTTGCAGTTCGTGCAGACTGCTCGCCTTTGGAACAAATCTGAACCAACTAGCCGCTCGCCGTCTGCCCTGCCTTGATTCCTACACTTGTCGTTGGCGTCGAGGCGTTTGACGGCTTAGACCCGGGTCTTCCGCCAGAGACCTATCCCCAGGTCCCTTATCGGGCGCGTCTCCGCCACTAGCGCCGCTCGAACTGGCGCTCCGCGCGGTTGGGCGGTAGAACGCGACCTCGGCCGGCTCACGCGAGATCGGCCGACTACGCCTGGTACGGCTGCGAAATCCTCGGGCCTCCGCTCTCGCTCAGCGACCTCCATAGCTTCGAGCTCAGTCCCACGACGACGCCACGGGCTTCTGGCTCCTTTCTCCGCGCCAGGGTGTTGGCCGGCTGGACCTCGCGCCGGTTGGCAAAGCAACCGCCTTCGGTGGGACGATGCGAAGGTGCCCATCGCCGGAACTGCAGGGGCTGCAGGTCGCGGTCCTGCTCGCTCGACCACGCCGGGCTGCGTTCCTGCAGGGCGGCTACGTCAGGTCGACGTCTTCAGCGATCCTCTCCGGCTACCTGATCACGGGGCTGCTGTTTAGCAATACGTAACC
>ERZ1370068.851-contig-1078_pt1 | contig 30629 bp, 61 predicted proteins | sample MGYA00561227_ERZ1370068 | MGnify/ENA primary metagenome ERZ1370068 (study PRJEB38410, sample SAMEA6850437) | metagenome | study: Metagenomic assessment of the ecological functions of the soil: analysis of the soil microbiota associated with the...
AGTGGTGCCGCTGCGTTCAGTTACAATTGCTCGACCTCGACAAGTGGCCAAAGCTGGCGGTGTCCGGTACCAATTCGAGCGATCTTTGCGGGTATTGCCCGGGCACGCCGGTGGATTGTCCCTGTTTGCCAGGGCCACTATCTCGAAAGTGATTTTGACGCGTCGTCTTTCACTGCTGATCGCCCGCCGACCGCGGAGACGGGTTTGATGCCGTAGGCCGTTTGCGTGACCGAACATTCGCCGGAGGCCACGCAGACTATCGCCCATTGATTGCGGCGCGCGCGCGGACACTGGAGGCTGGCGTCATGAGTGGCTCCGTGCGGCGTCAGCTGTCCGCTGAGCAGCCCAATATTGTCCCTCCGCAGTTTGCTCGCGGATACAGTCGAACAGGCGTAAATGATTTCTGCATACCTCGAAGCCTCAGGACTTCTTCGCGCGTCCACGTCGTTCGATGTCCTGCTTATCACTGGTCGCGAACGTCGTTGAAACCGCTTCGAGCGAGATCGCGGACGGTTATTCGTACAGACGGTCTTGAAGTCCGCCGGATCAACCTGAAGTCGCCAGACAAAGTCGCGAAAAATGATGGCTTGGATTATGTCCGAGCGACGACAGAATGCCACCCGCCATCGCCTGCACAGTCAACTTGCTCCTTTGCATCAATCGCGTAATGAACGGTGGAACTTCCTCCGGACTCTCGGTCGTGCCTGATGATAGGTGCGAAATAACCCTCCTGGTCGTGGCGAAACGCTCGTTCTAGCGGCAATCTTCTTCATGTTCATGTTGCTTCCGTGCAGCAACATAAAGAGAATTTCCAGTTCGTCTTGCAGCTTCAACGTTCCCCGGCAATCGAGGCAATGCGGATCCCGTAATCCGTTTGGAGAATCGCAAACTCGCCGTAGGAGCGAAGGCTGTCGACTCCGAGGGCAACCTGGGCCCGAAATGAATGCGTGTTGGTTACTCCGTGCAAAGTGAGTGGCCCCGAAATATTGACCCGATACAGTTCTGGTTTTAGTTGCTCGGCTGATTTGCGAACTTTCAAACTTCGCTTCGGGGAACCTCACGATCCGCGTCCTCCACGATTCATCCGCGGTGCAGTTCCCGCCGGTCGTCATCTCGAATCTGATCCAGTACTTCGAGCGCGAACTCAGTGATCGTCGCTCGCAAGGTCGATTCGGGGATCACAATCGGCTGATAGCCCGATCTCCAGCGCTCCAATCGCGGATCGCGATCTTTGGGCTGTGCGCTACCGCTGATATCAGCACCGCCCGCAGAGGCCTGAACCGTGAACTGGCTAGAGCCGGACGTCAATTGCGTAAGGAGTGAGGGTCGCCCAATGTTTATGCACTCCCCCAGCCAAGACCAGCTTAGCTGTTCTCAACGCAACCAACATCCGAGCCCCTCGTTCTCAGGAATTGATGCCCTCATCGATCGCAACTTCAAATACTTGTCGATATCGGGTAGGGCGAGTCTGCATCAAGCCGCCAACACCCATAGTTGCCGAGATACTTTCTCACGATTGGGTTTGAAAGAATCAATCCCGCACCAAACACCATTAAAGGCCGCCTACCATATAGAGCGTGTCATATTGCATGTCAGTCGACATGTGCGTATTATGAGATCTCGCACTGGGTTCCATTGCCGCGGTCGTCTCACCTGTATTTTCTAGTTAGTCGCGTTCAAGAGCTTATGCACAAGGGGTTCAACTATCGTTGCAGCTTCATCCACCGCTGCCGCAACGGGTTCGCTGAGGCTCATGTGCCCGCCGTCCCCGCCGAGGTAGCCGGTTCACATCCACCAAAAGAATCTTGTTCATGGGGCATTCGTTGCCTCTCGCCATGGCCAAAACTTTCCAGAGGATTCATGCCGTGTGGATCCACCATCTTCCGCTGGTCCCAGTGCGTTGAGTCGGGCTCAACGACGTGATCGTTCTAGGTTCGCCGTCCGCGTGGACATGCGTCAACAAGAATGGTTGGTTGTCTCATATCCCTCCCGCGCGGCACAGACAAGATCGAGACTGCGGATCCCGAAATCGACGATCTGCACACCGTCAGGAAGGGCGTCGTCGGCAAGCCGGCGCACGACCTCGACACCAAACGAGATCGTCTCCGAGGAAAATATTGCCGATGCCGGCCACCAATATCTGGGCCGACGATTGCAGGCGCGGTTAACGCTGCCGCGAGCGGTTCTAGTTCGGCCGGATCGCAAAGAATCGATGACCGGGTTGTCGGAGAAGTCCCAAATCCGTCCCGGGTCATCATCGAGCACGAGCACAGACGTGGACCTTGCCTTCGTAGTCTTGTTCGATGCTGATCGCTTAACGCATTTTGGCCGGCGGTGCTAAGTCGAAGACGTCGCCGCCTCAGGGAAGAGTCGTACGCGATCGCCCACCGCGAGTTCTGTGTCGCCAACGCGAATGCGATCCACCGAGGTCTTGTCTTCCAGCAGTTGCCATTCCCATTCGTTCATGGCTTATCCGTCACCGCGCGCAATCCGCGCAGAACACCAGTGCAGTTTCATCAACTGATCAACCGGCAGACGACTCAGTTCGCGCCAGAATCTGACGGGCCCGAGCGTCCGACTCGCACATCCCGTTTTCTTCATCAGTCAGTGTCATGATTCGGAGAGAAAGGATCTCGTCGATCTCCGTGCCATCAAAGATCACCGAAACTCTCTGGTGCGATCTGCGGGTAGTCGTACAAGATGATGGGAGAAGACAAGAGAGTGTCGCGCTGACCCTCTGGCCAACAAGCACCGGAAATGTTGCGTATGTGCGGCAGCCAGGGCGTAGTCCCGGACCGCTTCGGGAGGATCAATCGCTGAAAGAAATTCGCCGGCGCTCGCAATCAGAACGCGTGTGTCGAGGCATCGCTTTGGTAACAGCGGTTCCCCAGCGTGTCCGAGGTTCCTTCATCCGATCGCGAGGTTTCACACAATCACGCGGAACCTTGACAAACATCATCTTTCAGCATGTGTGACGCCCACCTCTACCGCCGCCACGTTCTGATAATCGCTCGCGTCCTCGGATGATCGCGCCGACGACATTCTCGCTTAGATTTCGCACCTCCTGGACGTCAGGCTCTCCTCCGGTGCGACGAGAAAGAATGTGCAAAGGGTTGTCGGCTGGTTCGTTCAAACTCGATCGATGCTGCGGAAGGCCGGCTTCTCACGCTCAATTCGCTTCCCGCCACTTGGCCGAAGAATTGATCGTCCAGCAGCCCAGCGATGGGAACAGCGTCGGCTCCCGCAGCGCTTTCCGCTGGTGCCAGCTTCCGCCGCGTCGTAGTCCGCACCTCGGCCCAGCGAACGGCTGATGACTGTACCGAAGGCGTACGTCTTCGCAACCAGTTGCGTTTCGATGTGCCTTGACCAAGACTTCCGTCTGCATCATCCACGCATCGGTCCCTTCTGTGCGTCGCTGTACGCGCGCGGATAGAGACAACCAGAAATTCCAGCGCTGTTGATTCTTCCCACGGCAGAAGGACGGTAAGGATAGAGCATGTACCCTTCATACAGAACAGCCTGGCGATTTGATCGACGACAGCGACGCAGCTCATCGCGTCACCCTCCTCGTGTGCCAGGGAGCAACTCTTCGATCGCTTGTTCCCAGAGTCGGAATACCTTTTCGAAGCCCTTTGTATTGATAAGGCGTTCGAACGCGTCGCGCCGAAGACAAAGCCATGCGATTGTTGGGTAGAACGCCTCAATTACATCCGCCAGACTTGCACCGGCAACTTGAAACGCGCCTCGCTTGTTCCACGAAATCGGCGCCACCTGCAAGCCGCGCCGCCTTTGGCATAGAACACCGTTCCGCTCAAACATCAACACGAGGGATTACGCCATCTTGTAGGCCGTGAAAGTATTTGGTCGCGGCGACATTGAAGTCGAGGTACATGGAATGGGCAGATCAACGACCGTTTCACCGGCGAAGGAAGGCACAACTCACTGGAGCGGAGTCCATAGCAGGCTTCGGTGTTGCCCCAGCGATCCTGCGCTCCCGGTCAGTTCTCGCAGCTTTTCCTGCTCGTCGATGTGTATATCTGCGCGTCACTTCAATTTGAATCTGTGAGCGAAGCGCCACGGTGTGAATCGTCTCCTCTGGATCACTGTTGGTTGTGAAGCTTCAGCGCCACTTGGGGACGCGCGGCATAAGGAGTGACTTCGGCAGTTCGATTTGGAAATCCAGGTCAAGCATTGGATTCCCTTTGGCAGCTCTGCGCGGCTCCTTCAAGTCCAGCAAAGAAGCGGCTGAATTCCTGCCACACTCGAGTGCCACCGGAAGTCCCCGCCAGTGCGTGCGTATCAAACCAACGGTTTCGACCGGCGCTCATCGATGGGCAGAAGATGACGTATTGGGCTTCCACCGTGCCGCCGCGAGCGTGACCAACGCGATTCACAAGCAGGGCTTCAACATCGCTTTGCATGTCTTCTGAGTACCGGGTTCATGCTCACGATATCGCTCAGGTCTCCGAGCGCGAGCGGCGACTCGGTCGCTCCAGCGGGGCTCGGATACAGCGAAACAACCCGCTCCTCGAGGCTGCTACTTGTGGAAGAACGCCATGTTGATCGGGAATCATCAGCCACGTCCGCTGGAGCATCGGTCATGCAGAAGTCAGCCAGAAATCTCACGCGTCGCGATACTCGGTTTAAACTTCCCGCCCTCTTGTCCGCTGAAGAGAACGGCGCATGCCGTCGCATGAGCACATGAGCTTTACGCTTGGCGATTTCCACTAAATGAGGATGATTGGAATGAGGATCGTTCCCGCACAGCTCGCAACGCTCCGCCGATCGCGTCCGGCGAGTCGGTTGCCGCAGCGTGCCAAATGCACTTTCGCAAATCAGGGGAACCTGTACTCGCAAGATCCGTAATCACAAACTAGGCTTACTTCGCGCCATTTCCTCCTACCGAGAGCTGCGTTACAGATGCCGGCGCGAGCAATCCGCCGCCTAATAAGCTTTCAAGCGCGACGAATCGGACGCGAGGCTTCTCCTCAGGCCCTCCACAGCCAGGTGAGGTTGTATCCGGGCGCCTCCGTAGATATACCTCCTCAACCATTGTGCGCAAAGAGCTGGCTGTCGAACCACAGCTATGACTCGTTGTTTCGATCTTCACCCGGACCGCGCCGCTCTCAACCGACAACAATTCCAATTCCGCCCCACTTTGCGCAGGCTTGGGCGGACGCGATCCGACGAGACTTGACGACTCGCGTGGCATGATCATCAGGATGGAGGCATATGCAGAATCGGCAGGCTGCTTACAAGTTCGTCGCGACCCAGATTGTTGATGATCCTTTCGCCGGGCTCGCCGGCCTCAGAGACAATTTCCATCATCCGTTCGCCAGTCCTGTGCCATGCAGTTCCATCAGCAACTGAACCAGTTCGCGCGCAGCGATTCGCGGGTTGGATCGCGGATATCGTCAAAGTTGACCTACCAGGTCGCCGAGTCCGCTGTACGCGCTGTTGAAAGTCCTCTTGCATCTTTCACGATCCTCTGACAACACAAGGGCGAGGCTTGAATCAGGTTGCCAAGCGCTTTCCCCCTGCGACTGGCCTTCCTTTCAATGTTTTGCTCTCACTCCTTGCTTGTTGGTGGAAACCACTTAGTGCTGAAGACCAGAAACGATTGGGGAATGCCGAGTCTCACAGCACTTTTCCCTCACCGAGGTACATGTGGACGCCGCACGGGCAGGCACGGATCAAAGCTCCGCACCGCGCGCATGATGTCGATGCCTTTGAATTTGTCTGGACCGTTTTCCTCGAAGATCGGCGTGTTCTGCACCGCATCTTCGTACGGCCCAGGCGTGCCATAGACATCTCGCGGATTGGCATTCCACGGCGTCGGAGGATACGGATGGTAGTTCGCGATCTTCCCTTCACGAATCACGACGTGGTGCGAAAGCACGCCGCGCACCGCCTCGTGGAAGCCGCAGCCGATGGCTTCCTCGGGGACCTTGAACTCAGTCCACGTCTTTGTGCGTGCCGGCGTGCAATTCCTGCCAGCGCCTTCTCCATGAAGTGCAGTGCTGCCGCAGCAGCGTAGGCCTGGAAGTAGGTCCGCGCGCGATCGCGTTCGATGGCGTTGCTCCACTTCGGAATCTTCCACTCGAATTCAACTTCGGGCAGCGAGGCGGTCTTGGGAAGATACATCTTTACGCTGTGGCCGGTGGCCTTGATGTAGCCAATGTCGACCAGGCCGGCGAGCGCGGTCGCCCATGAAGCGCGCGATCGGGCCGCCTCCCGTGTCGAGCGCAAGATGGTCGCCCGTACGCTTGTCGAACCACCGCGGCGACATCACCCAGGTGTACTTTCCACCGAAGTCTCGTTTCTGCGGCCTGGGGAATCGTGGTCTGGTTCCAGGGATGGTGCTTGTCCACTGGGTTGCCGAGCGGATCGGTCTTCACGAAACGTTTCTGCATTTTGCCAGTCGTCGTAATAAGAACTGCCCAGCAGAATGCGGATGTTCGAGGTTGATGTCGACCAGGTCGGTTGTCACCAGTTTGCCGTCGACGACGACGCCGGGGTGACGAACATCTCGTTGCCCCACTTCGTCATGTTCTTGTAGGTATAGTCGCAGATGAGCGGGATCATTGAACGAGCCCCAGCATGCCAGCAGGACGCGCCGCTGCCCGACTTGCTCGTAGCCGGGAAGAGCTTCGTAAAAGAAATCGAACAGGTCGTCATGCAGTGGTACGACCTTCTTCATGAACTCCGACGTATTTCATGAGGCGTACCAGGTAGTCGGTGAACAGCTGGATCGTTGGCACCGTTCCGACGCCGCCTGGATAAAGAGTCGATGGGTGCACGTGGCGTCCTTCCATCAGGCAAAACATCTCGCGAGTCATGCGTGCTCACTTGCAGCGCTTCCGCGATAGAAGGCTCCGGTGAACGGATTCAGCGCTTTCATGATGTCGCGCGATGGTGCGATATCCGTGCAGATTCGGATGCGGTGCCGATGTCTTTTCGCGCTTTCGTCCCAGACACTCGGGATTCGTCTCCTTCACCATCTGTTCGCAGAAATCGACGCCAACCAGGTTGTCCTGGAAAATATTGTGATCAAACATGTACTCGGCGGCTTCACCGAGATTCACGATCCACTCGGCCATCGCCGGTGGCCTGACGCCGAATGCCATGTTCTGAGCATAGGTCGCACAGGTGGCATGATTGTCGCCGCAGATGCCGCAGATGCGGCTGGTGATGAAATGAGCATCGCGCGGATCCTTGCCCTTCATGAAGATGCTGTAGCCTCGGAAGATCGAGGATGTGCTGTGGCATTCCGCGACGCGTGCGGTTCTCGAAATCGATTTTGCGTGAAGATGCCCGAGGCTGCCCACGATGCGGGTGATCGGGTCCCAGTTCATTTCGACCAGGTTCCGCGATTTGGTTGGAACCTCTTTGGATGGTGCTGTGACGGTCGCCATTGCGATCGCTCCTCTCAGTAGGTTCTCGGGTGATACCCGGTGGTGAGTTCTGCTCTAGCGGATGCCGCCACTTGGGTTCTTTGTTGACCGTCGCCTGGGTCATTGAGCGCAAGCGCGCTAACCGCGCGGCCGTATGCGCTGGCCGCTGCACGTCGACACCTTCGCTCCGGGTGGCTCGTCCATGAAGGGCATGAACTTGTCAGGGAACCCGGGCATGGTGCAGCCGATGCAGATGCCTCCGACATTCGGGACAGCCTCCAATCCCCGCCATCCATCCGCGTTTCGGAACATTGCAGTTGACCACTGGGCCCCAGCATCCGAGGTTTGACGATGCATTTCGGCGACCCGTATACCGACGGCGAAATCACCCTGCTCGTAGTAGCCAGCGCGGTCACAGCCTTCGTGCACGGTCCTGCCCAAATAGCCAGGTCGGCCGGAGCTGATCATCGAGCGGAATCATCGGTGCCAGGCCTGGCGACCTGGTACAAGAAGGTACAGAACCGTTTCCATGAAGTTGTCGGGTTGGACCGGGCAACCCGGGACATTGACGATTGGCAGCCCTGCCACCGATCGCCAGTCCCAGCCGAGGTAGTCGGCTAATCCCATACAGCCTGTAGGATTGCCTTCCATCGCGTGAATGCCGCCGTAGGTTGCGCACGTTCCGCAGGCAATGACCGCAGCCGCCTTTGGGCAGCCAGCCGATCAATCCATTCAGTAGTCGTGATCGGCTGTCCACTCGCGGGATCTGTTCCGAGCGCTGCCCAGTAACCTTCTTTCTTGATGTTTTCATTCGGAATGGACCCTTCTACGACAAGTACAAACGGATCAAGCTTGCCCTTCTCCGCCAGATACCAGAACTTCATGAAGTCATCGCCGTTCTCGTACGCGAGAACAGGATTGTGAAGGTGAACTTTGGGCAGCCCAGGGATGGCGCCCAAAATTACGTCTTCGATACTTGGTTGCGTTGCCGCATGTAATCGAGACCGAGTCTCCGTCGCAGCCCTAGACCTGCTGTGATCCAGACCACGTGTACTTCCGCAACGGCCGGTGCTTTCTGCGGTTACTCGACCGTAAGGAGCTGCTTCCGCTGCCATCGCTGGACTCCTTTTCGCAATTCTTTCAGTTGGAGAAGTGTTTCCAGTTTCCTGAAACTAAGATCGTAGGGTGAACAACGAGGCCGGTCGCACACAAATACTTCGAGCCGCCAAATCAGAGTTCTCAGACGACACCATGAGACCAAGAAGCTGGGCACCAGGACAGAAGCGGGAGCCGCCCTGTAACTTCATTCAGGGATTCGGCTCAGCTTGCCGTAAAGGATTCCCTTAGTGGAGAGAGAAGGCGGCGGGTTTCATCAAGCCGTTTTTTCGCGGATATTCCACTGGATTGCGTGCTGCACAAGCTCGCGTGCGGTCTTGAGCGATAATTTTTCTTTAATGTGAGCCTGGTAGGTCTCAACTGTCTTCACGCTCAAATGCAAATCTTCGGCGATTTGGCGCGTGCTGTGTCCATCGCCGATCAAACGAAATACTTCCAACTCCGCGGTCCGTAGGGTCCGCGATCGGTGAATGCACTTTTTCAGCGCCACCAATGTATTGCTGCAGCATTTTGTTCGCGACGCGATCGCTCACGTAAATCTCGCGGTTCAAAATTCTTCGCACTGCGACCAAGACTTTCTCGGTTGCTTCCTGTTTCAGCTGATGTAACCGTTCGCACCGGCTCGTAGCGCGCGTTCGGCATAAATAGATTCGTCGTGCATCGAAAGAATGAGCACCGGGAGTGTCGGATATTTCCCTCGCACGCTCTTCAGTAGATCAAGGCCATCAGGGCCGTTCAGAGAAATGTCCACAATAAGGATGTCGGGCTTAACCGTGGGAAGCTGCTGCATCGCGGCCGCTGCTTCCTCGGCTTCTCCGCAGACGGTGAGATCCGGTTCGCGATTGATCAGGAGAGCGAGGCCTTGCCTGACGATCGGATGATCGTCGACGACGAACCACTCGATTTTTGCTCACACCGGAAGCAGTCTGGTGAGTCACGTCCATTGGTCCTTCTCTGATGCGGTCGGTGCAGCCCCGATTGGGAACCAGCACGTCACGATCGTACCGGCGTGGGAGTCGGGGCGGACTTCCAGATTTCCACCTATCATGCCGGCGCGATAGTTCATGATCCGAAGGCCAACCCCGGTGTGGCGTTGCGTCGGTGGCTCGAATCCGATAGCCGTCATCTTTTTATCATCAACGTGCCTTCCCGTTCACCCGAGAAAGCCGGATCAGAGATGTCTTTGTGCACGACCATGCTTGATCGCGTTGTTCACGGCTTCCTGAGCAATGTGGAATAGATGGGTAGCCATTGGCGTGTCATGAATCAGAACCGGCTGGTCGCATTGAAAGCGACAGTTGATTCCGAACAGATCTTCAATTTCACCAGCCCGCATCTGCAAGGCGGACATGAGCCCATGAGTATCAGACACAACCGGAAGCAGACCACGCGACAGCTCTCGAGTTTTAGAATTGCGTCATTCACTAACTTCACAATCTTGGCCGCATCGAGCGGCTTCTGGTATTTCGCGATCCGCAAGCTTCTGTTCCTGCACCTTTGTCATGAATGCGATCCCGGTCAAATGCTGCCCGAGTCCATCGTGCAGAGTCTTGACCGATGCGGCGCTGCTCGCGTTCGCTAATCTCAAGGTACGGTCTTCTCGAGGCTTTTGCGTTCGCTGATATCGCGATATCGCACTCGACACCAACACACCTTCTTCGGTCTCAAGGGGACTCAGGCTGATCTCGACTGGAAACTCAGTTCCCGTCCTTGTGTAATCCGTAGAGTTCCAGCCCAGCTCCCATGGGCCTCACTCGCGGCTCAGTGAAGAAACTCTTTCTGTGGCGCGGATGCTGACGTCGCAAGCGCTCCGGCACCAGCTTTTCGATTTCTTCCCCAGCAACTCGTGTCGACCATAGCCGAATAAGCTTTTCAACCTGCGCATTGACCAGAACGATCTTGCCAAGTTGGTTGACAACGACTACGGCGTCGGGAGCTGCTTCAAGTAATCCGCTGAATTTCGCTTGCGCTCTCTTCTGTTCCGGTTAGATCTATCCCCGAGCGCGATCACGTACGTCGGCATTTCATTGGCGCCCGGCAAGAAGAGCGGCGGACCAAGCAATCGTGCGCTTATCTCCGGTGCGCGTAATCCAGCGACTCTCATATTCGGTTCTGGAGGTGCTGTCGCATATTTCGCCGAACAGCGAATGAAAACGCGGGACTTCCTCGGGAGCGACGAACAATTCCCAGATGCACTTGTCCCGGACTTCGGCGAACGAATAGCCCGTAAGCTGTTCGCACGCGCGATTAAACCGGATAATCCGCCCTGTCCGGTCGAGCACCATCACTAATGCTCCTACCGTGTCAAGAATTGCCGACACAACATTGCGCTCGTCTTGTAGCGCCTTGTTCTGTTTGCTTGAGGTCCGTAATGTCGAATGCCAATTCCATGGATGAACCATGGACGGCCATCTTTGCGCCGAATGATCTTGGCCTCACATTGAAACCAAATGACTCGCCCATCGCGCAGCCACACGCGATATGACGAACGCAACGGCTCGCCCGAGAGAAGCATGACCGCAGCTTCTTCGCTCCAGCGTTGCTTATCGTCGGGTGAATATGCTGATACCAGCGAACAGGATCTTCGAGCCACTCTTCCTGGGAAAAGCCGAGCGACGCTTCGATCTGAGGACTGACATACGCCTCGCCAATTCCGCGATCGAGGTAGACCATGAAGATCACCGCCGGATATCTGCTCGAGCAGCGCTCGGTACTTCGCTTCTGGTGCGAAGCCGCTCTTCTTCGCTCAGCGATGCAGCGTCGAGATCTGCCGGATAGTAAGTAATGTGGCCGGGGCTGTGTACCCGCCTGGGCTCGATAGACACCAGCGAGTTCTTCCAGAACATCAACTGCCGCAGACTCAGCCGACTCTGGCGGCAGATTGGAAAGCGAAGGCTCCACATGAACCTCGAGTTTTTGGCAAAGAAGTCATTTCTGTTGCAAAAACGATTGCTACTTTTCAGAGTTGGTAACGTTCTCGTTTTGCGCCAGCTCGGCTCCTTATTTAAAGAGGCCTGCGTGAACCTTCGCAGCGCATGGATACGCGCGCCCGTAGGTCTGTACAGCGTTGGATGACAGTAGCGACCCCGGCGGTTGATTCATGAATGGCATGAACTTGTCCGGAAATCCGGGCATTGTGCATCCGATGCAAATTCCGCCACATTCCGGGCACCCGCCCACCCCACCCATCCAACCGCGTTTTCCCACGTTGCATTGCACGACTGGACCCCAGCAGCCGAGTTTTACGATGCAAAGCGGGGAACCATACTCCTCCCCCAAATTGTGCTTGTTCGTAATATCCGCCGCGATCGCAGCCTCGTGAACGGTGTTACCAAACAGCCATGTCGGTCGCAGCGCTTCATCCAGGGGAATCATTGGTGCGCGCCCGGCTGACATGTGCAGCAAGTACAACAACGTCTCCATGAAATTGTCGGGCTGCACTGGGCACCCGGGAATGCACACAATCGGAATGCCCGCCTTCGACTTCCACTTCCACCCCAGGTAGTCAGGAAGCCCCATGCATCCCGTAGGATTTCCCTCCATGGCGTGAATCCCGCCATAGGTTGAGCATGTGCCAGCGGCAACCATCCGCCCACGCATTGGGCGCCAGACGGTCGATCCACTCGCACGTCGTGATCGGTTGTCCGGTTTCCGGATCCGTGCCAAATGAAGCCCAGTACCCCTCCGCTTTATTGTTTTCGTTTGGAATGGAGCCTTCCACCACGAGGATGAATGGTCGATCCAGCTTCCCCTGCCGCTGATTGTCGGAAGAAGGAAAGAAACTCGTCGCCGTTCTCCATGGAGAGAAACGGATTGTGCAAGCGCACCTTTGGAATCCAAGGCAGCGCGCCCATCAATACATCTTCAATGCTAGGCTGTGTCGCGGCGGTCATTGCGATGGTGTCTCCATCGCATCCAAGACCAGCGGTTAGCCAGAGGGACGTCGATCTCGCGGATTCCATCCTGCTTCGCGTCCATTCCGATCCCTTCAGACGCCGAGCGTCGCTGTCGGGCAGTTGCGTGCTCCGCTGCGCCGTCCAACTTATCACGATTAACAGCCACCGCGTTGCGGCGCCGACGAACCAGAACCCATCTCAGTTTCCCCCATGGGCTCTTGTTATAGTGCTTACTTACCTGATGGCCCCACCTGTTCATCCCCCTTCCTCTGCTCCTACCCTTTCACAGGAGGTTCGCGCTACTTTTCATCTCGCATGGCCCCTCGTCCTCGCCGAGGTCGGCTGGATGAGTATGGGAATAGTCGACACAATAATGGTTGGACGGCTTCCGAATAGCGCGCCGTGGCAATCGGCGCTACCGGATTGGGCCAGAGTCTTTACCACAGCGTTGCGATTTTCGGCGCGGGACTTCTACTTGGCCTGGATACTTTCGTCGCACATGCATTCGGTCGCGAAGACGGTGAAGACGCGCGCCACTCCCTGGTGAACGGATTGGTGATTGCTCTAATCCTTGCGCCCATCCCTCATGCTCACCGTGTCAGTGTGGCCTGCGCTGATGCAACGCTTTGGAATCAGTCCGGAACTTGTCGAGCCCATGCGCCCGTTCTTGCGCGCAATAAATTGGGGAACGCTCCCATTGCTCGGATATTTTGCGGTCCGACGCTATCTGCAAGCAGTGAATGTCGTGCGTCCGATTACGTTCGCCCTTATTTCAGCCAACATTATTAATGCAGTCGGCAATTGGGCATTTATCTACGGACACCTTGGCTTTAGAGCGATGGGTATCACAGGGTCTGGATGGTCTACTTGTATCGCTCGCGTATACATGATTCACAACCCTGGTGTTCGTGCTTTTGTGGGTGGAATCAAAGCGGTCGTTACCGCGCTGGGGGCAGCAACATTCGCGTTGATTTTGGTCGAATCATTGCGCTTCTGCGTCTTGGCGCTCCTGCGGCAACGCAGATCATGCTTGAGATCAGCGCGTTTGCCGCGGCCACCGCGCTGTGCGCGAAATTGGGGCCATTACCACTGTCAGGCCACGAAATCGCGCTTAGTTGTGCCGCGTTCACGTTCATGGTTCCGCTCGGCATCAGTTCAGCCGCTGCCGTCCGCGTCGGTCAATACCTTGGTAAGCGAGATCCGCAGGGAGCGAGGCGTGCTGGATGGTCGGCGATCACACTCGGATGCGGATTCATGAGTTGTTCCGGCTTGATCTTCGTTTTGTTGCCGACCCAAATCGCGCGTCTCTTCTCGCCAGATCCGGTTGTGATCAAGGTAGGCGCTACGCTGTTGCTAGTGGCCGCGGCGTTTCAATTGTTCGACGGCCTTCAGACCGTTGCAACAGGCGCGCTTCGCGGAACCGGTCGACACCCGCACGCCGATGTTGGCCAATCTGGTTGCCTACTGGTTCATAGGACTACCGGTCGGCTACCTGCTGTGCTTTCGAATGGGATGGGGAGCAGTCGGTGTGTGGATTGGCTTATGCGTGGGACTGATACTGATTGGATCGGTGTTGTTGATCGCGTGGAATCGCCGGCTGCATTCTGACAACCCGATAACCGTCGCCTCAAACGTCAGCCCATAACGACGTTTACCCCATCTCGAAAATCATAGAGTGCGATCGCGGCGGCTGTTCGCGTACAACCTTGGCAGTGGTGATTGGCCTGCCCAACATGCCGTTGAGTGTGATCGGCGACATGAACCAGCAGGCCGGCAACGGTTGTCGGAAGAGCTCTCTTGCCGACTGCACGTGCTTCAAGCAGCGAGCCGGAAGCGAAACGTCGGACCCGTTCCACTGCTCCGGTCAGGCTGCGGTCGAGTTCTCGCCCAAATGCTTTCGAGCGTTCCCGATCCGTCCATCTCGGTACCAAGTTCAGACAATTGGTGCTGAGATAAAGCGTGCCCTTCCGCATAGGTCAGAAGCCGGTCAGTGCTTCTTGCGATGTGCTTCAAATGAAATGCAACCGAGGCGATCTCGTTGGGCCTGGCGTGAAGTTCGAGTTCGTCAAGCCTGCACACCATCGCTTCAAATCTTCTATCGCCAGTTCGAGAGCATGAATCACGGCACGCTGTACGGATGGAGCGTCCTGGTCTGTTCGCGCGCAACCACGGCTCGGGCAGGGCACGTTCTGGCATGACGGGGCTCCGACTGACTAATAAGTCGAATTTTGAGTATAGCTGTCTCACGCCATCGCATCTGCTTGGGCGGAAACTCTTAGCCGTGGTGAATTGTTGGGTCTGAATCGGAGATGGAAAGGATGGATCTTCCGCGGAGAGCGGAAGATCCTGTGATTCGACCGACGTCAGCCGTTTTGCAAGATCTCGCCGGGTAGCGCCACAATGCCTGCGAGGGAAGCCTGCGGAGATCGCGGAAAGGTTCACTGAAATCGCTGCCCGATCGCTGCTCTCAGCCGAGAACTCGCTCTGAATGCTCTTGCGCTCAACCCGAATGCCCAGCGCGTTCGTTCCAGATCTCGAAGATCCCTTTGGGCTCTGATCGCGTCCGAACAGCGTGGAAGCCAATGCCCGGGCGGCCACCGGCGCGTCCAGTTCGACCCACGCGGTGCGGATGAAATCTTCAGCGACTTGCGGCAAGTCGGCGTTGATGACGTGCGCAATGTCCTCGACGTGAATTCCGCGTGAAGGCAAAGATCCGTCGCGACAAGCACTCGATATCGACCTTGCTGAAATCCAGCGAGAGCAGCAGTACGCTGCGACGGCGAGCGGTTCCCCATGAATGGCGGCAGCCGCAAAGTCCTCGCGGCAGTTAAGCGCTTGGCCACACCGCTCCGTTCCGCGTTTGGTTCGTGCGTGGAATACCGGGCACCGTCCGGTTTCTTTCGCGAGTAGGCGATGGAGAACATCCTGCTTCTCAAGCTATCGGAAACCTCGGACGCCCGCTCAGCCCCAGGCACGTTCTCGGAAGGTTTCTGTCGAACCCAGCGCAACGCGTACTGGCGACTTGGTGTAGTTGCTCACCAGGTGCGCGACGGATGCCTCCATCGTCGCCGAAAAGCACATGGTCTTCGTCGGTCCGCAGGCAGCGCGCCGCTGCACTCCTCCGGGTCAACGATGGCAGGAATCCCATGTCGAGCATGCGATCCGTGCTTCTGTCGAGCACAAGAATCTGCAAATCGCGGAAGGCTGACCAGTCCGCGCTCGAGGAAATCCTCGAGGCGCCCGGGCGTTGCAGGTAACGAATGACTGCGCTCCGCGACGGATCGCGCTTAATTGATCTCTTTCGGAGAGGCCCCCAACTGCGACGGCCGCGCGCGGAAGTTTCGCCCGCGCAACGCTTCGTACTGATCGGCAACCTGCATGGCCAGGTTCCCGCGTGGGAATTCAGCACCGAGTGCTGCGATGCCCGCAGCCTTTTGTTGAAGAAGTCGTTCCATCACCGGGATCAGGAATCCGCGTCTTGCCGGTGCCTGTCTGCGCGGTTGCAACCACGTCCTTGCCCTGAAGGGCTGGAGGAAGATGCGCGCCGCCTGCACTGGTGTTGGTACGGAAAATTCGGCTACCGCCAGCCGCTCCTGTAAGTAGGGCGACAGGGGTAACTCTGAAAAGTGTTTCAAGTTGTTTCTTTCTGTCTGGTAGGCCTTGGTTGCGTACACGTGTGGTGAGGGCACGCACCGGCGTCCAGTTTCTAGTCTTTATTTACGCTGGAAAACTAACGGATGGAACAAAGGCGGGAATTCTCACATCAACGAGAGGAACCGCACCACCACACAACCCGTGTGGATCAAGCGCACTTACAGCGTATCACGCACAGCACAAATTTCAGTGCATTCTGAATTGGGCAGTTACCAACGGTACGCCGAGGCGCGAGCCCATCGTCCGCTATCCTATCTTTACCGAGTAAGCGCTGGCGATCAATCTAATCTGCATGTCAGTTGCTGCGCAGAACCTCCATCGGGTTGATGCCAGAAGCGCGGCGGCAGGAATGTAGCCCGAGATAGCTGCAACAAGTAAAAGCGCCAGCGCCATCCCCAGATAAGTCGGCAGATCCCAGGACGGAGTCGCAAACAACAGCGAAGGCAATTAAGCGGGCCACTGCTAGAGAAACTGAATGTGCCCGACGATCATACCTGCAAGCGCCAGCTGCAGCGTGCCGGCGAGTATCTGCGCGCCGCACATGGCCGATGCGTTGCGCCGAGTGCCATGCGAATGCCGATCGCTGTGCGCTTGTCGCGTGACTGAGTACGAGATTACGCCGTAAATTCCGAGGGCGGCGAGCAGCAAGCCCAGGGCCGGCGAACGCGGCCACCAGGAGCATGAAGAAGACGTCGCGGCGAGACGGCGCGGTCGACGATTGTCTGGATTGGGCCGGAACTCGGCGGCCGGTTGCTTTGGGATTCAGTTCGCGGAGCGCGTGAAGGACGACTCGCCGCCAGCGTCGCAGGGCGGCAGGCTGCTGCGGACCACCAGTTGCGCTCGCCGGACGGACTCTGCTGCGTTGCCGGATAGTAGATTTGCGAGCCGGTTCCGCCCTCCACGTTTTCTTCGTGGACGTCGTCAACCACCCCAACCACGTGGTCCTTCTCTTTGTCGCGCATAAGAATCTTGCCTACCGCATCCTCTCCAGGCCAATAGCACGCGAGCCGCTGAGGCGTTGATCAGGACGACTCTCTCGCTGTACGCGGCCCATCCGCCCAAGTGAAGTCGCGGCCCATGCATGCGAATTCCCAGGGCACGAATGAATCCCGGCGTGATCACGTAAACAAGCGGGGCGGGCAGTTCGCCGGGAGCAAAAACCTTGCTCCCTGGGGCACGGGCGAATCCCATTCGCGGTTCGGGCCCGAGAGGAAGATAGTCAGACATTCCCGCGGCCTCGACACCGGGCAGGCGCTCACGCGGGCGATGATCTGCTGGAAAGATTTCGCCGCGTTTGGCACTGGCTGGCTTTTGGCTGACGGGGCGTCGTCGTCGTAGTCGACTTTGATTGAGGCGGCGCGGTCGGGCTGGAATCCGAGGTCGACGTCAAGCACTTAACGAAGCTGCGCAGCAACAAGCCCGCACTTACCAGCAGACACGCAAGCCAGCGCGACCTCGAAGATGACCAGTGACGCGCGGATGCGTTCATGTTTGCGTCCCAGTCCAGCGCCGCGACCGGAGTCCTTGAGCATCTCGTGAAGATTGCCGCTGGCCATCCGAGACCCGGGCAGCAGGCCGAAGATCATGGCGGTGAAGACCGGCGACGAGAACGGTCCAGCCAACGCCTGGCTATCGATGCGCAGGCTGCTAAGGAGCGGTAAGGCCACCGATCCCTGGTGCGCGAGCCACGCGATCAGAAGGAGAGCGCCTCCCAGCCCGAGGACCGCGCCTGCGCCGGAGAGCACGAGGCTCTCCATGAGCAACTGGCGCACGATACGACCGCGGCTCGCCCGAGCGCGCCACGGACGGCAAACTCCTTGGCCGCGCGCGACGGCGCGTGCCAGAAGCAGGTTCGAGAGGTTCACCCCGGCGATCAGCAGAATCGCGCCCACCGCGCACCACAATGCAATCAGCGAGCGGCGCAGCTTGCCGGTCACGTAATCCTTCAGCGGCACCGGAATTAGATCGCCTTTGTACCGGCCGAGGGTCTCGGGATATTTCACGTTGAAGTACATGCTCGGTGCGACGCGGTTGGCATCGTCGAGAGCCTGGGCCACAGTCACGCCAGGCTTGAGGCGGCCAGATGAAAGTGACGATGTTGCCCCCAGTCGCGCTCCAGGTTCAGGTCGAGCGGAGTGAAGAGATCCGACCTTCGCGCCGGGAGAGAACACTGCGCCGAAGTCGAAGCTGTCAGGCAAAACTCCCACGACAGTCACCGGCGTCCCGTTCAACTCGATGGCCTTGCCTACGATCGCCGGATCGGAGGCGAATTGGCGCCGCCAGTAGGCATTCGCCAGCAGGGCAACGGGATGCGACCCGCGAGACTCCGTCCTGCGGTAAAGACGCGTCCCATGCGCAGGCTGCACGCCCGAGAACCTGAAAGAAGTTGCCGATCACCTCGATGCTTGTGGCCGGCTCGGGTTCGCCGCGCCCGGTGAGACGCAGATTGTCGGGCGTGCTGAAAGCCATGTATCCGGTTACATCCTGATAGGCGCGGCTCTGTTCGCGAAATTCTTCGTACGCGTCGGCGGAATAGGTAGCACAAGAGAGACCGCAGACCTGTCGGCGGCGGCGCGATCCACACCGAGTTGCATGCGAGTCGGGGAATGGCAGCGGACGCAACAGCAAGCGTGTTAACTACGCTGAAGACGGCGATGTTGGCGCCGATGGCGAGCGCCAAGATGAGAATCGAAATGATCGGCAAAGCCGGATCATTTCGCAGTAGTGCGGAAGGTGTAGCGAACATCCTGAAGCGCGTCGGCCCAGTAATCCTGCCAGGCGCTTGCTAGCGTTCTCATCTTTCTCCCATGCGTACGCCAATTTGTTGCACGGCACGGACGTCGCCGAACTGGCGTTCGGCTTCCTGGCGGGCAGACTTCGAGCCGTCCAACCATGAGCGATGAGGTCATCGACTTTGGCTTGCAGGTGGAAGCTCAGCTCGTCATGTCACGTCGGCCGCGGGATCAGGGCCAAATATGCGCGAGTACCGCGTCGCCACAGAGGATTCGGTGTCATCCGACCTCCTCCGGCAACGGGGGCCGAGTGGCACCGAGCACTTTAGCGACAGCGGATACATACGCCTCCCAGATCTTGACTTCTTGACGCAGCTGACGCCGCCCCTCAGGCGTAAGGCGATAGAACTTTGCCTTGCGATTGTTTTCCGGAAAGTCCCCACTCGGAATCAAGCAGGCCCTTGTTCTCCAGACGCCACAGGGCTGGGTAGAGGGTGCCCTCCTCGAGCCACAGGGCATGGTCACTCTGACGGCGAAGCAGGTTTGTGATGCCATAGCCGTGAAGCGGTCCCCAGACCACGGCTCTGAGAATGAGCACGTCAAGCGTGCCGCGAAATAATTCAAGTCTTGCTGTATCCATCCGTTTCCTGAAATCAAGGGAGGATCCAACTTCCCCTTTGATTACTAGGGGACGGGCTCCACGCGAATACGTTAGCAAGAAATCGCACTAGCACCGATGGCTAGGCAGAAGACGCGGGTGCCCGCGTCAGCGCGGCCGAGTTACCGCGCCCTCAGAGGCCGACGAAACCAGCGCCGCATATTTCGCGAAGACTCCCGTGTCGTAGCGTGGCTCCATAGGGCTTCCAGCTCTTCATCCGCTCCTGCAGCGTGGCATCGCTGATCTCGACATCTAGCTTGCGAGTGGTCACATCAATATTGATGATGTCGCCTTCCTGAATCGCCGCAATCGGTCCGCCAAGCGCCGCCTCAGGTGCAACATGCACCGAACCATCAACCCGCGCGTTGCGCCGCTGAATCGGCCATCGGTGAGCAACGCGACCGTCTCTCCAAGGCCCTCGCCCAACGATCGCGGCCGTCACGCCCAGCATCTCGCGCATGCCCGGCCCGCCCTTGGTCCCTCGTTTCTGATGACCACCACGTCGCCAGCCTTGATCTGCTTCGACGTCACCGCTTGCATCGCAGCTTCTTCAGAATCAAAAACACGTGCCGACCACGATGCGACAGCCGTTCGTGCCCGCTTATTTTCGCCACTGACCCCTTGGGCGCAAGGTTGCCGTGCAAGATCACCAATCCGCCTGTTTTCTTTAGAGGCTTATCGAGCGGAGCAATCGACCTCGCTGCCCTGGTGCTTCGACAGCGCTCTCCGCTTCTGAATTCAACGTCAGCCCGGTCACCGTCATGGCCTTTCCATGCAGGTGCTTACCAAAAATTAGACGTCGAGTCAGCAGCCGGACTCGCCCGCATGATGCATGTCCGCCGCGATCGAATCGACCAGCCGGTTTCAAATCTGCCAGTAAAGGAGTTCGCTCACTCACCGTCTGAAAATCATCGATGTCGAGGTGAACGCCCGCCTCGCGCGCAATCGCCAGCAAATGTAGAACTGCATTCGTCGACCCGCCCGTCGCCGCAACTCCAGCAATCGCATTTTCGAAAGCTTCTTCAGTCAGGATGTCGCGCGGCTTCGTCCCTCGCTTCAACACGTTCATCACGACGTCGCCGCACTTGAAAGCAATTTCATCCTTCTGGCATCCATCGCGGGGACACTGTTGAACCCCATCGGCGAGAGACCGATCATCTCCATCACGGTCGACATCGTGTTCGCCGTGTACTGCCCGCCGCACACGCACCTGCTCCCGGCACGCCACGTCTTCTAAGTGCCTCTCAGCTCCGCATCACTCATCTTCCCAGCAGCGTTTTGCGCCGACGGCCTCGAACACATCCTGAATCGTGACATCCTTTCCCTTGTACGAACCCCGGCGCGATTGTTCCGCCATAGAGCACCAAGCCCCGGCAGATTCATGCGTGCCATCGCCATTGCCGCCGCTGGGATTGGTCTTATCGCAGCCCACCACGCACACGACTGCATCGAACATCCGTCCGCGACACACCAGTTCAATCGAATCGGCAATCAGCTTCCCGGCTCACGAGGGAGGCGCGCATGCCCTCCGTCCCCATGGTCTCCCATCAGAAATCGCAATCGTGTTGAACTCCATCGGAGTTCCACCTGCCGCGCGAATGCCCTCTTTCACCTTGGCAGACAATCGCCGCAGATGGAAGCTGCAGGGCATCGTCTCAATCCACATGTGCTGGCCACACCAATGAGGGCTTCTCGCCAGATCGCGCGTCCGTAAAGCCAACCGTGCCTGAACATGGCCCGCGCAGGAGACCGATCGCGGCCCTCTGTGATTCCACGACTACGATGCTTGAGATCCATAGGATTTAAAGATTACCAACAAATCGGGAGGAAAGCAGTCAGGAGTCAGTAAGTCAGCGAACAATAACGACGCGGAAGAATCACGCTCCTCCGTGTGCCCCTTGCCCCCGTGGCTAAAGCCTTGACGTTCCTTCGTGCAACTTCGTGCCTCTCGTGGTTAAAGCATTTCGCGAGTCGAAATCCATCCCAGAAAACAAAACCCACAACCGAAGCAGTGGGTTTGACGACCACAAAATACAGACTACTGAATTTCATGCCCGCGCCGCTCTGCGCCGCGTTATCTCCACCCACCGACGTCGGCGGATGCGGTGTATTGAACGTCGCATGATCCCAATCCGCAATCAGCGCGCCCGCGCGCACGTCCACCACATCGACCACCGCTCGCCAGTCGCGGTAGAGTTGCCCGACCTGCTTCGCATTCACGTCAAGCAAAACAGTAACCGCGTGCGCGTGCTGCTCCGGTTCTGCCTGCACAAAGGAATATCACAGACCGCGCCGTGACACAGCTCCAGGATGCGCATCAGGGTGCCCTGCGTATTGCGATAGCGGATGTGAAATACCTGCATGATCGGTCTCCCTACTGCTCTTCTTCAAACACCATTTCCGAAAGCGCCGCGCCCGCTGGAACCATCGGGTACACGTTCGCCTCGGATGGCACTCAAACACCAATAACTCCGGCTCTGGCGAGCTGAGAAAATCATTCAGCCGCTTCAGCCGTCTCATCACTCAACGTTTCCGGTTGCAACTCTTCTTCATTCACTGCGAATGACCGGATCTTGTAAGCCTGCGCGATCGCAACGAAGTCCGGGTTATCGCTCAAGTCGGTCTCGGCGTAGTTGCGGTCGTAGGAACAACTGCTGCCATTGACGGACCATTCCCAAGTACTTGTTGTCGATGATCACCATCTTGATCGGTAGCCCGAGTCGGTGAACCGTCGCGAGTTCCTGGATGTTCATCTGGAATCCGCCGTCGCCCGATACGCAGAGTACAGTCTCGCTTGGCTTCGCCAGTTGCACGCCCACCGCTGCCGGAAGCGGCGAATCCCATCGATCCCAACCCGCCGGAAGTGATGAACCCGCGTTCCGCGTTCTTCCGATACAGCTGCGCGGACCACATTCGGTGCTGACCCAATATCCGTGACGATGCGTCGAATTCTTCGGCAGGCGATGAAACAATTCATCTAGGAATCGCCGCGTCGGCTGTGCTGGTCCGCTCAATGGCGGTTCCGCTCGGTTGGCACTGCAAGTCTCTTCCCGCCACTCGCGCCAATTTGAAGATGTGCGTGACGTACTTCATTCAGGAACGCTGGAATGGTTTCGGCGAGATTTTCCCGATCACCGGCAGCTCGCAAAGTCCGCACTCGATCTAATTGCGAAGGATCGATCTCAAAGTGCACAGATCTTTGCATTCGGCGCAAACCGTGACGGATCGCCGGTCACGCGATCGTCCAGCCGCGCTCCGAAAACCATGCAGCAGGTCGGTATCGTGCAGAGCCATGTTGGCGGCGCGCGTTCCGTGCATCCCGACCATTCCCAGGTAATAAGGAGACTCCCTGCCTTACGGCTCCCAACCCGTGCACTGTTGCAAACGCAGGATCTGCAACACGTCCAGCAGTTCCTGCAAATCTTCCGACGCGCCTGACAGTTTTGCCCCTGCGCCCACCAGAGCCACCGGCTTCTTCGCCTGTTGCAGGAGTGCAATCAGAGTTGCTTCAAAAGTTGATTCGGACGCTGGCGCACTTCTTCCGGGTGCGGCTTGAACGTCGCCGGACCTTTGAAGTCCATCGTCGCTTTCAAAAAATCAACAGGGAAGTCCAGCACAACCGGCCCTGGACGCCCGCTCCGCGCCCAATAAAATGCCTGTGCGATCGCTTCTGGAATTTCTTCGAGCGACTTCACTAAGCGGTTCCACTTGGTCAGCGAAAGGCGTCATTCCAAAAACATCCGTTTCTTGAAACGCATCGCTGCCGATCAGCGCCGAACGAACTTGCCCGGTAATGCAGACCACCGGAACAGAGTCCATCTTCGCGTCCGCGATGCCGGTGATCAGGTTCGTCGCCCCTGGGCCGCTCGTTGCAATTGCTACCCCAGTCTTGCCGGTCGCGCGCGCGCAGCCCTCGGCCGCAAACACCGCACCCTCGCTCATGTCGCGTCAAGATGTGCCGCACCCGCTGCCTTCGAGCGCGTCGTAGAGCGGCGCATGATGGCTCCTCCGGGATACCCGAAGACCAAGTCCACTCCCTCGGCGCGCAGACAGCGCAGCAGGATGTCAGCCCCTCTACGCATTCACAACCTGCCCGGCCGGTTTTGCCGCCGCTTCCGCTTTCTTCTTTTCGCCCGGAATCCATGGACATCATCCCGCGCAGTTGTTCGCCGACCGCTTCGATTGAATGTTCTTTCTCCGCTTGTCGCAGCGCCGCAAATTTCTTTTCCGCCACTCTTGTTCTCGGCGATCCATTCTTTTAGCAAATGTTCCATCCTGAATTCGCGCCAGGATTTCCTTCATCTTCTTGCGCGTCTCATCGCCTACAACTTCGTTCCCGCGGGTCAGATCGCCGTATTCCGCTGTGTTTGAAATCGAGTAGCGCATGCGTGCCAGGCCGCCTTCGTAGATCAGGTCCACGATCAGCTTCATCTCGTGCAGGCACTCGAAGTACGCCACCTCGGGCTGATAATCCGCTTCCACCAGCGTCTCGAATCCTTTCTTCGATTAGCGAAGTCAATCCGCCGCAAAGCACAGCTTGCTCGCCGAACAGATCGCTCTCGGTTTCTTCTTTAAACGTGGTCTGCAGAACTCCCGCGCGTGTCGAACCAATCCCGTGCGCGTAAGAAAGCGCGTATTCATGCGCTCTTCCGCTCGCATCCTGATGAATTGCCAGAAGCGGAAGGGACAACTCTTGCCCTCGGCTGTATACGCGGCGGACCAAATGTCCCGGACTCTTCGGCGCAATCATCACGACGTCGACGTCTTTGGGTGGGACAACTGTTTTGAAGTGAATGCTGAAAACCGTGCGAGACGCCAAGAATCTTTCCGCAGTCAGGTGCGGCTTCGATCGCTGATTCGTACAACTCACCCTGCGTCTCGTCCGGCGTCAGGGATCTGAATCCAGCACGCGCGCTCCGCAGCTTCCGCCGGGGATAGACCGAAAATCCATCCGCTTTGGCCTTCTTCGCCGACGCGACGATCCGGGTCCAGCCCGATAATGACCGTGTACCCGCTATCGCGCAGGTTCTGTGCCTGCGGCGTGTCCCCTTGGCTGCCGTATCCCATAATGGCGATCGTCTTACCTTTAAGCGCGTTTGGATTCGCATCGTGCTGATAAAAACTGTAGCCACCTGTCACTCTCCCTAAGAAACTCAGTTCAGAATGTTCGTGCAGCCTTTGCTGCGCTCTGCTATCTCGTGGTGCAGCAAGCGGGCACTTTCGTGTCTCCGTCTTCGGCCTGCTTGAGATCGACCGGTCGGCTCGGTTTAGAGATGCTACGGTCCGAAGAGTCGAGTGTCATGGGAAAGAACCTCATTTCGAACTCTGAAGGTGATGTCGAGGAGCGGTTTAAAACGATCCAAGCGACTGAAAATAAACTTGTTAACTTGGGGATGCGCACGCGTTGCAAGCAGCCAATCCACCTCAATCTTCCCGGGGCCAATGCATATACGTTTCGCCGGTTTCTCCGCAGCCAGTTCTAATAAGCTTCAGCCCAAATGGACACGACTTTACCCATAGCAGCGTGCTCTTAAAAGCTCGCCTTGAGCTGCGCGAATTGAAAACAACAGCGCCCAAGCACCAACCGGGCACGCCATCACCAAGCGAGGGCTGGCAACCCACGCCGCGCACCGTTACCATGGCGGCGATGACCCGCGACACCGCCGTTGATTCCCGCCAGGAAATCCTGCATACCGCTGACGCCTTTTTCAGCAGCAGGGTTACGACGCTACCTCGATGAACGACATCGCCGCGGCCCTCAAACTTTCTAAAGGCGGGCTTTATCACCATTTTCAGAGCAAAGACGAAATCCTCTTCACATCATGTCCCATGCGATGGACATTACCGAGGAACGGTCATCAATCGCGCACGTGGCATTCTGATCCCGAAGAACGGCCCGCACACTGATCCGTCTTCATATCGAAGTAGTCCTCAGCGTCCGCGATCGCGAAATCACAGTCATGCTCCATGAGAATCATCCTCTGCCGCCGACTCCCGCAAGCGCATCAACGGACGAAAGAAGGACTACGTTCACTTTGTGGAAAACCTGACGCTGATGTGCAACGCGCCTGCGGATCCGAGCCGGCGTCAGCTCACACGCGCCGCTGCCTTCGCCCTTCTCGGCATGATCAATTGGATCTACCAGTGGTACCAACCCCAAGGCCCGCTTATCGAAGCAGATATCTCGCGTCAATACACCGAGATCGCTGGCGCGTTCCACCAGAACTTCAGGGAAGAGACGAGGTTGTCATCCTGAGAAGCGTTCGCCCGCGAAGACCGGCTTTTGCGAGCGAGACCTTGGAACCAGAGCCATATGACGACTCCACATTTCTTCCAGATCTCCAACATCAACCAGTGCCGCGCCGCTGCCGGCAAAAGATATCTTGAATTTCTGCGCATTCCAGCCATGAGCGCTGGCCTCTACACTCGCGAAAGGCGCCACGGATCCGCAAAAGCCACACAACGAAGACTGAACTCTACTACGTCATCCGCGACGCGCTTCCGCATGCGCATCGACTCTGAAGAACAATCAGTCGAGGCAGGACTCGTCATCTTCGTCGAAGACACGCCGATCATCGATTCTTGATATCGCGGAAGACCCTCGAGGTCCTCCGCGTTTTCTTCGCCCCGGCTGAAACGGAATAAGATTCGATTCGAACCCACTGGTCAGGTTTCCATCGGCATAGCCGATGTACCATGTCCCACGCGATGCTCCCGTTTGCCGATCACGTCCTTCCCGACGCCTTGAGCGCGCCGAAGGCTATGCTTGCGCCCAGTTTGCGGAGTCGCGCCGACGTCTGTTTCCCGACAGCGGCGTCGACTGGATCGAATGCGCTGGCGCTTATGCCGTGTTCGATGGTGTTGACTCGCCCATCACGCAAACATTTGGCTTGGGATTATTCTGAACAACTGAGCCAGAAACTCTCGACACGATTGAACGCTTCTTTCGCGATCACAAAGCTCCGGTGTTTCACGAAGTAAGTCCTCAGTGTCGGAGTCGACGCCTCAATCTGCTCTGCGAGCGTAATTACCGCCCCATTGAAATCATCAATGTTCTATACCGTTGCGGCCGAGCAGCCCGTGAACGAGCTGCAGCCTCGACATCCACGTGCATGCAATCAACTCGAACGAAGCTCGTCTGTGGACAGACATCAACATGAGAGCTGTGCTCACGAACATCCCGAACTTCGCGACTTCGTGGCTCAGATCGGCGAGATCCTCAGCGCGCGAGGGTAGCGTGTGCTTCCTCGCCGAGATCGATTCCAAACCTGGCGCTGCCGGGGTTCTTTGCCTGCATGAGGGCGTCGCCCTCTTTGAGGAGCCACAACTGTCTCCGAACTGCGCCGGCGCGGGCTGAAGCCGCGCTCCTCCACGAGCGCATGCGCTATGTCGTCGAGAACGGATGCGACATCGCCATGATGGTTACGTTGCCCGGCAGCGATTCCCAACGCAACGCGGAGCGCAAAGGATTCCGTATCGCCTACACCCTGACCAAGTGGCAGCTCCGCTCGAAGCCGTAATCCGCGGGCTTGGTTTTCTGCATCACTGGCGTTGGTCCATTACGAGCAGACCAGCTACTAGCTATCAGCTGCCAGCTACTAGCTTCTAGCTGCTAGCTAGCTTCTAGCTCTAGCTCACCTCGCAGGAATCCAGTAAATCTCTTCCTTCAAAAACTCTTTCAAACCCGATCCTTTTCAACACACCCTTCCCGCGCTCGATCATCTCCGGATGCCCACAGAGATAAGCAACCTGAATCGCCAACGGCTCGAATCCCCCACATGTCGGCAAGGCTACTTGCAGCGTGAGATCATCCACGCGGCCCTTTCTCACCTGTCCACTTCTGGTCTTCCCAGTACGGACGGCCCGCTGGTCGGCACAAATGCGGAGCTTTCAAGCGGCATTTCTTCAGCAATTTTCGAAAGTTCTTCGTGGTATCCAAACTCCCACGAGCGGCCTCGCACCGAATAAAAAGAAAGAGCCTGTGGCCCGACGGAAAACGCGCCTTCTTTTCCAATCTTTTTCGAAAAGCTTCCGCGCGTAGCGTTGACGAACGGAGCAACACCGGTGTAACCGTCGCCACTCAGCAAGTGGATGTAATGTCCGGGATGTCCGGTGTCCAGGTGAATCGTCCCCGGTACTTTGCGCATAAACAGTTCATCGCCCAGCTTTAATGTGTAGAGGTCGGGTGCAATTCCCTGTGGAACTAGTTCAAAGAAGAATTCGATTTTCATGCGGAGAAGAAGCGATGGAGTGGAGGCCTTCGGAGCGTTTTTCCGGACCATCCAGTCGAGTTGCGTTGCAGATACGACCCGGCGCAAATTGAAACCTCGCCCCCTGATCACCTGAATCATCCGTACGATCGGGCGCGTAATCGATGCGCTTCACAATCTTTGCACGATAAAAACTTGTCGTCAGGAGTCGTCATTCAGCACCTCGTCAGAACGGGGCCGGGACGGATATGGCACAGTGTAATTCTGAGCAATGCAACGGTAGTCAACAAAAGACCAGTACTGGTCGGAGAGCGAGGGATCGATCTCTAATCTCCTCGTTTTGTTAACAACCCTCGGGCCGGCCTCACACCAAAGCTAGCGTTCCCACGTTCCACCAAGGTAACTTTTCGCCTTCGCCGAATCTCAGACTCTTACTCTTTGAGACGCCCATCCAAAAACCACCCACTACGATCCGCTGCCCTGCGGCTTCCTGACTACGGAACCTTTAGGCCCGGTTCGACATCGCACCGAAACGCTTTGATGCGAATAAGTTCGTGGCTCGCCTGCGTATCCTGGTGGCAGTGCCCGCTGGAAACGCAGCGGCATTCGTTGCGCAGTTCGTAGTCTGATTCCGGTTGCGCCGCGTGGATCAAATTCGATTTGCTCGCTTCGGTGGCAAGCCCAAAACCCGCTTCGCCTGCAACCCTCTCCGCGAGTTGGTGTGCTGGTATTGCATGTCTCCCCATATATTGGGCGGAAATTCTTCTGAACGCGCGTCAATCAATACCACAGGTCCAATGATCACCTCCTGCCGGAACGCGTTGAGCGGTGGCGCGGAAAGATCAAGTTGACGCCCAAGCCATCGTTCGCATCGTAGCGTGGCATCACCCGAACGACCCGAAGCGTGCGCGCGCTGCAGCATTAGAAATAGACCTCGCCGCCTACGGGTTGCCAAAAACTTCCGCAACCATTGATCAACCTGGAACGGCAAGCAAGCAGCGCCAATCAAGCTGACCTCGAATTTGGGCTCTTTGCCTTGATTGATGGCCAATCGCAGCGTCGAAACTGAACGTAACCCAATTCTGATCGCCCGCCTCAGCGATCCAAACGAAGAGATTCGCTCACTGGGATGTCGAGGGCCTTACTTCACGCCGGTACAGACGAAACCATCCCTCCTTTAATGAAATGCCCAGACGATCCTTCGCAACTGGTTCCGGTGAGCGCTGCCCGCAGCCTAGCGAACCGGAATGCCTGCCTACGCAGGAACAGCGTGCAGACACCGTGCCCCAACTTCTGGACGGCAGACGCGACACGTCGCGCCCGGGATCCCGCGACACGCGCCTTCACCTTTCACGCGCTCCGGGACATCACCGCTCAAAATCCCGGACGACGCCATACAGCCTGGCGCACTTGGTACAACACAACCTCGCTAGCCATCCCAGGCTCGGGCGACGAACCTTTTACCCAGCATTTCGCGTGCACCTCAAACCCAGTCTTCGGCAACAGAGACGTCAGTTCAAACACCTTGTACCCGTCACCTCGAAATTCTCGGTGTGACGGAACAATCCAGGCTCGCTTTCAGAAACTTCGCCAGCGTTTCCTCCAGGCGATCAAGAAACACCTGTGCGGCTTCGACGCGCTGGCTTTCTTTGCTGTCCGCGCGCGACACCACAGCTTCGCGCTGCATAAGGATCACCGAGCTTCAGCCACTTCTCTTTCGAGCAAACTGCGAACTGGCAAACACATCCGCCCAAATGATTTCTGCCGTTCACTGCGACCACTACTCCCACCGCATTGCGATCCCGCAACCGGTGGATCACGCCTCATATCCGCGTTGTATCGGCCTTCAGCCACAGAATCAACCCGGCGTTTTACTGGAGTTCTGCATCACACGTGCATAAGAACTCGTGCTTTGAATTTCCTGGGCAGCCGGCGCCGCCTCAGGCGATCTGACCAGCACGCTAGCCATCTCACTCTGCGAATTCCGCACCCTCATCCCACACTCGCTGCTGGTTCTTGTCCGACATCGCGCCCGCTCTACCTTCGGCGAAGCAAATGCGGTTCCCATCCCGCTGAACTTCTCGCTCGTCGCCACCCACCGGCCGGGTTCAACGCAAAATACCCAAGGTCAATCGGATCACTTTCTGCTGGAACGATTCGGTCCTTTCCAATCACCCGGTCCTGCTCCTGCCGCGTGACAATTTCTCCTGCCAGCAGCAATAACGCGCCGTTTCGAATTGTTAACCAGCACCAGTTGGTTGACCTGCGCGCCATCGCGAGGAGGCCAGACCGGCAGCCCCTGCGGCCGCGGTCGCCTTTGAGTCCTCGCAGCGTGCCCGACTCCGGTGACAATCACTTCACCGGACCGAAGCCCCTCGTCCAGCGTCAGGAACTCACTGGCTGCATGCGATTGCGCCGCCACTACTGGAACACACTGTGAGGTTTCCGCTCTGGATGGGTGCTAATACCTGAACGCCCCACTTACCGGCGCTTCGCCCGCGTCCGCTCGTTTCAGAACAACAAATGCCGCAGCCATCACCAGCGCCACGGCGACCAGAACCACCATTCTCGATGCCATACCGCCTCCGTGACCCGGATACCTGCCAGCGGTCCGGGTCTCTTCCCCTGCCGTCAGAACGGGAGATTTCGCGTTTCTTGCATCCAAAAATTGGTAGCATCGCAAGTAATTGAGTGGGTATGGCCGAAGCAGCTCAAACCGCAGGCGCTTTCGAAGAAGGACGCGTCCTTCCCGAAACTCAGTTGGCTGCCGAGTTTCATGACCGCACCCCTGCAGCGCTCTTCGGAATTCCGCTTCCACGGAGTTTGGTCAGATTCTCTACGCCATCGGCGCGTAAATATCTGCCGGAAGGTTCTACGCAGGTTGAAACGAAGGCAATTTTGCTCTGCACTGCGCCTCGACGATTTGGTTCTCGCGCGCGGAGCAATACGTAACCGAACGGGAAGCATAC
>ERZ1370068.4882-contig-3931_pt1 | contig 30624 bp, 32 predicted proteins | sample MGYA00561227_ERZ1370068 | MGnify/ENA primary metagenome ERZ1370068 (study PRJEB38410, sample SAMEA6850437) | metagenome | study: Metagenomic assessment of the ecological functions of the soil: analysis of the soil microbiota associated with the...
CCTCTCCTCCTCCTCGCCGCGGCGGGGCTCTCGGGACTCCATCTCGACCTCGGCCACGTCGGCGTCTATCGGGCGCCGCGGCCGGCGGCGGGCATCGCCGGCAACGACGAGGACTCCTGAGCTTCTTCGCCGCGCTGCGCGCCAAGGATGCGCCGGGGTCGGCCGAGCTGACGGCGCGCTCCCGCCGCGTGGCGCGACGCGCTCACTACGCACTGCCTCGCTCTACGGTCCCGCGCGCAGACGTGCTTGCCGGCGCGCGCGCGCGTCTGCCCGACACGCCGGCGATCCGCAATGCGCTGACGTCGCTCGCATGCCCTCGCGCAGTCGGCCGAGTCGCAGCGTGGAGGCGCTTCACATCGATCTCGCCGACCTCACCGGGTATCATTACCAGAACGGCGCGATCTTCTGGTGTTCACCGACGGCGAGCCCAGCGCGATCGGCAACGGCGGCCGCTACGACGGCATCGGCAAGGCGTTCGGGCGCGCGCGCCCGGCCACCGGATTCACGCTCGATCTGCGGCAGCTCGCGAGCGTGATCCAGCGGCGACTGCCGCGGCCTCGAACGCGCAATCGATCCGTACGTCATTCCCGGAAAACGAAGCATGGGCAAGAACGTCGTCGTCATCGGCACCCAGTGGGGCGATGAAGGCAAGGGCAAGATCGTCGACTGGCTGACCGAGCACGCGCAGGGCGTCGTGCGGTTCCAGGGCGGGCACAACGCCGGACACACGCTCGTCATCGGCGGCAAGAAGACCGTCGCTGCGGCTCATTCCGTCCGGCATCCTGCGTCCGGGCGTCGTCCGTCTACATCGGCAACGGCGTCGTGCTGTCGCCGTCCGCGCTGCTGCAGGAGATCGGCGAGCTCGAAGCGCGCGGGCGTCGCCGTCGCGGCCGCGGCTCAAGATCTCGCCCGCCGTGCCCGCTGGTGCTCGCCGTACCACGTCGCGCTCGACCAGGCGCGCGAAGGCGCGATGGGCGACGTCGAAGATCGGCACGACCGGCCGCGGCATCGGTCCCGCGTACGAGGACAAGATCGCGCGCCGCGCGATCCGCGTGCAGGATCTCTTCTACCCGGACCGCTTCGCGGCGAAGCTCGCGCCGCTGCTCGAATTCCACAACTTCGTGCTGACGCAGTATTTCAAGCGCGACCCCGTGCCGTTCGCGAAGACGCTCGACGACGACGCTCGCGCTCGCCGCGGAGCTGCAGCCGATGGTCGCCGACGTCGCGGCGCTGCTGCAGGACGCGCGCGCGCGCGGCGCAGTCGCTGCTGTTCGAAGGCGCGCAGGGCGCGCTGCTCGACATCGATCACGGCACCTATCCGTACGTGACGTCGTCGAACTGCCTCGCCGGGCGCCGCGGCGCCGGGCGCCGGCGTCGGACCCGCAATTTCTCGACTACGTGCTCGGCATCGTCAAGGCGTACACGACGCGCGTCGGCACCGGCCCGTTCCCGACCGAGCTCACCGACGACGTCGGCGCGCGACTCGCGCAAGCGCGGCAACGAGTTCGGCTCGGTCACCGGACGGCCGCGCCGCTGCGGCTGGCTCGACATTCCCGCGCTCGCGCGCTCGTTGCAGCTGAACGGCGTCGACGGCCTCTGCATCACCAAGCTCGACGTGCTGGACGGCATGCGCGAGATCCGCATCTGCACCGGTTACACGGTGCGCGGCCAGCCGCGTCGCGCTGCTGCCGTCGGGTGCCGACGCCGTCGCCGAATGCGTTCCCGTCTACGAGTCGCTGCCGGGCTGGAGCGAGAGCACCGTGGGCGTGCGGACGATCGACGCGCTGCCGCCCGACTGCGCGCGCCTACCTCGCAGCGGATCGAGGCGCTCACCGGCGCGCCGATCGCGATGGTCTCGACGGGGCCGGACCGCGACGAGACGATCCTGCTGCAGCACCCGTTCCAATAGAACGACGACGAACGCTCGCGGGAGATCGGATGGCGAGCCTGCATGTCAGCTGGGACCAGTACAACACGCTCGTCGAACGGCTCGCGCTCACCGTCCACGAGTCGGGCTACGATTTCGACCAGATCATCTGCATCGCGCGCGGCGGCATGCGCGTGGGCGACGTGCTGTCGCGGATCTACGAACGCCGCTCGCGATCCTGTCGACGCACTCGTACGCGGCCGAAGGCGGCACGATCCGCGGCGAGCTCGTGATCGCCGAGCACATGACGATGACCTCGCCGCGCCTGGGCGATCGCGCGTGCTGCTCGTCGACGACATGGTGGATTCCGGGCACACGCTCGCGGCGGTGGAAAAGGCGCTGCCGGTACGCTGGCCGGTCATCAAGACGCTGCAAGACGGCGGTGCTGTGGTGGAAGGCGTGCTCGACGGCCAAGCCCGATTTCTTCGTCGAATACCTGCGCCGACAATCCGTGGATCCACCAGCCGTTCGAGGTTTACGATACGCCTGCGCGCTGCAGGGCTCAAGCGCGCAGCTTTCGGCCTGACGCGACAACCGCGAGCTCAATGAAACCGCCCGGAGCGGGCGTCAAAGCAAAACGCCCGCGTAGGCGGGCGCTTCATGCAACTGTTTTCACGCAACCGTTTCACGTAACCGATATCACGCAACCGAGTATTGCGGTATCTTCGTTGGCGCCCAGGAAGGGACTCGAACCCCCACAGTATTGCTACCGCTAGGACCTGAACCTGGTGCGTCTACCAATTCCGCCACCTGGGCAACCGCAACCCATAATTTTACGTTTCGGACCTTTCATTGTCAAAGAAACCCGCCGCTAGCCCCGAAGTCACGCGCGCAAGAAACCGCGAGCGGCGCAAGCGCCCCGCGTCGCGCAAGAAACCGGCGCAGCCGGCATCGCTCCAGGATCAGTCGAACCGCGCTCGCGCCGGCACGCGACGCGCGGTGACGATCCCGCACCCGAATCGCGAGCCGCGCCGCGGCCGCGACGACATCGATCCTGCGCTGCTGCCTTCGCGCGTGGCGATTCTCGATGCGCTGAAGGCCGCGGGCGTGCCGCTGCCCGCCGTCCGATCTCGCGCGACAGATGGACGTCGACACGCGCGCGCGCGACGCGTTCTTCGGCCGCGTCGAGCGCGATGCAGCGCGACGGCGAGCTCTTGATGAACCGCAAGGGCGAGCTCTGCGTCACCGCCAAGCTCGATTTCATCACGCGGCACCGTGCAGGGACATCCCGACGGCTTCGGCTTTCTCGTTCCCGACGACGGCGGCGCCGATCTCTTCCTGAGTCCCGCGCGAGATGCACAAGGTGCTGCACGGCGATCGCGCGACGGCGAGCGCGGTCGGGCGTCGGATCGGCGCGGCCGACCCGAAGGACAGATCGTCGACGTGCTGGACGCGCGCCAACCGCACCGGTCGTCGGCCGCCTCTACGACGAGCGCGGCATCACGTTCGTCGTCGCCGAGAATCGGCGGATCAATCAGGACCTGCTCGTGCCGCAGGACGAGCGCGGCGGCGCGAAGTCGGGCGACGTGGTCGTCGTCGAGATCGTCGAGCAGCCGTCGCCGCAGCGCGAGGCCATCGCGCGCGTCGTCGAGGTGCTCGGGCGGCTACACGGACCCCGGCATGGAGATCGAGATCGCGCTGCGCAAGCACGATCTGCCGCACGAATTCTCGCTCGCGGCGCGCAAGCAGGCCGGCAAGCTGCCCACCGAAGTGACCGACCGCGACCGCGCCGGCCGCGTCGACCTCACCGTCGCTGCCGCTCGTCACGATCGACGGCGAAACGGCGAAGGACTTCGACGACGCCGTGTACTGCGAGCGCAAGGGCAAGGGCTTTCGCCTCATCGTCGCGATCGCCGACGTCTCGCACTACGTGAAGGACGGTGATCCGCTCGATCGCGACGCGCGCGAGCGCGGCACGTCGGTCTATTTCCCGCGCCGCGTGATCCCGATGCTGCCGGAGGCGCTGTCGAACGAGCTCTGCTCGCTCAAGCCGGACGTCGACCGGCTGTGCATGGTCTGCGACATGGACGTGACCGGCCGAGGGCCGGATCGCGAAGTACGAGTTCTATCCGGCCGTCATGCACTCGCGCGCGCGGCTCACCTATACGCAGGTGTGGAACTGGCTCGCAGACGCCGTGCGAGCGCTCCGCGCACGGCGAAGGCGCTGCTGCCCCGGCTCACCGATCTCTACGCGCTGTTCCATGCGCTGCAGCGTGCCCGCGAAGCGCGCGGCGCGATCGACTTCGACAGCGTCGAGATGGCAGCTCGAATTCGACGTCGCAGGGCAAGATCGTCCGGATCGTGCCGGTGGTGCGCAACGACGCGCACAAGCTGATCGAGGAATGCATGCTCGCCGCGAACGTCTGCACGCGCGGAATTTCTCGCGCGGCACAAGCATCCCGGCGCTCTACCGCGTGCACGAAGGCCCCACGCCCGAGAAGCTCGCGATGCTCCGCGACTTCCTCGCGAGCTGCGCGCTGGCACTCCCGGCGGCGACGACCCGACCGCCGTCCGACTACGCGAAGCTCCTGTTGCAGATCAAGCGATCGACCGGACTACGCGCTGCTGCAGACCGTGCTGCTGCGCTCGCTGCAGCAGGCGCGCTACCGGCCCGACAACGTCGGCCATTTCGGCCTCTCCTACGAGGCCTACGCGCACTTCACGTCGCCCATCCGCCGGTATCCGGATCTCGTCGTCCATCGCGCCATCAAGGCCGTGCTTGCCCGCCGCGAGTACAAGCCCGGCGGCACGTCGTGGAGCGAGCTCGGCGTGCACTGCTCGCTCACCGAGCGCCGCGCGCGACGACGCGACGCGCGACGTCGAGAACTGGCTCAAGTGCTATTTCATGCAGGACAAGGTCGGCGAAAGCTTCGACGGCACGATCAGCGGCGTCACGAGCTTCGGCATCTTCGTCACGCTCGACGGCCTCCAACATCGACGGCCTCGTGCACGTGACCGAGCTCGGCCGCGACTATTTCCATTTCGATGCCGGACGCCACGCGCATGATCGGCGAGCGCAGCGGCCGGATATTCCAGCTCGCCGGCCGCATCCGCGTCACCGTTGCGCGCGTCGACCTCGAAACCGCGAAGATCGATTTCACGCTCGCCGAGAATGCCGGTGCAGCGCCGCCCGACGCGGGGCCAAAGCAAACGCCCGACCCTCCGCCGCGCAAGGAATCGCGCCGCGCGGCCGGCCGCGAGGCACTGACGCCGATCGGCCATGGACCTCGTCGCTGCAGAGGTCCAACGCTCACCGCGTCCGACATCGCGGCCTTCGCCTCGCTTGCCGGCGCGCAGGGTATTCACGCGCTCGGAGGAGGAGCTCCGGCCTACCGGCTGACGCGGGTGGAACGCCAGGAAGGCGTGGCCGAACGCTGCGCGGCGGCTGGAATCGACTACGCATTCGTGCCACCGGACCTGACGCGGCGAGCGCGTCCGGGTCGTTGCCATGGACATGGATTCGACGCTGATCACCATCGAATGCATCGACGAGATCGCGGACCTGGTGGGTATCAAGCGCGAAGTCGCCGCGATCACCGCCGCGGCGATGCGCGGCGAGCTGAAATTCGCGGAAAGCCTCACCCGGCGCGTCGCGCTTCTCGCCGGGCTGCCGGTACGTGAGCTGGAGAGAGTCTACGTCGAGCGGCGTCGATCTCTCGCCGGGAGCCGAGCGGATGCTGCAGCGGATTCCGGGCGGCCGGCGCGAAGACCCTGCTCGTTTCCGGCGGCTTCACGTTTTTCACCGATCGCCTGGCCGAGCGCCTGGGCTTCGACGAAACCGCGGCGAACACGCTCGAGATCGCGGGCGACAGCTTGACGGGTCGCGTCGTGCCGCCGATCGTCGACGGCGAGATCAAGGCGGCACGCCTCGTCGGCGATGCGGAAGCGCTATGCCGGCGAAGACGGCATCGTGGTCGCAATCGGAGACGGCGCGAACGACGTGCCGATGCTGGCCGCGGCGGACGTCTCGATCGCCTATCGCGCAAAGCCGATCGTGCGCGCACGGCGACCTACGCGATCGATCACTGCGGGCTCGATGCCGTCCTGAACCTGTTCCGCTGAAGGGTTCGCACCTTCGTTGCAGCGCCTGCCGCCGGGCGCCCGGCGCCTGCTCTTCAGTCGTCGTCGAAGTCGCCTTCGTCCATCCACGCCATCTGGATCGCTTCGAGGATCTTCTCGCCGCTGTGCTTCGGGTCGTCGGCGAAGTCCGGGCAGCTCCAGCACCCAGCGCTTGAGGTCGGTGAAGCAGCAGCGTGCGCGGGATCGACGTCGGGATGACGCTTCGGCGAGCGCGATCGCGATCTCGCGGGTGTCGGTCCATTTCATGACGGCTATCGCTGCTCTTTCGTCTGGTTGATCGTGTAGCGCGGAATCTCGATCACGAGCGCGCGCGTCGGCGACGATCGCCTGGCAGGACAGCCGCGACGTCGGCGTCAGTCCCCACGCGCGGTCGAGGAGGTCGTCCTCGTCCTCGGTCGACGGCGCCAGCGTGGAGAAGCCCTCGCGGACGAATCACGTGACAGGTCGTGCACGCGCACGACTTTTCGCACGCGTGCTCGATCTCGATGCCCTGCGTCGAGCAGGTTGTCGCAGATCGACACCCCGCGCTCGGCGTCGAAGGTCTTGCCCTCGGGACACACTTCGGGATGCGGAAGCACGACGATCTTGGTCATGGTGCGGCGTCAGGTCAGGCGCATCGATGTTGCGGCCCGTCAGCGCGCGCGCGACGCCGCGATCCATCCGCAGCGCCGCGAACTCGCCGGTCGCGCGGTTGAGCGCGGCGGTGGCGGCGAGCGAGCGCCCGCCGATCGCTGCCGTCGCGCGTTCGCGAGCACGTCCGCGATGGCGTCCTCGATCGCGCGCACGCGCCGACGGCGCGAGAAGATCGCCGTCCGCGGCCAGCGCGCGCGCGTCGCCGCCACGAGCTGGTCGGCCTCGACCCGAGCCTCGGTGAGCACGCGCGCGGCCATGTCCTCCGCGGCATGCGCGACGCGATTCCTGCAGCATCCGCGCGATCTCGGCGTCGGACAGCCCATACGGACGGCTTCGACGACGACCGACGCCTCGATCGCCCGAGGTCTGCTCGCGCGCGGATACCGACAGCAGGCCGTCGGCGTCGACCTGGAACGTGACCTTGACCCGCGCCGCGCCGGCGGTCATCGGCGGAATGCCGCGCAGCTCGAAGCGCGCGAGCGAGCGGCAATCCGCGACCTTCTCGCGCTCACCCTGCACGACGTGGATCGCGATCGCGGTCTGGCCGTCCTTGAACGTCGTGAACTCCTGCGCGCGCGTCACCGGAATCGTCGAGTTGCGCGGAACGATCTTCTCGGCGAGCCCGCCCATCGTCTCGAGCCCGAGCGAGAGCGGGATGACGTCGAGCAGCAGCCAGTCGTCGCCGGCCGCGCGGTTGCCCGCGAGCACGTTGGCCTGGATCGCGGCGCCGAGCGCCACGACCTGGTCGGGATCGAGATTGGTGAGCGGCGGCTGCCCGAAGAAATCGGCGACGGCCTTCTGGATCTGCGGCATCCGCGTCGCATCCGCCGACCATGACCACGCCGTGGATGTCGGCAGGTGTGAGCCCGGCGTCGCGCAATGCGCGCTTCACCGGACCCGAGCGTCTTCGCCACGAGATGCGCCGTGATCGCGGTGAATGTCTTGACGTCGAGCGCGAGCTCGACCTTGCTGCCGTCGGACAGCGTCGCGTTGATCGGTTGTCGACGCGATGCAGCGTCAGGTTTTCCTTCGCCTCGCGCGCCTTCACCATCAGGAGCCGCGTGTCCTCGGGCGACAGCGGCGGCAAGCCGGCCGCTTCGAGGACCCAGCAATGGACCGCGATGATCCCAGTCGTCGCCGCCCAGCGCCGAGTCGCCGTTCGTCGCGAGCACCTCGAACACGCCGCTGCGTGAGCTTCAGGATCGAGATGTCGAACGTGCCGCCGCCGAGATCGTAGATCGGCGTACGTGCCCTGCGACCGCGTTGTCGAGGCCGTAGGCGATCGCCGCCGCCGTCGGCTCGTTCAGGAGCCGCAGCACGGTAAGGCCCGCGAGCGTTCGCGGCGTCCTTGGTCGCCTGCCGCTGCGCGTCGTCGAAATACGCCGGCACCGTGACGACCGCGCCCGCGAGCTTGCCCGCGAGGCTTGCCTCGGCGCGAATGCGCAGCGCGCGCAGGATGTCCGCCGAGACTTCGACCGGGCTCTTCACGCCGGCGCGGGTCGCGAGCTTCGACCATCCCCGGCTCGTCGATGAACCGGTACGGAAAGCGCCGCGCATCCGGAAGATCGGCGAGGCCGCGGCCCATCAGCCGCTTCACCGAGACGATCGTGTTATGCGGGATCGCGCGCCTGCAGCGCCTGCGCCGCGTACCCGACGTCGACCGACTTCTCGCCGTAGCGGACGATCGACGGCAGCAGCGGATGGCCGTTCTCGTCCGGCAGCACGACGGGAATGCCGATTTCTCACGGTCGCCACGAGCGAATTGGTCGTGCCGAGGTCGATGCCGACCGCGAGTTGGCGCTCGCGCCGCGCCGGCTCGTCGGGCTCGGAGATCTGCAGCAGCGCCATACAGCCACGTCTCATCGTCTCGGCTCGATGCCAGCATCGCGTCGATGTCCGCGGCGAGCTTCGTCGAGAAATCGCAGCTCGCGCACCGTCCCGCGCCGCATCCCATGCCGCGTCGACGTCGAGCAGCGCCGCGACGCGCTGTTCGAGCTCGCGCGCTTCGGCGCGCACTTCGCCGAGGTTCGCCTCGAGCGCGCGCGCGTCGCCGGCTGCCGCCGCCTCGGCGGCGGCCTCCCGTCGCTCGAGCTGGCGCTCGAGGAAATCGAATGCCAGCGCGGTGTCCGTTTCGGCGAGCGCATCGACGCCATGGAGCGACAACAGGTATTGCGCGCGCGCTACCGGATCCTTCAGCGCCTGGTAGGCCTCGTTGACCCGGGCCGACGATTGCAGCGCGAGCCGCTGCTCGCCTGCGCCGGCGGCCGCGTAACGATCGGGATGCACTTCGCCCTGCAGCCGATGGTAGGCGCGGTCGAGCGAGCGCCGCATCGAAGCGGAAGCGCTCCGGCAAGCCGAACAGCTCGAAGTGATTGCGCGAGAAATCGATCATCGCCGTCTCGCGCCGCGGACACGCTTGCTAGACGTTGAAGCGACTCGCCGCAGCCGCAGGCATCCTTGACGTTGGGATTGTTGAACTTGAAGCCTTCGTTCAACCCTTCGCGCGCGAAGTCGAGCTCAGTGCCGTCGAGGAACTGCAGGCTCTTCGGGATCGACGATGACCGTCACCCCGTGACACTGGAACGACAGATCTTCCGGCCGGACGTCATCGGCGTATTCGATCTTGTAGGCGAGCCCCGAGCAGCCGGACGTGCGCACGCCCAGGCGCAGCCCGACGCCCTTGCCGCGCTTGACGAGGCGGTTCGCGACGTGCTTCGCCGCGGATTCGGTCAGTGTGATGGCCATTGCTGGGTCTTGTCTCGATCGCTTCCGTTCAATCGCCGCGCTGCTCGCGGCGATCGCCTCAATCGCGCAGCCGCTCCTGCGGCGCCTCCGCGCATGCGCGCTGCGCCGTGCTTCGTCCTGTAGTCGGCGACCGCCGCCTTGATCGCGTCCTCGGCGAGGATCGAGCAGTGGATCTTGACCGGCGGCAGCGCCAGCTCCTCGGCGATCTGCGGTGTTGCGTGATCGCCGCCGCCTCGTCGAGCGTCTTGCCCTTGACCCATTCGGTGACGAGCGACGACGAGGCGATCGCCGAGCCGCAGCCGTAGGTCTTGAACTTCGCGTCCTCGATGCACGCCGTCCTGCCGACCTGGATCTGCAGCTTCATCACGTCGCCGCACGCCGGCGCGCCGACCATGCCCGTGCCGACGTCATCGGCGTCCTTCGCGAACGAGCCGACGTTGCGCGGATTTTCGTAGTGATCGAGAACCTTGTCGCTGTATGCCATTGCCTTCTCCTGTTCGGCCCGGTGCTGCGAATCAGTGCGCAGCGCCATCAGTGTGCCGCCCATTGCACGGTGTCGAGGTCGACGCCGTCCTTGATGCATCTCCCACAGCGGCGACAGCTCGCGCAGCTTCTCGACCTTGCGGCGCAGGAGGTCGATCGTGTAGTCGATGTCCGCCTCGGTCGTGAAGCGGCCGATCGTGAACCGGATCGAGCTGTGCGCGAGCTCGTCGCTGCTGCCCAGCGCCCGCAGCGCATACGACGGCTCGAGCGACGCCGACGTGCAGGCCGACCCGGACGACACCGCGATGTCCTTGATCGCCATGATCAGGCTTCGCCCTCGACGTAGTTGAAGCTCACGTTGAGGTTGTGCGGGACCCGGCGCTCGAGATCGCCGTTGACGTAGATCTCCTCGATGTCCGCGAGGCCCTTCGCGAGGCGGTCGCGCAGCATCCGGATCCGTTCGTTCTCGGTCGCCATCTCGAGGCGCGCGATGCGGAACGCCTCGCCCATGCCGACGATCTGGTGCGTGGGCAGCGTGCCGGAGCGCATGCCGCGCTCGTGACCGCCGCCGTGCATCTGCGCCTCGAGGCGAACGCGCGGCTTGCGCCGCACGAACAGCGCGCCGACGCCCTTCGGGCCGTAGGTCTTGTGCGCCGAGAACGACATCAGGTCGACCTTGAGCGCCGCGAGGTCGAGCGGGATCTTGCCGGTGGCCTGCGCCGCGTCGACGTGGAAAGATGATGCCGCGCGCGCGGCAGATCTCGCCGATCGCCGCGATGTCCTGCACGACGCCGATCTCGTTGTTGACGGCCATCACCGAGACGACGATCGTGTCGGGCCGCAGCGCCTTCTCGAACTGCTCGAGGTCGAGCAGTCCGTCCGGCTGCACGTCGAGATAGGTGACCGCGTAGCCCTCGCGCTCGAGCTCGCGCATCGTGTCGAGCGTGGCCTTGTGCTCGGTGCGGACCGTGACGAGGTGCTTGCCCTTGTCCTTGTAGAAGTGCGCGGCGCCCTTCAGCGCGAGATTGATCGACTTCGGTCGCGCCCGGACGTCCAGACGAGTTCGCGCGGGTCGCAGTTGACGAGCGCCGCGACCTGCTCGCGCGCGTCCTCCACGGCCTTCTCGGCCGTCCAGCCCAGCGAGTGCGAACGCGACGCCGGATTGCCGAAATTCTCGGTGAGGCAGGGGATCATCTTCTGCGCGACGCGCGGGTCGACCGGCGTCGTCGCCGAGTAGTCGAGGTAGATCGGGGTTTTCATTGCAGCGTTTCCATCGGTGACATGCCGGCGGTCAGTCCATCGTCGGCTACGGGCGTGCGCGGCGTGCGCCGCGTCGTCGTGCGGCCGCTGGTCCTGCAGCACCGTGACGTCGGGCTTCTGCTGCTGCGCGACGAGCTCGGCGAGCGTGACGGAGCGCAGGTAGCTGAAGATGTGGGCGTTGAGGTTCGCCCACAGTTCGTGCGTCATGCAGCGCTTGCCGTCGTCCTTGCAGCTCTCGCGGCCGCGCGCACTGCGTGGCGTCGATCGGCTCGTCGACCGCGACGATGACCTCGGCGACCGAGATCGTCTTCGGCGCCGCGGGCCAGGCGATAGCCGCCGCCGGGACCGCGAACGCTCTCGACGAGGCCATGCCGGCGCAGCTTGCCGAACAGTTGCTCGAGGTAGGACAGCGAAATCTTCTGCCGCTGCGAGACCCCGGCCAGCGTGACCGGGGCTTTCGTGCCGTGCATCGCGACGTCGATCATCGCGGTGACGGCGAATCGTCCTTTGGTGGTCAGGCGCATGGTCGGTCACCTGTAGTGGTTGGTTCATCCTGATCCCGGGCTCCCATTCGTCACGGCGAGTCCGTATTCTAACAATCCCGACTAAGTTAGTCAACTAATCGCCCCCCGAGTTCAGTCAATCGTTGTCGATCATCTGGCTGAGCCGCTTGGGGTCGAATCCCTCGGCCGTTGCCGTGGCGTCCCCGATATCGACGCCCCCTGCTTCAGAGCGGGCGATGAGCTCCTGCATGCGGGCGTCCGTCTCGGCGGCATGATCGATAAGCCGATGAATCGCCTGGACCATCGGATCGTTCATGTCGGCGGCGATCGCGTAGGCCGAAAAGCCCAGCTTGGCGGCATGGCTTTCGCGCCGCTGCGCGTCGTCGCCGGTCAGGATTCGGGCCGGGATGCCGACCGCGGTCGCACCTGCGGGAACGTCGCGCACTACGACGGCATTGCAGCCTATCTTGGCCCCATCTCCCACTAAAATCGGCCCGAGAATCTTGGCGCCAGCGCCGATCACCACTCCCTTGCCCAAGCGTCGGGTGGCGCTTGCCGGCCTTCCATGACGTCCCGCCCAGGGTCACGCCGTGATAGAGGGTGCAATCGTCGGCGATTTCGGCCGTTTCGCCGATGACGATTCCCATCCCGTGGTCGATGAAAACCCGCCGCCCGACCGTCGCGCCCGGATGGATTTCGATCCCGTCAGGCAGCGGCCCCAGTGGGCGAGCCAGCGGGCGAGCCAGCGCAGGCCAGCCGCCACAGCCGATGGGACACCCAGCGGTGCCAGACCAGGCGCGTGCAGCCCGGGATAGCACGTCAGCACCTCCCAACGGGTGCGGGCGGCCGGGTCGCGGTCGAACACGACGGCGATGTCTTCGCGAAGGCGGCTCGAACATGGTGGCATTTTCGCATTTCCGACTGCCGCACTCAACTATTGGGCCGGCGACCGCCTGATCAACCGCTGCCACAGCGCCGGGCCAGCGGTTTGCCCCGGTTTCGCGAATTGACTACTATCGGCCGACCTTAAGCGCACGGGCACGACGACGATGACGCGAATGCGGCCGTTGTCCCGACCTGCGCTCCCCGGAGGAAGCATGTGTCCCCGCAATCCCGATTGGTTCGTTCCGCTCGTCGCCGCCGCCGCGATGGCGCTGCCGGCCGCCGCGCAGGAGGTCACGCTCGAAGGTCCACCATTTCTGGGCGCCGACGGCGATGCCGCCGTCGACGCTGCTCACGCCATGGTGCGACAAGATCGCGAAGGATTCGAACAACCGGATGAAATGCCAGATCTATCCGGCGATGCAGCTCGGCGGCGCGCCGCCGCAGCTCATCCAGCAGGCGATGGACGGCGTCGCCGACATCGTGTGGACGCTTCCCGGCTACACGGCGGGCCGCTTTCCGATGATGGAAGTGTTCGAGCTGCCGTTCATGTCGCGCAGCGCCGAGGCGACGAGCCAGGCGGCGTGGGACTACTACACGCAGTACGGATACAAGGAATTCCCGGCATCAAGGCGCTCGCCGTCAACGTGCACGACAACGGTTACATCCACACGGTCAACAAGCAGATCAAGGTGATGGCGGATTTCAAGGGCCTCAAGATGCGCGCGCCGACGCGGCAGACCAACAAGCTCCTCGGCGCGCTCGGCGCGACGCCCGTGGCGATGCCGTTGCCCGCGCTCGGCGACGCGCTGTCGAAGGGCGTGGTCGACGGCGTACGCTGCTGCCGTGGGAAGTGATCCCGTCGATCAAGGCGCACGAGTTCACGAAATACGAGAGCGAAACGGACCCGAAGGTGCGCGCGCTCTACACGGCCGTGTTCATCGCTCGCGATGAACCAGGCGAAATACGACAGCCTGCCGGCCGACCTCAAGCAGGTGATCGACGCGAATTCGGGCGCGGCGCTGTCGAAGACGATGGGCGTGCAATGGGACGCGTCGGCGCCGCCGGCGCGCAAGCTCGCCGTCGATCACGGCAATACGTTCTACGTGATCCCGGCGTCCGAGCTCGAGAACTGGCAGAAGGCCACCGCCAACCTGCCCGACGAATGGGTGAAGGACGTGAGCGCAAAGGGCCAGGACGGCAAGATGCTGCTGCAGGCCGCGACGGACCTGATCAAGAAGTATCGACAAGTAGCTTGTTGGCCGGAGGCCGCGGATTCAACGCAGCAGGACGGCCGCGATCAGGAGTCCGATCGTGACGAACGCGAACAGGATCGCGTACGCGACCACGAGCACCATCGCGCGGACCGCGATGCCGAGCCAGCGGCCTCCGTACACCGCGCGTGTCGACCAGACGAGATAGGCGAGCGCCCATATCACGAGCAGCGTCCGTCATCCATCCGTTCGGCGCGATGCCCATCAGCGAGCCCACGACGAACAGGAATGCGTGGTTGTGCGCGGCGAACACGAGATGCTCGCCATAAAGCCGCGGTCGCGATGGATGGCGGCGGCGCGGGCCGAGATAGACGAGCTTCAGCAAGGCGGCGAACGCGGGCAGCAGCACGAACATCGCATACGGGCCGTAGCGGAGCGTTCCCGCGACGATCTGCTCCACCTTCTGCGCGCGCGGAAGCGCGTTGAAGCGCGCAATCGGCTTGCGCGAGGATCCCCATTGTTCCCGCGAACTCGCTCATGTTGAGGTTGAAATCGTCGTCGAGCGTCACGAGCTCGCCCGGCCCGGCTGTCCGCTTCGCGCTCCTCGACCATCCCTTGCGATCCTCCACCCTCTCCTTGGGAACTCGATCCCCGCTCGCCTCCTTCGAGGGATCGAACTGCGCGCTCGCCGAAGTTGATCGAATCGGTGGCGAACCGCAGCGTCGCGAACAGGACGAGGCTCGATACGAGGAAGAGCCGCGCCGGGCCGATGTAGCGCCGGCGACGGCCCGCGAGATATTCGCGCGTGAGGAATCCCGGCCGGAACAGGAGCGCCGCGAGCGTCTTCCAGAACTTGCCGTCGTAGGCGACGTACCGGCCCATCGCCTCGCGCATGAACTGCGCGGAACGTCGGCAACCGCTCGCGCGTGTCTCTGGCCGCAGGCCGGGCAGTACGCGTCGGGCGCCCTGACGCCGCAGTTGAGGCAGCGATGGATCGTCGGATCCATCGTCAGCGCTTCTCCAGCAATTGATCGATCCGCGCAAGGATGCCGCGCAGGATGTTGACTTCCTCCTTCTCGAGCGCGGCGCGCGCGAAGAGCCGGCGCAGCCGCGGCAGCAGGCGCTTCGGCATGCTGCGGATCGAGGAAGCGCATCGCCGCGAGCGTCGCGCGTGCCGTGCGCGTACAGCGCCTCGATCTCGTCGACGCGTCGCGGGCTCGAAGCGCGGCGCGCGCCAGACGTCGCCGCCGCGTCGCGGCGAGCGCGCAGCTCGTACGCGACCACCTGCACGGCGGCTGCGAGATTGAGCGACGCGTAGTCGGCGTTCGCGGGAATCGTCGCGACGACGCCGCAGCGCGCGAGCTCGTCGTTCGAGAGCCCCGACATCTCGGTGCCGAACACCAGCGCGACGTCGCCGTGCGCTGCGTGCGCGATCGCTTCCGCCGGCGGCCTCGCGCACGGCCAGCACGCGCCCGGCGAATTCGCGCGGCCTGCGCCGAGAACCCGATCGCGGCAGCACGCAGCCGGCGAGCGCCATCGTCGAGCGTGGCGACGACCTCGCGCGCCATCGAGGACGACCGTGGCGCCCGACGCGAGCGCGACGGCCTCGGGGTCGGGAAAGCGCCGCGGATCGACGAGCACGAGCCGGGTCAGGCCCATCGTGCAGCATGGCGCGCGCGGCGGCGCCGATGTTGCCCGGATGGCTCGGTCGCGACGAGCACGATGCGCAGCGAGCGGAGGCGATCGGGCGTGGACGGCATCGCGTATCTCGCGCGCCGTGCGGATCGCGGCGCGGATGACGCCAGCGGTTACAATGAGCGCCTTCGTTCTTCGCTGCCGCTCGCGCTGGCGGCGACCGCGCGCGACAACGCGACAATCCGACCATGCATCCGATGCTCACGATCGCGGTGAAGGCGGCGCGCCGCGCCGGCAACGTCATCAATCGCGGCGCCCGCGAGCTCGACCTGCTCACGGTCACGTCGAAGGGCCCGAAGGATTTCGTGAGCGAGGTGGATCGCGAGGCCGAGCGGGCGATCGTCGAGACGCTGCTCGCGAGCCTATCCCGATCACGCGATTCTAGCAGAGGAAGGCACCGCCAAAGGCGCGAACGCCGACGCGGAAAACGTCTGGATCATCGATCCGCTCGACGGCACGACCAACTTCCTGCACGGCTTTCCGCAGTACTGCGTGTCGATCGCGCTCGCGCATCAGCGGCCAGGTCACGCAGGGCGTCATCTACGACCCGGTCCGCAACGATCTCTTCACGGCGACGCGCGAGGTCGCGGCGCATTCCTCAACGATCGGCGCATCCGCGTCTCGAAGCGGCACGCATCTGCGCGATTGCCTCGATCGGCACCGGATTCCCGTTTCGCGACGGCAGCTACCTCGACACCTACCTCAGGATGATGAAGGCGATGATCGAGCAGACGGCCGGCCTGCGCCGGCCCGGCGCCGCCGCCCTCGACCTCGCTTACGTCGCCGCGGGCTTCTACGACGGCTTCTGGGAGGTCGGCCTCAACCCGTGGGACGTCGCCGCGGGCAGCCTCCTCATCCAGGAGGCCGGCGGGCTGATCGGCGATCTCGGCCGGCGACGGCGACTTCCTGCACGGCGGGCAGGTGATCGCCGCGACACCCAAGATCTTCGCGCAGATGGTGACGGCGCTCGCGCCGTTTCGCGCCGACCTCGTGCGCGAGCGCTCGAAGAAGCCGGTCAACCCCGCCTGAACATCGCGCCCGAGGAGCCCGCCATGCCGCGCGCCGTCATCCGCATCTTCGCCGTCGCCTTGCTCTTCGCCTGCGCGTCGACGTTCGCGCAGGAGCTATCCGACGAAGCCGATCCAGCATCATCGTGCCGTTCGCGGCCGGCGGTCCGGCCGACGTCTACGCGCGCTTCATCGGCGCGCGCCTGCACCGGAAGCGCTCGGCCAGCCGGTCGTCGTCGACGACCGCCCGGGCGCGGGCTCGATCATCGGCACCGGATGCCGTCGCGAAGAGCGCGCCCGACGGCTACACGCTGCTGATGATGTCGAACACGCAGACGGTCAACGAGACGCTGATCCCCAACCAGCCCTACCAGCTGATGCGCGATTTCGTGCCGGTCGCGCCGGTCAACTACTCGGACTCTCGTGCTGGTCGTGCATCCGTCGGTCGGCGCCAACAGCGTCGCCGACCTGATCAAGCATCGCGAAGGCGAGCCCGGGCAAGCTCAACTACGCGTCGTCGGGTCCCGGCACGCCGTACCACATGGCCGGCGAGCTCTTCAAGGCGATGGCCGGTGTGGACATCGTCCACGTTCCGTACAAAGGGAGCTCGGGCGCGCGCACCGACGTGCTCGGCGGGCAGGTGCAGATGATGTTCGACGCGGTGCCGACGATGAGCGAGCACGCGAAGCGCGGGCGCGTGAAGGCGCTCGGCACGACAGGCAAGGCGCGCTCGCCGGTGCTTCCCAACGTGCCGACGATCTCCGAGGCCGGCGTGACCGGCTACGAAGCGGTGATCTGGCTGGGCCTGATGGCGCCGAAGGGGACGCCGCGCGCGATCGTCAACCGGCTGAACGCCGAGATCGCGAAGATCCAGAACCGCCCGGAGGTCCGCCAGGAGTGGGCGAGCCAGGGCGCGCTGCCGATGGCGATGACGCCCGACGAGTTCGGCCGCTATCTCGACGACGACATCGTCAAGTGGGAGCGCATCGTGAAGATCTCGGGGCGAAGGCCGACCAGTGACGGTGGCGCGGCGCGAGGGCATCGCGCTCGACGTCATCTCCGGCGGGCGGCGCAGGGCATCGTCGGCGCGGTCGCCGAGGAGTTCCGCCTCGCCACCGGCGCGATCGTGCGGGGCACGTTCGGCGCGGTTGGCGCGATGCGCGAGAAGCTCCTCCAGGGCGCGCCATGCGACGCGATCATCCTGACGGCGCCGCTTGTCGTAAGCCTCGAAGCGCAGGGACACGTGCGCCTGGAACCTCCGCTCCGCTCGGCCGCGTGCGACACCGGCATCGCCGTGCGGGGCGGCGAGCGATATCCCGCCATCGCGGACGGCGCCGCGCTGCAGCGCCTCGCTCCTCGCCGCAACGGGCATCTATTTTCCCGATCCGGAGCTCGCCACGGCCGGCATCCATTTCATGAGCAGTGCTGCGCGAGCTCGGCATTCACGAGACTCCTGGCCGAACGGCTCCGTCCTTTTCCGAACGGCGCGTCGCGATGGGTGCGCTCGCGCGCGCGGCGTGCCGGGCGAATTGGGCTGCACGCAGATCACCGAGATCAAGTCGACGCCCGGTGTGGTTGCCGTCGGCCCGCTGCCCGCCGGTTTCGAGCTCGCGACGATCTACACGGTGGCGCTGTGCACCCGCGCGCGCGAGCCTCGAGCTCGCACGAAAATTCGCGGCGCTGCTGTCCGGTCCCGCGCACGCGCGCGGCGCGAGGCGGCTCGGATTCGAGTGACCGCGGAACTCTTCGCGGGCGGTGCGATCCGACGGATGGCGGACCCCCGCCACGTCGCAGCGTGATACGCTAACCCCATGATTGCAGACGCCTTACAGATTGCTGACGAGTATCCGCTTCCCAAGCGCCAGGTGCGCTGGGCGGGCCTCATCTTCTTCATTCTTCTGCACGCCATCGCCATCGTCGGGACGCCGCTCTTATATCTACTATCGCGGCATCACGGGTCCCGAAATTGCGCTCTTCCTCGGGTACTGCGCGGCGACCGGCCTGTCGATCACCATCGGCTACCACCGGCTGTTCGCGCACTCCGCTTTCAAGGCGTCGCCGATCGTGCAGTTCGTCGTCCTGCTCTTCGGCGCGGCGACGTTCGAGTAATCCCGCGCTGAAATGGGCGTCCGCAGCACCGCCAGCACCATCGCTTCACCGACACCGCGCATGATCCCTACGGCGTCAACCACGGTTTCTGGCATGCCCATATCGGCTGGATCATGTTCTGGCGCCATCGCACCAACTACAACAACGTGAAGGACCTGCGCCGGTCGCGGCTCGTGGCCTGGCAGCACGATCATCACGCCGTGGTGGTCGGTCGGCGGAGGCGTGGTTCCTGCCGATGCTGATCGCCTGGTGGATCGGGCATCCGCTGGGAGGCTTCATCATGGCGGTGTGCCTGCGCATCATCGTGGTCCTGCATTCGTCGTTCTTCATCAACTCGTTCGCGCACACGTTCGGCACGCAGCCGTACGACGAGTCGAATTCGGCCCGCGACAACTGGCTGTGCGCGCCGCTCACGAACGGCGAGGGATTCCACAATTTCCACCATCGGTTCCCGTCGGACTACCGGAACGGTTACCGCTGGTACCACTGGGATCCGTCCAAGTGGCTCATCTTCGCGCTGTCGAAGGTCGGGCTCGCGTGGGACCTCAGGCGAACCTCCGACCACAGGATCGCCGAAGCGACCGCGCACCGGATCGCCGAGGCGCCCGCGCACTCAGGGTGCGCGCGCTACGGCTGGCGCTGATCCGGGCCGAAGAACTCGCGCATCATGTAGTCCTCGAGCGCGGCGTTGTCGGCCGGACGCGCCGACAATCGCGATCCCCTTTGGTTGCGCGGCGCGACACCCAGATGAAGTCCCCGGGCTCGTGCGCGCGGATGATCTCGATGATTTTCCGGACGACGGCGATCCGGATGTCCGGATTCGAGCCCTTCCGCACCTCGATCAGCTGCCGCGCGACCCTTCCGATGTCCTGATCCCAGCCGTTGAAGAAGAACTCGGCGTCGTCGTAGCCGATGCGGCGTATCTGGAACATCCCGCCGCCGCGCTTCTGGGTCGTCGCCGAACGTGGGCGTCTTGTTCAGGCCGAGGTTGGCGGCAACGATGCGGTTGAGGCGGCTCCTTCTCGCTTTCGGCCGGCGGCGCGTTGGGCGAGTTCGATTCGGACGTCGCCGGCGCATCGCCGCGCGCGTTGCGCCTCGCGGCAATGTACGAGTGACAGGTCGGTCTCCGCGGGCGGTCGGGGCGTTGGCTGCACTTCCGTCGGCGGCGCTGGCGGCTGCGGCGGTGGCGTCGGTATCGCACTGGGGGCCGGCTCGTTGCGCACCATGGGCGGCCTGGGCGGAGCGGGACGCGGCGCGGAGCGTATCGGCGGAGGCGCGGCCACCGATGGACGTGCCGCCGGTGTGGGCGGCGGTGTGCTTCGGCCGGGCTCGGAGTCGAACGCGGCATCGAGCTGCGCGATCAATGCCTGCGAAGCCTCGGCCTTGTCGGAGGGGTCGAAGGCGAGCGGGCGCATCAAGGGCGGCGACGTGAGGAGCGCCGCGATGTGCACCAGGAGCGACAGGAAGGCACGCCACCCAGACGATGCGGATGGTGACCGTATCGTGCCGGTTGATCGGCGCGTAGCGCCAATCGTTAAAGAGGGCTCGGCAGTCAATTCAGCTCCCTTGGCGCTACGCGCCTTCCTCCGAGAGGGAGCGCTCCATGCGGCCTCCGCTCGAGCTTGCCCGACGCGCATCTCGAACGGCCGCCGCCCACGCTCGCGGATGCGCCCTTCGGGCCTGGCTTCGCCCGCTGCGCGCAGGCGTACTTTTGGGACGGCCCGGCGGCGTCATCACGATGCGCTGCGCGGCTCGGATGAGGTCGCCGCCCGCTCGCCGATCATGATCGTCGGCGCGTTGGTGTTGCCGCCGATCAAGCGTCGGCATGACCGACGCATCGACGACGCGCAGGCCGGCGATGCCGCGCACGCGCAGCTCGCGGATCGACGACGGCGAGCTCGTCGCTACCCATCCGGCAGGTCCCGACCGGATGGTAGATCGTGTCGGAGCGCTGGCGCAGCACGGTCGCGGATCTCGTCGTCGGTACGTCACACCGGCGGTGAACAGGTCCTTGCCGCGATAGCGAGCGAGCAGCGGCGACTCGCATGATGCCGCGCGTGATCCTGAAGCCGCGCACCATCGTCTCGAGGTCGTCGGGATGCGGATAGAAGCCGGGATCGATCCTCGGCGCCGCGAGCGGATCCGGGCGTTGCCAGCGTCACGCGTTCCCGCGCTCTTGCGGCCGCAGCGCGCAGACGTGGCTCGAGAAACCGCGCGTTCGCGTGCAGCTTGCGGCCATGGCTCTCGAGGATCCCGATGCAGAAATGAAGCTGCAGGTCCGGCGCCGACAGTCCCGGCGACGATCTTGACGAAGCCGCCGGCCTCCGCGATGTTCGACGCGAAGATGCCGCGCCGCTCGCGGCGATAGCGCATCGAGCTGCGGAACGCGTTGACGAGGTCGCCCGGCATGAAGCCGATCAGGTCTTTGCGCGCGCGAGTCGATAGGCGATGACGAAATCGACGTGATCGCGCAGGTTGCGGCCCACGCCGGGCACGATGCGAACACCGGACGCGATGCCGCATCGTCGCGCAGCGACGCCGCCGTCGCCGATGCCCGACAGCAACAGCAGCTGCGGCGACTGCAACGCGCCGGCGGACGAGAATCACCTCGCGGCGGGCGCGCACGATCATGCGTCGTCCCGCCCTGCCGGTATTCGACGCCGGCGGCGCGCCGGTCATCGAACACGACGCGCGTCGCGCTGCGCGCCCGTGCGCACGTCGAGATTCGGGCCGTCCGAGATTCGGCGTCAGGATAAGCGCGCCGCCGCGCTCCAGCGCTCGCCGTTCTTCTGCGTCAGCTGATAGAGGCCGATCCCCTCCTGCTCCGCGCCGTTGAAGTCGGCGTTGCGCGGCGAGCCCCTGCGCTTCCGCCGCCGCGAGCCACAGCTCCGTGAACGCGCTGGGCGAGCGCGGATCGGCGACGTTGAGCGGACCGCCCTGCCGCATGATAGCGATCCGACGAGGCGCTCGTTGTTTTCCGAGCGGCGGAAGTACGGCAGCACGTCGTCGTACGACCATCCGGCGTTGCCGAGCGCCGCCCATTCGTCGTAGTCGCTGCGATGGCCGCGCGATGTAGACCATCGCGTTGATCGCGCTCGCTGCCACCCAGCGTCTTGCCGCGCGGCTGATAGCCGCGGCGGCCATAGAGCCCGGTTGCGGCACGGTCTTGAACGCCCAATTGTGGATGCGTCCGCGGCACGAGCGACGGCGATGCCGAGCGGCACGCGGATCAGCAGGACTCGATCGCGCGTGCCGGCTTCGAGCAGGCAGACACGGTCACCGCCGGATCCTCGGACAGCCGCGCGGCGAGCACGCACCCGGCGGAACCGGCGCCGACGATCACGTAGTCGAACACGTCTATCGCTGATGGCGCATGGGCTTCGCGCAACTCCATTTTCGCGATCGCGTTGCGATGGACTTCGTCGGGACCATCGGCGAGGCGCAGGCTGCGCGCGCTCGCGTACGCGCCGACGAGGAAGTCGTCGTTGACGCCGGCCGCGCCGTACGCCTGGATCGCCCAGTCGATCACCTTGCAGGCGACGTTCGGCGCGACGACCTTGATCATCGCGATCTCCTTCCGCGCGACCTTGTTGCCGACGGTGTCCATCAGGTACGCCGCCTTCAGCACGAGCAGGCGCGCCTGCTCGATCATGCAGCGCGACTCGGCGATGCGCTCCTGCCACACGGTCTGCCGCGCGATCTCGCTGCCGAACGCGACGCGCGCCGACAGGCGCTCGCACCATCATCTCGAGCGCGCGCTCGGCGAGGCCGACGAGACGCATGCAGTGGTGGATGCGGCCGGGGCCGAGACGCCCCTGCGCGATCTCGAAGCCGCATCCCTCGCCCTTCAGCACGCTCGACGCCGGGCACGCGCACGTCGGCGAGATCGATTTCCATGTGGCCGTGCGGCGCGTCGTCGGAGCCGAGCACGGTGAGCGGCCGGATGACCTTGACGCCGGGCGTGGCGCGCGGGCACCAGCATCATCGACTGCTGGCGGTGCTTCGGCGCCGTCGGGATCGGTCTTGCCCATGACGATGTAGATGCGGCAGCGCGGGTCGCCGGCGCCCGACGACCACCATTTGCGGCCGTTGATCACGTAGTCGCCGCCGTCGCTGCACGATGCTGGCATTCGATGTTGGTGGCGTCCGACGACGCGACGCGCGGGCTCGGTCATCAGGAACGCCGAGCGGATCTCGCCGTCGAGCAGCGGCTCGAGCCACTGCCGCTTGCTGCTCGGCGCGTGCCGTAGCGCTCGATCGTCTCCATGTTGCCGGTGTCGGGCGCGTTGCAGTTGAAGACCTCCGGCGCCCACGTGACGCGGCCCATGATCTCGGCGAGCGGCGCGTATTCGAGATTGGTGAGCCCGGCGCCGTGCGGCGACTCGTGGCAGGAACAGGTTCCACAGCCCGGCCGTCGCGCGCCCGAACCTTGAGGCTCTTCGACGAGCCGCGTCGGGATCCACGGATTGCCGCTGCGCGCGGTTCGCCGTCCACTTCTTCGCGATAGCGGCGCTCGTTCGGATAGACGCGCGCCTCCATGAACGCCGTACAGACGCGCTGCAAGCTCGCGCACCTTCGGCGTGTAATCGAAGTTCATTCGTCGCTCCGTTCAGTCCACGGCCGCCCAGCACTGCAGCCCTCAGGCAGCGCGTAGTGAGCGTGCAGGTCGCATCGCGAGTGAACCACGAGCACGCGTCGAGCCGCCTGCCGTACGGCGGCATGCAGCAACGGCAACGATGCCGAGACGGCCCTGGTAGTAGACCGGCTTTTCCTTGCTGAACGTGCGAAAGCCGTAGCTCGCCGTGATAGACACCGTTGCCGCTCTCGCCGACGCCGCCGAACGGCTGCGCCTCCTGCGCGAAATGCGTCAGGCAGCCGTTGACGGTGACGCCGCCCGCGATCGTGCCGCGCAGCACGCGGTCGCGGTCGCGCGCGCGTCTGTCGCCGAACCAGTACAGCGCCAGCGGGCGCGGTCGCGCTCGTTCACGTAGCGCGATCGCGTCGTCGAGCGTGTCGTAGGCGCACGATCGGCAAGAGCGGTCCGAAGATCTCCTCGTGCATGATCGGCCATGTCGTCGGTCGACGTCGAGGATCAACGTCGGCGCCGATCTTGCGCGTCGGCGGGATCGAGCGTCTCGTGCGCCGGATTGATCTCGACGATCGCGCGCGCCGCGTGCGCGCGCGTCGGCGAGCGAGTCCCTTGATGACGCGCATAGTGCCGCTCGCTGACGATGCTCGAGTAGTCGGCGATTGGCCGGCGAGCGTCGGATAGAGCTTCGCGACGGCGCGCGCCATCGCCGCGACGAATTCGTCGACGCGGGCGCGCGGCACCAGCGCGTAGTCGGGCGCGATGCACGTCTGGCCGGCGTTGAAGAGCTTGCCGATGCGCGATCTTCGGCGCGATCGTCGCGAACGTCGGCTGTCGGCGTCGACGATCACCGGCGACTTGCCGCCGAGCTCGAGCGTGACGGGCGTCAGGTTCTTCGCCGCCGCCTGCGCCACCATGCGGCCCGACCGCCGTCGATCCGGTGAAGAACAGGTGATCGAACGGCAGCTCGACGAACGCCTGGCCCGACGGCGGCGTCGCCCGGACACGACGGCCACCTCGTCGTCGGCGAACGACTCGCGCACGATGCGCGCCATCAGCGCGCGCGGTCCGCGGCGTGAGCTCGGACGGCTTGATCATCACGCGGTTGCCCGCCGCGAGCGCCGCAGCGCCGGGCAGCATCGACAGCTGGTACGGATAGTTCCATGGCGCGACGACGCCGACGACGCCGAGCGGCTGCGCGATGCAACCGGTTGTAGCCGGGCCGGTACTTGAGTATCTGCGTCGGCGATCGCTCTGCGGGCCGCATCCAGCGCGCGAGATGCCGCCGCGCGTGCTTGATCGCCTCGTCGACCGCCAGCAGGTCCGCGATCAGCGTCTCGTGCGGCAGAGCGGTGGCCGAAATCGGCGGAGATCGCGCCGATCGAGGTCCCTGCGCGTGGCGCCTCGTCATCCGCGCGAGGCGCGAGCAGCCGGTCGCGCCGGGTCGGCGAGCGTCGGCATCATGTCGCGCCGCGAAATGCCGCGCCGCATCCGCTCGAGCGCCGTGCCGCATCGGCGAGCGGCGGCGGATCGTCGCGGTCGGGACGGTGGCTCGTCGGTTCAGCATTGTCAGGCATCGATGCGTGCCGGAAGCGGTCGCCGATCCGCGCGCGCCGGGTGGACGCCGGCGTACAACGGCGACGATACACTGGCGGTACCACGCGATTTGACCATTAACCGGCGGCGTGCAGGCGCGCGGGCGCCTGCGCGGGACCCGGGAGAGGCATCGCCATGGCCGAGCGCCGCGGCAAGGCGAAGGGCCAGCCAGCGCCGGCAGCGGAAGCGCTCCGGTCGCGAGCCCCGACCGGCGCGGATCCGACGCTGGTCGATCTCGCGCAGCAGGTGCGCTCGTGGACCGACTCGGTGCTGGGCGTCGCCGGCGCCGCCGCGGACGTCACGCTGGGCGCCGCGAAGATGATGCTGCCGAGGCCGGGGCAGCGGAGCCGCGCTCGAACGCACTGGCGCCGTGCTGCGCGGCCTGCGCGGAGACCGCGCGGCATGAGCGTCGACGAGGTCGGCCGCGCCATCGACCTCAAGGATCCCGACGCTGCTGGAGCTCGTCGAGAACGGCAAGGTGGCGCTGCCGTTCGAGATCATCCTGCCGCCTTGCGTCGGTGCTCGGCCGCAACGATCCGATCTCGTTCGTCATGCGCTTCACGCGCTCCTACAATCCGGAGGTCTGGAAAACCGCTCGAATCGCTCGGGCATCGGCCGCCTCGCGGTGCAGGCGGGGCGCGAGCGGGAGTTCGCCAACCTCTACCGCGCGAGCGATGCCGCGCGCCGGCTGTCCGACGAGGAGTTCGCCGAGGTGCTGAAGTTCACGCAGGCGGCGTTCGCGATGGCGGTCGCGTTCCGGCGGGCTTGATCCAGACCCAGAGGATCATCGGCGGCCGCCAGCGCCAGCACAGTCCGGCATAGCCGCGCTCAGGGTCCCACAGGCTGTGATCGGCCACACCGCAGCTGGCCGACCTTCTCCCCGCGCCGAAGAGCGTATAGGTCGTGGCCGTTCCACAGCGCGTGGCAGGCGCTCGGGACGACGACGTTGAGCCGGAGCGAGAGCCGCAAGGCCCCATCGCGACACCGAACGCCGTGGAGCCCAGCACATACTGCGGCACCTTGGACAGCGGCTGCGAAAAATCCGGATCGACGATTCGGCACCGCGAGATGCCACAGGCCGAACGCCACGCTCGTCCAGATGACGGTCTGGGCGGGGAAAACCCGGCGCGCTCGCAGCTTCCCACAACGCGCCGCGGAAGAGCCATCTTCGGTCACCAGCGTCAATGCGAACGTCACGAGGAAATTCGGCGCGAGCCGCCGGGCGACCGTCGAGACCGGAGAAGTTCGCGAGGTCGAGCGCGTGCGCCGACGGCTGCGCCCAGCGCGACGACGCCGATGATGCCCGCCACGTAGGCGAGACGCCGACGCCGTAGGACATGCCGTCGCCGAGCGTGAGCCCCGATCTCGCGCCGCGTCAGTCGCTGCAGCCCGCCCAGACGATGACGAGCATGGCCGCAAACCACAGGTTGTAGAGAGATGCCCTGCCCGTCGCGACGGACAGCAGAGGCGAGGCCCGGCGATGGCGCCTTGGCGCCGCCGATGACGGGCCACAGCCACGCGCGCGCGGCGTTCGGCATGGATTTCCCTCCCTGGATCCGATTGGAAACGGCGAGTATGCCATTCGCGGCAGGCGATAAGACGCAGCGTTCGCGCGTTTTCGCCGATAACGGCGCGACCACAGACGACGCGCGATTGCGCGTGAGAGGAAATCCGCCATGAGAGAAGCCCGTCATCGTCGCCACCGCGCGCACGCCGATCGGCCGTGCCTTTCGCGGCGCGCTCAACAACATCAAGTCGCCCACGCTGATGGCGCACGCGATCCGCCATGCGGTGCAACGCGCGGGCGTCGACGGCGCCGAGATCGAGGACGTCGTCATCGGCACGGTGCTGACCGCCGGCACTGCCGGAATGAACCTCGCCCGCAATGCGGCGTTCGCCGCGCGGCCTTCCGGTCACCGCCGGCGCACAGACGATCGACCGCCAGTGCGCGTCCGGCCTGACCGCCATCGCGCAGCCGCTGAAGCAGATCGTCGTCGACGGCGATGGACGTCGTCGTCGCCGGCGGCCAGGACAACATCTCCGGCGGTGCAGAAGCGCTATCTCGAATGGGTCGGCTGCGGAGAAGGACCCGAACGTGACCCGGCAGGTCGAGCACGCGTATATGCCGATGCTGCTGCACGGCCGAGAACGTCGCGCGCAAATACGAGATCAGCCGCGCGGCGCAGGACGCGTACGCGCTCTCGTCGCAGCAGCGCACCGCCCGCGCGCCAGGCCGAAGGGCGCTTCGCCGCCGAGATCGTCCCGATCACCGCGACGATGGCAGCGTCGTCGACAAGGACGACCAACGAGGTCTCGTACAAGGAAGTGACGCTCGCCGAAGGACGAGGGCAACCGGCCCGACACGACGCTGGCGAGCCTCGCGGCGCTGGCGCCCGTGATCGACGGCGGCACCGGTGACCGCCGGCAACGCGAGCCAGCTCTCCGACGGCGCGTCGCGCGTGCGTGCTGATGGAGGCGAAGCTCGCCGCGAAGCGCGGACTCGCGCCGCTCGGCCTCTACCGCGGCATGACGGTCGTCGGGCAACGCGCCCGGAGGAGATGGGCATCGGCCCGATCTACGCGGTGCCGAAGCTGCTCGCAGCAGCACGGGCTCGACGGTCGGACGACATCGGCCTGTGGGAGCTGAACGAGGCGTTCGCCGTGCCAGGCGCTGTACTGCCGCGACCAGCTCGGCATCGACCCGGACCAATACAACGTCGACGGCGGCGCGCATCTCGATCGGCCACCCCTACGGCATGACCGGCGCGCGGCTCGTCGGGCCACGCGCTCATCGAAGGCAAGCGCCGCGGCGTCAAGCTACGTCGTCGTCACGATGTGCGTCGGCGGCGGCATGGGCGCCGCGGGACTTGTTCGAGGTGACTGCTGATGGAGCGTGCAGCGGAAGCCTCCTCGATCTCACCGGCAAGACCGCGATCGTCACGGGCGGCTCGCGCGGCATCGGCCTGCAGATGGCCGAGGCGCTGGGCGAGATGGGCGCGCGAGTCGCGCTCACCGCGCGCAAGCAGGACGAGCTCGACGCGGCGCGCGCGCATCTCGAAGCGCGCCGGCATCGAATGCCTGACGATCGCGGGCGACCTCGCGGACTTCGGCGCGATCCCGGGCATGGTCGACACGGTGCTCGACGCGCTGGGGACGCGATCGACATCCTCGTGAACAACGCCGGCTGCAACTGGGCGCGCGCCGGCCGAGGACTATCCGGACGACGGCTGGCGCAAGGTGATGAACCTCAACGTCGACGCGCAGTTCTTCCTGTCGCGCGAAGTCGGCAGGCGCTCGATGATCCCGCGCAAGCAGCGGCAAGATCGTCAACATCGCGTCGATCGCCGGCCTCTACGGCAATCCGCCCGAACTGGGGCATGCAGACGATCGCCTACAACACGAGCAAGGGCGCGCTCGTCAACATGACGCGCGCGCTCGCGGCCGAATGGGGCAGCTACAACATCAACGTCAACGCGATCTGCCCGGGCTTCTTTCCGTCGAAGATGACGAAGGTCACGCTCGAGCGCATCGAGCGCGAGCGTGCTCGCGCTGACGCCGCTCGGGCGGCTCGGCGGCGACGAGGATCTCAAGGGCAGCGTCGTCTTTCTCGCGTCCGAAGCCTCGCGCCACATCACCGGCCAGGCGCTCGCGGTCGACGGCGGGTGCACGGCGATCTAGCGGTGCGCCGCGCGGGATCGACTCGACGGCACTCGAGCGGACCGCCGACTCAATCTCGGGGCCACGCTCGTCGACGCGTGCATCCGATCGACGCCGGCGCGCTCGCGGCGTACCTGCGACGCGCACGTCGGGCGACTTCGACGGCGAACTCCGTCGTCGAGCAGTTCCAGGGCGAGGCAATCGAACCCGACGTATCGCGATCACGGCCGGCGACCGCCGTTACGTGTCTGCGCCGAAAGCCGCCGGGCCAGCTGCTGCCCTCGGCGCATGCGGTCGAGCGCGAGTTTCGCGTGCTGTCGGCGCTGGCCGGCTCCGACGTCCCGGTGCCGAAGACGTACGCGCTGTGCGACGACGCGTCGGTGATCGGCACCGCGTTCTACGTGATGGAGTACGTCGACGGGCGGATCCTGTGGGACCCGACGCTGCCCGGCATGACGCGCGCGAGCGCGCGCGCGCACTACGACGAACTGAACCGCGTGATCGCCGCGCTGCACCGTGTCGACTACGCGGCGCGTCGGGCTCGGCGACTTCGGCAAGCCCGGCAACTACATCGAGCGGCAGATCGCGCGCTGGTCGAAGCAATACCAGGCGGCGGAGCCGAGCGCATCCCGGCGATGGACCGGCTGATCGAATGGCTGCCGCGTCACGTGCCGCCGGGCGACGAGACGCGATCGTCCACGGCGACTACCGGATCGACAACGTGATCTTCCATCCGACCGAGCCGCGCGTGCTCGCGGTGCTCGACTGGGAGCTGTCGACGCTCGGTCACCCGCTGTCCGGACTTCGCGTACCAGGTGATGGCGTGGCGCCTCGCGCCGCAGCGAGTTCCGGGGCCTCAAGGGCTGCGACTTCGCGGCGCTCGGCATTCCGACCGAAGCCGAGTACGTCGCCGCGTATTGCCGGCGCACCGGCCGCGACGCGATCCCGGACTGGGAGATCTATCTCATCTTCAACATGTTCCGGATCGCTGCGCGATCCTGCACGGGGTGCTCGCGCGCGCGTAATACTGCGGGGCGCAGCGCCGCCAGCGCCAATGCGCCGTCGAGACGGGCAGTGGCGCGCGCCTCGTCGCTGCCGAGGTCGCGTGTGGACCATGGCACGGCGATCGACGGCTGGCCGCTGACAAAATGAAATCGATTGAGGGCGCGGTGTGCTATGCTCGCACACCGATGGCCACCGACGCGCGCGCATCCCACCGAGATCAAGCTGCACCAGAAATCACGGAGTGCTGGAGATCGCCCATTCGCCGACGGCAAGACGTTCCGGCTGCCCTTTAAGCGAATTCCTGCGCGTCTACTCGCCGTCTGGCCGAAGTGCGCGGCCACGGTCCCGGGCGGGAAGCGCTGCAGACCGGCAAGAAGGTGAAGTCGACATCACCGCCCGATCGAGCCGATCGGCGCTGGCGCGATCCGGCCAGAAGTTCTCGGACGGCCACGATACGGGCATCTACTCGGTGGGAGCTCTTGTACGGCTACGGGCTCCACCAGGACGATGTGGCATGGCGCTGCCCTCGCACGGCGCGGCTCGCAGGCGCGAGCCGCGAGGCCGCGTGGCGCTGCATCGGCCGGCGGGCGGCGCATGCGCCGCGTCCAAAGTGCAAGTAGGTCAGGCCTGCCGCCACGGCAGGCCATGATGGCGCTCCAGCCCGCCCTTGTCGGCCGCGCTGCGCGCGCTCTGTCGGGGTCGCACTTCGAAGCCCCTCGAGCATGTTGTGAGGCCTCGAGTTTCCCCCGGGCTCCGTCGCGCGTTTCGCCGCCGCGATCGAGCTGCACCCGCCGCTGCCCGCACATCAGCACGGCCTTCTTGCCTTCCGCACTGCGGTGCGAGGCTCCGGCAGAAATTGGGGTGGATTTGCATCTGCCACATGCGCCGACGCTCTTCCGCGCGCAGGCGATCTGGGGCACGGCTGGGTTAGATCCACTAACTCTCGCTGTTTCATACGATGCGGGGTCTGATGGCTACGTCGATCGGCTGCAACGCAACTTCGGCGTACTCACCCATTTGTACCAGAGGCGCTGACAGACATCCTCCACGCGCCACGCCGCAGATTGGCTGAGAAGCGGCCACTCCGCTTAAGTCGTGGGCAGGTGCCGAAATCGAGATGGGCAGGCGCGCATATTTGCTATCATAGATCTCGTTACCTTTAAACGCCACGCGGCAGGATGGAGGCGTCTCCATAATCACAGATGATTTCGGCATGCGGTCACGCTGGCGGGGCCTGGACA
>ERZ1370068.10898-contig-9557_pt1 | contig 30618 bp, 36 predicted proteins | sample MGYA00561227_ERZ1370068 | MGnify/ENA primary metagenome ERZ1370068 (study PRJEB38410, sample SAMEA6850437) | metagenome | study: Metagenomic assessment of the ecological functions of the soil: analysis of the soil microbiota associated with the...
TTACGTATTGCTCGACGATCCGGCCTGCAAAGGAGCGGCAATCGCAGTCCGCCTGAGCCGGCTTGACCATTGCCGCCTTCTCTCGGCCGAGGTGCACGCAGCCGATCCCAGCAGCCGCAGGCGCTTGCGCATCACGAGGTGGTGCCGCCTTCCGCCTGCGCGCCTGCGCCTGTCCCGATCAATACGACGAGGCGCTTCCGTGGCGCGCCAGCCGCTCGATGTCGCGCGCGAGGAGCTCACCGCCGACGAGCTCCAGGATCATCACCGCCTGTCCGGCTCCGTGCCCGCCCCGAGCCTGCGCACGAGCTCGCGACTCTCTCGCGCTGCGCGGTTCGTCACCTCGGCGCGCCCGCCCGCGAGCGCGAGCTGGACTGCGGCCGTGCCGCCGACGCTGCCGGCGGCGCCGTTGACGAGCAGTCGTTCGCCTCGGACGCAGCTCCATACCTGGGTGAAGAGCGCATCGTGAGCCGTCGCGAACACCTCCATGAAACCGCCCGCAGGGCCAGTCGACGTTGTCCGGGACGGGCAGGCAGGATGTGAAGCCCGTCGACTGCGACGAGCGCCTGCCTGGCCGGCGCCGGGCAGGAGCGCCAGCACGCGCTGCCCTGTCTCCACGATCTCGCTGGCCGCTTGAGCCCCGGCATGTCCTCTTCCGGGACGCCCGGCGGCGGCGGGTAGTTCCCGGCCGCCTGCATCAGGTCGGCGTTGCTGACCTCGGCGTAATCGACCAGCACCTCTGGTGCCGGCAATGATCGGGGCGCTCGGCCACCCCGACCTTCCCATCCTCGATCACGACCGCACGCATCGGCGCTGGCAGGATAGCGAGCCATGAGGCTCGACGGCATCCACCACGTGACGTGCATCACCGGCGACGCGCCGGCGGAACGTCGACTTCTACGCCGGCACGCTCGGGCTGCGGCTCGTCAAGAAGACGGTCAACCAGGACGACCCGACCGTCTACCACCTCTTCTACGCCGACGAGCGCGGGCAGCGCGGGCGCCGACATCACGTTCTTCGAGTACCCGGGCGCGCCGCGCGGGCGCGCGGGCGACGGGATGGTGCACCGCGTCGTCTTCCGCGTCGGCTCGGCGGAGTGCGCTCGACTTCTGGGCCGAGCGCGTCGGCGGCGAGCGCGCGAGTACGGCTGGCTCCTGCTTCGACGACCCGGAGGGGCTCGCGCTCGAGCTCGTCGTCGACGACTCCGCGCGACGAGCCGCTCGTCGCGCGGCATCCCGAGATCCCGGCAGGAGCACGCGCTCCGCGGCTTCGCCGGCGTGCGCGCGTACGCGTCGCGCGCCCGACGCGAGTCGCGCTCGTTCCTCGGAGGCGCTCGGCTTCACGCTCCGGCTGGAGAGTGCGCGGGCGCGCGCGGCGCGCGGCGGCTTCTACGTCTACGACGAGCCGCCGGCCGAGCGCGGGCATTCCGGGCGCCGGCACGGTGCACCACGTCGCCTGGGCGTCGCCGATGGACGAGCACGAGGCCTGGCGCGACACGTGTCGCGCAGGCGGGCGGCACCCGACGCCGGTGATCGACCGCTTCTGGTTCCGCTCGATCTACTTCCGCGAGCCGAGCGGCGTGCTCTTCGAGATCGCGACGCTCGGCGGCCCGGGCTTCGCGACCGACGAGGCCGCTCGAGACGCTCGGCGAGCGGCTCGTCCTGCCGCCGAACTTCGAGCACCTGCGCGCGCAGGTCGAGCCGCGGCTCACGCCGCTGCCGAACCCGCGCGCGGAACGCGTGACGTGATCCGCCCGAGCGGCCCGCCGCGGGCGAGCCGGAGGGCGCGCTCGTCCTCTTCCACGGCCGCGGCGCGGACGAGCACGACCTGCTTCCGCTGCTCGACGCGCTCGACCCGCGAGCGGCGCCTCGACGGCTACACGCCGCGCGCGCCGCTGTCGCTGCCGCCCGGCGGCGCGCACTGGTACGTCGTGCCGCGCGTCGGCTACCCCGACCCGGAGACGTTCGCGCGAGGGGTTCGCGCCGGCTCGAGCTCGACTGGCTCGACTCGCTTCCGCACGAGCGCATCGTGCTCGGCGGCTTCTCGCAGGGCGCGGTGATGAGCTCGCTCGCGTCGGGCTCGGCGCGGCGGCCGCGCCGCGCGCTGCGTCGCGATCGTCGGCTTCTCCGGCTTCATCCCGACCGTCGACGGCTGGGAGCTCGACCTCGAGCGCCGCTTCCCGTCGGCACTCGGCCACGGCACGTACGACCCCGTGATCGACGTCAGCTCTTCGGCCGCACTGCCCGCGACCACGCTGCTCGCAGCGGGCGGCGAGGTGTTTTACCAGGAGTGTTCACTCCCCACGCCTCGACGAGCAGTTCCCGTCGAAGTGCGGGACTGGTTGCAGGCGAAGCTCTGACCTAGAGATCGCGCTTCATGACGAGCTCCCTTCGGACTCGCCCACCCGCGTGAAGCCGTTGCGCTCGCCAGAAGCGCGACCGCCGGCGAGTCCGCCTCGACCGAGAGCGACAGCGCCGTGTCGCCGCTCGGCCTGCGCGCTGCCGCGAGCAGCGCGTCCAGCAGCTCCTGGCTTCCGACGACCGTGCGCGGCGGCGCGACGGCACGACCGCGATCGTCAGCTCGGGCGCCCGCTCGTCGACGAACCCGTAGCCCGGCGACGTCGGCGCGGAAGGCGCGGAGCCAGGCCGCGCCCGACGCGGCTGGGCCCTGCTGCGGTCGCGACGAGTGCGACGTCTCACTCCGCGCGCCCCAGTTGTCGACGTAGCGCGTGAGCGGGATGTCCGCCTCGAACTGGCGCCCACGCGACGCGCCAGCGGTACGCGTGCGCCAGCATCGAGCGCATGAACGGGACGTCGCCGTGCGAGCCGCGGCGGATCACAATCCTCGCTCCATGGCGGCTGCGCGAGCTGGATGCGGTTGCCGTCCGGGTCGAACACGTCGGACGAGCCGCATCTGTCCCGGCAGCTCGAGCACCGTCCCGACCTCGACGCCCGGCCTCGCGCAGTCGCTCGCGCTTCGGCCTTGACGTCGTCCGACGTCGACCGTCGCGACGCTCGCCTCCCGGTCGGGCTCGCCCTCGGCCGAGCGCGATCTGCATTCTCGCCGCGCTCGAGCTGCGACCCAGCCGTCGTCCCAGTCGACGAACGTCTCCGCCAGAAGCCCAGCAACGCTTGGTGTAGAAGTCCCGGCCCAGCGCCGAGGTCGCGGACTCGGTACCAGACCCTGCGCAACATCGATACAGCGCGAGGCCCGGCTCTCCAGGAACGACTTCACGGTGCGCAGGAAGTCCGCGCGCCGGTCGCGCCGTCGACGGCGCGGTGGTCGACCGGTCAGCGTCATCGTCATCATCGGCCGCACGACGAGCTCGCCGTCGCGGCGACGGCCGGTCGTTCGACCGTCGCGCCGACTGCGAGGATCGCCGCCTGCGGCGGGTTGAGCACCGCGACGAACTGCTCGACGCCGTACATGCCGAGGTTCGAGATCGTGAACGTGCCGCCGTCGAGATCCTCTTGCTTGAGCTTGCCGTCGCGGGCGCGGCTCGACGACGTCGATCCTCGCGGCGGCGATCTCCGCGATCGTCCGCCGGTCGGTGCCGCGGATGACCGGGACGACCAGCCCGTCGGGCAGTCGGCGACGGCGATGCCGATGTCGGCGCTCGGGTAGCGCTCGATCGCCTCACCCGGTGAAGCGGGCATTGACGGCTCGGTGGCGCATGAGCGCCGGCGGCGCATCGCCTTGACGAGGATGTCGGTCAGCGTGGGCTGAGGCCCTCGCCCGCGAGCTCGGCTCGCAGGCGCGCGTGTAGCTCCGTTCGCCCGGGTCATGTCGGCCGACATCGAGATCTGGAACGCCGGCGCCTGCCACGCCTGCGGTCAGCCGTCGCGCGATCGTGCGGCGCACCGACGAGAGCTGCTCGACCTCGACCTCTCCGGTCGGAGCGGCAGCCGGCGCCGCGGACGGGGCTGCTGCACTCGCCTCGGCCCGCTCGACGTCCTCGGCCACGATGCGCCCTTCCGGGCCCGTCCCGGAGAGCGCCGCCAGGTCGATCCCGCGCTCGCGGGCGATGCGGCGCGCCAGCGGCGAGGCCTTGACCCGGCCGCCGTCTCGCGGCGGGCGGGCTGCCGCGGCGCCTCGGCGGTCGAGGCTTCGTCCGCGCTCGCGTCCTCTTCGCGGGCTTGGCCGGGCGAGCCCTCTTCCTTCGAATCCTCGTCGACCTGCTGGGCGGCCGAGCCGTTGCCGCTCACGTCGACCGCCACCTCTTCGCCTTCCTCGCCGATGACGGCGATCGTCTGGCCGACCGGCACCTCGCCCTCCTGACCGCGATCTTGAGCAGCACGCCCCGAGGCCTCCGCCTCGACCTCCTGCGTCACCTTGTCGGTGTCGAGTCTCGTAGAGCGGCTCGCCCTTCTCGACCTGCTCGCCCTCGGACTTGAGCCATTTGACGATCGTGCCGGACTCCATGCCCTGGCCCGAGCCGCGGGAGCTTGACCTCGTTAGCCACGCTGCCGACCGTCCGGCGGATCGCCTCGAGCACGTCGGCCTTGTGGGGCACGACGAACTCCTCCATCACCGGCGCGAACGGCAGCGGCGCGAACTTCGCGCCCACGCGCTCGACCGGCGCGTCGAGCCAGTCGAACGCCTTCTCCTGCACGATCGCCGCCACCTCGGCGCCGAAGCCCATGCGCGTGACCGCCTCGTGGGCCACCACGGCGCGGTTCGTCTTCTTGACCGAGGCGATCGAGCCCGTCCTCGTCGAGCGGCTGCAGCGTGCGCGGGTCGTAGACCTCGACCGAGATGCCCTCCTGCTCGGCCTCGTCGGCGGCGTCGAGCGCCTCGTGGACGAGCCGGCCGGTCGCGACCACGGTCACGTCCTCGCCCTCGCGGTGCATCGCGCGCCTGGCCGATCGGGATCGGCTCGAGCTCGTCGGGAACGTCCTCCTTGAGCCCGGTAGAGCGTGCGGTGCTCGAAGAAGATCGACCGGGTTGTCGTCGTAGATCGCCGACCAGAGCAGGCCGCGCACGTCGGTCGGCGTCGAGGCGAAGACGACCTTCAGCCCCGGCACGTGCACGAACCAGCGCCTCGAGCTGCTGCGCGTGCTGCGCGCCCGGCGACCAGCCGGCGCCTCCCTGGGTGCGGATCGTCAGCGGCACCTTCAGCTGGCCGCCCGACATCGTAGCGGTGCTTGGCCGCCTGGTTGACGATCTGCTCCATCGCGAGCGTCAGGAAGTCCTCGTACATGATCTCGACGACCGGCCGCATGCCCTGCATCGCCGCCGCCGATGCCGGCGCCGACGATCGCCATCTCGGAGATCGGCGTGTTGCGCACGCGCTCCGGCGCCGAACTCGTCGAGCATGCCCTGCGTGACGCCCATCGAGCCGCCCATCTCGGCGATGTCCTCGCCCATGATGAAGACGTCGTCGTCGGCGCCGCATCGCCTGCGACGAGCGCGTCGCGAACCGCCTCGCGGTAGGACAGCTCAGGCATAGACGTTCTTGAGGGCGTCCTCGGGCTTCGGGTCGGTGCCGTTCTTGCGCGAACTCGACCGAGGCCTCGACGAGCTCGTGCGACCTCGCGGTCGAGCTCCTCGAAGTCCGCCGTCGGAGAGCTCGAGCTGCTCGCGCAGCTGCGTCGATCGGGTCCTGCGTCTCGGCGCGCTCCTGCAGCTCCTCCTTCGTCGCGGTAGACCTGCGGGTCGCCGATGTAGTGGCCGACGAGCCGGTAGGTGCTCGCGAGCGAGGAAGACCGGGCCCTTGCCGTCGCGCGCGTGCTTGAGCGCCCGGGCCGCGGCCTTGTAGCACGGCCTCGACGTCCTGGCCGTCGACCGTGATCGACGTGCATGCCGAAGGCGACGGCGCGCTTGCTGCAGATCCTCGATCGGCAAGCTGCTGCTCGCGCGGCGTCGACTCGGCCCAGTGGTTGTTCTCGCAGACGAAGACGGCGGGCACCTGCCAGAGCTGCGCGAGGTTGAGCGCCTCGTGGAAGGTGCCGATGTTCGTCGCGCCGTCGCCGAAGAACGCGACCGCGACGCGCGGCTCGCTCGCGCATCTTGAACGCGAGCGCCGCGCCGGTGATCGCCGGCAGCCCGCCGCCGACGACGCGCGTTCGCGCCGAGGTTCCCGCGCTCGACGTCGTAGAGGTGCATCGAGCCGCCGTAGCCGTGCGAGCAGCCCTCGATCTTCCCGTAGAGCTCCGCCATGACCGCGTTCGGGTGCGTGCCCGCGCGCGAGCGTGTGGCCGTGCGCGCGATGGGTCGAGGCGAAGACGTCGCCGTCGTCCATCGCCTGGCAGACGCCGACCGCGACGGCCTCCTGGCCGATCGCGACGTGCAGGAAGCCGGGCAGCTCGCCGGCGCGGAACCGCTCCTCGACCTTCTCCTCGAAGCGCCTGATCAGCAGCATCTCGCGCAGGAAGTCGCGCAGGCGATCCTCGGAGAGGGTGCCTTCGTTTTCCGCTCCACCTTGGCCATTCGCCTGAGTTTATGCTCAGCCCCGGTGGGAGTCGTCGACCAGTGGCGAGCGATCCGGCAGGGCTTGCCGGATCGCGACGCGGACCTGCGGATCGCCGAACCAGTGGCGGGCGATCGAGCAGGGTTTGGCCGAAGGCTGGGGCGAGGCGCGGCTACGGCTGACCGTCGCCGACAACGCCCAGCCCGGCCGCGCGGCCGCACTGCTCGCGCCGGCGAACGCGACGCGGCGGGGAACGGTGATCTGGATCAACGTCTCGCGAGTCGGAGGCGGCGCCGTGCCCGACCTCGTTGGCTCGGCTGTTCGCCCGCGTCGACCGGGAGGGGATCGCGGGGAAGCTCGAGCTTGCGGACGTGTCTCAGGGCCGCAGCCTGTCGTGCAGCGCAGGCCGCCGACCCTCGTCGAGCAATGGGACAAGCTGGCCGTGGAGCTGCCCGACGACTGGAGCGACCTCTGGCTCGAGATCGAGCTGACCTCGAGCGACCACCTGGACCGCGGCGCCCCGCTCGCTCGCGCCCGTGAACCCCGCGCGGGACGGGCAAGCGGCTCGCGTTCCGCTTCCGCGTCGCGAGACGCTTCGGCTACGGCGCCTCGCGCGGAGATGTTCCGCCGCTGCCTGGAGCGGCTCGACGGCGAGGGGATCAGGGGCACGCTTCGGATCCTGCACGCCCTCTCCGACACGAAGCCGGTCTCTACGCAGGGCCCGGCTCTGGTACGTGGGCGGACGTTCGGTCTGAGCGTGGCCGAGCCGGTCGCCTGGTTCCTGATCGAGAAGCACTGGACGGTGGTCGGATCCGACGGCGAGGAGCTCGGCAAGGTCGAGGAGGTCCTCGCCGATACGGGTCACGACATCTTCAGTGGGCTGACCGTGGGCACGGGCCTGCTGCACCGGCCTCGCTACGTGCCCGCCGAGCTGGTGTCCGAGATCGTCGAGGGCCGCATCACGCTGTCGATCGGCAAGGACGAGTTCGAGCGGCTCGAGGAGTACGTGGAGCCGCCCTCGCCGGAAGCGGGCTAACCCTCGATCGCCGCCATCAGCTCGCGCGCGACCGCCCGGGCCTCGCGTGGGCCGTTCGTGATCACGAGGCACGTGTCGTCGCCGGCGAGGGGTGCCCACGATCTTCGGATGCTCCAGGCGGTCGAGGGCGCGGGCTATGGCCGGCGCCGAGCCGAGCTCGACTGGACGACGACGATGTTCTGCGCGGCGGTCGCGCGCACGCCGAACTGACGGAGCACACCCACGAGGGCGTCGCGCGGATCGCGCCGCGGAGCGCCCGGCAAGACGTAGCGCGGGCGGCCGAGCGCGTCGCTCGTCTTCCGAGCCGCAGCTCCCGGATGTCTCGCGAGATGGTCGGCCTGGGTGACAGCGCAACCCGCCTCGCCAGCGCATCCGCAAGCTCCTGCTGGCTGCCCACCCGGCGCCGCGAGACCACGCTGGCGATCAGCCGCTGCCGCTCGGCCTTGGCGAGCGGGCGCGTCGCCGGGTCCACGGCGTTACAGTAGCCCCCAGGTTTGGGCGAGTCACAGTCAGGCAACCAACCGGGGATGCTGCGCAAGCTTCTTTGGTCAGGTCTGCTCGCGGGTCTCTCGGCCGCTGCGACGTTCGCTGCACGCCGGGCCGCCACACAGTTCTGGCGCACCGCGACGGGTGAGGCGCCGCCGGTGAAGAAGAAATGACCAAGGCCGATCACGCAGTGGAGAAGAGCGCGGACAGCCTGGAGCCATCTGGCCGGCAAGGCCGGCAGACTCGCCACGACGGCGTCGGCGAGTGGCTGGCCGAGGAACTGAAGAACGACGCTGCGTTCCTGCGCAAGGCTGAAGCCGAGCCTGATCAAGGCGCGTGCACAGAGCAAGAAAGCGACGCGCCGACGGCGCCCAGCGCTCCGTCGGGCCCGCAGCTTGCGGGGAGCAGCCCGAAGAAGAAGCGCCGGCAACCGGAAGGCGCCCCCGCCCGATCGTCATCGTCGGCGCGGCACTCGTCGCCGGTGTCGTCCCGGCCAAGGTGATCGACTGGAGAAGCCATGCAAGAGACTGAGGGCGTCAACGAGCGCGAGGCCCACGGCCTCGCCGGCGCGGCCAAGCAGCTCGCCGAGCGCGCCAGCACCCTGATCCGTCTCGAGCTCGAGCTCGCGGGCCTGGAGCTCAAGCGCAAGGCGGGCCTTCTCGGGACCGGGATCGGCCTCGCCGTGGGCGCCGCGGTACTCGTGTTCTACGGGGTCGGGTTCGGGCTCGCGGCGATCGCAGCCGGAATCGCCACCGCGACCTCGGTTTGGCTCGCGCTCCTGATCGTCTTCATCGGGCTCCTGCTTGTCGCCGGCGCTGCTCGGCTTCTTCGCCCAGCGCGCGATCAAGAAGGCGACGCCGCCGGTGCCGGAGCAGGCGATCCAGGAGGCAAAGCTGACGACGGAGGTGCTGAAGCACAATGGCCACGGATAACGGCCGCACGGCCGAGCAGGTACGCCTCGACATCGAGACGGAACGCGAGGGGCTTGCGGCCGCGCTCGAGGATGTGCGCGCCGGCATGGACGTGAACGCGAGGCTGAAGGGAAGATGCCTGCGGCCGCGGCCGGCGCCCTCGCGCTCGGCTTCGTCGCCGCCGGCGGGATCCAGGCGACCGTGCGCCTGCTGAAGGGGCCCAGCCAGGAGGACAGGACGAAACGCTTCGGCCCGTTCTCCCTTTGGCGACCGCGACTAGCGGGCGCGCACCCGGAAGCCCGCTCCGACTCTCGTGGCGCGAGTGGCGGACGGCTTTCGTGCGCGCCGGCAAGCAGTTCGTCGCCGACGACTGCATGGGCCTGGCGCAGCAGGTCGCCTTCAGCGCGTTGCTCGCGTTCCTGCCGACGGTCGTGCTGCTGATCGGCCTGCTCGGGCTCTTTCGGCACCGGGGCCTTCAACGAGGTCGAGCGCTTCGTCGGGAGCGTCGCCCCGACACGGCGTCACGCGACGTGATCGACCCTGGCCAAGAAGGACGCAGCCGACAACAAGCAGGGCTCGGCGATCGCCTTCGCCGTCGGCACGATCGTCGCGATCTGGGCCGCGAGCGGCGCGATGGGCGCGGTGATCAAGGCCGTGAACCGCGCCTGACAACCGCATCGAGACGCGGCCGTTCTGGAAGCTGCGCCTGATCGCGATCGTAGCTCGTCTTCGCGACCGGGCTCACCACGGCCGGGATGTTCCTCCTGATCGTCTTCGGCGGCAGCCTCGGCGACGCGGTCGTCGCGCGAACGGGCCTCGGCGACAACTTCAAGCTGATCTGGAACATCGCCCGCTGGCCGATCGCGTTCGCGGCCGTGCTGCTCTTCTTCGCCTTCGTCTACCACCTGGCGCCGAACATCGACGCAGCGGGCTGGCGCTGGCGCTCACCCGGCTCGGTGGTCGGCGCGGTGATGCTGGCTCGTGCTCTCGGGGCTGTTCGCTCTCTACACGAGCTACTCGGGCTCCTACGCGCGGACGTATGGCGTCGATCGCCGGCGCGATCGTGCTGCTGCTCTGGCTCAACTACAGCTCCTGGGCGATCCTCTTCGGCGCGGAGCTGAACGCCGAGCTCGACCGCCAGGCCAACATCAATGCGGCCGGAGGCCCCAGGGCGGGGCTCGTCAGGCCGGCGCGACGTGGCGCCTAGCTGACCTTGAACGGTCGCTGAGCAGCTTCTTGGTCGCGTCCGAGCGGACCGTGTGGTCTTCCCGGCCCGCAGAACTCACCGTCCACGTGACCGTGCCGCGGAACTTGACGCCGGTCTTCTTGTTCGCGCCCGCCCCGATCAGGTGGAAGTTGTCGGCCTTGGTCATGTCCTTGACGGACAGCCTGTACCTGCCGGCGGCGAGCTTCTTCACGGCCGCTCCGGAGCGCCGTCTTCAGGGAGATCGTCTTCCCCGGCCCGACCTTGCCCGAGAGGCTCTTCGGCTTCGGCTTCGGCACCGGCGGAGGCGGCAGCGATGCCGTCCCGACCGCGAACGAGCCCTTCATCTGCCCCGGATGGGCGTCGCAGTGGAAGTTGTAGATGCCGTCGGTGAACGTGACCGTCCAGGTCGTGTTCCCGACCCGGCCACGTCGGTCGCCATCTGGACGCCGGGGCCGAAGAGGTCGAAATTGTGCTCGGCGGAGAGGTCCTGCACGTTGATCGTGTAGGTGCCGGGGTCGAGTGTGCGTGACCTTGACGCCGTTGCCGTCGTTCATCGAAATCGAGAATCCGGGCCCGACCGTGGCGTTCAGGACGCGGATCGGCCGCATGCCCGGAGCCCGGGAGCACCACGGCGGCCAGTACCAGCGGAAACAGCAGCAATGGTCGGAGCTTGCGCACGGTAAGACCCTCCTCGACGATCAGCGGCTTCACGGTACCGCATACGGGATCGAGGGACTATTCGGTTTTCCTGGGTACCGCCAGAGGCTTAGACTCACCCCATGCTGCATCGAAACGAGAAGGTCGAGCTGATCAAGCGGGTTCCGCTCTTCTCCAACTGTTCCAAGCACGAGCTCGAGGAGATCGCGCACATCGCGGACGAGATCGACCTCGGCGAGGGCAAGGAGATGACGCGGGAAGGCCACCGCGGCCGCGAGTTCTTCGTGCTGCTGGAGGGCGAAGCCGACGTGACGAAGAACGGGCAGAGCATCAACAAGCTCGGAGCCGGGCGACTTCTTCGGCGAGATCGCGCTCGTCTCCGACTCGCCCCGGACCGCGACCGTGACGGCGACCTCGCCGGTGCGCGGCGCTCGTGATCACCGACCGCGTCGTTCAGGCGGCTTGATGGACGACTCGCCGGATATCCAGCGCAAGGTGCTGGTCGCGCTGGCCGAGCGCTCGCGCCCGCGGCGATCTAGGCTCGAAGCTCGGCGCCGAAGCGCTCGCGCAGGGCGGCGACGATCTTGCTCGCGCAACGCTGCCGCGTCCTCGTCGGTGAGCGTGCGCTCCGGCGGACTGGAAGCTGACCGCGAAGGCGACGGACTTGCGCCCGTCGCCCACCTGCTCGCCGCGGTAGACGTCGAAGGGCCGGATCGCGCGCAGCTCGGGGCCGGCGGCCTCGCGCGCGGCCTCGGCCAGGCTCGCGCCGCGCTGATCTCCTCCGGATACGGCGAACGCGAGATCCTGGTGGAGCGCGGGGAAGCTCGCCACGTCCGCGTAGCGCACGTCCTCGGGCGACCTCGCGAGCAGGTCGGCGAGATCGAGCTCGAAGGCGCCCCAGACGCCCTCGAGCACCGCCGGGTGGAGCTCGCCCACGAGCCCCGAGCCGAGGCTCGCCGCCTTGCCCGGGTGGAGCAGCTCGTCGTCTGCCCGCTCGAAAGCCGGCTCGGCGTTCAGCGCCGCGTAGAGCGTCTCGACGAGGCCCTTCGCCCGGCCCCAGCCGCCCTCGACGATCGCGGCCACGTGACGCTGCTCGTCCGGAAGCTCGCCGTCCGGCCAGGTAGACGCGGGCGATCTCGAAGAGCTCGATCCCGCTCGGCCCCGAGCTCGACGTTGCGGCGCGCCGCCTCGACGAGGCTCGGGAGGAGGCGCGTCCTCAGCACCGCCAGCTCGGCCGAGATCGGCTCGGGAAGGCGCCAGAGCGCTCGGATCCGGGTCGTCAGGGCGCAGCGAGGGCGTGTAGGTCTCGGTCAGGCCGAGGCCCACGAGCACGTCCTCGACGCGGCGGCGCAGCCGCTGCAGCGGGGTCAGCGCGCCGAACATCTCGCGGCGCGCGGGCAGCGTGAACGGCACGTCCTCGAGCCGCTTGCGTGCGATCTCCTCGACCACGTCGACCTCGCGGGTCACGTCGCGCGCGCGCCACGTCGGCGTCACGACCTCCTCGCTCGCGATGCTCGAAGCCGAGCCGCTCGAGCCAGGCGGCCTGCTCGGCCGGAGTCGTCGGAATGCCGATCAGCTCGTCGGCCCGCTCGGGCCGGTAGTGGATCGTCGGCCGCTCCGGGAGCCCGTCGTGCACGTCGGCGTGGCCGACCCAGCGCGCGCCGGCGGTCTCGACGATCAGCTGCGGTCGCGAGTCTCGCCGCCGGCTCGGCCAGAGTACGGGTCGACGCCCTTCTCCCAGCGGTTCGAGCCCTCCGTGCGCAGCCGCAGGCGCTCGGAGCTGCGGAAGATCGTCGTCGGCTCGAAGTTGGCCGCCTCGAGCAGCACCTCGCTCGTCGACTCGCCGATCTCGGTCTCCTCGCCGCCCATGATCCCGGCGAGCGCGACCGACCGCTCGGCGTCGGCGATCATCAGGTCGGTCGGCTCGAGCTCGCGCTCGACGCCGTCGAGCGTGCGAAGCGTCTCGCCCGGCCGCGCGCGTCGGACGATGATCTGGCCGCCGTGCGAGCGTCGTCGAGGTCGAACGCGTGCAGCGGGTTGCCGAGCGCGAGCATCACGTAGTTGGTCACGTCGACGACGTTCGAGATCGGGCGCATGCCGGCGTTCGTGCAGCCGCGCCCGGAGCCAGATCGGCGACGGGCCCGATCGCGACCGTCCCGGAAGAGCCGCCCGATGTAGCGCGGGCAGCCTTCGAAGTCCTCGACCGTCGACGTCCACCTGTCTCGTCGGGACCGGTCGAGGGTCTGACCCCGGACATGGTCCGCAAGCTGCGAGGTCGTAGAGCGCCGCGACCTCGCGGGCGAGGCCGTAGATCGAGAGCAGGTCGGGCCGGTTGCCGGTCGACTCGACGAGCAGCACCTCCTCGACGAGCGGCAGCACGTCGCCGAGCGGCGTCCCCGGCTCGGTCTCCGGGAGCACCATGATCCCGGAGTGGTCGGTGCCGAGGCTCGACCTCGTCCTCGGCGAGGATCATCCCGTCCGAGAGCTCGCCGCGGACCTTGCGCTGCTCGAGCTGCAGCCCGCCGGGAAGCACGCGCGCCCGGCAGCGCGACCGCCACCGTCGCGCCCGCGCCGAAGTTCCAGGCGCCGCAGACGATCTGCCGCGGCTCGCCCTCGCCGACGTCGACGCGGCAGAGCTGGAGCCGGTCGGCGTTCGGGTGCTTCTCGGCCTCGAGCACGCTGCCCGACGCGGAAGAGCCCGAGGTTGCCGTCCTCGTCGGGCACGCCGCGGCGCTCGATCCCATCCACTTCCGCGGTCGAGATCGAGAGCCGCTCGGCCAGCTCCGGGAGCGGCATCTCGAGCGGGACGTAGCTCCGCAGCCACGAGACCGGGACTCTCAAAACTGCGTGAGGACCCGGAGGTCGCCCTCCCAGAGCGCGCGGATGTCGGGAAGTCGTACTTCAGCTGCGCGACGCGCTCGATCCCGCAGCCGAAGGCGAAGCCGCTCCACTCCTCGGGGTCGACGCCGACGTTCTCGAACACTGCGGGTCGACCACCCCGAGCCGCCCATCTCGATCCAGCCGGAGTAGCGGCAGGTTCGGCAGCCCGCGCCGCCGCAGATCCCGCAGGAGACGTCCGGCTCCATCGAGGGCTCCGTGAACGGGAAGTAGTGCGTGCGGAAGCGGACGCGCCGGTCGGGCCCGAAGATCGCGCGCATCACGTGCAGGAGCGTGCCCTTCAGGTCGGCGAGCGTGAGCCCGCGGTCGACGGCGAGACCCTCGAACTGGTGGAAGATCGGGTAGTGCGTCGGCGTCGATCGCGTCGCGGCGGTAGCAGCGGCCGATCGAGACCATGTAGATGGGCGGCTCGTGCTCCTCGAGCGCGTGGATCTGGCTCGGCGAGGTCTCCGTGCGCAGGAGCCGGTGGTCGTCGAAGAAGAAGGTCGCGCGGGGCGAGCGCGCCGGGTGCCACGGGTCGAAGGCGAGCTTGTCGAAGTTGTACTCGGTGGTCTCGACCTCGCGGTCGTCGCGGATCTCGTAGCCGAGGCCGAGGAACGCGTCCTCGATCTGCCGCCGCGCCTGCGTGATCGGGTGCAGGTGCCCGAGCGGGAGCGGGTCGCCCGGAAGCGTGACGTCGACGACGTCCTCGGTGAGCGCCCGGTCGAGCTCGGCGCGCTCGAGCTCCGTTCGCGCCGGGCCTCGAGCGCGGCCTCGAGGCGGTCGCGGACGCCGTTCAGCGTCATGCCCGTCTCGCGGTCCGCGCACCGCCCGCAGGGCCTGCGCCAGCTCGCTCTTGCGGCCGAGGTAGCGGACGCGCGCCTCCTCGAGCTCGGCGGCGCTCGTCGGCGCCTGCGATCGCGCTCTGTGCCTCGGTTTCCAGGGCCTTGCGGATCCACCGCGCGACTGTACCATCGGCCTCCGTGAGCGCCTACGACGCCTTCGCCGTCGATCTACGACGACTGGGCCGCCGCACATGACCGAGGACGTTGCCGTTCTACGTCGAGCTGGCCGACGAGGCCGAGGGCCCCGTGGTCGAGCTTGCCGTCGGCAACGGGAGGGTCGCGATACCGGTGGCCCAGGCGGTGGGCCCGGTGCTCGGGATCGACAGCTCTCCGGCGATGCTCAAGCAGGCGCGCGACCGGCGCCGCGGAGGCCGGCGTACCGCTCGAAGCTGCGCGAGGGCGACATGCGGGAGCTCGACGCTGGACGAGCCTGCGGCCCTGATCTACTGCCCGTTTCGAGGACTCCTGCATCTCCCGACCTGGGCAGACCGGCGGCGGGTCTTCGAGCGGAGTCGCCGCCTCGCTCCAACCAGGCGGGCGGTTCGCGTGGAACGCGTTCGCGTTCAACCCGCACATCGCCGCGGCGCAACGACGGCGTCTGGGCCGAGCAGGCCGGAATCCGCCATCGGGTCGACCACGTGCCTGCCGAGGCCCGGATCGACATCACGCTCGAATCGGCGGACTCGATCTCGCTCTGGTGGCTGAACGCGCTCCGAGTGGGAAGGGCTGATCGACGTCGCCGGGCTCGAGGTGGAGGATCTGCTACGGCTGGTTCGACCGGCGCCCGTTCGACGAGTCGAGCGAGGAGTTCGTCTGGGTGGCGCGGCAAGCCCGGGTGAGCCTGTACGACTCGATCGCCGAGCTCTACGACCCGTGGAGCCGTGAGCGTCACCGAGGACGTGGGCTTCTACGTCGAAGAGGCACGGCGTGTGGGCGGCGCCTGTGGTCGAGCTCGCTGTCGGCACCGGCCGGATCGCGGTCCCGACCGCTGCGGACGGCATCCGCGTCATCGGCGTGGACTCCTCGCCGGGGATGCTCGAGGTCTGCCGGCAGCGCGGCAGAGCTCGCGGGCGTGAGCGAGCTGCTCGACCTGCGGCTCGGAGAGCTGGAGGCGCCGCCGGTCGAGGAGCGGGTCGCGACTCGTCACCTGCCCGTTCCGCTCGTTACCTGCACCTGCTGGACGACGACGCGCGGCTGCGGGCTCTCGGCGCGGCGCGGGAGTTGCTCGCTCCCGCGCGGGCGGCTCGTGTTCGACGTCTTCGCGCCCGGCGCAGAGGACATCGCCGGACACGCACGGCCGCTGGCTCGAGCGTGAGCCCGGGATCTTCGAGCGGGCCGACTGGGATTCGCGGGCGCGGACGCTGACGCTGTCGGTGCGCGGCGACGCCGGCGCGACGACGTTCACGCTGGCGTGGCTCTCGACCGGACGAATGGCGCGCGGCTGCTCGAGCGGGCAGGGTTCCAGGTGCGTCGGCTGCTTACGGCTGGTTCGACCGCCGCCCTTACGCGGGCGGCGAGGACACGGTCTGGATCGCGCGCCGGCCGCCGTGACGCCTTTGAGCCATGACCCGGGGTCAGACCCTGGGTCGTGGCTGTTTGGTGCAAATCGACGGCGATTTCCCTGCTCCTGTCGCTGACTAGCAAGCTGAACCGCGTGCAAGAAATCGAGCTCGATCGACACGTCTCTCGGGGTCAGACCCGGGTCATGGCCGAAACGGCCCCTAGAGCAGCTCGACCGGGTCGCCGAGGGCGATTTCGCCCGACTCGACGACGCGCGCCAGCATCCCGCGCTTGCTGTCGAGCTCCGCGCGCAGCCCTTCGCGCAGCTCGTCCATCCGGTGGCACGGATCGCACACCATCGTGATCTCGAAGACCGCCTCGCGCCGCGCGGACGCGCTGGCCGATCGGCCACTGCTGAACGTCGGTGCCCTCGACGGTCAGGTTCTCGCGGATCGCGCCGGGCTCGACGCCGACCGACTCGAGGTGCTCGCTCGACACGAACAGGACCTCGCGCTTCGGCGGGTCTGGCGTGGGCGCAGCCCTCGAGACCCTTCGCCCGCAATCGCGCGGCGCCGCTCGTGGCCGACGGAGGTCCCGCTCTTGCGACCCGGCGAGGTCCAGATCCCGCTGATCGTCGCCATGGCGGTCAGTCTGAGTGACGCTCCCAGCTGCCCCAACCGGGATGCGGCGGCAGGCGGCCGGCCTCGTAGTTCCAATACTCGCGAAGATCCTCGCAGCGGCCGTCGGGCGCCATCCGCAGCAGCAGGCAGCCGACCAGCGTGACCTCCTGGCCCTCCGAGCGCATCCTCGTCCACCACTCCACGGCGACGACGTTGCCGTCGACGAGCGGCTCGCCCATCTCGACCTCGACGTCCTCCTGGAGTCGGTCGCGCGAGTCCAATACGCGCGAATCCCGTCGTGCCCGAGGTTCGGCGCTTCGCCGAACGGCGACGAGCGGTAGGAGGCGTCCTCCGTGAACAGCGCCACAACCGCTTCCGGGTCACGCTCCCGCCAGGCGCGCGCGTAACCCTCGATCCAGTCAGCCAGCTCCATGCCTGCGCCGCCAATCGTAGAGCGCGATCGTCCCCGCCATCGCGACGTTGAGCGACTCAGCGCGAGCCGGCGAGCGGGATCGTCGCGCTCGCGCGCGCAGGCGGCGACCACCTCCTCGGGCAGACCCTCGCGCTCGGAGCCGAGTACGAAGCGCGAATGCGACGGGTCGAGCTCGGTCAGCGGCGGCGCACCGTGGGCCACCAGCGCGACGCAGCCCTCGGGAGCGAAATCGGCCGAGCGGCACGCGGAAGATCGAGCCGGTCGAGGCTCGCAGCGACTTTCGGCCCGAACGGGTCGGCGCAGCCGTCCGACAGCGCGAGGTAGGCGCCGAACGCGTCGCAGGCCGCGCGCGCCAGCGTGCCGACGTTGCCGGGATCCCCGACGCGCCAGAGCTCGAGGCCCAAGCGGTGGCAGCTTCCGCTCCGGCCGCGCCGTCCGGAAGACGCCGATCACCCGCGGCGCGTGGCCGAGCGTCGAGACCTCAGCTAGCAGGTGCGACGAGACACTGCTCGGCCCGCGACAGCTCGAGCGCCGGCGGGCGCGCCGGCATCCACGAGCGCGAAGTCGAGCTCCCAGCCGCCCTCGAGCGCGGCCGCGACCAGGTCCTCGCCCTCGGCACACGAACTGGCCGAGCTTGTCGCGCTGCCGCCGCGTCTCCAGCTTGCGGACGAGCCTTCAGGCGTCGGGTTGTCGCGCGGAGCTGATCAGCCTCGCCACCGGATCCAATTGCCGTGGAAGTCGCAGCGGAGCAGAAAGCGCGCGCTCGCCGCCGGGCCAGAGGCCGACCTCGAGCTCGTAGCTGTCGTGCGCGGTCTTCCTCCAGCTCCTCGATCGCCCGCGTCGAGATCCAGCCGAGCGGGCCCTCGCGGCCGGCCTCCTCCAGCAGCTCGCGCAGCTCGGCGCGTCGCTCCGGCGCGATGTAGCCGGTCGAGGCGGTCTGGAAGACGACCGTCAGCGCCTCCGTCGTCACGCTGGGCGAGCACGCGCCGGCAGCAGCTCGACGTAGTCGCCACGGATGAGCGTCGGCGGCTCGCGCCGCAGGATCTCGATCGCGCTGGCGCAGGCGTTGCGCCCGCTCGACGCGGCCGGGCCAGATGAAGGCGCGCAGGAGCAGGCGCGCCCTGTGCTCGCTCGTCACGTCGACCGGGCTTGAGGTCGATCCCGAGCCGCCGCCGCACCTGCACGCCGGCGCGCGAGCACCTCGGCCGGCACCGGCGCGTACTCGACCCCGCGCAGCAACAGCTCGGACGAGCCCCAGCGACCCGTGCCGGTAGGCGTACGCGTAGCGGTCCCAGAGCAAGTTCAGCCCGGCCGATGGGCCCGAGCTCAAGCGAGGTCGAGCGTCATCCGCTCCATGACTCGGCGGCGAGCACGAGGAACGCCGGCAAGAGCGCGAAACAGCGCTGCACCTCGTTCGTCTGCACGCGCCTGCTCGCGTGACGAAGCGGGCGAGGAAGTCGCGCCGTGCCTCGAGCGCCGCGCCGGAAGTCGTCCCAGTCGCCCGAGAGCGCGTAGGGCTCGGTCCCGGCAGAGCTCGAGGTAGTGGACGCCGCCGAAGAGCCGCAGCGGCACGTCCCAGCTGCAGCTCGTCGATCAGATCGTCGACGAGCGGCTCGCGTCGCGCAGCGTCGCGCGAGCCGCGCGTAGACCGGCGAGCCGTGCGCCTCGAACTGCGTCGGCCTGCCGGCGGAAGATCCCGCCGCGATGCGCTTGAAGCGCTCAGGCCTTGTCGAGCGCGGCCTTGGCCTGCGCCGCGATCTTGCCGAAGGCGGCCGGATCGCTCACGGCGAGGTCGGCGAGCACCTTGCGGTCGAGCGGGATCTCGGCCTTGCGCAGGCCGGAGACGAACTGGTTGTAGGACAGCCCTTCGCGCCGCGCGGCCGCGTTGATGCGCATGATCCAGAGCCGCCGGAAGGTGCGCTTCTTGTTCTTGCGGTCGCGGTAGGCGTAGACGAGCGAGTGCTCGACCTGCTCCTTGGCGCGGCGGTAGCTGGAGTGCTTGAGGCCCCAGTAGCCGCGGCGCCTGCTCGAGCACCTTGCGGCGCTTCTTGCGGCGCGTGGACGGATCGCTTGACTCGCGGCATCTGCCTACCTCCCCAGCAGCTTCTTGACTCTCGCGGGTCGTCGGCCGCGACCGGCTGGTCCCGCCGGAACGCGCGCTTGCGCTTAGGCGACTTCTTCTCGAGCAGGTGTGGCTCTTGCGGCGCCTTCCGGCGCAGGAGCTTGCCCGTTCCGGTCACCTTGAACCGCTTCTTCGCTCGCGCTGTGTGTCTTCTGCTTTGGCATCTTTCTGTGTCACTCCTGCGTTCTTCGTCGGGCCCAGCACCATCACCATGTTGCGGCCGTCGAGGAGCGGCGGGGACTCTATCTGCCCGATCTCCTTCACGTCCTCGGCCAGCCGCATCAGCAGGTCACGCCCGCGCTCCGGATGGCTCTGCTCCCGGCCGCGGAACATGATCGTCACCTTGACCTTCGCGCGCTGGTTGAGGAAGCGCTCGACGTGGCCCTTCTTGGTGTTGTAGTCGTGGATCCCGATCTTGGGCCTGAGCTTGATCTCCTTGACGTTGACCGAGACCTGGTGCTTGCGCGCGAGCTTGGCCTTCTGCTCCTGCTCGTAGCGGTACTTGCCGTAGTCCATCACCTTCGCGACGGGCGGATCGGCCTGCGCGGCGACCTCGACCAGGTCGAGGTTCTTGCCCCACGCGTACTCGCGCGCTTCGTTCGTGTCCTTGACCCCGATCTGCGACGCCGTCCTCGTCCGACGAGGCGCACCTTCGGCGCGCGGATCATCTCGTTGATCCGCGCCTGCGGTACCGGGGCGCGATCGGGCTCCGACCGTCTCGGCGTGGTCTCAAAGGCCGTGTCACCAAGCTCTCGTTTCCTCCTTCGTCGAACGACAAAGACCGCTGCAAGCAGCGGCCCGAAGTCCTCGTCCATGCGACTCGGTTGAACCTCCGCGAAGCGCACGGCTCGGGAGGTGAGGGCTGGGCCCCTGCTTGAGCAGAGTCACAGCGTAGCAAGGTATTCGCGAGCAATTCCGTCCAGCGCTCCTGGTCGACTGCTCTCCCACCGCGCTCGCGCACGGCGAGCGACTCGTCCGACTCCTTGTCGCCGTAGACGATCGTGACCGGGATCTTCTCGACCTCGGCGTCGCGGATCCGCTTGCCGACCGTCTCGTCGCGCTCGTCGACCTCGACGCGGTAGCCCTCGAGCCAGCTGCCGCGCGAGCTCGTGCGCCGCGCCGCGGTGACCCTCGCCGACCGGGATGATCCGGATCTGCACCGGCGCGAGCCAGAACGGGAAGCGCGCCGCCGTAGTGCTCGATCAGGATCCCGATGAAGCGCTCGAGCGAGCCGAGCAGCGCGCGGTGGATCACGTACGGCGTGTGCTCGGCGTTGTCGGCGCCCATGTAGCGTGAGGCCGAAGCGCTGCGGCATCTGCGAGTCGAGCTGGATCGTCCCCATCTGCCACGAGCGGCCGAGCACGTCGGTCATGTGCAGGTCGATCTTCGGGCCGTAGAAGGCACCGTCGCCCTCGTTGATCGACGTACGGCGATCCCGCGCCGGTCGAGCGCGGCCTGGAGCGCGCCTTCGGTGAAGTCCCACTCCTCGTCGGTGCCGAGCTTGTTGTCGGGGCGCGTCGAGAGCTCGAAGCGCGCCTCGAGGCCGAAGAGCTCGTAGAGGTACGCGGCGTAGTCGAGCGCACGCGAAGATCTCGTCCTCGATCTGCTCCGGCCGTGCAGAAGATGTGCGCGTCGTCCTGGGTGACGTGCTGCACGCGCAGCAGGCCGTGCAGCGTGCCGCCGCGCTCGTTGCGGTGCAGCGTCGAGGCCTCGGCGTAGCGGAGCGGCAGGTCGCGGTACGCTGCGCAGCGTCGAGCCGAAGAGCAGCATGTGCCCGGGGCAGTTCATCGGCTTCAGACGCGAGCGTCCGCGTCCTCGCCGTAGGCGACGCAGGAACATGTTCTCCTCGTAGCTTCTCCCAGTGGCCCGAGGTCTCGCAGGTCTGCGACGTCGTAGATCAGCGGCGTCTTCACCTCGACGTAGCCGCGCCTGCGCGTTCTCGCGCCGCCGCAGGTCCTCGAGCGCGTTCCAGATCACCATCCCCTTCGGGTGCCAGAACGGCGATGCCGGGCGCGTGCTCTGAGAGGTGGAAGAGGTCGAGCTGCGCGCCGAGCCGGCGGTGGTCGCGCGCGCGTCGCCTGCTCGAGCCGCTCGAGGTACGCGTCGAGGTCGGCCTGGTCGAGTAGAACGCGGTGCCGTAGATCCGCGTCAGCTGCTTGTTGTGCTCGTCGCCGCGCCAGTACGCGCCGGCGAGGCCGGTCAGCTTGACCGCCTTGATCGGCTTCGAGTCCTGCAGGTGCGGGCCGCACCTGCAGGACTCCAGGCCGATCCAAGATCAGCCTAGCTGGCTGCTGTCCACCATTGCAGGACCCATCGTCGGGCGACCTCTGAAACACCTCTCCGACTTACGCGCCGAGGATGGCACCCGAGAGGCTGTGAACAAATTCTCCCGGCATTTGCTTTGGCATATCAGCACTGCTGAACTCGGCGCACCTCAATTGAGGAAGTATCTTCTGGAGTGCAGAGATGCAGGCTGAGGCTTTTGCAGTGCTGTTCGTCGACTGCGCTGCTGCACGCTGCCGACTCACACCACCGCGGCACCGGCGCCTTCCACGTCATCTCGGCCATTCCAGTCAGCAGGACATCTGTGGCATGAGTAACTGAGACCATTGGAATTTCTGCATTTACGATCGCAGCAGTGTCTAGTGATCATTGCACGCCTCGAGTGGTGCTGGCCATTGTCTGATCTGAACAGTGTTATAGAGTTACGAACTCACCGCATCAGCTGGCTGTAGGCGATCGGCTGGCACGATCACCACTTTAGTCGTGGCTCTTCAGGTGATCCTGAAACTGGAGTCATCCGGAGGCCTTAGCGAGACCGTCACACTCCCGAGCTGTCCCGCCCGAAGCAACATTCATTTGGGAGCCCTTTCCACAGGCCACGACAGACGATCAGTGATCGCCGGCGCCGCAACTTCGCTTTGCTCGGGTGAGTCACCAGATCAGATACGAACAGCCTTCCACCTGTTCAGCAGACCCTCACCCTGACTACGGCAGAGCAGAAGTTAGCTGCAGATCAGTCAACAGAAAGATCTTAAGATCTGAGATCCCAAGACACGACAATCATATTTTTGACCCATTAGTATCGCGCGATGCACGATCGCGTTTGTTAGTCTCCGCCTCGGCGACGACGGCATTCGAAGACAAGCAGCGCAGCCGAGGCATTCAACCAGACCGAGACGAACAACTTCAGCGCCGGGTAAACACTACTCGAGGAAGAGATAGCACAAGCGCCGGGGGTGTCGGCCCGACCATTTGACTGAGATCAGCGGCTTCAGAAGACCAGGGCGAATGCGTCCGTTGCCATAACAGATACGGCAACCCGTGCCGATACCGCCGCATAGGTCGAGCGCGCCTACGCATTCACAAATGATCATGCTGTGGCTCATTGGGTCCACTGCGACCTGCGCCGTGGCTGCATGCCAGCCTCTCGAACAGACATCGAGTCACGCGACCTCGTTCGGAGGGCTGATCGGCGCGGTCGTCGGTGTCTGCCCGAGTGAACTGGGCAGGCACTCGAGCTCGGCTCGATCCCGCACGGCTCAGATCGGCAGTAACTCGGCGGCGATCCTCACTGGCTCGCCAGCCCTACATGGCGGCTCTTCGCTGGCATGTTCCAGGCTCGCCCAGCATCAGGCTAGACATTCTGCTGCTCGGGCAGTATCAAATTGCCAGTAGCATCATTTCCTCTTGACAGTACAGTGCAGTGACGTGCCATTTGAAGACGAGTGCGGGTGCTTCGCGCGGCGCAGATCTGGCCCGTCGACGAACGGCATTCTTCGCGGGCTCGATTACCAGGCATCGAGAACATCAGTTACTGCCGGCACTCGCCAGTAGCTAACGCTTAACGACGCGAAACCACTCCTGTTGCGAAAACCTGTGGATCTCTCGGCGCGCAGGAAGACGCGACGTATGTCTCTGTCAGGCGACGCTGCTGCGTTACAGGAATTTGGATCAGATTAACGACCTGAAGCCGTGCTCATGGCTGGCGCTGGCACCGATCTATTAACAACGTAATGGCAATGGCGCTTTAAGTCAGCCTGTGAGAAACTATCTCCTGTCTCAGACCTCGAACTCACCCCTGTTTGAGACCTGTGGCACGTGGATCCCAGTGGCCTGTTTGCATTGCCAGTTCAAACCTGGCACTCACGCCATTTCCTTCCGCACCCGGCAGTTCTCGCTCGGAGATACTGCGTAATCTGCTCAGCCGTCTGTCGACTCAGGTACGACAGTCTGGCTCGACGATTCACGACACTCAACATCGCGCTGCTGGCACCTTCTTGTGACCTGTATTAACATGGTTCCTGAATGCTGGCATATCGGCACAGTTATTCAGACAGATCAGAGGTCGAGAATGAGGAGCGGCCGCTTCTCGTCTGTGACGGACATTTCGGGAGTTGGCAGCTGATGTTACCTGCCTTGCGGATGGCGTGAGATCAATAATTCAGACCGATCTCCTGCACAGTAGATCAGACTGTTCCACCGGCACTGCGATCTCGGGATCCCCTGCGCATGTCTAAAGACACCGAGGCAACTCCACTTGCATTGGCTCGAGAACTCACGCCTCGTTCACCAGAAGTCCCTGTTGTGTCCGAGGCAACCTGGAATCCTTCCCGTACTGACCTGGCGAGCACGCTGAGTGGCCCGATCGGCCAGCAGTGAATGTTCCTGGTGATAACTGCGCGGCAGTACGCGCGGGAGCTTCGGCATGCTAGCCCGCATCGGCATCGTCTGCTGTCGTGTTTTTAGACCAGTGACTCTTTACGCGCGGCAGAAAGTCGCGATCGACCCGCCAAACATGACCTTGGGGTCTGACGCCGAACTCAAGGGCGACTCATTTGCGCCGGCAAACGACAACAGCGCCGTGTCAACCCTGTCACTCCGGCAGCCAGCGTAATGCCGGGTGATCGATCGACCCGCTCAGCGTCCCGGGCTCTGCTCGAGCCAGCGACGTCCGCAATGTTTGCGAGCATCCGCGCTTGAGCGGGCGCTCTCGGCAAATCTGGGAGATCAATAACGGTAGTCACGAGTCGACCTCCAGCGACTCCAAATCTTACCCCATCTCCGCTACGCCACAGCTCCCCAGTCCGCCACGATCCGGCCGGTGCCGTAGCTGAACCCACATGGCAGTAAACCGCATCGTTCCGACTCCGAGATCGAATGCGGCAATTTCATAAATATCAAGCCACTCGAATCCGCAGCCCGGCGACGATCTCCGCTCGGTAATTCAGCCACCGAAATCCCCCATTCGGCATGATGTTCTATCGGCGAGGCGTGTTGCATAATAAAGCTTATGATTCCAGCGGCGATGTTCGGTTGAGGCCTGAGCGTTCCCGCAACTCACCTGTGGTGGCATTCAGAGGCTGCAAGACTCTTGAGATGGAGAATAAGGCAGTGATGCATCAGCTTTCATTTGCCCGGCCCCATTGCTGTCGTCAGCCAGCCACGTGGCAGCTAGTGACTAGAAGACTTCACCGCTCGGCAAACGGCGTCGGTCATGTGCGGGAGCACAGTGGGATCTTACCATGGCGCAAAGCCCCGATGTTTGATGCGATCCAGAGAATGGCGTCACCGGGCATGAAGCCAGGCTCAGGCAGTTACACAGGCGAAAACTGGCTACAGGCAACGTGCAGATTGCAGGCCGGGCGATCACACCGCATTACGTTCCAGCGGTCCGCCAGCATCGGCGCGCGCCGTCGTGCGGCATTTCTCCGCTCGACCTGCACCCGACGGCGGCGATCGTTTTCGATCGTCGCAGTCAGCCGCCGGCAGCTCGTCGCCTTCGTCCGATGACTTATTCTTCCTGCGCCTTCACCGACCGATCCGCCATCTCGCGGTGCTCTCGCCACTGCTTTGCCGCCTCATTCGATCAATTCGAAGATACGAAACAACAGTACGCTGGCGCGGCACCTGGCTCGTGCGTCTTGGGCGTCGGCGTCGACTTACGAGGCTCTTCCGACTGCAGTCCTGAACATTTCCCCGGCCGGCGCTCTCAAATTTCCTCACGCACGGTTTTGAGGATCTATCTCGTGAGTCCATTCTGATCATTCGCAGTGGAGGATCAGCTTCTGAGGTATCTTTCAATCCCTCAGAAACGCCAGAACGCCGACCATGCCGCATGGATCGTTTGTCTGCGGTAGTCGAAGCTGGGTAGCAGGGCTTATGATCGCGAGTTGGGTCACTTTCGTGTCGCTCCGGAGACCGGCCCAGACCGGCGATAGCCTTCGTCGAGAGGTAGCCCGACTTACATCTCGATCGCCGCGGATCACGGCGCTTCTGGTTCGAATCCCGGCCAGGTCAGCTCGTGCACCCGATCGTGACCGTTAAATAACCACTGCACCTGACCTGGGCTGGAAAAATCGCGCGACTCGCGTTTCGACGGCGTCCAACTCACCGACCGCCTCTGAGCGACCAGCGGTCGCTCAGCGAGCGTTTGAATCGGCTGAATCAATGAGCAGCGGAAACACTGACATTCATCCGCTCAGCCAGGCATACGACTGATCTCGAACTGCCAAACTGTCGCGTTACACTCCCAACGGGCTGATTTCTCCGGCCGTAGTACCTGGCTCGGCTGGGGCAGCTCCTCCAGTGTTTCACGATGTGCCGGATGTGATCTGAGATCTCACGCAGCTCGCTGCCCGGCTCGTGTTCGCCTGCAGCAGGCACCTGATGTCACGTGGAATTCACGCCCTCTGCACCTGACTGGCCCAGATATCCAGTATTCTCGGCCAGTCACGCCTCCTCCCGGCCTCGTGGCACCGATCCTTTGGAGACCGAGGCTCTTCAGATCGCCCGTGTGATCATAATCGAGAGCGGCGACCAGCCTCGTCTACGCGGCATCAGCCACCAGCAGAGACAATCCAGCAACAGGCAATAACTCAGCGAGCAGCTATGCTCGAAGTGGGTGTGCGCTAAACCGACGTCACCGGCCGAAAAATCGGCGCGCGCAGGTATTGCAGATGACAATCAGACAGCTGCGATCGACTCGCTACCTGCGCGCCGTCTGCTGCGCGTCGGCATAGGCGCGACGTGGGACCAGCCTAGATCTTCAATCAGCACCGATCAACGCTGATCGCGGTCGAAAGGTCGGGTGCTGGCTGTTGTGCCGATCGCCACTCCAGCAGCTTTCGCGACGATGGCCCTCGCCTCGTCCAGATGTGCTGTCGTGGTGGAAGCAGACACCGCAATTCGTATGCCGATAATCGTAGTCATTTCGTGATGCCGCCGTGTCTCGATAACGGTGGCTGGCATCGACCCGGCTTTCCACGCCGGCTCTCGGCTGGCGTCAAGATGGCGACCGATGATAGTCGGTACGACTGGACGATCACCGACATCTCCACATTCCACTGCGGCATCGCTGCCGCCAGCAAGCGGCAGATCGCGGGAGTTGACGTACCGTGGCTCGCCGCGGCAGGCTAATCAGGTGATAAAGGCGACAATTCCACTGATCGAGGTGAATGGCTGACCGCCGGGAACGATGACGTGGACGTATGTTCTGCCTGGGCCCATCCCTTCGGGCAGCGTTATAGAAAGCCAACTCGGAACAATTCAGGGTCGGCTGAAGACACTCGCGACACCTGAACTCCGACCACTACGTGACAACGCTGGTCGGCAGGCATCGTTATCGCGCATTAAAGCGCATATGACCAGATTCGAACGGCAACGGCCGCGAGCGCGATCGACCAGCGCGATATTCAGACTCAGCTTCGCCGAAGTTGTCTGCGAACAATATTCGATCGCGTTACGTCTGTCGGGCGCATTGTCTCGATGCGGTGCTCAACGACCTTATCCACGCCCATGCTCGCGGTAGATATCGCCATTCCGTCGACCACCGGTAGCGTCTCTTCGCCAGCGTCGACGTCTTGGCCGGGTCGATCGTGACGCGCTGTTAATCGCTATCGGCAGGTACGCGGCTTTGGGCGCGAAACCTGCTGGGCCCGTACCGACGACGAATAACTGCCGACGCGGCGCCTCACCCGCCACGGCGCATCGCGATCATGGGCCAGCGTGTGAACCCCTCAGCTGCGCAGTCTGTCGGCGGCGACCGGCGCGTGCTGCTGACTGCGTGCTGATTACTCATCGTGACCGTGTGCTCGGCACCTCCGTCGTCGATCTTAACCGGCTTTGCCTAACTGATCGCGCGCGGCAGCGTGCTCGGCGCGTATGCGATGACATTCAACGTCTGCGGCGTTCCCCGTAAGTACGACACGCCAGGAAACCAACTCGAGGCACTCATGGCAGCTGCTGCGTCCAGCGGCACGAACGATCACCTTGGCCAAACTGCAACCAGTCGCCGACGGCAGCCATCACCTTCTTTGGGCCTTCCATAACTGGTGAACATATTCCTTACCTCGAGCGCTTGTCGGAAGGCTTCGGCGAAAACACCTTCTTGGCAATCGCCGACACATCGTACGCCTTGCCGCTGTAAACATGCTGCGTGATCGGCTTCTGTGCCTCTTGTGCGGCGCTATTGGCTGGCTTCAGCGCGTCGCGACTACACTGGTATGACAAGCCTCTACATTGTTCTTCTGCGCCGTGGTACCAGCATTTACCGCCAGGCCGAGCGGCAGCGGCTGATCGCCAGCGTGGTCTCGCGGCGCCGGGTGGGAAACGAACTGTCGCGCACTCGCAGGCGACCATCTCGCGGCAGAGAGCTGCAGCCTCCCTCTGCCGAGAACGTCCGGCGCAGTGCAGTCAGGCTCGGCTCGGCTATAACCTGAAGTCGTCGGCATCTGTACCAACGAGGCCGCGCGGGCATTTGAACGACGATCTTTCGGCGGCTTCCGCGTGCTTGATCGGCTCGAACTCTTTGATCGATAGCCCTCGACGATCTCGGTTTCGACGACGCATCAACACAGACACCCGTGCATGCCCACGTGGATTATCAGCGCAGCCCGGCTCGCCGTCGAGAATGACTATCAGTACTTCTCGATCAGGGAACAGGCGACCGGCGATAGCAGGCGATCACTGTTCCCTGTGTGAACTCGTCGGAAAATGCAGCGTATTTCGCCGTCCGCCGCTTCCCAGTATGGCGACGTCGCGACACGGAAGCGACGCCGCCGCGTCAGCTCAGTATTCCAGTCGTTGTGGCTCCGCCGAAACTGATATCGACACTGCACGTGGCGTGTTTACGATCCGCGAGCTGGCGCGGGCGAACGACCGGCACCACGCGCCGCGGCAGATCCCAGGCTGCAGATTCCCCGTTGAAGCGCGGGCGTTGTCGGCGACGGTCAGCCAGCTACGCGCTGGCGCAACACAAACTGCCGCTGTTGGCGATCACGGAGTCCAGCGTCCGTGGCCCCACTTCGGCGACAACTCAGGCGGTGGGGAACAACACCAGATGCGAAACTGATCAGCATCGAGAGCAGTTTATAACTTCTCCGTGGCGGGCCGTCGCGATCATTCCGGAAACGCTCAGATCCGAACGCGGTCATGTGGCATCGAGATCGAGAGCTGCTCACCTATTCTGACGTAACGGAACTACAGGCTTTTTCTTTGACCGAACCTCACCCAGCAAACAGCGGGGCGGCCTATCGGCGCTTTCCTGCGTTGTTGATGATATGATCGTGACAATACCAGAAGAACACAGGAGACATGACAGTAATTAAACAGATGAATCTGTCATACAGGAATAGCCTCCATATACCGACGGAAGACCGAGCCAGGAGGAGCGTCGTGAGAGGGTGATCATTACGCCTCTTACTCTGCATCAGGCGAGGACGGAAGCGATCGCTTATCAGTCAGAAGACTGAGATCTTTACTTCCGTGTCCTTTGACGATCACGCGTGGGTTTCGGCGCCGATGGCGGCATCTGTTTGGCTGGCTACCCAACTCCCCAGATCAAACACCTGGTAATCGGCTTTGAAGTTCGCCCACTTTGCCCACTAGCTCCCCGGTGATGGAGAAATCATTTTTCACACAGACCAGTTACCTACCTATATGTATAGAATTTCTAACAAAGGCCGGATAAATTCATTAACGGGAAAGATCAAACTAAATAATTTCACGACACTGGGGTCAACCACACAGTCGATCAGCCAGGCGATCCGAGTCAAAGAACAAACATCAAACAGAACACGTGATTTTGGGATCAGCTGGAGGAGAAACTCGAGAACACTGCTCAGGTCACTTGGTCAAAAAAAAGGAGAAGAAGGTGCCCAGTCGGCAGATGCGATCACCGATGCATCAGAAAGGTGTAGTATCGTGCATGATGCATCGCCGCGGCTGGCTTCGTCGACCAGGGCCACAGAGCTCTCGATCACTGATCAAGTACTGAGAAACCATAAGCGCTGGCACAAGCTGGAAACTCGACTCTCCTGGTTGCGATGGAAAATCTGGTCTTTTATCCACTTTGACGGCTTACGACGATCTGCAGCGCCTCAGCGTGAAGGAAGAAACCACTGCTTGATCGGGCTGAAACTTGCACGACCTCGCATCACAGCCGGATCACCACCACATTTGGCGGCTTATGTTTGATGAAACACCCAGAACTCATTAAACCCCATATATTATGGACATCTTTCTTTTAGGAGAGCACTCGGCCCCTTTGTTTGGGATACGGCCACGATGAAGTATCCACACGTCTCCAGCTCAACATGGCACACTTCGTGCCGAAACACGTCTTCACCACCACTTGCCCCTTTCAACCACTCGACATGCTTGAGATCTCTTCTAAGCACAACAAAGGCTGCGGTATCGTCGTTATCCCACCGCCATCGGCGGCGGCGGCGACCCGCGGCGATCCGCGCCACGCAGCACGGGCGCCAGACCGTCTCCATAGAAAACCCCGACCACCGATCGGGTGCGCGCCGGCGACTGGGTACGAACCGCCTTCGAAGCACCGCGCTTCAGGACGCTGCCCGCGCACGTTTGATCTGTGAGAGGACGTCGCTCAAGCTGCGCGATCGTCTGCCGGCTCGTTCCGCTGTCGCCGATCGGCGAAGCTCGACTACGCTGCGCTTACATATCAACCAGCTTGCCTGGTGGATCTCCGACTGGCGCATCAAACGCGGTTGCTCGTCTTCAGCTTGCTCGTATTTGTCAAAATCAGAGATAGCTGCACCTGATCATAGAGGGTTGACGGGGCTGGGAAGCTGGGGTTTGGAAACAGAAACCGTGGCTAATCTTTTCCATTACGCTCGAGACCTACTATGCTACGATCCCTGGAGATGGAGGGATAAATCTAACTAAGAACTAAGCCTCTCTAACGAGAACCATCTGCGAAGTGGCTGTCGCTCCTCTGTGACCGCAACCCCGCAGTCGACCTCGGCCTCGGCGATCAGCGTCAGTTTCATTTGCTATATGTGCTGTGTAAAAGCATTCTGAAACCTGCTGTGGCTGCACCTCAAAGGGCCCGGCCTCTACGCCTCCGTCAGCGACTCACACTGAGACTCCTGTAACCACACCCTTTACGAGGGCAGAGGGATCTCACTTCGAGGCCTGAATAAACACCACGATCAGATGAGATCAGACTCAGTACGTCTACACCATAGCTGATTTTCACTAATAAGCAGTGAGG
>ERZ1370068.167-contig-10148_pt1 | contig 30618 bp, 54 predicted proteins | sample MGYA00561227_ERZ1370068 | MGnify/ENA primary metagenome ERZ1370068 (study PRJEB38410, sample SAMEA6850437) | metagenome | study: Metagenomic assessment of the ecological functions of the soil: analysis of the soil microbiota associated with the...
GCCAGCGTATTGTTAGCTGATGGGGACGCGCCTTCCGCATTGGGAGCTGACTTGCCCGCCACTTGTCGACATCACTACCACCGGTCGTCGCTGCCGCCGTGTCCACCTCGTGATGGACATCATGCGCGTCTCTGCCTCGATTATGCGCCCCGGTCGCCGACGAAGAAGCGGTGACTGGCCCATTCTTCGATGGTGACCGTCATCAACCGATTGCCGGCCTTCGCACCACTCGATAGGGTAGAGACGGCCAGGAGCTGTGATCAGCTTCGCGCAGTGAATAGTCCTGAGGTCCGGTCATCGGCAGCGGCAGAGCCTGCACTGGAGCTTGACAAAATCTCGGTGCAGAAATCGTCCCCAGATAGAGCAGCGCCTTCTCAGAGCGTGCTAGCGCGAATCATTGCCGCCGTGGCGGTGGCGAAGTCGATAATCAGCGATGCAGAGTCGACGAGCCGACGGCTCCGGATTGAGCCGCCTGGCGCACTTGTCGAAAAAGGCGCGGTGGCCATGACAGGAGAGCAGGGGCGCGTTGAGCGCCACCTCCCGGCCATGATCTTGCCCCCAGGCCTTCTGAACAGCCTGATACCGTTCAGGCCAGCTGATGATGGCCGCTGACAATTCAGCTGGCTGATGTCGGGCTTCGGCGGCGCGACTTCGCCTGCTGCCGCCAGCTGACCTGTCCTGATGGTGCCACCGGGATCGCGTCGTCTTCTTCCGACAGCGCCTGATCTGCTTTCGCGTCGATCAGGATCCTCGACCTGGCAATGCCCATCGACACGACCGGCGGGAACGCTCTTAGCATTATCAATAGCGTCTAAAATCATCTTGTCATGTTTGCCGTCAACATCGTCCATCACGAAGCTTCCTTCTAGCGCAAACCAATTGGTCAGCTGAAAAATCCCATCGCTGGCCTGGCGATCTTCACCAGCCCAGCCGACTCCAGCGACGCCCGGCGGGCGATTGCCGCGGCCTCACCGGCGTTGTCGTTGTCCTGCAAAATCGTCATCACGCCTCACGCCCTTGGGCACGAGGGTTGTAATAGACGGCGCGAAAGCGCGGCCATCGTGGGCACATCAGCGGCCTGCTGACGGCAGCTGCGCTGTTTACGCTCTCCCACGCACACGGGGCCGAGATTTATGAGCCAGACGCCGCCACCACTCGTACGGCCTGAGCATCATCTTGATCTGATGACCGGCGCCTTCTTTGCCTCGCCCGTCGCGCTCGAGGAATGTCCGTGTGACGGCGACCGTGGAACGCCAGACGCTCGACCAGGGCCACCATCGCCGGCCAGTGTGCTTCCGCCTGGGTATCGAGTCGGATGAAACGGGATGCTCTCCGGCGGGATCTCGATAGTGATGCCGCGGGCGGTTGTGTGGTCGCTCGATCACAGCGTCCCCAGGCGCCGGGCAAAAACAGCTTGCCCATGACGCCGCTATCTCGCCGGTTTTGCTGATCGGCACCATTAACAGACCGCGGCGCAGCGGCCGTTGGGTTGGCCACCATTGCGCCCATCTTGATCGTAGCGCATCGACGACGCGTCCTCCTGAGAACAACAACCGCGTAAACGAATCTATAAACCTTCGCCCGCCTCGGTGGCGATCCTATTGATATGACGGGTGCCGATCGTCGTAAAAGCCGCGTGCCATCCATAATGGCTGTGCCATCATCGAGGCGAGTCGTGAGCTCCCGCGCGCGCTGGCGCGCTCTGATGGCGGCGTAGAAGTATAAAGTCGCCTGAAGGTCTGGGGTTTGCGGCGAAGTCGCGAGAACGCGCGTCGACGAGGCGCCTTTATCGACGGCAGCAATCAGAGCCTCGAGGACGGCCGCAGGGCCGCCGGGCGATGCGCAGATTGGCGTTGTCACCGCCTCGGCGCTGCTCGCAAACCAGACAGTCGGTTTCGATGTCGCTTGGGAGGTCGGTCACGTTCGTGCACCTCCTCGCCAATCGACCGATATGCCCGATCAGCTCCGACAGCTCACCCTCGACTGCCCAGAGCGTCTTCGGCCTGCGGGCCGGGCTGTTAACGTGGTGCCGGAATGCGGCTTGAAGACCGTTGCGGCCTGTGCCATTTCGGTGCAGGGAAATCCAGCCAGCCGCTGATCACCTTGGGGCTCGTCAGTGTCAACGCACCAGGACGGGCCCTTTACCGCTATGTTGGACGCATCGCATTAGCGCCGTCCTCGCCGATCAGCTTCAGAATTCGACGATATTTTGATGGCCACTTTGCGGCGGGCCAATGTGGGTCTTTCCGTTTGCCAGCGCCAGCTGTTATCGACGCGGTCGCGAACAAATTCACCCAGTTCCTGGCTGCACGCTCTCCGCGAGACGCTGGGTTACGGCCTTTGAACGAAGTATCATGGCTGCACCTCATGCCGCTAGCGTGGCGCGAAACGCTACACCCCAGACTACGGCTTCCAGCCCAGGCATTGTTTTCCCTGAACCGAACGGGGCGCGCCGGCACTGAATCGCGGTATTATCGTTAAGAACGTCAGCCTGGTTCGTCGCTATGCTCGCCGGCCGGAGCTGAAATGAGGCATCGCTCTGTGGCCTTTCAGCGTCGCGGATCTGCCTCGCCACCGTCGCGTTCCTGCTGGCGGATAAATGAGACGAATCGCCTGGCGGTGGCGATATCGTCGGGCAGCGCAGAGTGCCGGCTGCAAGTTACCGCGGACGGGTCAAAGCAGAAACACTGCTTCGCCTTGCCATAACTGAGTGTCAGTTTTCATGCTCAGTGCTGGTGCTCCTAACTTTCTGTTCTGGCTCCTAGAGAAAGGCTGAGATGAATAATTTTTCTTCTTCCTGCAGGCGCTGCAATGAACTGGCTGCTTCATATGCCATCGCAGCCATCCATGGGCCCGGGATAAGCAGCCAAACCAAACTTCCTGAATCATCTCTCCATCCAGCGCCCCAGTGGCTTCCCCAAAGAGGCAAGGCTAGCCGTAAAAGCCAGGTCCACAGAGCTGTAATATGCAACCCGAGCCGACTCGCCGTAATGCCCGGGCGATTATCATGGCAATGGTTTGCTCACGATCATGGCTGAGGCGCGCCGCGGCTTCGCGCCCTCAGCAGTGATGCGCCGCCCGGTTAGACGCGGCCACGCCAGCGCTTGATGCCCGCCGATGATGAGTGCTGGCCTTTGACGATATGAGGCTCACGCCAGAGTTTCGTGCGCGCCGGCATGGGCAGCAAATACCGGGGCCATGCGAACGCGCCACTGATCTCCTGATGCTGTGCAGCGTCCAGTAATATGCCCTGAAGCTGCTGTCCAGTTATGCTGCTTAATCTTCACCGGCTGGTCTCACCTTTGCGCCTGCCAAAGAATAGGTCGCGGTCGTCGCTGCCTTCCAGCAGCGCATAGGCAGATCATGACAACGGCACGACGCGCGGCCGGTGGTTTGCGCGCGCTTCCGCCGGGCAGCTGATGCCGACGATCCCACCGCGGCGAAGGCCGGAGATTCCATTGCGTCGCCGACCGGTCAAAGATCAGCAATTTGAGTAATCCCGCCCGAAGTCGTCATCCCCCGAGCGCGAGCCAGATGGCGCCAGGATCTCGGCGTCCCTCAGCACACGGTCGCGCTGAAGCGGCGCCGGCGTACTGGCGTTCGTGTCGACTGACGGGATTGGCATCGTAGACGCAGGCTCTCGCCCATTGCCCACAGCGAAGTGTGACTGACAGTGCAGATCCGGCGCGGCCGGCAGCGACGGGGCCATGGCTTCGGCTATTGATGGTTCGCAAGGACGGACGCGATCTCGCGGGCGGGTAGATCACCTCGATCTTCAGCTCATGCAGGCGCCTGCAGTACTTCGTCAGACAGAGCGTGGTGGAGTAGAGACCCGATGGATCACGCAGGCGCCCGATGGCCTGGATACCCGAGCGAAGCGCGCTCGGCGAGCGGCCCCGACTGTTCTCGGCCGCGGTCAGGCCTCACCGCGTAAAAGCTTCTCGCCCTGCGGATCTTCGCCACTGCGCAACTCTTGCTCCCAGCTCCTTCGCCCACTTGCGCGCCTGCTCGAGCGGGAGCAGCTTCGGTGGTCAGCGCGGACGCGCCCTGGCGCCGATCTTGTACTGATGCAGCGACGCGGCTTCTTTTGATCCGCCTCGCGGAGGCGAAAAGCCGGAAGCCGCGGGAGGCTTGCCGTCCCAGTCGATATGGTCCTTCTCGCCGGGTGGCAGCGTGAGACTTGTCGACGACGCGTTTGGAGTGAATTTCACGTGGTCTCCCTCCTCAATCCTGGGAACCAATTGGGAAGATCGGGAAGACACTCTCCGCCCCTCTCCTTGCCCTCTAAGTTGCTCACGCAGGTTCGCCACAGAAACCGGTCTGGTCGGTAAAGCTTGGGAAGACTTTTCGCATGAAGGGGCGCAGATGGGCATTGCGTCGCATCGCGTATCGCGGGTCACCGAAGGCCGCTGCTTTACTCAACCTCATCGGCGAAGAGCCGATCGCGGTCGAAGCCGGCGAGGTGATCGTCTTCACCAAGGGCGATCCAGCATGTCCTGTCGAGCGAGTCCCGGCATGCGCGCCGATCCCGACGCACCTGAGCGCCCATGACGCTGTGCACCGGCAGCCAACTGCCGTTCTTCATCGAACCTTGGCGGCGAGTGGACCGACCTCGGCCAGGTTCGTCTGCGGCTTCCTCGCCTGCGATGCCCAGCCGTTCAATCCGCTCCTCGACAATCTGCCGCCGATCATCAAGACCGGCGTCCCGCAGGGCGGCGATCGCAGGCTGGCTTGGCCAGTTCATCCGCGTGGCGATGATGGAATCGGCCGACAAGCGCGCCGGCGGCGAAAGCGTGCTCGCCAAGCTGAGCGAGCTGATGTTCATCGAGGTGGTGCGCCGGCATCTGGAGGCCCTGCCGCCGGAGCAGGCTGGGCTGGCTCGCCGGCTTGCGCGATCCCGTTCGTCGGCAAGGCGTTGTCGCTGATGCACGCAAAGCCGGCGCGCAACTGGACGATCGAGGATCTGGCCAAGGACGTGGCGCTGTCGCGCTCGGTGCTGGCGGAGCGTTTTGCCGACCTCGTCGGCATGCCGCCGATGCACTATCTCGCCAAATGGCGGATGCAGATCGCGTTCGAGGCTGCTGAGCGGCGGCACCTCCAATATTGCAACAGATTGCCGCCGAAACCGGCTACGGCTCCGGAAGCCGCGTTCAGCCGTGCTTTCAAGAAGATGGTGGGGTGCCACCGTCGGCCTGGCGTCACCGCCTCGAACAGGACGAGGCCGCCCGCGACGGTGCACAAGAGCCCGCCCCAGGCGCGTGAACCGAGGCGAAGGACAGAAAGAAGCCCCGGGCCGAAAATATCGACCGGGCTCCTACCAAAGGGGTGATCGCAGGTGACCACCACGACAAAGGATGGCCCGCTTGCGCCACCGCGCCATTTGATCTCGGTTCGACTGGTTAAGCGTTAAGGCGGGGCCATCCTGACCGCCGTCAGTGATAGGGCTTGAGATCATCCAGGTCTGCGCCGGGATCTTGGCGCAGGAATTGGCGAACACGTCGGTGATGTTGGCCGTGTTCGGGCCGGGGTTTTCGAGGCAGCGCGGATAGATGCGCATGTCCTCGTTGATGAGCGCGATGCGGTCGTTCCATTTGAGCGCATCCTTGGTCAGCGCCTCGACCTTTGGAGGCAAGCTCGCCGACCGTGCGATTGAGGCAGGCGATCTGCTCCTCGGCGCTTCCCTGACTGCAATCGGCGGCAAGCGCCGGGGCCGTGGGAAGCGCCCAAGCGGCGCAGGAAGCAGCCAAGCCGATGAGGAAACCGAAGCGCAACCCGCATCTGAAAGTCCTCCTTCCAAAGTCTGCTTCATATCCATCTGCACGAGGTTAGTGCGATGCTAAGGCCGCTTGGCGGCCTTGACGAGTATCGGCGCTTGCCCTTCACGCCATCGTGAACCTGAGCTCCGCCTCATTCGCATACCGAGATGGCGGTATAAGAAGATGCGATGCTAGCACACACCGATACCGCACGCAGGCACGCCCCCGAGGGTCGCGGATTCTAAGCCTCGCTCTTCCTCGTCCTCTACGCGCTACTGCTTGCTCGTGCCGGCCGGCACGCTTCGCTGGCCCGGCGCCTGGGTCTTCCTCGCCATCAACGCCGTCGCGGGCTTCGAGGAATCGGCTTGCGCTCGGCACGTCATGACCCAGCGCTGCTGAAGGAGCGCACGCGGTCGCCCTTCCAGCGGGAGCCAGAAGCCCCGGGACAGGCTCGCTGATGGGAGCCTTCCTCCCGCTCTGGTTCGGCTGGTATGTGCTCATGGGACTCGACAAGCGCGCTCGCCTGGTCGAGCGTGCCGGTGGCTCGTGCAAGTGCTCGGCGTGGTGCTGATCGGGCTCTGCATGTGGCTGAGCATGCGGGTGCTGAAGGAGAACAGCTACGCCGCGCCGGTGGTTGAGGGTTCAGAGAGAGCGCGGGCATAAGCGTGGTGACCACCGGCCCTTACGCCTATGTGCGCCATCCGATGTATGCGAGCGTGATCTTGATCGCGCTTGGCGTACCGCTGCTGCTCGGCTCCTGGTGGGGGCTGCTGGCTGTCGCCGCTGCTTCATCTCGGTGCTCGGCCTCTGCGCGCCGTGCTGGAGGAGCGGATGCTCAAGGCCGAGCTCGAGGGCTATGCGGACTATGCGCAGCGCGTCCGCTACCGCTTCGTGCCGCTTCTCTGGTAGGGAGGCCTCCCGGTTTGCGCGCATTGGTGAAACTGGACGGCTGCCGCTCGGCGCCACTGCGCGCTCGGGCTTATGCTCGTCCGCCTGCAGCCTTGCCGGTCCATCGTCCCACAGCTTCACCACAGCCACGCCGACCACAGGCGAAGCCCGACCCCACCGCGCTCGAGCAGGCATCGACCGCCTGCAAGGAGAGCACGCGCGAGAAGGGCATCAAATCGGTGCTCGCCATCGTTGACCCGGATGCGCCCCGGCGCGGTTGACCGGGACTACGTCAACTGCATGAAGAACAAGGGCTACACGGTTGAGAAGTGAAGCGTCGGGCGCTCCTCCTGATTAACGCTCTCAGCGGGACTTTTCCGAAAATTTGCGCCAAGCGGCAGAGGCTTCTTGAGCATTTCTGTGGGCAGTATCGCGGCGTTTAAAGCTACGCGACCCGATTTGAGGCACGACCATGGCTGCCGACCCTCTCCTCCCTCGTGCTGATCGAGTGGCTCGACTCAGGCCAGCCCGTCGCCCGGCTGGCAGTGGCTGGAAGCGATCGAGCCGCGGCGTCCCCATCTCTGCGTCTCGGTGGGCTTCCTCATGCGAAGATGACGCGAGCGCCAGGCGTGCCAGCGCTGCAACCTCGGTGCCAGCAACGGCAGCCGGCGATTGGGACCAGGCCTCCGGCGTGATCACCATCCCGGCCTCGGCGGTCAAGCGGATGCTGGCTGTCTCGCCTCGTGGCGACATGTCGACAATAGCGTCTACTTGGCCTCTGGCCGGCTGAGCCCTCGCGACCGCCAGTCACCCCTAGGTCACTGCCAAATCTCTACAAAACGCCTCAATCAGGGTGTAGTTTGCTGAACCGGTAGCCCATCCGGGCGGCAGTTGGGCATAAGAGGCCGGCTTCCGGCGCGGAGGCGCCAAGGGTCGGGGCAAAGTGCGGGACTTCCTACAAGGCAATCGCCGGCGCAAGCTTATTGATTGGCTCGCGATCGATCTGAGCATCGATTCGGGCCTTTATCGCGCCTGGATCGGCTTCAAGGACTGGTGGAGCGCCTACTCCACCTTCTTCGGGCGCTTTGAGGCGCGCAGGCATCGTCCGCGTCCTCAACGACCTCGCCTGCGAGGGTCTGACGCTTAGCGTCGGCGGCCTGCTTGTCGTGCTCGCCCCTTCGCCATCCCCGCCTTCGAGCCTCGCCCAGGGCAAGATGAACCTTGTCCGACGAGTACAGCGTCACCTTCTCGACCGATTCGGCAACGAGATCGGCAAGCGCGGACTGCTCCGCGACGACTCGGTGCCGCTCGATGAGACTCCCCGACTTCTTGATCAAGGCGACGCTCGCCACCGAGGACCGGCGCTTCTTCGAACATTTCGGCGTCGACGTCATGGGCACCTTCCGCGCCCTTGCCGAGCAACGCCCGCGCCGACGCGGTGGTGCAAGGCGGCAGCTCGCTCACTCAGCAGCTCGCCAAGAACATGTTCCTTTCGCCTGAGCGCGTCGTCGAGCCGCAAGATCAAAGAGGCCTTCATCGCCGTCTATCTCGGAGAACCACTACACCAAGCGCGGAGATCCTCAAGCTCTATTTCGACCGCGCCTATCTTGGCGGCGGCTCCTACGGCGTCGGAGGCTGCGGCTCGATTTCTATTTCGGCAAGTCGGTCCAGCGACGTCGACCTTGCCGAGGCGGCGATGCTCGCCGGCATGTTCAAGGCGCCGACGCGCTATGCTCCCCATATCGATCATGGCTGCCTCGCGCGCCCGCGCCAACGAGGTGCTGACCAACATGGTGGAGGCCGGCTACCTGACCGAAGGCCAGGTCTATGGCGCCCGCATGAACCCCGCCAAGATCGTCGAGCGCGGCGACTATTACAGCCCCGACTGGTTCCTCGATTGGGCGTTCGAGGAGGTGCAGCGGATCATGGTGAACCGCAAGGAGCACATCCTCGCCGCCCGCACCACCGTCGATATCGGTCTGCAGAAGAATGGCCGAGCAATCGCGCTCCAGCAGACACATCGCGCAATTTGGCCAGGCCCGCTCCTTCGACCAGGGTGCCATGGTGGTCCATGGAGCCTGACGGGGCGGTGCGGGCGATCGTCGGCGGCAAGGACTACGGCGAGAGCCAGTTCAACCGCGCGACCCACGCCTTCGGCAGCCCGGCTCATCCTTCAAGCCTTACGTCTATCTGACTGCTGCTGGAGAACGGCTACACGCCGAACACCATGGTCAGCGGATATGGCGCAGTCTGCGGCCGCTGGTCGCCCAAGAACTATTCCGGCGGCTAGGCGGCGGCCGCATGACTGCTGAAGGATGCTCTGGCGAAGTCGATCAACACCATTGCCGTGAAGATCTGCCCTCGACGTCGGTCGCGAGAAGGTCATGGCGAACATGGCCAAGCTCGGCATCACCCACCTGAAGAAGACCTGCTCGGTGGCGCTCGGCGACCAGGGCATGACACCGCTCGAGCACACGGGCAACTATGCGTAGCCTTCGCCAGCGGCGGCATTGGAGACTCATCGCCTACGGCATCGAGGAGATCCACACGCTGCAGGGAGAGCTTCTCTACACTCCATGAACGCGACGAGCCTGCCGCGCAAGCAGATCTTCGACCGCAAGGCGATAGAGACGCTGAACACCATGCTCCAGGGCGTGGTCACCTGATGGCACCGGCAAGGCGGCACAGCTCGACTACACCTATAACGTCGGCGAAGACCGGGACGAGCACGGCCTATCGCGACGCCTGGTTCGTGGGCTTCACTGGCCAATACGTCGCCGGCGTTTGGCTCGGCAATGACGACTTCACGCCGATGGCGCGGGTGACCGGCGGCAGCTTCCCCGCCCAGACCTGGCACAATTATCATGGTGCTGCGCCCACGACACCGACAACATTCCGCAAATCCTCGGCCTTCCGCTGCACCCGGTGCAGGTCGCCGAGCAGGAGCGCCTGGCGAAGCTGCAAACTGCGGCGGCGACCGACACCGAGGTCATCGCGCCTGCCACGCCGGAGAGCGTCAAGGACATGTCGAAGCATGACGCGCCAGGTCCTCGAAAAGCTGGGCACCATGCTCAAAGAGGCCCGGCCGCTTCAGCCGAGCGATACACGGCCGCAGAACCGGCCGAGGCGCCCGCGGCCGAGCCCGCCAATCCGAGCCGAGCATCGAGCGTGGCGTCGGCCGGCGCCGGGCGCAAGCCCAGCCGAAGGCGCAAGCCAACCGGCGACACCAGGTCCAGTAGCGACCGGAAGCCAAACCGGCACCCCGTCCCCCATAAGCCAGTGGCGAGTCTCGTTTCATCTCGAAGGTGCGCGCTTGCTCGACAGGTTCACCGCCGGCCCATCCGGCTCCGCACGCTGCCTTCAGGTCGGCTTCCGGCGCGCGGCGGCGCACTCCTCGATGCGCATCGCTTCTTCAGCTCATCGCCGTCTTCGCCGTCGCTCTCGTGCTCGGCATCAGCTCGGCGCGTTACATGATCGAGGAGGGTTCGTTTCTCACCACACAGCGGGCTGGGCCTTGGGCGAGCTGGTTGAGCGAGGGGCAACCCAAACGCCGATCCCTACACCAAAGCGCATCTCGCCCGGAGCGGCAGGCTCCCTCTCACCTCGACGACGGCACGCTATTTCACCGCGAGCACCGACAGCGCAGGGCTACCAGCTGACCTCTGATTGCGAATATCCTGATCGAGGGCTCGGCACTCAACGCGCGCTGGTGGTCGCTTGCCGTCTATGACGAGCACGGATCGCTGATCGAGAACCCATCCACAGCGCTACAGCTTCAACAGCGAAGAGGCGATCCGCCGCAGCGACGGCAGCGTACCGCATCAACCTGGCAAGCAACGCACGTCCCGAAAACTGGCTGCCGACCGGAACCGGGCCGGGAAGAAACTCGTGCTGATGTTGCGCATCTATAGCCCGCGCGAGATCGACTCCTCCGGCATCGGACAGATTCCCAACGATCGTCTTCCCAAGATCGAGCGCAAGGCATGCAACTGAGAGTCCCCGCTGCTCTACATTCTTCTTTGCCTCGTGCTCGCAGGCCTCATCCATATTGCCGCGGTCCTGGCGCTTCCCGGGCTTGCACCTAGAAACGCATGGGCTCGGCTCGTGCCGCTCGGGCCGGCCAACACGATGATCCAGATCCCGCCGCTCGCGCCGGGAAACGAAGTCATGCCGATGATGGCGCCTGATGTTCGCTACGCCTTCTGCCGCTTCGATCTCGCGCAAGGCCCGGTGCGGCTCAAAGGGTCGGTTCCAAGCGATTTGTGGATGATCGCCTCTCTACACGCCCGAAGGCGACAATTTCTACACCGTGCCCGGCGCCGATATGAAAAGCGCGCAGCTCGACCTGGTCATTGCGCTGGCCGATCAAACGGTGGCGGAAGCGGGCGTCGATGCTCTGAGGACGCCGACGAGCTGTTCGTCATCAAGTCCCCGGCGCGAGAAGGCGTCGCCATCATTCGCGCCCCGCTATCGGGCCCGAGCCGCATGGCGCGCACTGAGGATGCGCTCAAGGCGACCGTCTGTAGTCCGCTCAAGAAGTGAGAGTCCTTCCGCTGCGCGCGAGCGGTCGAGAGCGGAATCGGGATCTAGCGTTGCTTCTTCCGGCCGCGCTGTGCCCGCTTGCGCGATGTGTTGTCCGTTCGGGGCTATCCTCCCAGACCTGGCGCTCGATGCGCACACCGGGGAAGATGATGATCTGACCGAGAACGCCATCCTTGAGCTCGGTGACCCGCGGCGTGGGTCCCGCTGCCCGACGAAATTCCAGGATGGTCGCCATTCTCGGTCTCCTCGTCCCTACCGAACGCCGTCCCAAACGACACTGGGCGTTGCTCGCGCCGACTCCGCATTAAGACGCCGGTAGGGTTAACGAACTCCTAAATCCGCCGAATCAGCTTAACTCCTCCGCGACCGCCTCGCCAAGAAAATGGCGACCGGCCTTGTCCTCGACTTCGACGATCCAGATGTCGGCGTCAAACTTTACCTGGCGGGCGAGATAGGTTGCGGCCTCGCCCTCGCTGATGGGGCTGGTGGCAAAGCAACTCACCCACCGCCGCTCCGATCTGCCGCCTTCCAGGCCCGCCGGAGCTGGACCGTAGAGCTTGACCGTACCGTCGAGCCGGTTGAGGCAGATGTAGATGGCGCCGGCGTGCTCGTCGCCACGGCGAACGACGACCGCGGACAGGCCCTGGACCTGACAGCCGGCGTAAATAGGCCCTGCACCCAGATTTCGCTTTTGATGCGCATCGGAGCGCCAAGCTCCCGCTCATAGGGCGCGAGGCTGTTGCCGAAAGGTCGCGTCCCGTCACGCGTTTGATTTCCCGCAGCAGCTCCGGCGTGATGCGTGCCGTTCTGCGCGATCTTCCGGTCGCGCTGAAAGGCACTGACGGCGCGCTCGGTTTCATCTCCCAGTGTTCCATCGATCGGGCCAGGTGCATAGCCGAGATCGGCGAGGATTTGCTGCACCTGCTTGATCGTCGCATCGCTGCTCGCCGTGGACGTTTGGTTTGGCGCGTGGAGCTCCATTCGTGGCGCCGACCGATCCAGTGCCCGCAGCTGGCGCCGCAGCCTCACCGAGCAGAATGCGGCGCAGGAGCTCATCTGAGGGCGAGCCGGTGATGGGCGAGCCCATGGTCCTTCTCAAAGGCGGCAATCGCCCTTCGCGTCTCCTCGCTCAATTTGCCGCTGACAGATCCGCTTGCATAGCCGCGTGCCGCAAGCTCGCGCTGGATTGCGGTTACGAGCTGTTGAGGCGGCCTGCCCCCGCAGTGGCGGCAGATCGGTGGTGACCGCTACCGGTCTTGGCGCAGGCGCTGCTGGGTTGGCGACATGGATTGGGCCGTCCGGCAACGGCACTCGTGACGCCCCAGCCGTAGGCAACAGGCGCCGTTACGCTGCTCCTGCAAATAGAGCGCGTTATAGGTGATGAACCCGGTCAGGCCGAGAAAGGCCAAGAAAATAAGGCGTGTCGCCACGACGCTCATCGCTCAGGGCCGAATCAATAGGCTTATCGAGAGTCCCCCGAGAGTCCCTCAGATGCAATCTTCGCTATGGAAGCTAAAGAGTTAATAAACGGGCCACCGGTCCGCGAAAGCGGCCGCTGTGGCGAGCGGTCACGCGGCCGTCACGGCGGGATCTTGTGGGGATCGCTTGTCCCGTTCGCCTTGCGGCAGCTTCACCGGCAACACGATGGTGGCCGTCGTGCCTTGGCCGAGCTTGCTTGCGATCTCGAGCCTGCCCTCGTGCAGGCGGGCAAGCCCCTGCACGACCGACAGGCCGAGGCCGGCGCCGTCATGGCTGCGATTATAGGCGTTGTCCGCCTGAACGAAGGGATGGCCGAGCTTCGGCAGGTCGTGCTCGGAAATGCCGATGCCGTTGTCGGCGACGATCAGTTCGATCATGCCGTCAGCTTCCCGCGCCGAGATACGCACCAAACCTCCCGCATCGGTGAACTTGATCGCGTTCGAGATCACGTTGAGCAGCATCTGCTTGCAGGCACGTTTGTCGGCAACGAGCTCCGGCAGGCCTGACGGCACCTCGGCGATCAATGTCAGCTGCTTTGCCTCTGCCGCATGCCGCATGACGTCGGCGCAGGAGCTGACCAGCGAGCTAACGTCGAACGGCTCCTTGAGGAGCTTGAACTTGCCGGCCTCGATCTTCGACATGTCGAGAATGTCGTTGACGACATGGAGCAGGTGCTCGCCGCTTTCATGGATCATGCGCGCATAGTCCCGGTAGCGCTGCTCCCCCAAAGCGCCGAACAGCTCCCGATTGAGGATCTCCGAGAAGCCGATGACGGCGTTGAGCGGCGTTCTGAGCTCGTGACTCATGCTGGCAAGGAATTGCGTCTTGGCGCGGCTCGCGCTCTCGGCCTCGTCGCGCGCCCGCGTGAGCTCCTCTTCTTGCGCCTTGCGCTCTGAGATGTCTCCTCGTGCCGGCAAGCACGCCGGCGACCGCGCCCCCGTGCGGTGTTCGCAGCGGCCGGCAGCGCATCTCGACCCAGCGATACCGCTCCCGCCGGACTGAGTTTGCTGGCGCAGTCTGAACTCGACGGTAATGGGTCTCCGGTGGCGCTGCACTGTGAAAGCGCCGTGAGATAGGCCGGGCGGTCGGCGATATGGACGCGCTCGAACAGCCCATCTCCGATGAGCTTCGCCGGCGGCCTCTCCCAGCAATTGCTGCGATGCATGCGAAGCAAACAGCACGCGGCCGCGTTCGTCATGACGGGTGATCATGTCGCTCGCGTTCTCGGCGAGCAGCCGGTAGCGCTCCTCGCCGACGCGGAGCGCATCTTCTGATCGCCGATGAACCGCTTGTATGGCGATGGCGAGACCAGCGGCGTAGATGACGGCGCTCATGGCGCCGAAAAGGCCGAGCAGATTGGCCGACACCGGGAGCAGCGGCTCGGGAGGCACCAGGCCAAGCGCCCGCCTGCTGCGAGCATGATGAGACCGAGAGACGCGAGCCCTGCCGCCCAGGCGACCACGCGCCGGTCATTCGACAGCGCGGCCTCCAACGGAACCACCACCATCCAGGGAACGAGGAAGGAGGCGAGACCGCCGGTGAGCCAAGCCGGAGAAGGTGATAAGGCCGGTGAAATTCGCCGCCGAGATGAGATGGGCGGCGCCAATCTTTCCGGTATGCGACAGGAAGACGGCAATGCCGATCGGCGACAGGAACCAGAGAAAGGCGACGGCGTCGAGCGCGGTCGGCTTGCCGGTCAGCGCGAGATAAACCGGCAAGACGCAGAGCGCGAGCAGCCCTGCCAGCAGCTGCGCTGCGATGAAGGAGCGTTGCCGCGCCGCCCCGATGACGTCGTCGCGCACAGAAGCGTGCACAAGCGAGTCGAAATAGGCGCCCAACTTGCGCACACCCTTACCGACCAATAAGCGCATTTTGGAGCGGGCCAATTGCCGCTTCGTCCCCGATTGTCGTTGGTCTTGATTATTCCGGGGGCCGCTTAAGGAACCTTAAAACGGATCGAGCCGCGCGGGGCCGGACGTTGCATCATGCCGGCAGCGCGGGCAAAGTCCTTAGGCAATCTTTATTCAATCTTTCCCGCGCTTAAGACCTGTTGTCGGTGGCTTAACAACAACGGCCCTCTTTAGACATCTCTTAAACTTAAAGATATTTTCTGAGCGAAATTGATGCTGAGTAGTGAAAGTCGGTTATTGCCTCGACGTTATAGTGCCGCCACCTGTGGGAAGGGAGCTGGCCGGGACCGCCCGCCAGCTGGATTGAAAGGGGCACTTCGATGTTTCTCATTCGAACCGTCTTTTGGCTCGTCATCCTCGTTCTCCTGCTGCCGACGAATGAGCAGCAGCAGAGTCGAGGTTGTACGGAACGGCCCAGGCCGCCGTGAAGGACGTGAGCGGTTTCTGTGAGCGGAATCCGAGCGTTTGCGCCACCGGCAAGGATGCCTTCGCCGTCTTCATGCATAAGGCCAGGTTCGGGGCCGAGATGCTGATGAGCTTCGTCAAGGGAAAGACCGGGTTTGCCGCCGGCGATGGCGGAACCTCCACTGGCGCCGCCGACATGAACACTCTCCAACCGCCAAGCGCCGACGACACCGCACCCGCCACCGCCGAAGAGGCCGGCAAGCAGTCGAGCCTCGACCAGGCCGCCGTGGCCGAGGCAGCCGTCGAGTCTTCGGCCCAGGCCCCGGTGACCGTCGAGCCCGCCAGCGTCGAGGCCACCAACTCGCAAAACACGCTGAACCCGGACGATCTTCTGCCGGCCTGGAGCGGGCCGCACCCGGCCGGGACTTAAGCTCCGGATACAGTCAGGTTTCGGCAGGCTCCGCCTGCCGAGGGCGCGCGCGAAGGTGGTTCCCTGCCCTTTCCCACCGGACGCGCGCGTCAGTTTCGTAAGCTACGCCTCGCAGACCTTGGCGATTCCACCTATATTCCAGTTATGGAGACCACACGACCAGCGCCGGCGAATGAGACTCAGCCGCCCGCAAACTTCGATGAGATCGTTGCCGATTTCGATCTTCTCGACGACTGGGAGGACCGTTATCGCTACGTGATCGAGCTCGGCCGGAAATTGCCAGCCGTTGCCCGAGACGGAGCGGAACGCCACCAACAAAGTGCAAGGCTGCGTGAGCCAGGTTTGGCTCGCCACCAGTGTCAGTCCGAACCACCGCGTCCCGCGCCTGAGCTTTGTCGGCGACAGCGACGCCCATATCGTCCGCGGGCTGATCGCCATCCTGTTCGCCCTCTATTCGGGCAAGACCGCCGATGCCATCCTCGACATCGACGCCCACGCTGTGCTCGGCCGCCTGCATCTCAAGGAACATCTGACGCCGCAGCGCTCGAACGGTCTGCTCGCCATGGTCGAGCAGAATCCGCAAAGACGCCCGTGAGGCGATCGAGAAGGCGCCCACGGTTCACTGATCGCCTGAGCCGCGCCAAGAATCCAGCCGTCGGCCGGTAGTCCTCGCTTCCCCAATGGCGAATACCCTTCCGTCGCCGAGGCAGATCGCTCGGGACATCGAGCCCGTAGTGCCTGGCAAGACGCGTGAGCGCGAGCTGCAGCACGACCTTGCCGGCGCGTTGCGGCCAGTCATGGCTTCTCTCGGCTTCTTCCAGCCCCTTCAGTTCGCAACAGATATCGACGAGCACTTGGGAAAGCTCGGGGCCCACCGCATCGAGCGCGCGCATGACGCGCTCCCTTGGCGGCGATGACCTCGTCGCGCAAAGACGCCGCGTCGAACGGGGCTCCCCGCCGCGATCGCCCCGAAGGCGCCGGCGCCGACCAGTTCGCCGTCACCCTCGGGCTCAGATTGGCGAACCAATAATCGGCACGGAGACGCTCGCCGGCTTCATATTGAGCGTCGGAAATCAGCGGCCGCCCGCTCCGGCTCTTTCGGCTCCTGAGCCAGCCGAGCAGGCTCTCCGCTTCGTTGACCAGCATCGGCCGCCTTGATGCCGTCGATCTCCTTGAGCGTCACCGTCCTTAGCTGATGCTGCGCGCGAAATGGATCGCCCCCAGTTTGCGAGCGCCGAAGCCGTGCCCGTCCCGCCTGCGACAAAACAAGATCGCTTCCGCTTCGTTCGAGGCAGAATACCTATCACACTCTAGGGGATGTGCCGGCTGGAGCGGGATAAGTCGCAAGCCCGGATAGGCGTCGAAATGCGATCGCAGCGGCGAAAGACCCGGCAGCGTGGGTGCTATCTGCTCCCCACCCAATCCTCACCCCTCCGCCTCGCGCGCATGCTCTGGCACCCAAGCAAAAGGAGGCGGCAATGCAAGTGAGGAAGCGTCTTGATGCGAACGAGGAGGCCGGATCTGAGCCTAGTCCGGACTCATCCCGCATCTTCGGCACGATGGTCGATGCCGGATCGGGCTGTTATCTCCAGGGCGCGCGACCTGCCGCGCCTGATCGCCCTTTTGGCCGCATGAGCTTGCGGACCAAAGCCCGGAAGGGAGTTTGCTGATCCTGTCGAAGCTCCGGCGGGCTCTCCGCGCCGAGCGGCGGCGCGCCCTTGCGGGTCATTGGAGCTATGAGCTCAATCGCCACCTTGGCCTGATGACGGCCTACAAGGCTGAACTTGGGTTGATGCGCCGCGCGAAATTGCGGCTCAGGCGCACTGCGCCCGGCGCCGCGCGGTCCACATCGGCTGCGGTCGAGGCGCCGAACGAGGATGCAAAGCTCTGGCTCGTCGCCCTGGCGAGCCGTCTCGATAGGGGCGGCGGCCGTGTCGTAGCAGAGGATCCGATCGACCTTCATTCCATCCTGCGAAAGCGGCAACCGCAACCAGAACAAGACGATATGGTCGCGCTCCTGGCGCCGGTCCGCGGACCACGCCGTGGAAGGCGAACCCTCCTCCGCCACCCGGGCGTGGATGTCGTGCCAATAATCGGCGCAAGCACCGGCAAACACCCGGTCGATCCGCTTGCCGGTGATCTCCTCACCGTAAACGTCGCGGAGCCGCGTGCCGCGCCAGTCTGAACCGCGCCTCATCCAAGTCCTTCGGTCAGGTCGATAAGCCCGACACAGGGAAGAAGCTTGGGGACGCTGAAGGGATTGATATCGGAGCGGGCCGGCATGCGGCGGGAACCCGCGGTTTGCCGCCAATAGTCGTAGAGCTCACGCTGACCTTGCGTCACCAACTGAGCCCGAAAAGCCAGTTCTGACAGCATCGGTCTCCCCCTCATAAGCCCTTGGATGGGCTCACCGAATCGCCGCGTTAACCATGACTATGTGGAGTTTGCGCGCCCGGACGCAAGACCCCAAGACAAAATTCTTGAGGAGTCGCAATAGCTTGTGGTCGCGTGTTACGAGCGCCACTCGATTTGGATGGAAGCCCCTGCGGTTAACGAAGGAAAAGCGCGGCGACAGCTTCACCGCGCTGCCTGAAAGTGATTCTGTCCGGTTATCTGCGGCGCTGGCCCAGACCCATGCGCTTGGCAAGATCGGAGCGGGCAGCGGCATAGTTGGGAGCGACCATGGGATAGTCGTGCGGCAAGCCCCACTTCTCCCGATATTCCTCCGGCGAAAGATCGTAGTGAGTCCGCAGGTGGCGCTTCAGCGATTTGAACTTCTTACCGTCCTCGAGACAGATGATATATTCAGGGGTGACGGACCTTTTCACCGGCACGGCAGGCCGAAGCTCTTCCCGCGCGGGCTGGCCGGAGGCGGCCGACGCCCTGCTCAAAGCGTCGAACACGTTGTGGATCACACCGGGAAGGTCAGAGGCGACGACCGGGTTGTTGCTGACATAAGCGGACACGATCTCGGCCGTGAGCTCGACGAGCTCATTCTTCTCCAGGTTTTGTTCCATTAAGACCTCCTTGGATCAAGCACAGTTCCCGCTCCCAACAAGCCCGGCAACTGTGTGCAAATTGTTGTCATCTCCCGAGTCACAAGGACACTACAGGCACCAGATTATGCCGATCTTGTGACGGGAAGTTGCGTTGTTTTCGCAACTAGAAAATGTGTCCCGCATCTAGGTACACAACGCGACTGGGTATATAGCACCTTTTTACAAGTACGCAATCATCAATGACCATGAAGACTGGAGGCCGAATAAATACGTTGAACGAATACGCGACTTGCGACAGCCCTCCTTGCTTCGCGTTCGCTGTTTAAGTCTAATTCAAGAGGTCTACAATCACTGGAAAATTTCTCATCCTCACGCGCATTCGGACTACTCAAACAAGGATCTGAATCAAGCCTACGTGAGCAACCTTGTCGCTCCCCTCACCGAAATGCATCCCGACGTACTATATTGCCGAGTGATCCAACACAAGAAAAGAGGAAGAGTTCCCTCCCATGCGCAAAGCCCTGGAAGCAGAGATGGAGAAATCCGGCAACGCCGTCAAATCAGATGACGAGTGGCGCAAAACACTCACGCCGGAGGAGTATCGGGTAACGCGCCAGCATGGAACCGAGCGCGCTTTCAGTCACCCCTATTCTCAGGAGAAGAGCGAAGGCATGTATCGCTGCGTCTGCTGTGGCGCCCCCTGTTCAGCTCTGAAACCAAATACGATCCCGGCACTGGCTGGCCGAGCTTCTATGCCCCGGCCGAAGGCGGCGCCGTGAGCGAGCATGAAGATCGCTCGCTTTTCATGCGCCGGACAGAGGTGCGCTGCGCCAATTGCGAAGCTCATCTTGGGCATGTCTTTCCCGACGGGCCCAATCCCACCGGCTTGCGCTATTGTATCAACGGCGTTGCCTTGAAGCACGACGCCGACGACGCCTCTGGCAACGAGTCCAGGTAAACTTTCTCTGATGGATGCCAAGTCGCCACGCGGGGATAACTCCTCCCCGCGCCCCTCGCCGGCCGCTCACCTCGACCCAGCACGGCATCGCTCGCATCGACGACTACGCTTGGCTGCGTGCCTCCAATTGGCAGGCCGTCATGCGCGATCCGAAGGCGCTCGCCTCCGACATTCGTGCCCAACTCGAAGCCGAGAACGCTTACACATTAGACGTCATGGCCGACACCGAGGCGCTGCAACAGCGCCTCTTCGCCGAGATGAAGGGCCGCATCAAGGAAGACGATTCCTCGGTTCCCGCGCCCGACGGGACATTCTCCTACTACACGCGTTTCATCACCGGGGGTCAGCACCCACTGTTCTGTCGCGTGAAGCGGAATGGCGGTGACGAGCAGGTTCTGGTCGACGGCAACGCTGCTTGCCAAGGACCACGCCTATTTCCGCATCGCCAATGTCGCGCATAGCCCCGACCACAAGCTCATCGCCTACGCCGTCGACACCAAAGGCTCGGAGTTCTACACGGTCCAAATCATCGAGGCGGAAACCGGCGCCATTGTCGATGACCTGATCGTCGACAACAACGGCAGCTTTGAATGGGCGTCCGACAGCCGGACGCTGCTCTATGTCTGGCTCGACGACGAGCACCGCCCCGCAAGGCCTTGCGCCACGCAATCGGCTCCGCTGGACAAGATGCGCTCATCTATGAGCAGCCGGACCCCGGCTACTTTCTGGGTCTCGAGCGCGACCCAAGACCGGCATCTACCTGCTGCTCAGCGTGCACGATCACGAGACCGCCGAAGTCAGTCTGATCGATGCGGAAAATCCATCGGCAGCGCCACGCCTGGTCAGTCCGCGCGAGCCTGAGCATGATTATTCCGTCGAGCATCGCGGCGACCGGCTGATCATCCTCACCAATTCTGATGGCGCCGAGGACTACCGCATCGTCGAAGCCCCGGCGGACAATCCTGGTCGCGAGCATTGGCGCGAGATCGAGCCCCATCGTCCGGGCCGTCTCATCCTCGAGATCGTGGCTTTCAAGGACCATCTCGTGCGGCTCGAGCGCGAAGATGGGCTGCCGCGCATCGTCATCCGCCGCTTCGCCGATGGAACCGAGCACGAGATCGCCTTCGCCGAAGAAGCGCTACGCGCTCGGCATCTCGCCGGGCTACGAATATGACACGCGCACGCTCCGCTTCACCTATTCGTCCATGACGACGCCGGCGCAGGTCTTCGACTACGACATGGAGACGCGCGAGCGCACCTTGCGCAAGACGCAAGAGATCCCGAGCGGTCACGATCCCGCCAACTACGTCACGCGCCGGGTCATGGCGCCGGCCAAGGACGGCGAGACGGTTCCGGTCTCGCTGCTCTACCGCAAAGGGACGCCGCTCGACGGCACAGCGCCACTCTTGCTCTACGGCTACGGCGCCTACGGCATGTCGATCCCGGCGGCCTTCTCGACCAACGCCTTGAGCCTCGTTGATCGCGGCTTCGTCTACGCCATCGCCCATGTACGGGGCGGCAAGGACAAGGGCTACCGCTGGTACAAGGACGGCAAGCGCGAGAAGAAGGTCAATAGCTTCACCGACTTCATCGCCGCGGGCGACTATCTCGCGCGCGAAAAGTTCACCGCGCGCGGGCGCATCGTGGCCCATGGCGGAAGTGCCGGCGGCATGCTGATGGGCGCCGTCGCCAACATGGCGCCTGATTTGTTCCTCGGCGTCATCGCCGAAGTGCCGTTCGTCGACGTGCTCACCACCATGCTCGATGCGAGCCTGCCGCTCACCCCGCCGGAATGGCCCGAATGGGGCAACCCGATCGAGAGCGCCGCGGCGTACCGAACCATCGCCGCCTATTCGCCTTACGACAATGTCAAGGCGCAACCCTATCCTCATATTCTGGCGCTTGCCGGTCTCACCGATCCGCGCGTCACCTATTGGGAGCCGGCGAAGTGGGTGGCGAAGCTGCGCGCGCTCAAGACCGACGACCATCTCTTGCTTTTCGCACCAACATGGACGCCGGGCACGCCGGCGCTTCCGGTCGCTTCGAGCGGTTGAAGGAGGTGGCGCTGGCCTACGCCTTCGCGTTGAAGATCGCGGGCCTAGGCGGCCAGACCTGACCTGTGCCAGAGTGGCTCGACCTTACCCTCAGCGCGTGAAGTCCAAATGCTGCTAACCCGCGACAAGTCACAGCTGCTCATCATCGACGTGCAGGAGAAGCTCCTGCCGGCGATGCCGGACCCTGAGCGCGTCGTCGAGCGTTGCATCCGTCTTGTGCGCGCCGCGAGAGCCCTCGAGATTCCGGTGACGGTCTCCGAGCAATACCCGCGTGGCATTGGGCCGACGGTCTCGCCGCTGCGCGAAGCCCTCGGCAACTCCGGCTCGGTCATGGACAAGGTCGAGTTCTCCTGCGTGAAGAACGACGCTTTTGCGCGAGCGTCTGCATGAGCTCCGGAAGAGGGGCCGGGGACAAGTGGTGATCGGCGGCATCGAAGCGCATGTCTGCGTCACCCAGACGGCAATCGATCTTGAGGATCAGGGTTTCGAGGCTTTCGTGGTCGCCGACGCCGTTGCCTCGCGCGCCAAGTCGAGCCGGCGCCTCGCGCTCGCGCGCCTGCTGCAAGACCGGCGTCGATGTCGTGGACAGCGAGATGGTCGTGTTCGAGTGGCTGGGCAAAGCCGGCACGCCGGAGTTCAAGGAGTTGCTAGGTCTCGTGAAGTAGACCTCAGCCGGTCGACTTTCCTGAACCGATCCTGCAGGCCCGGTTCATGCGCGGTTCAGCCGCGCTCCCCCACAGTCCGAAGCGTCAGATCCCTGTAACTGATGAAGTGAACCTTCCTCGGCACCGGGCGCGGAGTTCAGGGGCTCCGCGCCCCTAATGTGCGGCGTGGCGGCCAGGGCGCGCGGCGGCACGGCCGGGCGAAAGGGCTTGCCCGGTAAGTTGATATGGGCTTCCGGGCCTGTACGGCTGACATATTGTTGCAGCGTGTCGCATTGGCGCGGGCAGCTCCTAGGGATCGCTGAGGGCGGCGCGTGGCACTGGCCAGTTCGATGACAAACCCGGCACGATTAGACCGTAACAGGTGATCAATTGTTGTGTTTCTCGTTTCCAGGTCGCGGCCACTTTCACAGCTCATACTGCCGCAAGAAAGCCTCTTAACCTTTATCTCTCAGCGTATTGATGTTTCCAGCGCGCCTGTCTTTGGAGTTGGCTCCAGCACCAAAGTCGCAATTGCTAGGCCAAAGCAGATGATGGAAACATGCCAACCGAGCTGGGGGTAATTCTTCTCAGCGATGAAATATGCGGCACCGGAGCACAGGGCGAACAGAGAGCGCCCTCAAGATGTCAGCCCGGACTGGGCAGCCCTCCCGCGGAAGCGATCAATGAGGAGCTCTACGATGCCATCGGCACCCAGATTTTCTGAGCAACTCGTCGGCTAACCTGGCTAAGTCCCTGGGATGCTTTGTTGAGGACACCGACTGCTCGCTCATGCTGCTGGCCAGTATCACTTAGGCGATAAACGCGACGATAGTTGCTGCGACCGCTACTAAAAAGCGCCCTATCGACGCAAAAAGGCAGACGGTCGCTGAAAGTTCGCCTCGTCGCCATCTGCACTGCTACCGGAAGAGGAGTGGGAGCTTCGCGGTATCTCCCTAAGCTACAGCTTCCTTCTCGAAGCGGTCCAGCGGCTTCGAGCGGTCATCATCGCCTCCTCTTTGTTCGTCATGGCCCCGCGCGATAGCCAGAGGCCCGCCACCACGGCTGCGCCCACGAGCCCGAGCCCGAACTTGCCCCAAGCTTCCCACTCGATAAAGTCCTCGTCGTGATTGAAGCAGGCCGCCACAGAAGATCAAGCACACAAACGAAGCCCACCAGGGCTCCGATCTCTTACAAGCGTCACGCTCCCCAGTGGTCGATCAGGGTGTGTGGGCGGGAGCGCAGGCCACCAGCAACAGCGCCAGCACTAACAGGCAGACCAGCGTCCGCGTCACGTACCCGACGCCGCGCAGCCAGCGGCCCTTAGCATCCGCACGTTGGTCGGCGGCTCATCGAAGGCGCTCAGCGTTCTCGGTATTGCCACCTCGTCATATCCACCCACTTCGCAAGTTCCCGCTCTTCTTCCTGCTGTTTACGTTCATATTCTTTGAGATCGCGGTTGTTACGTGCATACTGTTCGTTTTGCTCCGCGAGCTGCCCAAGGTCACGTGTCGCGATTATCCTTGCCTGCTCCTTCTCCTGCATGTTCATCACCATGCACCTCGGCGCTGCAGCGAAAATCGGCCTCGGTTTTGGCTGTCGGCATCACGGCGCGTGCCCAGCTCGGATATGATTTTTCCATGATAGCGGCAGTGAAGGCGATTTTTGCAAAGCAGTGTGTTCGGCTCGCCACATGTCACCAAAGAGGGTATCCCCGCTGGAGGCACACCCTGCAAGCCCAGCTTCGCTTGGCGATGCCTTTCGGCTGTGCGGCGATCCGGTGAGCCATCTTGCGGGAGCAGCCTCGATGGTGCAAGTAAATTCGCTGCATGATAGAGCCTCCGGCTGCTTCCAACAAGAAACGCCCGGCGTGTTTCACGGGGCCGCTGCGATAATCTCTCATCGCCGACAAGGAAGTGCGAGGCGAACGCGATGATGGCGGCGGCTGCGTCGCTTAGTCGCCTTTGAGATAACAGGGATGCCGAGGCGCTCAAGCAGCGCAATCTGAAAAGAAGATTTCGTCTTCAGCGCATACGCAGCTTGACAACGCCGAGGAGCCATTGCGGCTCAGCTTCGGCGATAACTGAAATCGCTGGCGATCCATAGACCTCCGCCTTCAAGCGAGTGACTTCAGATGCGCTGTCGGCGTTGCTGCGCGGGTTGAAGACTTGACGCGCGGAATTATCCAGGACGGCGACGGGAAGCTGATTGCGCGTCGTTCAGGTGCAATGCGCGCGGCCGTGGCGCCTCAGCCACTGCCCCGTGGCGAAGGTTTATCGAGACGGCGAGCCGTACACGCCAAAGGACAAAACCTTAGAGGATTGGCATAAAGCGGCCGGCTGTGTGCGGGGCCACACAGCCGCGAAGATGCCCCACGCCCGTCCCAGAGCCGCGGGGCGACGGCAAACTCGCAACATTTTGGCATGGCCTAGGCTGGCAAAATGAGTCGATGACTCAGTTTGCCGCACCATGCAAATTGTCGATACCATGCAAAATGGGGCTGAGCGAAAAGTTACCAGCGGGGTGCGAAGCTGCATGCCGGCCGATGGACCTGTGACATTTACGCGGCGCGAAATGTAAGGATGTCCAACACTTTATGAGGCGCCTCAACTCTGGCATCCCGCGACGACGAGTTTTGCTGGACACCAATATTTGGAATTATTTTGCTCTCTATTCCTCGGCCAAAAGCGTTGAGAACAGCAGCCAAGCTCGGAGGAGTAAGATGTGGTTGTCGCTCCTTCAGCCCTCTATGAAGCACTCAAGGTGAAATCAACCAGGTAGTGCGGCTGAGCGAAGCTGATCACTGATCCCAGCTAGGCTTGTCATGCCAAGCATATTCGGAATCTCAAGAACTCCACAAGCGAGGTACGAGGTGTCATCCGGAATGGCTAGAGAAGAAACGCAATCGCCAGAGTACACAATATTTCTTCACGACTGGCCGGCGGACCAGAGATGCCTTGAGCAGCTTGCCTACATCTTCGAGGACAAGACGTAGTCGTCGCGGTTCTTATTGTGGAGGAAGTTGCCGTAACGCCGTTCCGCAAGCCCAAGCCCGTACCACGGCGACACATCGTAGTAGCGCACGCCGGCGTTCCAGGCGCGCCTCGAGCGTCTTGTACGCATCCTCATCGCTGACCACTTCGAACTCGTTGCCTCAAGGGCACGCCGCCAAGACCGAACTTGACCGGCAGCACGTAGCGCCCGCCTCCCGCCCAGCAGGGACATGTCCTGGCGGGCGCCAGCGTTCGCGAAAGACGCCGCTGGCCGCCAATGCCGAACCCGGCGCACCGATGCTAAGGAAATCCCGTGTGGATGATCGTCGTCGGTAGTGGGCCGGCAGACAGTTGCTCACTGTTTAAGAAACGCGCGACCCGGTGCGGGAAGGCCACTGAGAAGAAGAAAATGAATGACGCACAGTCCAAAAATTTCTACGTCGGGTCGCTTGCAGGTAGGGGAACAGATGTCTCGACATTTTTGGCCGCTTCGTATCGTTGTTAACGACAATCGCCGGGTGAAAGGTGGCATCAGCGAAGTCAGCAGAGCTTCGGGCAACCACCGCGCGATCGACTCCTGAGCGCCGGGCGCGCGGTTAGTTGCTGCCGTTAGCTCAAAAGCGGCAGAACCTCGTAGATTCGGTCTTCGACGAGGATCGTGGAGGGCGATCCAAAATTGACATCTCGGGTTGCATCGACAACAGGCCCCTCATCGAGCCCGAGCTGCCAAGCCGCTTCCTTGGCCTCGGCTATGATCAAGTGGAATGTCTCGATATTCAGGAATTGATATCTGGGCATTGCATCCTCCTTGATGGAGAAATCTCCACGGTGAAGTCGGTGCATTGGTTGTTGTTGCTGACTCTCAATATATGTTGCAGGAGACGAGATCCGCCATTCTACCTAGGTTGGTTTGAAGGCCGACTTGGATGTAGGCGACCTATACTTAGGTTTGCGCCAGAATCATTGGAGCGGGGAGTAGCCATGGGCATAAGCTTTGCGACTGATCGCTGAACCAAGACCGCCAGCTCCATGCTCGTGAAGGTCCGGTATTGGCACATAGCGGACGTGCCACTCGCGCTGACGAATGTCTGCTTTGAGGGGAAAGAACGGACATGACGCGGGCGTGACACCATTTCCGCTTATGACCCAAAGCGAGACCTTGCGGTCTCCACCGAAGGGGCTATGCCGGTAGTCTGGTTTGAGTGCACGCGACGCGGCGGCCCGAATTTGTTCAATCCCAGGCCGCGTACCAAAAGCATCAACGGTTCGGATTGCGGTCGGGCAGTGGTATGCGAGTACTATGCCGACCGTCCCTTTGCGAGCTGGGAGCCGGTTAGGTTTCTCGCGGTTTAACGGGCCGCCTGGGAGGGTGAACCTGACGGCGGCGAATGGGTGCTGCCGCGCGCGATGCACCGGCTACGCCAATTCGGTGACGGTCGACTTGCGTTCGAGCTTGCCCCAGCCGACGAGGGGCCCGATCGCGGCGGTGAAGAGCGCCTTGAGCACCACCAATACATGAGCTGCCGGTAGCGGAACCGTTGCAGCACGAGCAATGGCACCAGCCTCCATCTTTTCGCGCCGCTCCATCAGGAGGCGCGAGTGTGCGCTGCCGAGGTCGATGACGAGGAAGGCGAGATAAGTACACCACCATCTTGCGCAAGGTGTCTGGATCGTACTGATCCTGATGCTGCAGGAGCTGCAGGCTCGGACGCGATGAGCTGCCAAATCAGCGCGAGATCCACGAGCGGCGCGATCGCGGTACAGCAGGAACTGGAATAGCTGCGGTCTGCGGCACCGCGATAAGCCCAAGCGTGCCGTAGCGCGGCTGAGCGTCACCTTGCGGTGCTTCCACAGGCATTGCAGCGTGCCGAAGGCCCAGCCCGAGGCCGCTGCTTGGCGAGGCCTTTCACCGTATCCGGCGCTTCGGTCCAGCCAATGGCCGAGCTGTCGTAGAGCACGCGTGCAACCCGCGGTCTGCAGCCGCGAGCGTCAGATCCTGATCCTCCGGCCAGCGTGTCGAGCGGGAAAGCCGCCCAGTGCGTTCGAGCGCCTGTCCCGCCTCCAGGCGCCGATGGCGCCGGGAACGACCGTGATGCAGCTAAGATGCCGCAAGCGCCCGGCGCTCCAGATTCTGCGCTGGTCACATATTCGAGCGCCTGCCAACGCGTGATCATGTTGATGCGGTTGCCGACCTTGGCGTTGCCGGCGACCGCGCCGACCGCTGGGTCCGCGAACCAGCGCACGAGCTTGGAGATCGCGTCCTGTCTCGAAATGGGTGTCGGCGTCGAGCGCTACGACGATCGTCGCCGCGCGCGCGCGTGCCTCAGACCGGAGTTGAGCGCCGCCGCCTTGCCGCCGTTGGCGATGGTGAAAAGCTTGACGCGCGGATCTGTCTGCCGTAATGCGCACACTACCTGCTCGAGGTGTCATCGGTCGAGCCGTCGTCGATGACGATGACCTCGAGATTCGGATAGTCGCTCGCCAGGATGTGGCGCACCGCGCCGACAATGACCTTTGCCTTCGTTATGTGCCGGGATGAGCACCGTCTGCAGCGGCGCAGGCTCCGGCAATGGCGGCGGCACCCGGCGGGCGCTTCGGCACGTCTGTTGCCAAGCCCGGCCCCGATCAAGAACAAGACCCGCGCTATGCCAAGACAGATGGCAAGGATGAACAATCGCTGTCAGGAGGCGCCCGAGCCAGCTTAGCGTCATGAATACTGGCAGGCTAAAGAGCTGGGCGTAAGACCGTGGCGGCAGCTGGCGGCATCGCCTGGTCGCGGGTAAGTCCGGCAAGCTCCGAGACCGGTACGAAGCTCGTAGCCCTTGGCGCGCTAAGTCATCGATCAGCCTCGGCAGGGCTGCGACAGTTTGCGAACGATCGCCGCCCGAATCGTGCAGCAGGATGATGTGACCGCCTGATGTCCGGGTTTGGATCGCTCACCTGCTCGAGCACACGACTGATGATAGTCGTCGGCCGGGGCCGCAGCCAGTCATTCGGATCGGCGTGCAGGCCCACGGTCACGTAGCCCATGGATTGGGCGATCTCGATCGGCACGATCTCTATCGCTCGTCGTCGGCTCAGGTCGCCGAGGAAGGGGCGCGGAACAAGCGCATCGACCGAGCCGCGTCAGGTGCCTCGAACAGTCGCTGCGTTGGCGTTGATCTCGAGCGTCACGAGGCTGTCCGGCAGGCTCCCCGAGATTTGGATGGGTGAAAGTGTGATTGCCGACATCGTGACCGTCAGCGAGGATCCGATGCACGAGGTCCGGGATTGGCTTGCGCGTTCTCGCCGATGAATGAAGACACCGCTACTCCTTCCAGAATATCGAGGATCTTCGGCGTCCAGTCGCGGATCGGGGCCCGTCGTCGAAAAGTGAGCGCAAGCTTGCCCGGTGTGTGCCGGTTGCGCTCAATGACGAAGGAGTTGGCACGCGCCTTGTAGGTCTCGTCGACGATCTGTCCCGTGTGTCGTGGTCGATGTCGAAGGTTCGCGCCCCAGAGGTGGGCTGTTCGCGCACATGCAGCACCTCGCCCTGCGCCTCGAAATCGATGTCTCGGCTCGTGCCGATGTCGCGCAACCGCGTCTGGCGGCGGAGTGCCGTAAGGGCTGGCCTAGGACAGACCAGACCGAGGGATCTTCTGAGCCGATACGCCAAAGCGCATAACCGGCCATGCGATAAGCGTCCCCGGCTTCGATCTCGTTGAACGCCGTTACACCGTCCGAGAAACCACACATCGTGACGGTTCCCGTCGTCCTCGATGAAGGAGAAATGCGGGTTGGCGGTCTGCGGGTCGAACTCGATATCGGCTTCCGGAGTCCTTCGCCGACATGCACGGCCTCTTCGAAGGTCAGCTCCTGGGTCTGTGCCCTGCGTGACCCAATCGTAGCCGTAACCGCCGATGGCCACGATGGTGCGGTCTGGATCAAGCTCCTTCATCCGCTTGTCGAGGGTGTCCCTCGAACCAGATCCTCGCCGGCGATGCTCCCGGCGCGCGTTTGGTCCCAGTGCTGATCGTCAGCCCATGAGCAGGAGGTAATCGGCGATCTGCGCATAGGTGGCGTAGGGCCAGCTATCGTCGTCGAAGGAACGGCGAGAACCATGGCGAGGCCATGCGCGGTGAAGGCACTGGACAGCTCCGATAGGAAGTCGCGCAGGTCCTCTCTGCGACCGGAGGCGGAACCTCCTCGAAGTCGATGGTCAGCTCCCTGAAACTTGTTCGCCTCGAGAAGCGTGACGATGTCGTCGATGCGCGCGGCTCCGCGCCGCCAGTCGGTCAGCGAGCAGGCGCGCGAGGCCGGGCCCATCCCATTTTCCCCTCGACTGCGTTCTGGATCATCGGGAGCACCGGAACGTCGGTTTCGTCTCCTGGATGAGCTTCAGCACCCGATCGTCGACATCGGCTTTGAGCTCGAGGCCAGGCACCCTCGAGGCTGAGCCAGCTCGGGATCACCCAATCGAGATGGGGGAAGCGCCCGCTTCAGCGCCGGATAGCTGTTGTCATCCCAGTTAACGTAGAAGCCGATGCTCAAGGGCTGCTCTTTCGATCCCCTGAGCGGCGCCGGAAGCGGGTGACGGTTCACCGTCTCGGCCTGCGGATGGCGGGTACGCAGATCCCGCTCCCGCTCCCGCAGGTCGGGGCGAGCTTGGAAGCGGTCTTGAGCAATTCGGGATCGGCGGCGTTGCTGTCGGTAATGGCATGTGCCGGCGAGCAGGTCGGGGCCCAGGCGCAGCGGATCGAGGTGTGCGGGAGAGCTGTTGGTCGAAGCTCTTGTCCTCCGGCCGATGCACAACCAACCGAGATCGCCGCGAATAGCACCATGATGATGGCGCTGAGCGTGCCGCACGACCCAGGCAAACGCCTGCAGAAGGCGCGCCCGCGCCTGCCCGTGGGATCAAAGAAAACCGGTTTTGCCGATCATGGGAGGTTCGAGAAATCGAGTCTGAACTCTAGTGGCCACCGCGTCCATGCTTGCGCTTGCTTGGCGTGGCCGCTGACTGACCGCTGAGCCGCGTCGATCCAGCCTCGTCGGACTGCAAAGCCGCCACGCGTTCACGCCACACTGGCGCCAGGGCGCGCGGCTATTGCGTACGCGTTCGAGACCTATATAGGGGACCGCTCTGCCGGCGGCTCGAGAAGCCCGATATTGCCGCGACACTAGTCAACGGTGTGCGTGATCAGGCAAAAAGAAGCTACCAGGCGCTGCGAGGCCTGGCACCACGGAAGGCGGTGCGGCAATGGTAACGCAATTGGCGCCGCGACATCTCCGCTGGTAGGTCATACGGTGCCATCCCGCGTACGCGCCGATGAAGGACTGAGAGTTCGAAAGCGGACGTGAGAGCGCAGCGCATGCTATTTCCGCGATCGTGCCAGAAGCGGCCGTTGGGCGCCTAATCGCGTCTACTGCTGATCCTAAGGATCCTGCCGCGCTCTTCAAGCACTAAAAAGGGGGATCAAGATGCGCAAGTTACGATAGTGGGATCAAAGCGGCCGTCGGTGCCGCGAAGTTCGGCAATTCCTGCGCAGGGCGTTTGCAGCGGGGTACCTGCAGCAGCCGGGTTCTG
>ERZ1370068.8432-contig-7286_pt1 | contig 30611 bp, 49 predicted proteins | sample MGYA00561227_ERZ1370068 | MGnify/ENA primary metagenome ERZ1370068 (study PRJEB38410, sample SAMEA6850437) | metagenome | study: Metagenomic assessment of the ecological functions of the soil: analysis of the soil microbiota associated with the...
TTGTACTTCGTTCAGTTACGTATTGCTCGAGATCGGCATTCCGGTCAGCATCAGTCCGACCAGAGCGCGCGAGATGATCCAGGCATTGGCGATATCGATAAGCCAGCTTGAGCGCAAATGGAATCGCGATGAGGACGATCGGGATCAGCGCCGACCAGCGCGGCGCGGTCGCGCCCGGGGACGGCGGGTACGGCAACGCTCACGGGCACGACCGCCCACACTTTGGCCGGGCCGGATGCTGAGTCGGCAATCGCCGCCTCCGCATCGACGCCCTCGACGTGCGCGACGTCGTGACGCGGCAAGTCCACCGGTACGCCAGAACGACCACGCCACCTGCAGGAAGCGGAAGCACATCAGGTACGAGGCGAGGCGGAATGCACGAGGTAGACGATCCACTTCGGCACCTCGAGGTCGGGCGATGACCGAGATCGGTGTGCGCGATATCCCAGACGAATCACGGCGCCGAGCGTTGCCGACGACGCTGGTGAACAGTCGCGCCGGCCAGCTAACCCGAACAGCACGTACTGCCTGTGCGTGCCGGCGGCGGCGAGGCGGTTGATGAGCCACGTCGACGCCGACGTGGATGCCCGTGCGCACGCCGTATGCCGCGCCGAACTTGGCCATCCACACGACATGTAGATGCACAGTTCCTGCGCCCACGACAAATCGATCCGGATCAGGAAGTCCTGCACGCCGGGGATCGCCAGACCGGCCGCATAGCGGTGAACGACGGCGACGAAAATCAGCAGCGTCGCGGCGCCCATGAGGAAGGTGATCAGCCATTCCTCGAGGTGATCGAGCCATCTCAGCATGGGGTGTCGCTACATCTAGGGTCAGTCGTTCGCGAACGCCGCGCCACTCGCGCAATCCGGTGCGGAGACTGCGCAGTCCCGCAGACCGATGCATTGCGGTGATACAGCGCGCATTAAGGCTTGAACCCCGTCTCCTTGTAGACCGCCTCGATCGATGTCCTTGCCGACGCGCGCTTCGTTCTTCCTTGTGCACCGGGACGAGCGCCTTCTTCCACGCCGCCTTCTGCCTGCGGCGTGAGCGTGATGATCTCGGTCTTGCCCGACGCTTGCATCCGCTTCGAGCGCGTCGTCGTTTTCCTTCTTCGCGATGTCGTTCGCGTACTTGGTCGCGTCCTTCATCGCGCCTTCGAGCGCGGTGCGGATGTCGGCCGGCAAGCCGTCCCAGAACTTCTTGTTCACGATGACCGCGTAGCTCGATGTACGCCGTGGTCGGTCAGCGTCAGGTATTTCTGCACCTCGTGCATGCTTCTGCGTGTAGAAGTTCGACGGCGGGTTCTCCGAGCCGTCGACCACGCCGGTCTGCATCGCCTGGTAGACCTCGGAGAACGCCATCACCTGCGGGCATGCGCGCCCAGCGCCTGCATCTCGGTCGTCCAGCACCTTCGACGACTGGATGCGCATCTTGAGGCCCTTCATAGTCGCTCGGCCTGCGCAGCGGCTTGTTCGCGCTCATGTCCTTGAAGCCGTTGTCCCAGTACGCGAGGCCGACGATGCCTTTGGACTCGAGCTTCTTGAACAGCGCTGCGCCGACGGCGCCTTCGGTGCACCTTGTGCAGCTCGTCGTAAGTTGTCGAACATGTACGGCAGGTCGAAGACCTCGAATTCGCGCACGCCGAGCGGGCCGAACTTCGCGAGCGACGGCGCGAGCATCTGCACCGACCCGAGCTGCAGCGCTTCCATCTCCTCGCCGTCCTTGAACAGCGAGCTGTTCGGATAGACCTCGACCTTGACGCGCCCGTTCGTGCGCTCCTCGGCGAGCTTCTTGAAATGCTCGGCGCCTTTGCCCTTCGGCGTGTCGACGGCGACGACGTGGCTGAACTTTGATGACGATCGGCTGTTGCGCGAGGGCCGGCGCCGACGCGAGACCCGACGGCGCACAGGACCGCGAGCAGTGAACGAAACTTCATGATTCCTCCAGTGAAAGACAATGGCGTGATCGACGAGGCAGACCGAGCGCGATCCATCTCGTCGCCGCTTTCTTCTATTGCGCGCCCCCGCCCGCTCGAGCCCCACGTGGTGAAGCGGTCCCGGCAGCAATGCTATGTCAGCTCCGCCCTGGGTACAACAACTGCCGGGATCGCCTCGGGCGCGATCGCTGTCCGGCGACGAATCAGCGTTCGGTCCAGCCGGGTCGAGTCCATCGGCCGCTCCGCTGCCGCGAACCGATGGTCGACGCCGATGCCGGGGATCGCCGCGAGCGAGTCGCCGCACCACACGAGCGGGAGACCGTGGCGCGTCCATTCGGGAATGCCGGCTTCGCGCAGCAGCGACTTGACGCGCGCGGGCGGGGCGATCGGCAGCGAGCTGAATCCGCTCGCCGCCCTGGCGCGAGCGGACGATACGGATCGCGCGGTCGCGAGGCACGCGACCGCAATGCCGCGACCGCGCACCGGCACGAAATCCGAGCGCGCCGTGGGGCAACGCGAGCGTCGTCTTCGCCGCTCCAGCGCAAACTCGAACGGGGCGGCGAGGAACGATGGACGACGATGCGCGCGCGATGGAGCCCGATCTCGGACCCGGCGTGCGGAAGGCGGATATGGGCGTCGATGCGCGCGTCGCGCAATTGCGTGTGACATCGCGTCGAGCCGGCGCGGCCGATGGCGGCGGCAGACCGCGCTGACGCAGGAACCACCGCAGCAAGTTTCGCGCCGCGATGTTCGGGCAATGCACGAAGCGCGTCGCGCGACAGCGTTGGCCCGTCGTGAGCGCCCTTCGCGTCGATCGCCGCGAGGTCGTCGATCAGCGCCGCCGCTTCGGCCTAGAGTCGAGCGGCGCGCGCGACGGTCGCCGGATAGCCGGACGCTACGCTCGCAAGTGCCGGCACGACGCGCGCGCGTAACGCGTTGCGCGCGTAGCGAGTGTCGGCGTTGCTTTCGTCGTCGACAAAATGCAACTCGCGCGCGCTGAATGTAGGCGTCGATGACGGCGCGCGGCACGTCGAGCAGCGGCCGTAGCCACGGCAATGCCGGCCGCGTCGGTCCGGGCGCTTGGCATGGCCGCCAATCCATGCGGTCCGGCGCCGCGCAGCAGTTGCAGCAGCACGGTTTCCGCCTGATCGTCCTGATGATGCGCGAGCAGAACGCGTGGACACCACCGCGATCGCAGCGTCGGACAGCGCCGCGTAACGCGACCGGCGTGCCTCGGCCTCGACGCTCTTGCGCGCGTCCCGCGCAGACGTCGACCCGGCGTTCGATCAACGGAACGTCACGCGCGGCGCAAAGCTCGGCGCAAAGCCGCGCCCACGCGTCGGCGTGGGGCGAAAGCCCGTGATGAATGTGGATGGCCGATGACGACGAGGCCGCGCGCTCGGCGCGAGACCGACCAGCTGCGTCGAAGAGCGCCACCGAGTCGCGGCCGCCGGACAGCGCAACCGCAATCCGCGCGCCATCCGGTGCGTGTCGCGCGAGCGCCGCGTCCACGGCCGCCGGCAACGTCGCTGTCGCCGGCGGGTGCGTTGTTCGCCGTGGCGCTACCGTGCGCCGGCGCGAGCGCGTCAGCTGGGGACCATCTCCTTGAACTTGCCATAGTTCAGGATCTTGTCCTCGCGCACTTCGAGCAACGCCTCGAGCGGCTGCTCCTGCAGATGGCGCAGCGCGTCGACGAGCGCTTTCTTGAGCGTGACCATCATCGCCGCGTGGTCGCGGTGCGCGCCGCCGGCCGGCTCGCTTGACGACCTTGTCGATCAGGCCCAAGCTGCTTGAGGCGCGAGCGCGGTGATGCCGAGGGTTTCGGCCGCCTCGGGCGCGTGCTCGGCGGATTTCCAGAGGATCGACGCGCAGCCCTCGGGCGAGATCACCGAATAGGTCGCGTACTGCAGCATCAGCGTCACGTCGCCGACCGCGATCGCCAGCGCGCCGCCCGAGCCGCCTTCGCCGATCACCGTGACGATGACCGGCATGCGGAGCCCGGCCATTTCGTAGAGGTTGCGGCCGATCGCCTCCGACTGCCCGCGCTCCTCGGCGCCGATGCCCGGATAGGCGCCGGGCGTGTCGACGAACGTGAACAGCGGCAGCGCGAATTTCTCGGCGAGCTTCATCAGCCGCAGCGCCTTGCGATAGCCCTCGGGCCGCGGCATGCCGAAATTGCGGTGGATCTTCTCCTTGGTGTCGCGGCCCTTCTGGTGGCCGATCACCATGCACGGCTTGCCGTTGAAGCGCGCGAGCCCGCCGACGATCGCGGGGTCGTCGGCGTAGCTGCGATCGCCGTGCAGCTCGCGGAAATCGGTGAACATGCCCGCTGACGTAGTCGAGCGTGTACGGCCGCTGCGGATGGCGCGCGACCTGCGCGATCTGCCACGACGTGAGCTTGCCGTAGATCTCCTTGGTGAGCTGCTGGCTCTTCTTGACCAGCCGCGCGATCTCGTCGGAGATGTCGACCGCCGAGTCCTCGTGAACGATAGCGGAGCTCGTCGATCTTCTGCTGCAGCTCGGCGATCGGCTGCTCGAAGTCGAGAAAGGTCTGCTTCATGGCGATGCGTGCAGGCGAATGGCGGCGCATCATAGCGCACGCGCGAGCGCCGCAGGCCATCGCCACGCGCTACGCCGATCGGGCCACCGCGTGCCGCGCCAGGCGCGCGAACGCCTCGTTCGCCAGCACCGCCGATAAAACGATGGCGCCGCCCGCGAGCGTCGCCGGGCCCGGATTCTCGTTCATCAGGACCCACACCCAGACGGGCCCGAGGATCGGCTCCAGCAACGCCAGCAATCCGAGCTCGGTTGCCGGACAAATACCGCGACGCGGCGGTCGCCAGCAGGCAGCCGGTGCCGAGCTGGACCGAACCCATCGAGCGCGCAGGATTGCGATATCGCGCGCCGACGGCCGCGAACGGCGGCGACAGCGCAAACGCGATCACGAGCGAAATGAGACCGGCGATCATCACCTGCGGCAGCATGTCGACGGTCGCGTGGAACTTGCGCAGCAGCGTGATCTGCGCCGCAAAGCAGCACGAGACGCCGAGCGCGAGCAGATTTCCCGTCGAGCCGCCCGGCGTCGAGCGAGTCGGCGAACATGATGACGATCCCGGCGAACGCCACCGTCATCGCGAGCCACGTGCGTAGCGGCACCGGCTCGTGCAGGAGAAAGCGCCCGGCGAGCGCGGCCAGGAGCGGCGAGACGCTCATCAGCACGTTGGTATTGGCGACGGTCGTGCGGGTGAGCGAGCCGATGAAAAAGAAGAACGTTCCCGCAAGAAACGCGCCGGCCATCACTCCGGGCCAGCCCACGCGCGGCCACTGCGCGCGGCATCGCGCGGCCGTGGATGACGAGCAGCACGCCGCCAACGAAGAGCGCCATGAACAACGAACGCCAGAACACGATCTCCCACGCGTTGGCGATCGACAGCTGGCGCACCAGGAGAGCCGCCCGACGACCAGCAGGTCGCGGCGACGATCATGAACAGTATGGCGCGGCGGTGGCGGGCGGCGTAGGGCGGCATGGTGGCGTCGCAAGCCGCGACGATTGTCGCAACGCCGGATGCGGCTCGTCGAGGCGCGCTTCGGCCGCTACAGCTCACGATGTTTAGCAGGCGCGCTCCCGTGGCGAGAGCCAGCGCGTTCGTCGGGAGCCTCGCCAGACGGTCGTCACGGCGGAAAGTCGGCTGCGCGAAGTCGCGGCCCATCGCCGCCGCAATGCGCGCTGAAATCCTCCGCCGGCACGCGGACGGCAGCCGAAGCGGAACGTCGCGCCCCAATGGTGCTTGTTGCGGATGAACGTGAGCGTAGTCGAGCAGCGGCTTGATCGGCGCATCGTGCGCAGGAGAAGTACGCGACCGCGCGCCGGAACGGCGCGATGCCTTCCGCCGGCTCGCCCTGAAGATATTGCGCCGTTGGCGATGCGGCCGATTGCGGTGAACGCCTGCACGCGATCGCCGTCCTGATGCGTCGGTGCGCGGCGAGTAGAACGCGAAGCCGTCGCCCTCGCGCATGCGCGTTCGAGCATGACCGGCCCTGCCATGATTGAGCTGCGTGAAGCCGCCGGCAACGGCCATGCCTCGACGTGGGCTTTTGAAACGACGCCGATCCAATAGTTGCGTGTCGTCATGGGACTCCTCATGCTTGCGTGATGCGAAACCGCGCATCGCTGCTTGCAAACCTACGCGCGAGCGATCAGCGTCGCCATCGGCCGAAAGGGATGAGGTTCGGCGATGAGCTTCGAATGACCTTCGTAGGTCGCGGTCGCTGCGACATCCGGAGCCGTTACAATCGGCGCATAAGGGCGGGAATCGGAGGCGGCATGGCAGCGCATCGCATCGCGGTGATGCCCGGCGACGGCATCGGCAAGGAGGTCGTGCCGGAAGGGCAGCGCGTGCTCGAGGCGGCGGCGCAAAAGTTCGGCGTCGAGCTTCGCGTTCGCGCATTTCGACTGGAGCTGCGACTACTACGCGAAGCACGGGACGATGATGCCCGAGGACTGGTTCGAGCGCCTTTCGCGGCTTCGAGGCGATCTACTACGGCGCGGTCGGCTGGCCGGCGACGGTGCCCGATCACGTGTCGCTGTGGGGATCGCTGATCCAGTTCCGCCGGCGCTTCGACCAGTACGTGAACCTGCGGCCGTGCCGCTTGATGCCCGGCATCGCGACGCCGCTCGCGAACCGCAAGCCCGGCGACATCGACTTTCGTCGTCGTGCGCGAGAACACCGAGGGCGAATACTCGTCGGTCGGCGGGCGCATGTTCGAAGGCACCGAGCGCGAGATCGTGTTCCAGGAGATCGATGTTCTCGCGCAAGGGCGTCGACCGGATCATCGCAGCTACGCGTTCGAGCTCGCCGGCACGCGGCCGAACGAAGCACCTGACGTCGGCGACCAAGTCGAACGGCATCTCGATCACGATGCCGTACTGGGACGAGCGCTTTCGCGCGATGGCCGCGCGGCTATCCGGACATCAGCACCGACCAGTTCCACATCGACATCCTGTGCGCGCACTTCGTGCAGCGGCCGCAGATCTTCGACGTCGTCGTCGCATCGAACCTGTTCGGCGACATCTCTGTCGGACCTCGGGTCCCGCGGTCTGCGGGACGATCGGCATCGCGCCGTCCGGCAACATCAATCCGGAGCGCACGTTTCCGTCACTGTTCGAGCCGGTTCACGGTTCGGCGCCCGACATCGCGGGCAAGGGCATCGCCAACCCGATCGGACAGATCTGGTCGGGCGCGCTGATGCTCGACTTCCTCGGCCATCGCGACGCCGGCGCGCGCGATCGTCGCCGCGATCGAACGCGTGCTGGCCGACCCGAAAGCACCGCGCACGCCCGACCTCGGGGGCCGCGCCGCGACGGCCGAACTGGGACGCGCGATCGCCGCGGAGGTGTAGCGTTCGAGCAGCGCTCGCAGCGCGTTTGTGGCACGATAACGGAAAGGCCACGCGACACGCCGCCGGCGATAACTAGACCGGACGGCGCCACCAGTTGGGGATCACACCATGCAGATCGGCATTCCACGCGAGACGCGTCCCGGTGAGATGCGCGTCGCCGCGACGCCGGAGACCGTCAAGAAGATGGCGGCCGCCGGCAAGCACTCGATCGTTGTCGAGGCGGGTGCGGGAACGGGCAGCAGCGTACCGGACGCCGATTACGATCGCCGCGGGTGCCGCGATCGGCAGCGCATCCGACGCGCTTGCCGCGGATCTCGTGCTGAAGGTTCGCGCGCCCGTCGCCGACGAGCTCGGCCGGCTTGAAACGCGGCGCCGTGATGATCGGGCTTGCTCGACCCGTTCGACGCTAACGGCGTGCAGGCGTTGGCCGAGCGCCGGCGTGACCGGCTTCGCGCTCGAATGGCTGCCGCGAATCAGCCGCGCGCAGGCGATGGACGTGCTGTCATCGCAGGCGAACATCGCCGGCTACAAGGCGGTGGTCATGGCGGCGGACGAGTACGGCAAGTTCATGCCGATGCTGATGACCGCGGCGGGAACGGTGAAGGCGGCGCGCGTGCTGGTGCTGGGGGTCGGTGTCGCAGGACTTCAGGCGATCGCGACAGCGAAGCGGCTGGATGCGGTGATCGAAGCATCCGACGTCCGTCCGTCGGTCAAGGACCAGGTCGAGTCACTCGGCGCAAAATGGGTCGACGTACCGTACGAGACCGACGAGGAGCGGAACATCGCCGAGGGCGTCGGTGGCTACGCGCGGCCGATGCCGCCCGCGTGGTTGCAACGTCAGGCGGGGATCATCGCCGAGCGCTGCAAGGTCGTCGACATTTTGATCACGACCGCGCCTCATTCCGGGCCGGCCTGCGCCGAAGCTGATCAAGGCCGAGACCGTCGCGCTGATGAAGCCGGGCTCGGTCATCGTCGACCTGGCGGTCGAGCAGGGCGGCAATGTCGAGGGTTCGGAGATCGGCAAAGTCGTCGAGAAGAACGGCGTCAAGATCATCGGGCGGACGAATCTGCCCGCGCTCGTGGCCGCGGATGCGTCGGCGCTGTACGCGCGCAACGTGCTCAACTTTCTCGCGCTGTCGCTCAACTTGAAGACCGGCGAGTTTGCGCTGGCGCGCGACGACGAGATCGTCAAGGCGACGATGGTGTGCGAGAACGGACAGGTTGTGCCACGTGCGAGCTGAAGCGCGCGTCTCAACGAGGAGCAAGCAATGACCGCTGGCGTCGAGCCCATTGTCTTTTATTTGATCATTTTCGTGCTGGCGATCTTCGTCGGGTATCACGTGGTGTGGAGCGTGACGCCCGCGCTCCATACACCGCTGATGTCGGTCACGAACGCGATCTCCGCGATCATCCTGGTGGGCGCGATGCTGGCCGCAGGGCCGGCGGTGTTCGATTGGGGTGAATGGGTCGGCGTCGCGGCGGTCGTGATGGCTTCGATCAACGCGTTCGGCGGCTTCCTCGTCACGCAACGGATGCTCGAAATGTTCAAAAGAAAGAGCCGAAGGCGGCGCCGTCGGACAAGAAGTGATGCGGTCTTCGGGGAGGGAATGCCAATGGGGACGGCAATGAGGACAATAGTGAGCGAGCGGCAATGAGCGCCGATCAGGTCGCCCTCTGGTATCTGGTCGCGTCGATCTGCTTCATCCTGGCGCTCAAGGGCCTGTCGCATCCGTCGACCGCACGGCGCGGCAACCTGCTCGGCATCGCCGGCATGGCGATCGCCGTGGTGGTGACGCTGGCGCTCGTTTATTCGCACACGAAGAACGTCGGCTGGATCCTCGCCGGCATCGCGATCGGCGGCATCGTCGGGGCGGTCATCGCGCGGCGCGTGCAGATGACGCAGATGCCGGAGCTGGTCGCCGCGTTCCATTCGCTCGTCGGCATGGCCGCGGTGCTGATCGCGATCGCCGCGATCCACGATCCGCCGCGTTCGGCTTGCCGGTCCCGATTCCGACCGGCAACAAGCTCGAGCTCTTCATCGGCACGTTTATCGGCGCGATCACGTTCTCGGGGTCGGTGATCGCCTTCGGCAAGCTGTCGGGCAGAATCACGCAGCGCGCCCGTGGCGTTCGCCGGTCAGCACATGGTCAATCTCGCGCTGGCGATCGCGATGATCGGTTTCGGCATCTGGTTCTTCCTTTCGGCCGACGACGCCAAGTGGATGCCGTACATCGTAATGACGGCGATCGCGTTCCTGCTCGGCTTTCTGATCATCATCCCGATCGGCGGCGCGGACATGCCGGTCGTGATCTCGATGCTGAACAGCTACTCCGGCTGGGCGGCGGCGGGCATCGGCTTCTCGCTCAACAATCCGATGCTGATCATCGCCGGATCGCTGGTCGGATCTTCCGGCGCGATCCTGTCGTACATCATGTGCAAGGCGATGAACAGGTCGTTCTTCAGCGTGATCCTCGGCGGCTTCGGCGCGGAAGGTGGCACGCTCGTGGCGGGCGCCGAGCAGAAGACAGTCAAGTCGGGATCGGCGGACGATGTCGCGTTCATGCTGTCCAACGCCGACTCGGTGATCATCGTTCCCGGCTACGGTCTCGCGGTTGCACGGGCGCAGCACGCGGTGAAGGAAATGGCGCAAAAGCTGCGCGCCAAAGGCGTCGAGGTTCGCTACGCGATCCATCCGGTGGCGGGACGGATGCCCGGCCACATGAACGTGCTGCTCGCCGAGGCCGAGGTCCCCTACGACCAGGTGTTCGAGATGGACGACATCAACAGCGATTTCGGCAACACCGATGTCGTGCTGGTGCTCGGCGCGAACGATGTCGTCAATCCGCTCGCCGAAGTTAAGGGCAGCCCGATCTACGGCATGCCGATCCTCGAAGCGCACAAGGCGCGCACGGTGGTCGTCAACAAGCGGTCGATGGCGGCCGGGTACGCGGGCCTCGACAATCCGCTGTTCTACATGGACAAGACGATGATGGTGTTCGGCGACGCAAAGAAGGTCGTCGAGGATATGGTCAAGGCAATCGATTGAGCGGAATGCACTGATGTCGGTCAGCCGCAGGCTCGTCGCGGTGGTCGTCGCCGATGTCGCCGGCTACTCGCGCCTCATGGAACGCGACGAAGCGGGCACCCATGAGCGTTTGCGTGCGCTTCATTCCGACTTGATCGCTCCAAAGATCGCCGAACATGGTGGCCGGACAGTGAAGACGTCTGGCGACGGCATGCTGCTCGAATTCGCGAGCGGACGTCCGCGCTGCGCTGCGCCGTCGAGATCCAGCGGGAAATGGGCGTACGCAATCTCTACGTCGCGCCCGACGAGCGCATCGAGTTCAGGATCGGGATCAACCTCGGGGACATCATTGTCGAAGGCGACGATATCATCGGTGACGGCGTCAACGTGGCAGCGCGGCTCGAGACGCTGGCCGAGCCGGGCGGTATCTGCGTCGCTTCCGCCGTATGGGAGCAGGTGCATGAAGACCTGGGCATCGAGTTCATCGATTCCGGCGAGCAACACGTCAAGAACATCTCGAAACCGATTCGCGTGTTCCGCGTCGGACTCGGGAAAAAATCGGCGGCGAATGCATCGACGGCGGCTTCGGCTAAGGTGACCGCCGTACGTCGCCTCGGCGGTCGACGCATTGCGATCATCGGGGGCGCGATCGCTGTGCTGGCTATCGTGGGAATCGGAACATGGCAGTGGATGCAGCGACAAGGCTTAGCCGGCTCCGCCACGGTCGCAGGGCCGTCACCGCGCTCGATCATGGTGCTGCCTTTCGGCGCGTCGGCAGCGGACGCGACGCTGGGCCCGCTTGCCGATTCGTTGACCGGAGATGTGACGCGCGCGCTCGCCAACAGCGTGCGCGATGCGCGGGTCGCTGCGTCCAACATCGCATTACTGGAAAAAGGCAAGGCGATCGACTGGCGCACGCTCGGGCGAGACGCAAACGTCCGTTATGTTGTGGCGGGCGACGTGCGCGGCACCGGCGACGATATTGCCGTCAACGTACGGCTGACAGACACGATGACGGGAAAGGAGCTCGGCAGCGAGCGGCGGACGATCGCCCGCGCCCGCGCCGTCGAGGATCACTGAACTTCTGGTCGCACGCGTGACGGCCGCAACGCGCTTGATGTTCCAGAATGCCGAGGGACGGCGAATCGCGGCGCTTCCACTCGATACGAATGATGCCCAGAGCCTCGTCGCGCGCGCCGATACGATCTTCACCGAAGAGGATCTCGCAACAACGCGCGCCGCACGCAAGCTCTACGAACAGGCGCGCGAACGCGACCCGACACTGGTCGCGGCGTGGATCGGACATATGTATACGCTCCTGTCCGCAGCATCAATATGACTTTACCGCCGGGCGCAACGAGGCATTGCTCGCCGAGGCCGATCGCGACTCGCGGCGTGCGATCGCGCTTGACGACCGTGACGCCAACGCATGGAATGCGCGCAAAAACGCGCTCATATGGCAATGGAAATGGCAGGCGGCCTTCGAGGCGTTCGACCGAGCAGCCGCCCTCGACCCGTCCAGCTTTAGGGCGCCGATCCTCCTTCTGATCGTAACCGGCAGATCAGCAGAAGCGCTGCAGGCGATCGCAAAGCGCAACGCGATGTTAGGCACGCCTGATCCGGCGTATCTGTTCTCGGCCTGTCACGCCCACATCCATCTCGGTCGGTACAAAGAAGGCATCGACGAATGCGAACGCGCGGTCGCTGACAACAACGATTACTGGGTCTATCTAGATCTGACCGCGGCGTATGCGCAAACGGGCGACATGGCCCGTGCGGCCGCAGCCAAGGCGCAGCTGATGAAACGCGTTCCCGATTTCACGATTGCACGCCTCGAAGCCAAGAAGTTGTCCAACCACGCGGTCTGGGTCGAGGAGATACGCACGCACTTCATCCGGGATTGCGCAAGGCCGGTGTCCCCGAATAGTCGATGCCCGGCCCGCTCGCCGCACCTGACGGTGCTCGACCTGTCCCGCGTGCTCGCGGGGCCGTGGTGCACGCAGCTCCTCGCCGATCTCGGCGCCACGGTCATCAAGGTCGAGCGTCCCGGCAGCGGCGACGACACGCGCGCATGGGGACCTCCGTATCTCGAAGGACGCCGACGGGCGCGACACGACCGAATCGGCGTACTACCTGTGCGTGCAATCGCGGCAAGCAATCGGTGGCCGTCGATTTCACGCAAGCGGATGGACAGCGCATCGTCCGCGACCTCGCGCGGCGCGCCGACGTGCTGGTCGAAAACTACAAGGTCGGCGGGCTCGCGAAATACGGACTCGACTACGCGGGCGTCGCGCCCGTCAACCCACGCCTTGTCTACTGCTCGATCACCGGCTTCGGACAGGACTGGCCCGTACGCCGATCGTGCCGGGTACGATTTCATCATCCAGGGCATGGCCGGATTCATGAGCGTCACCGGCGAGCGCGACGACTTGCCGGGCGGAGGTCCGCAGAAGGCGGGGATCGCGATCTCGGACCTGATGACGGGCATGTACGCGGCGGTCGCGGTCCTCGCGGCGCTCGCGGCGCGCGAGCGGACGGGGCAAGGCGCATCCATCGATACATGCCTCTTCGATTCGGCGGTCGCGATGATGGCGACACTCAATCTCAACTATCTCGTCACCGGAAACGCGCCGCAACGCGCCGGCAACGCGCATCAGAACATCGTTCCCTACCAGACGTTCGCGTGCGCGGACGGCCATCTCATTCTCGCCGTCGGCAACGATGCGCAGTTCGCCAAATTCTGCGCGGTGGCAGGTCATCCGGAATGGGCGCGCGATCCGCGCTTCGCGACCAACGCCGAGCGCGTCCGGCGACGCGACGAAATCGTTCCGCTGATCGCCGGCGTCATGCAAAGCCGGACGCGCGGCGCATGGCAGGCGGCGCTCGAGCCGCAACGGCGTGCCGTGCGGCCCGATCAACTCGCTGGACCAGGTATTCGCCGATCCGCAGGCGATCGCGCGCGGTCTGCGCTTCGACCTTCCGCACGCGCTGGCCGGCGTGGTGCCGCAGGTCGCGACGCCGATCCGCTACGATGGCACGCCGCTCGCGTACGATCGACCGCCGCCGCTCCTCGGCGAACATACGGAAGCGGTCCTGCGCGACCGGCTCGGCCTCGATGCGGCCGCAGTGAAATCGTTGGTCGACCGAGGGGTCGTCGCGGTGCGCTAGGCGCGTACGTCCGAATCGTCGCCTTCGGACCGGCTCGAACGACGTCCAGACGAATTCCGCCTGGTACTCCAACGCCTCTTTGAGGCGAATCACGACTTCCTTCGCCGTCGAAAGCATCGTCACCACGCGGCCCGGGACGAACTCGCATGTCGGCACCAGCAATGTCTTGATGGGAATCTTTCGGGAAAGCTTCGCTTTCGGGAAAATACAACGCAACGAAACGATCAGGACGTGCGTCAGACACCCTGATCGGCCGACCCCCTGGAGCCGCCAGGAGGACGATGCGTTGTGGGTTGCGCCCGAGGTGCTCGACACCGATCTCCACGTTGTTCCCCATCAGTCGGTTGAGACGCCGGACGACCGCCACCGTCCACGGGCCGGTCTTGTCTTCGCGAAGCGCGATCAATAGGCCGGGCAACAGGCGGCGCGCATCCGGTATCCGCCCGCGAAGCCTGCATCCGGAATCAGCTCTCGATCGCGCATCGTGCCACGTGGAATATTGGACGCCGTACTCGGCGCTCGCCAAGCGCGCCGAGACGCTGGCCGGCGCCGTCCCGCGAGCCGTCCGCACCGTACCTACAGCGGTAATCGTAATTTCGTCCGCGTACGGCTGGGGTACCGTCGCGGTGCGCGATTGCACGACGAGCCTCGTCGCGGAGCATCCGGAAAATCGTTTGGAAGGCCGCCAAGCGTTGCTTCGACCGAGGTCAAAGCCATGGCGGCGCGCTCGCCGCGGCGCTTGATCTTCTTTAGTTGCGGAGCGTAGAGGCGTTGCACCTTGCCCAGGAAAACGCGCTTTGCGGTTTTCTGGACGTCGGATTCGCTCCCGTCCATAACTTCCATGCGCTCCGCAGCCCGCGGGATCGATCGAGTCCGCGATGGGCGCGGTATCGAGCCAGTGCAGGTCACCCGTGGATACGGTGTTGATGCGCGTGAGCCCGTCGGCACCTTCCAAGTCGACAATGAATCCGTTCTGGGCCTCATCGGTCTGCACCAGGGCGTGGAGTTTTTGCAATCCGAGCCTTTTGCTCCAACCGGCGATCGCCCTGCGTGTCCGGGCGATCTCCTCTGGCCGGAATTGGCCTCCGTCCATTAGATGCAGGAGCAGGATTCGGACATACATCTGCTCCGCGGTGATAGTGATGACGGAACCATCGGCGCGCTGTCCGATGGCCACCGCTCGCGTCGCAAAGCCACTGGCGATCGCGAAGCGATAGTCGTCGTGCAGCAATTTCCACCGCCCTCGCGGCCATTTTTCGTAGCGGAACAACGCGAGCAGAAGTTCACTTTCGCGGTGTTGAAGGAGCCGGACCAGGAGCTCCGGCATCCGCTCTTGCCACGCGCTTCCGGCGGCGGCGGAGCGGACAGCCCGCAGGTGTCGCTCGAAGTCGTGTGCGAACGAGCGATCCAATCCGAGCGCCGCATGCCAGAGTTGCCGCTCGAGCGCGGGAGACTGCCCGCCCAGCGCCGCATATTCCGACAAGATGCTTTCCAGCAGGCGGCCGGCTCGCCTATCCGAGGGCACGCAACGCGCGAAACCGGTTGATGTCCAGCTTGTCCCATTCAGCGCCCTTGGCGAGCTCGTCGCAAAGGCGACGCTGCATTTCTGATGGGGTCGCGGCGGGCAGCGAGTCCCAGAACTTCTCGGCCGCCTCGGCATTAGCGAGGAGCATCGGCACTGGGTTTCCCCTTGTCGACAATCGTGGAGGATTCGAACATCGCAGGTTCGCTTCCTGTCGCTCTCTAGGCGGCGTCGCGGCCCAGCCAGACCAGTTCGTCGTGCCGCGCAAAGATGTTGCGGCGCTGTTGCAGCCGCGCTCGAAGTCCCGTACGGGCAACGCGTGATCGATGAAATAGCCCTGGGCTCGATCGCACCCGTGGCGGGCCAGAAACTCCATTTGTGCGCGCGTCTCTGACGCCTTCGGCTACGACTTTCGATATGGAGCCCGCGTGCGCATGGTGATGATTGCTTTCGTTATTTCGACGTTGTCGGCGTTGGACGGAATGTCCTGCACGAAGCTGCGGTCGATCTTGAGGTCGCTGATGGGGAAGCGCTGCAGGTAGCTGATCGATGAATAACCGGTGCCGAAATCGTCGATCGACAGGTTGACGCCCATCGCGCGGAGATCCTGTGCTTTGGCGATCGCGGCTTCCACGTCTTCCAGCAGGGCGCTTTCGGTGAGCTCGAGTTCGAGGAACGAGGATCGAGCTGCGCGTGTCCTTCGGAGCACGTTCGCCAGCATGCGCAAGAAATCGTGCTCGCGGAACTGCCGCGCGGAGATGTTGACGGACAATTCGCATCGAGTTGTGTCCTGCCCGCTGCCACAGGTTGGCTTGGCTGCAGGCGGCCCACAATATCCATTCCCCGATCGGCACGATCAGGCCCGTTTCTTCCGCGATCGGAATGATCTCCTGGGGACCAACGATCCCGATGCCGGGCCGCTGCCAGCGCAACAGCGCTTCGGCTCCGACGATTTCGCCGGTGCGCAAGATCGGCCTGGGGCTGGTAATACAACATCGAATTCGCCGCGCTCGAGCGCTCGCCGCAAAGCGGTCTCGAGCATCAGCCGCTTGCGGCGCGGTCGGTCATCTCGTTCGAGAAGAATTGAAAGTTGTTCTTGCCGCGCTCTTTGGCGTGGGTACATCGCTGTGTCGCCGTTCTTGATGAGCGTGTCGGCGTCGCTGCCGTCCTTGGGGTAGACGCTGATGCCGATGCTGCTCGTGACGTAGAACTCGTTATCGCCGAGGACGATGCGGCTGGACAGCGCGCTGACGCACCTTCTGCGCAACCTGCTCCACGTTCTCGACGGTCCCGACGTGCTCTAGAATAATCGTGAACTCGTCTCCGCCCAGCCGGCAGACGGCAGTCTTCGGCGCGAACGCAGCTGCGCAGTCCGCGTCGCGGCCTCCTTCAGCAGTTGGTCGCCGAGCTGGTGCCCCAGCGTGTCGTTGACGATCTTGAAATTGTCGAGATCGAGGAACAGCAGTGCGACAGAACTGATCTGGAGGGGCAGACGAAATCACGCTGGTCAGACGCCGCCTGAAGTAGTTGCGGTTCGGCAATCGCGTGAGCGTGTCGTAATGCGCGAGCATCGTGAGCCTGCGCTCGACAGCGCTTGCGCTCGGACAGCTCGCGGTGCAGCTCGCGTTCTCGTTTCTGAATTCGATTCAGCATCTTGTTGAAGCCACGCGCCAGCGCCGCCGACTTCGTGCTCCTCGTGCACCTTTGCCCGAACGAGAAGTCCTTTGTCGCTCGAGACCCGCTCCATCAATTCGACCAGCTGGAGCAGCGGGCGCGACGACATCGCGAGCAGCCGGTCGGTCAGAAGCAGCAGGCGATGCCGACTGCCGCGACACCGGCCAGGGTGAAGACCAGCGCATACCACGCGAGATGGAGATACAAATCGGTGAGACTTGCCTCGATTCGTATCGATCCGGTGCGGGCTCCGAGCGCAATGGGCTCCGATACCGTCAGCGTCATGATCCCCAATTGATGTCCCGTAGTCGTCGAGCCGGCAGCCAGGGAGCGCGCTGGCCGGGCGCGAGGTACTCCGCAAACAGATCGCCATTGCCGGTGAAGATCGCGGCGCGTGTGACATCCGGTCGTGCTTCTGAATCCCGCGACCAGCTCCTCCGGAAGCTTTCGATCATTCGTGAGCAGCGCCGGCGCGCTGACGCGCCCGATCAATCGGGCCTGCTCGGTCAGCTGGTCGAGGATCGTCGATTGGTACATCTGGTACTCGCGAACAACCAGCGCGCCGCCCACCAACGAGGAGCGTCACACCGATGGTGATCATGTTGATGGCGATCATCCGATGGCGCAGCGACTTGAGCTCGAACCAGACAACCATCGATCGGATCCAGGCGCGTGGCCATCAAATAGCTCCGCGGGCGCGATGGGTCGCGCCGCATAGGCGGCTAGGCAGCCCAGGTGCCGATACCAAGCTTACGTTTTCGCCAAAACGGGAAACTCTGCAGGGCGATTGACGCCCGATTTGTAACCTACACTGCGCAAGATTTTTCCCAGAACGTGATGTCTTCCGCATACGCGCGTGCAAGTTCCGAGCCAGTAGAAAGATGCCGCACTTAGTGCTCATGGAATACTCTTAATTTTCAAGCAAGATCTCGATAGATTGTTTGCGAGGCGCTCGTGTCGCCAGTATTTGGCTCAATGCGCAAATCCCGGCCATAAATGTTCCATTGATGAGAACGGCGAATATCGCCTCGACAGCCTCAGGGGTGCTTAAGGGCGGACCCGCCATTTCGCAGCCGCAAGCTTGTTCGAATGATCGGAGACCGAGGCGATCAGGACCCATGACATAGAATCAGGCTTCGCCGCTCGTGCCGTCCTGACGCTCGGCAGCAAATGCACCGCGCCGAGGAGGCAATTGAAGCTCGATTACCCGCAGACCCATTTTCTGGATCGCGTACGCGGTACTTTCCGCCATCGCCCTCACCGTCGCGGCGCGTCTTTTCCGCTCGCGATCGCCACTCGTCAATCTCGACGTCAAGCTCTCGCGCGGCGAAGCGATGACCGAGGCCGAGGCGCTGGCGGCGCGACTCAAGCTCGCGCCCGGCCGACTCGCGCGTCGCCGCACGGTTCAGTCACGACGGCGCGACCCAAAACTACGTCGAGCTCGAGAGGCGGTGGCGGGCCGCGTTCGCCCGGAGCTGACGCGGGGTGACGTCTACGCGCCGTATTGGTGGGACGTGCGGCTGTTCACGCTCGGCTCGATCGACGAAACCGTCATCCGCTTCAAGCCGGACGGAATGCCCAACGGGTTCGCGCACCGCGTCGCCGAGACGTATGTGCGCGATCCCGCGACCAAGGCGCTCCCCGCCGCGACGGCACCGCGCGCTCGCCGAGGAACGCGCGCACGACGACTGGGGCGTCGATTTCGCGCGCTATCGATTCCTCGAGCAATCGCAGCAGACGCAAAAGAACGACCGCGTCGACCACAGCGTTCGTCTACGAGCGACCCGAACAACTGGGTGAGAGCGCGCGTGCGGCTGCGGCTCGTCGTCGCCGGCGACGAGCTAACCGGCGCTCCTGCCGTTCGTATTCATCCGGAGTCGTTCGGGCGCCGGTTCCAAGAGCTGCGGAGCGCGAACAACTTGATCGCCAACATCGCCGGCGCCTCGGCAGGCGTTCTTTATGGGCTCGGCGGAACGATCCTCGGGCGTGCTGTGGCTGCTGCGGCGACATTGGCTCGTATGGCGGCCGGCGTTCGTTGCGGGACTGATCGTCGGGGGCTGATGGCGTGGCGAATCCTCGCATCCACGCCCGCCGCCGTGGTTCGGCGCCGACACGACCGAAACGACGACGACGTTCTGGCTGAAGCAGGCCGCCGCCGCGATCTTCCTCTTCACCGCCGAGCGGATTGGGTTATGCGCTTGCGTTCATGGCGGCCGAGTCGCTGGCGCGCCGCGCGTTTCCGCAACATCCGCAGTTGTGGCGGATCTGGTCGCGCGAGGCGGGCGCCACGAAGCAAATCCTCGGACGCACGCTGGGCGGCTACCTGTTCGTGCCGCTCGAGCTCGCGCTCGTGCATGCTCTTCTATTACGCGACCAACCGCTGGTTGGGATGGTGGCAGCCGTCCGGAGATGCTGTCGGATCCCAACATTTTGAGCTCGACAGTGCCCGCGCTGTCGCCGATCGCGATTTCGCTGCAGGCCGGGTTCATGGAGGAGTGCGTGTTTCGAGCGATTCCGCTCGCGCTGGGCGCATTGATCGGCGCGCATTACGGTCGCCGCCGCCTCGGAATCGCCATCGCGTTCGTGTTGCAGGCGCTGGTGTTCGGCGGCGCGCACGCCAACTACCCGGGCTTTCCGTCGTATTCGCGGCTGGTCGAGTTGATCGTGCCGTCGATGATCTGGGCGCTGATCTTTCTGCGCTTCGGGCCTCTTGCCGACGGTGCTTCTGCACGCGGTGTTCGACTTGACGCTGTTCTCGATTCCCGTGTTCCTGGTCGATGCGCGCGGCGCACTCATGCAGCAGGCGCTGATCGTCGCGGCCGGGCTCGTGCCGCTCGCGATCATTCTGTGGCGGCGCGCGCGATCCGGCGCATGGCTCGAGCTTCCGCCTGCGCTTCGCAACGGGGCACTGGCGGCCGCTCGCCCCGGAGGCCGCGAAGGCTGCCGGCGGCGCGCAGAGCGCGCCGACGGGCGTTGCAGCGACCGGCGGCCGCCTTCCAGCGCGCATTGCCGCTCCTCGGTGTTGCCGGGCTTGCCGCCTGGTTGTTCTTTGCGCCATTTCGCGCCGACGTCCCGTCGTTGCCGATCGATCGCGACGCGGCAATCGGGAGCGCAGATCGCGCGCTCGCCGAACACGGCGTCACGCTTCCCGCCGGATGGCGCAAGGATGGCCACGGTGCAGCTCGCCAACGACGATCCGCAGCAATGGACGTGGCACAAGTTCGTGTGGCGGGAAGCGAGCCCCGACATTTACCGAGCGCTGGTCGGTGCCGCGCTGGCGCCGCCACTGTGGGACGTCCGCTACGCGACGTTTGCCGGCGACGTGGCCGAGCGTGCCGAGGAGTGGCGCGTGTCGGTCACCGGAGACGGCGGTGTCCGCACGTTTCGCCACGCGCTGCCGGAGGCGCGGCCCGGCGCAAAGCTCGCCCGGGCACGCGGCGCCTGCGCTTGCCGATCGCGAATTGCGCGCGCGGTTCGGGCTCGATCCTTCGATGCTCAAACTGGTGTCCGCCGACGAAAAGCATCGCAGGCCGGAATCCAACCAGACGCGGACCGACTGGTCGTTCACGTTCGCCGATCCGAGCGTCAACGTCGGGAAGGACGGTGAACTGCGTTACGTCGTCAGTGATCGCCGGCGACGAGATCGTCGGCGCCGGACGCCAGATCTTCGTGCCCGAGGCGTGGCAACGCGCGGAGCAGGAGCGCGACAATCGATTGCGGATCGTCAGATTTCGTCGGGAATCGCGTTTTCATTGCCGGATTGGCCGCGGTCGTTCTCGGCGTGATCGGCTGGACAGGGGACGCTGCGACGCGCGCGCCGCAAATGGGTCGCGGCGTTTTCGTTCGCCGTTGCGCTTGTCACGCCTGGCCAATACGTGGCCGATGCACGAGATGCGGCTCACGACTGCCGAGCCCGTGACGTCAGTCGGTCGTTGACGCTGCTGGTCGGCGCCGTAGTCGGCGGATTGTTTGCCGCGTTGCTGTTCGGCCTCACGTCCGGCATCGGCGTGTGGTACGCGCGAAGCGCATCGCGATCGCGCTTGCCGGCTGACTGCCGCCCTGGGCCGCCGCCATCGCCGCCGGGCGCTCTTCGTCGCGGGCCTCGAGGCGGCGCTCGTCGGTCTTTGGCCCCGAGCGCGCCGCTGTGGCCGCCGTTGCAAGCGATGTCATTATGGTCGCCGATGGCGAGGCGCCGTGTTAGGCGGGCTCGGGTTCGTCTGCGAGTCGCCGGCATCGCGCTGTTCGTGCTCTACCTGGTTGCGCGGCTGACCGACGATTGGACGCGGCATCAATGGATCGGCGTCGCGATCGTCGTGCTTTTGCAAACCGCGTCGACGCTCGGGCTGGCCGGATCCAGCCTCGACCGGTGCCGTGGCGGTGGGCGTCACGATCGGATTGGCGATCGCCGCGGTGCTGTGGCTGCTGTTGCGCTTCGATCCGACGACGATTCCGCGTTCTCGGCGACGTGGCATCGTGCTCGCGACGATGATGCGCGCTGTGCAGGTCGGCACGCCGTCCGCGTATGCGAGCGGGGCCATCGCCATCGCGATGACGCTGGCGATCAGCGTGGCTGGTGACGCTACTTGCGCCTGCGCCTTGACCCGGCGGCTCCCGTCACGGCTGCTGCAGCTTCACCCAATACGGCGTGACGAAATTGTCGGCGCGGTGGATCACCGAAACGTTGCTGCGTGACGCCCACGGAATCACCTGCCGGTGCAGCGGCAGGTGGTTCGTCTCGGCGTTGTGCGCCAGCAGCGCTTCGCGGGATGAACTCGAGCCGCGCGTCGTCGTTCATCTCGACCTTCGCCTTTGCGTCAGCGCGTCGAGCTTCGGGTTCGAGTAGCGGCCGTAGTTGTAGTCGCCGTCGCCCTTGCCGGTGTACGTCGTCAGCACCGGCTGAAGCGTGAACATCGCGTCGGTCGACCCGCCGCCCCATCCGAGCATGTAGAGGCTGGTGTCGGTCTGTCTCGAGCTTCGGAAAATATTTGGCGCGCGGCATCGCGTTGACGCTCGTGACACGCCGATCTGGCTCCACATCGCCGCCAGCGCCTGGCAGATCTTCTCGTCGTTGACGTAGCGATTGTTCGGGCAATCGAGCGTGACCTCGAACCCGTTCGGGTAGCCCGCTTCGGCGAGCAGCTTTTCGCCTTCACCTTGTCGTAGGGAAGCCGCGCCTCGATTTCAGGCGTCGACATCTTCGGCGCCGGCAAGAGCGCGCCGGTCGGCTTCGACAGGCCGCGCATCGTCGTCTTGTTGATCGCGTCGATGTCGATCGCCTCGTAGAGCGCTTGGCGAACGCGCTTGTCCTTGAACGGGTTCTTGCCCTTGACGTTCGAATACAGCAGTTCGTCGCGCGCCTGGTCCATTCCGATGAACACGACGCGGTTCTCGACGCCCTCGATCACCTTGATGTTCGGCGTCTGCTTCGAATCGCGGCACGTCCTGCGGCGGCGGATCGTTGATGAGATCGATCTCGCCCGAGATGAGCGCGGCGAGCGCGCGTCGCGTCCGAGTCGATCGGCGTGAACACGACCTCGTCGATGTTGCCTTCGGACAGTCCGGCCTTGATGCCCCACCAGTTCGGATTCTTGACGAGCACCGTCTTCACGTCGGGCTCGCGCGACGCAGAGCATGTACGGACCGGTGCCGTTCGCTCTGCCGCGCGGTGATCATGTCCTCCTTGCCGCCGTAGTTTTGCGGCTTGGTCGCGCGGTTCTTCTCGCACCACGCCTTCGACATGATGTTGATCGTCGCCACGTCCTCGAGCATCGGTCGGGTTGGGTGCGGGTGTCGTGAACTCCGACGGTCAGAGTCGTCGATCTTCTTCGGGGTGCCGGCACGCGGTCGAGATAGACGCGGAGCTGCGACGTGTCAGCGCGCGCGCGCTCGTAGCTGAACACAACGTCGTCGGCGGTGAACGGCGTGCCGTCGTGGAACTTGACGCCCGGCGCGCAGCTTGAATCGCCACGTCGTCGTCGTTGACCTGCTGCCAGGACTCGGCGAGCGACGGCACGCATGTCGAGCTGCTTGTCGCGGTCGACCAGGAACTCGTAGACGAGGCTGTTGATGTTGTTGGTGAGCCCTTCGTTTTGCGGAATGCGGATCGGTGGTCTGCATGTCGCCGCGGTTCGGCCCACCGCAGCGTCGTCGCATCGGCGGTGGTGACCAGGACGGCGGCGCGAGCAGCGCGGCAATGCAGCACGCGTGGGATAGCGAGGCGGAATGCGCGATGACGGCTCCTTCCGGAATGGTAGGGGACGCGACGATCATACCGGGGCGTGGGAGGCGAGCGGTAGAATCCGCGCCGCCGCAGGGCATTCAATTTTCCATCGCCCAATGCACCATTCCGCCGCGACGCTCACCGCACGATTCCCGATGCCATGGCCGTCGACGCCGAGCGACTCGCCCGCCGCATCGGACGCGCGACGACGCCCGCCGGCTGGACCAAGCATCGCGGCGGAGCTGGAACGCTCGATCGCGCGCCGTGCGCACGCGCCGCGGCGAAGCCGTCGATCGACTATCCGCCTGAGCTGCCGGTGCCGCAGCGCGCCGACGACATTGCCGCCGCGATCCGCGCCCATCCAGTCGTGATCGTCTGCGGCGAGACCGGCTCCGGCAAGACCACGCAGCTACCGAAGATCTGTCTTGCGGCCGGACGCGGCGAGCGCGGCCTGATCGGGCACACACGCAGCCGCGACGTATCGCGCGCGCGCGCGGTCGCGGCGCGCATCGCACAGGAGTTGGGAACGACGGTGGGCGAGGCGCGTCGGCTACAAGGTGCGCTTCACCGATCAGACGCGGCCGGACGCGTACATCAAGCTGATGACCGACGGCATCCTGCTCGCCGAGACGCAGCGCGATCGCGACGCTCGCTTGCCTACGACACGATCATCGTCGACGAGGCGCACGAGCGCAGCCTCAGCATCGATTTCCTGCTCGGCTACCTGAAGACGCTGCTCGCGCGGCGCGCGGACCTCAAGCTCGATCATCACGTCGGCGACGCTCGACGCCGAGCGCTTCGCGCGCATTTCGGCAGTGCGGAACGGCCGCGCCGGTGATCGAGGTCTCGGGCCGCACTCGTATCCGGTCGACGTCCGCTACCGGCCGCTCGCCGGCGGCGACGCGCGAAGCGACGACGACGAGGAGGAGCTCGAAGAGGCGATCGTCGTCGGCGGTGGAGGACCTGTGGCGCGAAGGACCGGGCGACATTCTCGTGTTCCTTCCCGGCGAGCGCGAGATCCGCAGAAACCGGCGAGCTCTGCTGCGCCGCGGGCTTGCGCGGCGGCCGTATGCAGCCGCGCTCGAGATCCTGCCGCTCTATCGCGCGGCTCTCGGTCGACGAGCAGCAGCGCATCTTCGCGCCGTCGGACGGCCGGCGGCATCGTGCTGGCGACCAACGTCGCCGAGACGTCGCTGACGGTGCCGGGCATCCGCTACGTGATCGATCCGGGCCTCGCGCGGGTCAAGCGCTACAGCTTGCGCAACAAGACGACGCTGTTGCAGATCGAGAAGATCTCGCAGGCGGCGGCGAGCAGCGCGCCGGCCGCTGCGGCCGCGTTTCCGAACAGCGTCTGCGTGCGGCTCTACGGCGAGACGACTTCGCCGCGCGGCCGCGCTACACCGATCCAGAAATCCTGCGCGAGCTCGCGGCTTGCGGTGATCCTGCGGATGGCGGCGCTCGACCTTGCCGGGCCGCGGCGAGTTTCCGTTCGTCGAGTCCGCCGAGTCCGCGCGCGATCGCCGACGGCTATCAGTTGCTGCAGGAGCTCGACGCGGTCGACGCGGCACGCAGCGCTGACGCCGCGCGGCCGCGAGCTCGCGCGGTTGCCGCTCGATCCGCGCGTCGGCCGCATCCTGCAGGCGGCGCGCGAGCGCGAGCTGCGTGGCCGAGGCGCTCGTGATCGCGAGACGCGCTCGCGCGTGCCCGATCCGCGCGAACGCGCCGCAGGAACGCGCGCAGGCGGCGGATCAGGCGCATCTTCGCTTTCGCGACGAGCGCTCCGATTTCCTGTCGCTGATCGCGCTGTGAGAGTTCTTCGCCGACTGCGAGCGCCGAAGCTGTCACATCGCAAGCTGGTGGAACGTTGCCGCGCGCGCTTCGTGTCGTATCTCCGCTTGCGCGAATGGCGCGACGATCCATGCACAGCTCGCGACCGAATTGGCCGACGCCGGGATGGCAGTGGCCTCCGGCAATTGGCGCCGACGATCGACGCGCCGCGCTACGCAGCGATCTCACAAGGCGCTGCTTGGCGGGGTTGCTCGGCAATCGGCAGCGCTCGAACGGAGGACGACGACGGCTTCGACGGCGCGCGCGGCATTCAGCTTCCATTTGCATCCGGGTTCGGGCATTGCGCGCAAAGGCGCGAAATGGCTGCTCGCCGCCGAGCTGACCGAGACCACGCGGCTTTACGCGCGTTGCGCCGGCCGGAGTCGAGCCGGAATGGATCGAAAGAGGTCGCCGGGATTGCGCGTCACGCGAGCTATTTCGATCCGCATTGGGAGCCGAAGCGCGGCGAGGTCGTCGCCTACGAGCGTGTCAAGCTCTACGGCCTCACGCTGGTCGCGCGCCGGCCGGTCGCGTTCGGCGCCGTCGATCCGGCGGCAGCGCGCGACGTGTTCATCCGCGACGCTCGGTGCCCGGCGAGCTCGCGACGAGAGCCCCATTCCTCGCGCACAACCGCGCCCTTGTCGTCGGCGTCGCCCTGCTCGAGCACAAAGGCGCGGCGCCAGAGACGTGCTCGTCGACGATGACGCGATCGCCGCCTTCTACGCCGAGCGAATCCCGGCCGACGTGCACACGTTCGCGGCGTTCGAACGCTGGCGGCAAAGAGGCGGAAGCGCGCGATCCCGGGCTTCTGCAGCTGACGCGCGAGTACCTGATGCGGCACGCGGCGCCGCCAGGTCACCGAGGAGCTCTTTCCCGCGTCGATCGCGATGGCCGGCGCCACGCTTTGCCGCTCAAATACCGATTCGCGCCCGGCGATCCGCAGGATGGCGTGACGCGTCACCGGTGCCGCTGCCGTTCGTTGAACCAGCTCGATGGCGCGGCTCACCTGGCTCGATGCCAGGCATGATGCGCGACAAGGTCGACGCGCGTATCAAGGCGCTTGCCGAAGAGCGTGCGCAATCGGCTGGTCCCAGTGCCTGAGGTCGTGACGGCGCTTCCTGACGCGGCGCCGCGCGCGGCCGCACCGCTCGATGCGGCGCTGCGCGCCTATCTAGAAGATCGGCTGGCCGAGCGCCATTGCGGCGCGAGCGTTCGACGCTATCGAGCTGCCGGCGCATCTCCGGTTCAACGTTCGCGTCTGTCGACGCGGCGGGCATCGAGCTTCGCCGCCGGGTGCGCGATCTCGAGAGCATTCCGTGCCAAGCTCGGCGAAGCCGCGCAGCTCTCGTTCGCGGCGGCGCCGGTCCACGGGTCGAGAAGTTGCGCGCCTGGGGCTTTGGCGACCTGCCGCCAATCGCTGACGATGGTGCGCGACGGGCCGCCTCTCACGGGCTATCCGCGCTGGTCGACGACGAGCGACAGTGTTTCGCTCGCGCTATTCGACACGCCGGAGACGGCGGAAGCGTCGACCGCGCAGGCGTGATTCCGGCTCGTTCGCCTGCCAACAGAAGGACGCGTTGCGCGACGCGCGACGAAAAGGCGCCTGGCTTCGCGCAGGCGGCGTTGCAGCTGCGACCGTACCGACAGCCGAGCGCTGCTAGCCGACGTGATATCCGCCGTCGTCGACCGCGCATTCATCGGCGACGATCCACTGCCGCTGCAAACGAGCGGGTTCGCCGATCCAGGTGAGCGCGCGCGCACGCGGTTACCGGCGGTCGCCGACGGCGCGTTTCGCCTGCTTGCCGCCATCGCGGATGCGCACTTTGCGCTGTCGCGGCGTCGCCGCCGCCGCGCCTCTGGTCGCCGCAGCGCGGATCGTGACCGTGCGGCCGAGCGGGACCTGCTCGTCCACCCCGGCTTCTTCTCCGGACGCCGTGGGCGCAATTGCATCATCTGCCACGCTACTTGGCGGCGCTCGAACGGCGTTTCGTGCGCCGTCGAGCGGCCGGAGCGCGACGTGCGGCACGCGGCGCAGAAATCGCGGAGGTGGCGGTCGCGCTATCGTGAGCGCGCCGAGCGCGAAGATCCGCCGGACGCACCTCGCCGGGCTCGCCTGGGCGATTCCAGCTGCAGCTGGTTCTCGAAGGCTGAGGTCGCGCTGTTCGCGCAGGAATTGCGCACGCCGTTCCGGTGTCGTTCAAGCGGGTCGAACGTGGACCGAGCATGTAGAAATGAGGCGCGCCACACCCCGATTTTCGACGCTGCACCACATGCGCACACGCGATTCCGACCGGCCCTTCGCCCTGCGTTGGCAGGCGACTTTCTGGCCCATGCTGGGAGTGGGCTCTTCGCAGGGCATGACCCACGCCGGGCCATCCTTCCGACCGCTTGAACCCGACCTTTCCGGAAGCGTCTGCGCGCCGGTCCCGCCTACCGCGAGAAGGTCAAGATTCTGCTGGATCACGGCGGTCGGGGTGCATGATCCTCGCGACGTTTCTCGTCGATGCTCGGAAAAGATCGGCGACATGCTGATCGAGCGGGGCGGCCGATCGGATGAACGCGAGGAGCAACAACTTTGTATCTCGACGCCGCGTGGCGCCGACGGCGACCGCGTCGCGCTCATGGCCGAATTCAGAAAAAGCGCTTGCGCGACCTGGTCGACGACCGCATTCGCGGCAACGACGACAAACTCCCATATTCGCAGGAAGCCGACATGCGATCGAGCTGACGCTCGTCGATCATCCTGTCGATATGGATCGAGTCGGTGATCCACGAGCAATATACGTTCGCGTCGCTCAGAACAGCGCCACGTCACGAGCTGATCGCGTTCAGACCGCGGATCGGCAGCCTGCATTGATCTACTCCCGGCCTCCGGGCCGACGCGCCAGCCGCTCGCGCCGCGATGATCTGACCTTCGCCGAAGCGCTGACAGGCGTCAGGCCGAAGACGAGATCAAGTTCCAGATCCTGAAAGAGTTGAGACCAGACTTCGCTCTCCGACATCGCGGCGATCTACGCCGACCCCGCCAACAAGCATCTGACGCAGGTCGGCAGCGATGCGCCACGCTGCGCACGCCGGCGGACGGCGCGACGAACGACCGCGCGCCGCGAAGCGGCGGGGCGGAAGGCGGCGGCGCGGCGGAAATCGATGCGATGGCGCTGTTCCGCGCATGGCGTCGTAGAGCAGCTGCCCGATGGCGGGAAGCGCGCGCCGCCGGCCGGTCAGGCGGCGGGGCGCTGCGGCGGCGGATTCACGCAGGTCGATGTCCCGGGTGCCGGGCCGGGCGGGGGGAGCGAAGGGTGGGGGCGAGTGGCGGATCTGGCGCCGTTGGAAGCGCGAGGTTCGGCGAGTCAGCGCGCCGCTTGCGCCGGCTGCCGATCGAGGCTGCATCCCGCGGCGCGCCGATTATTCGACGCGTCGACCTGCACGAAGGACTGACGCGAGCTGCAGGCTGGCCAAACCACTTCGAGGTCGGGGGCGCGCAGAGTCGCATTCGCCGGAATTCCGGAGGGGCTCACGGAACGTCCTCCGCGACTTGCAGGAGTCACCACTCGGCAGGCGGGCGAACCAGCTCGAATCGATGACGATCGAGATGGTCGCGATGATGTTCGTTTCGTCTTCGAAACCCGCGATCTTCCAGACGGATCAAGCGCAGCTCGGACGGCTGCAGTTCCGGTGCTCAAAGCGGCGATGCTCGACGGCGCGTTCTTCGCGAAGAAGACGCACCCGTCACGGCTTCTGAATCAACGCACTCGCCGACGCCGGCTTGGGCTGGTCGCCCGGACATGGACGCTGACGATCCGCTTTATCGCAAGATCGAGGCACATCGTTCGCCGCATCCTCGACGACGTTGCTACCGACAACCTCGTGCTCGTTCGACGAATTCGCGACAGAGCTCGAGGACGCTACCTCGCCGAGGAGGAACGAGTCTGCCGAGCGAACTTCGCGTCGAGCGCGGACGGATCAACCAGCGGGACCGCGTCCAGATCGCCGCCGTCGTCACGCAAAGGCGGAAGTCGAGGCGGCGCATTGAGAGCCATGCGATTCCGACTTCCTCGCGGCGTTCCTGCGCAGAGCATTGGCGAGGACGCTCGAGCACGCCTATTTGAAGGACGGCGACGAAAGCGAAACGTGGAACTCCGTGTTGACGACGCTCGAGGACCTCGTGTGGAGCGTGCAGCCGAAACGCACGACCGAAGATCGCAGGCATTTGGTCGCGCTCCTGCCGTCGTTGTTGAAGCGGGCTGGCCGGCGGCGTGCACTAACCAGCAATGGACGCAAGACGAGCGCGATCGTTTCATGCACCAACCTGGTCGAAGGCGCACGCGGCGGCGGTCAAGCCGTCGTTCGCGGCAACGGCTTCTGCCGACGGCAGCCGTGGCCGAGGCGGCCAAGGCGCAGGCGGAAGTCGCGAAGGCTTCGGGGACGAATGCCGCGGCGGCGAAGGCGGAAGCGCTAGCGGCGGCGATGGCTCCCGGCCGAGCCTGCGCAGCCGGAGGCGCCACGCAGCGAACTGATCGACGACGAATACTGGAAATCGCACGCAATCTCGGCGCGGCGTCTGGGTCGAATTCGAGAGCGAGGACGGTCAGCTCGCGTTCGCAGAAGCTCGCCTGGGGTGAGCCCGCTCCGCGGCACTACCTGTTCACGAACCGCCAGGGCCAGAAGGCGCATGTCGATGACCGCCGAAGAGCTCGCCGACCGGTTCCGCGCCGATCGCGCGCGCCTGGTCGAAGCCGAGCCGCTGATCGATCGCGCGCTCTCCAGCGTCGCTTTCGAACATGACGCAGCAATCGCGGGCCGGCTGCGGCGATCGTAGTGGGCAGATGCGCTGCCGCTTTCGCCCCGTTGGTCCTCGCGGGTCTACAGCGCGGGGCCGAAGAGCCTGCGCGTCCGGCCGACGGTCGCTCGCCACGGCGCCCATCCGCCGGCACTCGGCTCGGCGCTGACCCACCGTCACATCACCACCGACTTCAGCGAAGTACAGCTCGAGCTCATCATGGGCGTGCATTCAACCCGCGGACGCCTGTCTCGACGGAGCTTTCGACCTGCACCGGTTCGTGCTGCACCCACGTCGGCGAAGAGGCGCTTTGGTGCGCAAGCGCCGCTGCAACCTGCCCGACGAGAACGCGATCCCGATCGCAATTTGGCCGCTCGAACATTGGCCGCGCGAAGACCGTTACTCGCATTGGGCCTCGCATCGCTACGGCCGGCGGATGCAATTGATCTCGGGCGTTCACTACAATTTTTCACTGCGCGAGGATGCCTGGCCGATCGCCGGCCTGGAGGCGCGCTAACCAGGCGTACTTCGCGCTCATCCGGAATTTCCGGCGGCACGCATGGCTGCTGCTGTACCTCTTCGGCGCGTCTCCGGCGGTGTGCGAGCTTTGTCGTGGGCCGCAGCACGAGCTGCGAGCTCCGCCCGGCACGTTGCTGCCTCCACCGCCGCGCATCGTTGCGGATGGGGCGTCTCGGCTACCTGAGCGCGCGCGGACGCGCTCGCCGTGAGCTATAACGACCTGCGTTACGCCGCGTCGCTCGACGACGCGCCTCACCAAACCCTATCCGGCGTACGAGGCCATGGGTATTCGCGACGGCGACGACTACCGCCAGCTGCTCACTGAGACCTGCCGCAGATCGAGAAGCGAGTTCTACGGCACGATCTTCGCCCTAAGCGCGCACGTAGCTACCCGGCGAAGCGACCGTTGCACGCGCAGCGCGAGCGGCGCGGCGTCCAGCACGTCGAGGTCACCGCGCACGGACCTCAGATCCGCTCTCCGCGATCGGCATCAACGCGGAAACGATGCGGTTCCTCGGTGTTTTCCACAGCAGTAGC